>Ga0187894_10002348_pt1 | contig 22741 bp, 18 predicted proteins | sample GBC1701081metaG_FD_136650 | JGI IMG/M metagenome (GOLD analysis project Ga0187894, IMG submission 136650) | White microbial mat communities from a lava cave in the Kipuka Kanohina Cave System on the Island of Hawaii, USA - GBC170108-1 metaG ... | reverse complement strand
TTGGCGAATTCATTATGCAGCCGCTCCTCGAATTCGCGGATCGTGCGCATCGTGCGGTAGGCCTCGAGCAGGCCTTGCTTGTCGAGCGGAAACGGATTCTTGCTCATCGTCTATCCTCCCATCAGGAAACCTGGCGTTTCTTCGCAACCGAGCCCGACTGCCGCATCAGCCCATGGCGCGCCGCATAATCCATCACGGCCGAGACATTGACAGTCGGGAAGGCGTTTTCGTCGAGCGCGATCTGGACGCGATCGCGCTCGGAAAAGGAAATCTCGCGCTCGCCATCGAGCGCGATGGAGCCGGCCTGGATTTGCGGCCCGTAGGCCTTGCCGGGCTTCAGCCTCTGCCATGAGGCGATGCCGACCTCCCGCACATAGCCGGGCGCGATCGGCACGCTGAGCTTGAGCTCCGCCTCATCGGGTGGGGCCAGCAGCACATGCAGGCCCTGCGGCTCGCTGCGCTTGACCGGCTCGAGGAGGCCGGCGATCGCCGACATGCCGATGCATTCGGGGTCGGCGAAGGTGACGAACAGCTCGCGGAAGGTTTCGACCTTCCATAAGGCGCGGGCCCCGACCACCCGCTCGGTGACCAGCGCCACGTCCACGAGGGCGATCTCGCCGGCTCGGTCATTGACCCGGACGACGAGCTTCTTGTTGGGCGCATAGGCGACCTCGGCCGGTACTTGCCCGGTCACGGCAAGGCCGGTGGCGAGGCCGGTGATGGTGGGCTCGCGATGCTCGGGGAAGGCATTGTTGGTGCCGGTCGAGATGCCGGCGATCGGCACATCGCCCGAGCGCGACACGACGGCGCGATGCGTGCCGTCGCCGCCCAGCACCACGATGGCATCGACCTTTTTTTGGCGCATGAGATCGGCCGCCCGGATCGTATCGTCGACCGTGCCGGTGATGGCCATGTCGAGATAGGCGAGGTCGGGGAACTCATGCTCGCCCAGATTGCGCGAGCGCTCGAGCCCCCGGCGCACATGGTGCCGGATTCCGCCGTTTTCCGGCATCATCACCACCTGGCCGACCCCCGCAGCCTTGAGGCAGGCCAGCACTCTCAGCACGATATTGGCCCGGTCGGTGATCTGCAGGGCGGTCGCGTTGGCGATGACGCGGCGGATGTCGCGCGCCGATACCGGATTGGCGATGATGCCCACAGTCGGAGCCAAGCGGGTTCCTCCTCCAGCGCCCCTGCATATTTTTCTTCTCTGGCGCCAACAGTAGCGAGAGTGGGTAACGCTTTGGCGTCACGATGACTCGCAAGGTTTGTTTCGACAAGCGGGAAGCCTGGTTACCGCAACGGCATAGGACCATTGTCGTAAGCCCGCCCGTGCTTATAAGAAAACTATCCTGATCCAGCCCGAGCGGCTTAACCGGCCATCAACTCGTCTTCTTCAATTATTTCCGGGGCTTCCCCTTGACGGTGCGGACGGCCTGCCCTATCTCAACCGCCAACTGCTGGCACTCCTGATATATGAGTGCTAACAGGCGCCGGAAGGGGGTTGGGAGGCCTCGCTCTCCCCGCACCATGCTCCGGCATCCCCATAATCGGATAATGCGACTAACGAAGGAGACATCGCATGAAGTTTCGTCCTCTGCACGACCGCGTGGTCGTGCGCCGGGTTGAGGAAGACACCAAGACGAAGGGTGGCATTATCATCCCCGAAACCGCCCAGGAAAAGCCCATGCAGGGCGAAATCATCGCTGTCGGCCCTGGCGGGCGCGACGAAGCGGGCAAGCTGATCCCGATCGACGTCAAGGCCGGTGACATCGTGCTCTTCGGCAAGTGGTCGGGCACCGAGGTCAAGATCGACGGCACCGAATATCTGATCATGAAAGAGTCGGACATCATGGGCGTTCTCGAAGGCAAGTCGTCTTCGAAGAAGGCGGCCTGATCAGTTCCGGTCTGTAGCTCAACAATTTAGGTCAAAGGAAGAACAACATGGCAGCGAAAGAAGTCCGCTTCGGTGGCGAAGCCCGCGAGCGCATGCTCCGCGGCGTCGACATTCTCGCCAATGCGGTGAAGGTTACTTTGGGCCCCAAGGGCCGCAATGTCGTGATCGACAAGTCGTTCGGCGCGCCGCGCACCACCAAGGACGGTGTGACGGTCGCCAAGGAAATCGAGCTCGAAGACAAGTTCGAGAATATGGGCGCCCAGATGGTGCGCGAAGTCGCCTCCAAGACGAATGACGTCGCGGGCGACGGCACCACCACCGCTTGCGTGCTCGCCCAGGCGATCGTGCGCGAAGGTGCGAAGGCGGTTGCCGCCGGCATGAACCCGATGGATCTGAAGCGTGGCGTCGATCAGGCCGTGCGCACCGCCATCGAGGACATCAAGAAGCGCTCGAAGAAGGTCAAGGGCTCCGAGGAAGTCAGCCAAGTCGGCACCATCTCCGCCAATGGCGAGAAGGACATCGGCGAGATGATCGCCAAGGCCATGCAGAAGGTCGGCAACGAAGGCGTCATCACGGTTGAGGAAGCCAAGTCGCTCGACACCGAGCTCGACGTCGTCGAGGGCATGCAGTTCGACCGCGGCTATCTCTCTCCCTACTTCATCACCAATGCCGACAAGATGATCGCCGAGCTCGAGGACGTCTATATCCTCCTGCACGAGAAGAAGCTGTCGGGCCTCCAGGCCATGCTCCCGGTTCTCGAAGCCGTGGTGCAGACCGGCCGTCCGCTGCTCATCGTCGCTGAGGACGTCGAAGGCGAAGCTCTCGCCACCCTCGTCGTCAACAAGCTCCGTGGCGGCCTCAAGGTCGCGGCCGTCAAGGCTCCGGGCTTCGGCGATCGCCGCAAGGCCATGCTCGAGGACATCGCCGTCCTCACCGGCGGCCAGGTGATCTCGGAAGATCTCGGCATCAAGCTCGAGAACGTCACGGTGGAGATGCTCGGCCGCGCCAAGCGCGTGCGCGTCGAGAAGGAGAACACCACCATCGTCGACGGACATGGCAAGAAGAACGACATCCAGGGCCGCGTCGCCCAGATCAAGCAGCAGATTGAGGAGACGACGTCGGACTACGACCGTGAGAAGCTCCAGGAGCGCCTGGCCAAGCTCGCGGGCGGCGTCGCCGTCATCAAGGTCGGCGGCTCGACGGAAGTCGAAGTGAAGGAGCGCAAGGACCGCGTCGACGATGCGCTCAATGCCACCCGCGCTGCGGTCGAAGAAGGCATCGTGCCGGGCGGCGGCGTCGCTCTGCTGCGCGCCAAGAAGGCTGTTGACGCCCTGAAGTCGGACAATGCCGACATCCAGGCCGGCATCAAGATCGTATCGAAGGCGCTTGAGTCCCCGATCCGCCAGATCGCCGAGAATTCCGGCGTCGAAGGCTCGATCGTGGTCGGCAAGGTGCTCGAGAAGTCGGGCAATTACGGCTTCGATGCGCAGACCGAAGAATATGGCGATCTCGTCGAGAAGGGCATCATCGACCCGACCAAGGTCGTGCGCACCGCTCTTCAGGATGCAGCCTCGGTGGCCTCGCTCCTCATCACGACCGAAGCCATGGTCGCCGAGAAGCCGAAGGACAAGCCGGCAGCCCCGGCGATGCCGGGCGGCGGCGGCATGGGCGGCATGGACTTCTGATCCAGCCGACAGGCAAGTCTATCAAGAGCCGTCCCGGGAAACCGGGGCGGCTTTTTGCTTGCCCCAGGCTCGCCATGCGCCGGCCATGGACTCGGCCGGTTTTTCCGGCAAAGTGACCTAATGGCAAGGACGGCGCCCGTGTCTTCCCGCATTCGCAGCGGACTGCACACGCTTGTCCTATATCTTCTGATGATCGGACCTGCCGCGGCACAGGTCGAGGACAGCAAACCTGCTGTCCAGATCATGCCGCAGCTCGGCCATGCCAATCTCGTGCGCGCGGTCGCCTTTTCGCCGGATGGCCGGCTCGTCCTGTCCGGCGGCTATGGGACGATCAAATTATGGGACAAGGACTCCGGCCGGCTGCTGCGCGTCTTCGACGGCCATTCGAGCTGGGTCACTCGCCTTCTCGTCTCGCCCGACGGGTCGAAGATCGTCTCGGGCAGCATCGACAACACCGTCAAGCTCTGGGACGCGGCGACGGGACGGCTTCTCAAGGATTTCCGCGGGCACCGGCATTGGATCAACTCCATTTCGATCTCGCCCGATGGCCGCAGGATATTGTCGACCGCCGCCGACCGGACGGCAAAATTATGGGACGCCGAAACCGGTGATCTGATCAACACCATCACCAACGACATCTTTAATTTTTCGTCGGGCGCCTTTTCCTCCGACGGCAGCCAGTTTCTCTTAAGGGGCGCATCGGTCACGCTGTGGGATAGCCGAACCGTCCAGATACTGAAGAACATCCAGGTCCCGCCGCAATTCAACCTCTTTATCGGCGCCATCGGCTTCTCCGCCGATGATCGCCGGATTCTGGCGACCGATGGCGCCCAGATCATGTCGCAATGGGAGACCGCGACCGGCACGCTCATCAATACGGCAAGCCTCGACGGCACGGCGGAGGAAACCCGCGCCACGCTCCTGTCGCCGGATGGCCGCTTGATCCTGTCCGGCCGCACGAATGGCGTCATCAGTTTGTGGGACTCTTCGAGCGGCAAACCGGTGCATGTCATTTCCGCCCATATGGGCGCGGTTACGGCCGTGGCCCTGTCGCGCGACAACGGACAGATCCTGACGGGCGGCGAGGATCGCGCCATCATCCTCTGGGATGCCGCCACCGGCCAGCGCCTGAAGAGTTTTGGCGAGCCTGTGCGCCAGGTGAGCGCCATCACCCTCTCGCCTGATGGCGCGACCCTGCTCTCGGCCAGCCATGACACGACGCTCAAGCTGTGGGACACCGTCTCAGGCAAGCTGCTCAAGGTCTTCAAAGGCCACGCCGGTGCCGTCCTCTCGGTCGCTTATTCGCCCGATGGCGGCCATGCCGCTTCGGGCGGCAAGGACGGCACTGTCATTCTCTGGGATATCCCCTCGGCAACGCCGTCATGGACTTTTACCGGCCATCCGGGCGCCGTGCATGCCGTCGCTTTCTCGCCCGATGGACGTTACATCCTGTCGGGCGGCGAGGCCGGCGCGGTCATGCTGTGGGATGCAGCGACAGGCGGCCTGGTGCGGGACTTCCAGAGATTTCCGGGAACTGTCAAAGCGGTCGCTTTCTCACCCGACGGCCAAAGGATCCTGACGGGAAGCTCCGGCATTATTCAGGTCAGGCTGTGGGACATCGCCTCAGGCGCCCTCCTCGGCGAATATGGCCGCCATCTGGACGGCGTCGACTCCGTTGCCTTCTCCGCCGATGGCCGGCAGATCCTGTCGGGCGGCGAAGACGGCAAAATCATCCTCTGGGACATCGCCTCGAACCGGCTCGCCACCATCTTCCAGGGCAGCAAGGAAGATCCGGCCTTCGTTTATTTCCCTGGCGCGGATGAAGCCGCCAAGAACGCAGTGGGTCACTACGGACCGGTCTTGTCCGTCGCCTTCTCGCGCGACGGAGGGCGGATTCTCTCGGGCGGTGCCGATGGCGAGGTCATTCTCTGGGATATCGCCTCCGCCAGACCGGTGCGGACCTTCAGGGGCCATATGGGGCCGGTGACCAGCGTCGCCTTCTCGGGCGAGCGGATCTTTTCCGGCGGCGGTGACACCACCATCCGGGAATGGCGTGCGGATGGCGAGCAGACGGTCCTGCTTGCTGCCGCCGAAGGCAGTGATGACGACTGGCTGGCGCTGACACCGGCCGGCTTCTTCAACGGGCCGGCACAGGGGACCGACCTCATCGCTGTCGTCGACGCCTTCATGCCCTACAGCATCCATCAGTTCTTTCAGGCGCTCTATCGCCCCGACCTGGTGGAGGAACGGCTCAAGGGCGATCCCTTCGGCCGTTACGCCAAGGCAAAGGAAAAGCTCGATCTTCGCAAGCTGATCGACACCGGCCCGCCGCCCCGCATCATCATCAAGAAGGCGGAGCGCTTGGGCAATGACGTCGAGGTTACGGCGACGATAGAGGATCAGGGCGGCGGCATCGGCAAGATCGAATGGCGCATCGAGGGGCGCACCCAGGCGCTCGCCCGCGAGCGCAGCGCTGAGATCCTGACGCCCGACGCGGACACCACGCTGACGCGCCGTTTCGCGCTCAAGCAAGGGCGGAACCTCATCTCCGTCACCGCCTATAATGCGCAAAATCTCGTCGCTTCGCCGGCGCGCGACGTTGTGATCGATGCCGCCGGCATCAGCACCGAAAAGCGCGGCAGCCTCTATGTGCTGGTCATCGGGGTCGACAAATATGCCGATCCGGCGCTCAGGCTCAATAACGCGGCTGCCGATGCCGGGGCCCTGGGCCAGGCGCTGACGGCGGTGGGCCGGAATGTCTATGACGACGTCAAGGTCGTGCCGGTGCTCGACCGGAACGTGACCGACGAAGGCCTGGATCGCGTCTTCGCCACGCTTGCGAGCGAGATCAAGCCGGAAGACAAATTCGTCTTCTTCATCGCCGGCCATGGCCTCACCGTCGACGGCAAATATTATTTCCTGCCGCAGAACTTCGCGCCCGCCTCCGGCGACACCTATGCCAACAAGGGCATCAGCCAGGATCGCTGGCAGGAATGGTTCGCCCGCATCACGGCCCGGTCGAGCATTCTCCTCTATGACACTTGCGAGGCGGGCTCGGTGGCGCGCAGCGCCTCGACCGAAAAAGCCGCGGCCATGGACCGCCTTACGCAGGCCGTCGGCATCAATGTGATCGCGGCGTCCGATGCCGACCAGCCGGCACGCGAAGGCTATCGCGGACACGGCCTCTTCACCTGGGCCCTGCTCGATGGTCTCGCCAATGGCGATGAGAACAAGGACAGCTTCATCGAGATCTTCGAGCTTGCCAATCATGTCGGCGCCGTCGTGCCGAAGATCAGCCGTCAGGAATTCGGCTTCGAGCAGCGCCCGCGGACCAAAACCCTGTCGAACTTCCCGCTCGGGCTGCAGGTCGCCGATATTGCGCCGAGCGAAAGCATCCCGAGAGAACCCAACCGCATCATAACGCGCGCCGTGAGCGTGGAATTGACGAAGGGAGGTGCTGACGACCGCGAGCAGAAGGCGTTCACCCTCATCCGCTTGCTCAAGCTGGACGGCGCCCGCGCATTGATCGCCCGTGACGGACACGAGCTCGGCTATGTGCCTGCCGACGCCCTGGCGGAGTTTCAATGAGGCGCTGGCCCCGCCTATCGCCTCATGCGCGGATAAACTCGATGCCCGTCCTGGCAAAGCCCTTGAGGTCGGCCTCGCGCGGCACCACGACCGAGGCGAGGTCCTTCACCGAAGAGACCATATAGGCCGAGACCGCGCCGAGCTTCTCCTGGGTCATGAGCGCCACCGTCTCCGCCGCCCGCGAGATGACCGCCCGCTTGATCGCCGCCTCTTCATAATCCCCGGTCGTTCCACCCTCTTTGGGATGGAGCCCGGTGAGGCCGATGAAGGCGACATCGATATGGAGACGCTGGATCTGGTCGAGCGCCGCCGCTCCGACCGCCACCATGGAATGGCGGAACAGCGTGCCGCCGATCAGGATGACGTCGATCGCCTGATGCGGCTCGAGTGCCGCCGCGATGGTCGGGCTGTGGGTGATGACGGTGAGGCCGAGATCGAGCGGCAGCGCGCGCACCAGCTCGAGATGGGTGGTGCCGCCATCGATGAAGACCCGTTGCTGGCGGGAGATCAGTGTCACGGCCTTGCGGCCGAGGCGCTGCTTTTCTTCCGTTGCCATGGTGCGGCGGGCGGCGAGGTTGGCGACCGTCGGCGAGGCCGGAAGGGCTCCGCCATGGACGCGCTGCAAGAGGCCGTCGGCGGCAAGCTCGCGCAGGTCGCGGCGGATCGTATCCTCGGAGAGTGCCAGCTCCTGGCTCACATCCTTGGCGATGATCCGCCCGTCCTTGGCGAGGCGGTCGAGGAGCAGCTTCTTTCTCTGTTGAGTCAGCATTGCACGAATTTACACGATCTTGAACGGAATGTCACGATATGCCATCCTCCCGCGGGTAAGTGGAATGAGGAGTATCCCATGTCGAAGAAGCCCATGATGATCCTGATCGCCGGCCCCTATCGCTCCGGAACCGGCGATGATCCGGCCAAGATGGAAGCCAATCTGAAAAGGCTGGAGGAAGCGTCCTGGCCGATCTTCGAGAAAGGCCATGTGCCGATGATCGGTGAATGGGTGGCGCTTCCCATCTGGCACATGGCCGGCGGCAAATCCGTCGGCGACAAGTTTTATGACCGGATCCTTCATCCGACCGCCGGCCGCCTGCTTCAGCATTGCGACGCTGTGCTGAGGCTGCCCGGCGAATCCAAGGGCGCCGAGAACGACGTGCGCATCGCCCGCGAACGCGGCATTCCGGTCTATTTCGATATATCGGAAATTCCGAACCACATAGCGAACCCGACGTAATCAGAAACAAAAGGCTGGATGAAAAGTCCAGCCGTCCTGTGCTAAATGCCGGTGCCCAACCGGAGTCTTTCTTATGCGAAATAGATCACTTGTCTTGTTCGGCGCATTGGCTGCCGTCGTCGTCTCGGTCCCCTTCGTGGCGCAGGCCCAGGACGAGATCCCCCTCGAATTCGGCACCTACGCGCAGCAAAAGGAATGGTGCCTGTTGAACCGGGCCGACCAGAACGGTCCCGACTACAAGGAAAAGCGCGCCTATATCAATCTCTCCGCGACCGAGATGAATTGGCAGGATACCGTCGGCCGGATCACCAATGTCGGCGTCGAGGGCGCCAGGATCAATCTGGGCCTCGAATTGACGACCCAGGGCAAGACGGAGGCGAAGACTCTGCAGCTCATCCGGAAGAACCAGAGGCTCTTCGTGCTGACGGGGATCAATTTCTTCTACTGCAAGGATTACCTGCCCAATCCCCGCCTGGGTCGTTGACCGACTGTCACCAGAGCGCCGGCCGCGCGATCATCAGCCAGAAGACACCGATGAGGCCGAGGAAGGCCGGCCAGCCGAGGATGAACCACAGGCGCATCGTGCGGCGATAATCGGCGCCAAGCGGCTTTCCTTCGCGCGCGGCCGTCTCGGCAAGCCTTTGCGCCTTGATCTGCAGGGCGACGACCGGCAGCCAGCAGGCGAGCGCCAGCGCATAAAGGTGATAGGTCGCGACGAGCCAGGAGTCCGTGAGATCGAGGCCCGAGAGATGCGCGAGCGCGAGGCCGGTCACCGGCTGCACCACCCCGCTCGTCCCGGTGAAGATCCAGTCCGCTTTCACCACCATGCGCCCGACCGAAGCGATCACGCGCGCATCTCCGGTCCGGTGCGCCGCCCAAAAATAATAAGCGGTGCCGGCGCCGAAGCCGAACAATATCGTGGAGCTTATGATATGCAGCCATTTGAGCAGGAGATAGGGATCGATCATCGGGGATCGCTCACGGCGCCGTAGCAGAGAACGGCGGCAAGTATAGGCAAATTCTTGAGCAGCGGCCCCAGGGGATCGAGCCAGAGCTCAGGCGAGACGATCGTCAAAGCGATCGTATAGAAGGCAATGACCGCGAGCTGGACGATCGTGGCTCTGGTTCCGCGCCGGTCGAAGAGGATGAGGGCCGCGACGGCGAGATCGAGAAGGCATGTCGTCCAGACGATCGGCATCGTCCATCCGTTCCCAAGCCCCACGGCCGCGAGAGCTGACTCTGCGACCTCGGCTCCGGTGAAGAAGCCGACAAGACCTGAAACGAGCCACATCAGCATCAGCACCGCCTTCAGGAGCGGCGCCAGGAAGAACAACCGCGCATGCCAGCGGTCTTGCACCTCTGCCGGCTCCTCGGCCATCAGCGCGGAAAGCGCCTGCGGCTTGAAGCCGATCGCGGCGGCGAAGGCTTCGCCGTCGCCTTCATTTCCGGCGGTGAGCTGCGCCAGCGTATTGCTGGAGATGGGACCGCTGCCCGTCCAGTCGCCGAGCTTCGCCAGCAGGCGCATGGCGCTTAAGGGAATGGGAAGGAACGGCACCGGCGGAAAGCCGAGCCAGCTGCGATAGCGGGTCAGGATTTCGCGCAGCGACAGCACCTCTGGACCCGCCGGCTCGAGGACCTTCCGGCCATAGCGTTCCGTTTGGCATGCGATGCGCACCGCGCGCGCCAGGTCCTTGGCATGGAGCGGCGAGAAGGCATAGGAACCGTCGCCGGCGAGCGGCATCAGGAGCGGGAAACCGGCAAGGCCGCGCAGCAGCGAGGTGCCGCCATAGGAGCCTTTGGCGACGATGAGCGAGGGCCTGAGGATCACCCAGTCGAGCCCACTCTCCTGCAGCGCCTTTTCGCCGGCGAGCTTGGTGCGCGCATAGTCGGTGTCGACATCGGGCTTGGCGCTGATCGCCGAGATTAGCACGACACGCTTCACGCCTTTCCGGGCACAGGCCTCATAGAGGGCCCTGGGCGCCGACACATGGACGGCTTCCATGTCGGCGCCGCGCAGAAGGCCTGCGGCATTCACCACCGCGTCGATGCGATCGAGGCGCGGCAGCCAGTCCGCAACCGAAAGGTCGCGCGCCAGATCGCAGCCGACGGTCTCGACCGAGGGAAAAGCGTTGGCGAATTCCTTTGGCCGGCGCACCGCGGCCACCGGCTCATCTCCGGCAGAAATGAGCTCGGAGACGATATGGCGGCCGATGAAGCCGGCAGCACCGAGGACCAGGATGCGCAAGGATCAACCTTCGGGAGAAAAAGCTAGACGCACGCGGAATCTAGAAGGATTGACAATGATTCGCAGACCCAAGGCAATTGCTCAGCCACTACCACAAATGCTTCCGCGCAAATGCGTGGCCGGACCCTGATTTTAGATAACGCTCAAAGGCTTCGGCTTTCGGCCGATCAATGAACGCGATATAAGTCACCAACCGCCATGGTCTATATTTCGACGTATGGAAGGACTTGCCATCACTATGGTCTTGCAAGGCGCTGCTTGAGATCGGAGGTCATTCCCACATAGCGTTGACCTTGGTCGGAAAGGCTTTCAATAAGATAGACGTAATGCACTTTGACAGCCCTCCTTCGCTGAAGCTTCGGAGGGCATCCTGCTTCGCGTAGGCGGGGATGACAATCCTGCGAAGCGCGCAAGCGCGAAGCAGGATGACGATGATTCGCAGACCCCTGACGATGTATCTTCCCAAAGGGTGAGGCCCAGATGAACGACTATTACGATCTCGGCTCCTATAGCCGCCGCATTTCCACATCATCGGCCGAGGCGCAAACCTGGTTCAATCGCGGCCTTGCCTGGTGCTACGGCTACAATCACGACGAGGCGGTGCGCTGTTTCAAGAAGGCGGCGAAAGCCGATCCCTCTTGCGCCATGGCCTGGTGGGGCATCGCCTATGCCGCCGGACCGAACTACAACAAGCAGTGGAAAGCCTTCGACACGGTCGATCTCGAACGTTCGCTCAAGACCGCCTATGGGGCGACCGCCGAGGCTTTGAAACACGCAGCTTCCGACAGCCCGGTCGAAAAGGCGCTGATCGAGCCTTTGGCGCTGCGCTATCCCTTGAACGACCCCGGCCAGGTGACGCCGATCTGGAATGACGACTATGCCGCGGCGATGCGCAAGGTCTTCGAGGCGCACAGCCGAGACCTCGATGTCGCCGCCCTTTTCGCCGAGGCGATCATGAACCGCACGCCCTGGCAGCTCTGGGACATCGCGACCGGCAAGCCTGCCGAAGGCGCCGATACGCTGGAAGCGATCGACGTGCTGGAAAAGTCGATGCGCCTTCCCGGCGGCGACACTCATCCAGGGCTTCTTCATATGTATGTCCATCTGATGGAGATGTCGCCCACCCCTGAGCGCGCGCTCAAAGCGGGCGACCGTTTGCGCCAGGCCGTTCCCGATGCCGGCCACCTCCTCCATATGCCGACCCATATCGATGTGCTGTGCGGCGACTATCAGAATGTCGTCGAATGGAATGACCGCGCCATCAAGGCCGACCGCAAATATCTGGCGAAGGAAGGCGCTCTCAATTTCTATTCGCTCTATCGCTGTCACGATTTCCATTTCAAGATCTATGGCGCGATGTTCATGGGCCGGCAGGCGCCGGCGCTCGAGGCGGCGGAGGAAATGGCGGCGACGCTGACCGAGGACCTTCTCACCATCGAGGTGCCGCCGATGGCGGATTGGCTCGAAAGCTTCGTGCCGATGAAGCTGCATGTGCTCATCCGCTTCGGCAAATGGCAGGACATCATCAGGGCGGACCTGCCGCAGAACCAGGCGCTCTATTGCGTGACGACGGCGATGATCCATTACGCCAAAGCGGTGGCGCTGGCGGCCTTGGGCGATGTGCCGGCGGCCGAAGCCGAAGCGAAGCACTTCGAGGCGGCGGTGGCGAAAGTGCCGCCGACCCGCTATCTCTTCAACAACACTTGCCTCGATATATTGGCGATCGCGGCCGAGATGATGAAAGGCGAGATTGCCTATCGCAAGGGCCGTCATGCGGAAGCCTTCGCGCATTTGCGCAAATCGGTCGAGCTCGACGACAATCTTCCCTATGACGAGCCCTGGGGCTGGATGCAGCCGACCCGCCATGCGCTGGGCGCCTTGCTCCTCGAGCGAGGCAAGGTGGAAGAGGCGGAAGCGATCTATCGCGCCGATCTCGGCCTCGACTCGACGCTGCGCCGCGCCTGCCAGCATCCCGACAATGTGTGGAGCCTGCACGGTTTTCACGAATGCCTGACGAAGCTCGGCAAGACGGCCGAGGCCGCGCTCATCAAGCCCCGGCTCGACATCGCGCTCGCCCGGGCCGATGTGCCGGTGAAGGCCTCCTGCTTCTGCCGGCTCAAGGCCGTGGCGTGACCTTGTGGCTGGCCTGACTCGGCCATCCAGCTCCGAACTACGCCGGCTTGTACACTTTCAGGAAGAATGTCACGGCGCGTGCGACCTGCAGCGCGATCTCGCTCTCGCTTGGCGTCGACGTCGCATTGAACAGGAGCTTGCGCAGGATGCCGGCCTGTGAAAGGTCCATGAATTGCTGCGCCGCAAGCAAGGGGTCCTCGATCTCGACGACGCCCGCTTCGGCCTGCGCCGCAAGATATTGGGCGAGCTTCTCCATGCAGACTTGCGGACCCCGCGAATAGTAATCGGCCCCGACCTCGGGCATGCGCTCGACGATCGAGAACACCGTGCGCATCGCCTTGATGTAATAGGGCCGTGTCAGGAGTTTCAGGAATTCCTGGCCGAAGCGGTTGAGCACCGTGCTGATGTCGTGGTCCTCGGAGTCGAGCGACATGATCGGCCAGAGATCCGCCCGTTTCTCCTCGGCGATGAGCTCGAGAAAGAGCCGTTCCTTGTTCTCGAAATAGACATAGAGCGTGCCCTTCGACACGCCGGCCACCCGGGCGATGTCGTTCATGCTGGCGCCGTCGAAGCCATTGGCATGGAAGACCTTGCTGGCGCCCTCGAGGATCTGCTGGCGCTTGCGGGCATCTTGCCCCGCTGCCGACTCCACCCTCTCTTCGACCAAGGTCACGTCACTCTCCATCTTGTAAAAATCGCCCGGTTTCAATGAATTACAGCAGCGCATCCATGCGCCGCGCGAAGTGAGACCGGCCTCAGCCCATGATTCCGCTCAGGCTAGAATACCGCAGCGGAATGATGACCGCATCATTAAATTAGACCGAACCGTTCGGTTCGATCTTGATTTATGCCCTGCCGGGGCCTATTTCAAGCATTCATTGACCGAACTGTTCGGTCAATTCCTCCTCCAGCCTCGTTGGAGACAAAAGTGAACAAGATCGCCCTCGTGAAACCGGAAGACGCAGTTCCGGCCTCCACCCCTCTCCTGCTCAAGGAGAGAGCCGAGGCCCCGGAACGGCCGATGCCCGCGCCCCTCGAAAAGACCCCTGCTCCCGCCGTCGTAGCGCAAAAGCCCGCTGGCTCTCCCCCGCCGCCGCCCGCCCCGCCGAAGCGCAAGGGCGGCCGCCGCGTCGCACTTATGCTGGCCGCCGCCATCGCCGTGACCGCCGGATCGTGGTTCGGCTATCACTGGTGGACGACGGGCCGCTTCGTCGTTTCGACCGACGACGCCTATGTCGGGGCCGACTTCACCGCCATCTCGCCGCGCATCTCGGGCTATGTCACCGCGGTTGAGGCCGAGACGAACAAGGAGGTGAAGGCCGGCGATCCCCTCGTCGCCCTCGATGATTCCGACGAGCGCCTGGCCGTCGCCGCGGCCGCAACGCAAATCTCCTCGCAGCTCGCCGCGATCGACCGGATCGATCGCCAGATCGATGCCGCGAAGACCGCCGTCATCCAGGCCCAGGCCTCGATCAGCTCGGCCCAGGCCGACTTCGACCTGGCCGCCGCCGATTTGAAGCGCGCCCAGCGCCTCAAGCAGAGCGATTTCGTCAGCGCCCAGGCGCTCGAGCAGGCCAATGCCACGCAGGAAAAAGCGCAGGCCTCGGTGGAGACGGCCAAGGCCGGCCTCACTTCGGCGCAAGCGAATGTCGCCGTCCTCGCCGCCCAGCGCGTCGAGGCCGAGCGCGCGCTCGATCAGGACCGCAACACGCTCCAACAGAAGAAGCTCGATCTCGACCGCACCGTGATCCGCGCGCCCTTCGACGGCGTCATCGGCAATCGCAATGTCCAGGCCGGGCAGTTCGTGTCACCGGGCCAGCGCTTGCTTGCTCTGGTGCCGCTGTCGCAGATCTATGTCGATGCCAATTACAAGGAAACCCAGCTCGCCGACATCCATGTCGGCGCTCCCGCCGAGATTTCGGTCGATGCCTATGACGACAAGCCGGTGACCGGCACGGTCGAGAGCATCGCCCCTGCTTCGGGCGCCGTGTTCAGCCTGCTGCCGCCCGACAATGCCACGGGCAACTTCACCAAGGTCACGCAGCGTCTCGCAGTGCGCATCGCTATCCCAACGAAGGTCGCGGCCGAAAGCCTGTTGCGGCCGGGCATGTCGGTCGTCGTGTCGATCGACAGTCGCGCTGATGGCGACGGCAAGAAGGTCGCCGCGAACAATTAGCGCATCGGCCCGAAAAGTGTGGGCGGTTTTCGGGCAAGCCGATGCGCAAAAGGATAGATCGCCATGGACGCTCAAACCGAGATCATGCCGAGGCGGCGCGTCTTCGCCTTCATCGCCATGGCGGTCGGCATGTTCATGGCGATTCTCGACATCCAGATCGTCTCATCCTCCTTGAGCGAGATCCAGGCGGGCCTTGCTGCGGGCGCCTCCGAGATCTCCTGGGTGCAGACCTCCTATCTCATCGCCGAAGTGGTGATGATCCCGCTGTCGGGATTTCTCAGCCGGGCACTGTCGACACGCTATCTCTTCGCGATTGCCGCCGGGGGCTTCACCGTCACCAGCGCGCTCTGCGCCACGGCCACATCCATCGACCAGATGATGATCTACCGGGCGCTGCAGGGCTTCATCGGCGGCGCCATGATACCTTCGGTCTTCGCCGCCGCCTTCACTATCTTCCCGCCGCAGCGCCGCGGCTCGATCTCGGCCGTCGTCGGCCTCATCGCCACCATGGCGCCGACCATTGGCCCGACCGTCGGCGGCTATCTGACCAATCTCTTCTCCTGGCACTGGCTGTTCCTCATCAATGTCGTTCCCGGCATCGCGGTAACGGCCGCCACCTATTTCCTCATCGATTTCGACAAGCCCGATTTCAAGCTCCTGCGCAAATTTGACTATATCGGCCTCATCACCCTGGCGGCCTTTCTCGGCGGGCTCGAATATGTGCTCGAGGACGGCCCGCAATATGACTGGTTCGCGGATGCGGCCGTCCGCAATCTCGCTATCGTCTCGGCAGTGGGCTGCGTGCTCTTCTTCTGGCGTGCTTTCACCGCCGAAGAGCCGGTGGTCGATTTGCGAACCTTTACCGACCGCAATTTCGCGACCGGCTCGCTCTTCTCCTTCATGGTCGGCGTCGGGCTCTATGGTCTCGTCTATCTCTATCCGGTGTTCCTGGCGCGGGTGCGCGGCTACGGCTCGCTTCAGATCGGCGAGACCATGTTCGTCACCGGCATGTTCCAGATGATGACGGCACCTTTCGCCGGCCAGCTGGCGCAGCGTTTCGACGCGCGCTGGATCGTCGCCTTCGGCATGGGCCTGTTCGGTCTCTCCTGCCTGGAGCTCGTACCGATCACCAAGGATTGGGCCTTTGCCGAATTGTTCATCCCACAGGCCATGCGCGGCGTGGCGCTGATGCTCGCCATGGTGCCCATCTCCATGCTGGCGCTCGGCACGCTGCCGCCGGCGCTCATCAAGAACGCTTCAGGGCTCTTCAATCTCACCCGCAATCTCGGCGGCGCGGTGGGCCTTGCTCTCATCACCACCATGCTCAATGACCGCACCGATCTTCATATCGTCAGGCTGCACGAGGCCGTCACCTGGGGCCGCGAGGCCGCCGTCGAGCACCTTCAGACCATGACCCAGGCCTTCACGCCGACGCTTGGCAGCGACAGCGAGCTTGCCGCCATCAAGATGATGACCCAGACGGCGCATCGCGAAAGCCTGGTGATGGCTTTTTCCGACGTCTTCCTGGCGCTGGCCGTGATATTCTTGGGCATGGTGCTGCTGGTGCCCTTCATCCGCAAGCCCGTGCCGCGCGGCGCCCCTGCCGGCGGCGGGCACTGACTGAGCGATGTGCTCTCCTTCAGTAGACGGCGCTGCCGGTCTCCTTCGAAAAAGCATGCCACTTGTCGCGATTGACCGTCATATAGCAGGTCTCACCCTCGAGCCCCTCGAACTCGGTGGAGGTCTTGACCCGGATGCGGCTGTCTTCAAGATCCACATCGACGATCATGTCGCCGCCCAGCAGCTCAGTCACGAAAATCTTGCCGGTGATATGATCGCCCTTGGGTCGCGTCATCGAGATCGACATCGCGTCAGGACGAATGCCCATGCGCAGCGCATTTGGCCATGTGCCCGTAGTGAGAAGGCGCTGCTGCTGCTCCGTCACCGCGATGGAGAAGTTGGGGTGGGTGAAGTGGATCTTGTCAGCCTTATGTTGCAGGCCGACGTCCACGAAGTTCATCGCGGGCTCGCCAACGAAACCCGCAACCCAGGCATTCACCGGCTTGTTATAGACCTCACGCGGCGTGCCGAGCTGCTGAAGTTCGCCCTCATGCATGACGGCGATCTGGTCGGCCATGGACATCGCCTCGAGCTGATCGTGTGTCACATAGATCATGGTCGTACCCAGCGTGCGCTGAAGATGCTTGATCTCGCCGCGCATGTGGGCCCGGAGCTTGGCGTCGAGATGGGCGATGGGCTCGTCGAACAGGAAGAGCTTCGGCTCGCGGACGATGGCACGTCCGATGGCCACACGCTGCTTCTGGCCGCCTGAGAGCTCCTGTGGACGACGCTTCAGCAGCTCGCTGATCTCGAGGAGGTTGGCTGCGGCCGTCACTCGTTCCCTGATCCTGGCCGGGTCCTGACCCCTCAGCTTCAGCGGATTGGCCATGTTCTCGAACACGCTCTTATGCGGATAGAGCGCATAGTTTTCGAACACCATGGCGACGTCGCGATCCTTCGGCGCCAGGTTGTTGATCGGCCTTTCGTCGAAAAGTATTTGACCCGCGGTGATGTGCTCGAGCCCCGCCACCATGCGCATCGTCGACGACTTGCCGCAGCCCGAGGGGCCGAGGATCGACAGGAAGGAGCCATCGGGACATTCGATATTGAGATCCTTCACGGCAGGAAGATCACCGTACTTCTTCCAAACGTTGCGGAACGAGACTTTGGCCATGGTAACCCCTGCTATTCCTTTACCGCGCCCATGGTGAGGCCCGTCACGAGATATCTGCGGATGACGAGGCCCAGGAACATCATCGGCAGCGTCGTGACCACACCCGCCGCCATGATCTGACCCCATTGGATGTTCTGCGGCTGCACCAGCTCGCGCGTGGCCGCGGGAAGCGTCTTGGCGCCGCCCGAGCCGATGATGGCCGCAAAGAGATAGTCATTCCACGCAAACAGGACGCACAGCACCACAAAGGCGCCGATGCCCGGTGCGACCAGCGGCAGAATGGCGCGAAATGCCTGGAACCGCGTCGCGCCGTCGACCATTTGCGCCTCTTCGATGGCATAGGGCACATTGTCGAAGAAGCCCTTCAGAATCCAAATGGCAAAAGGCAGATTGAACGTGGTATAGGCGAGAATGAGGCCGGGCAGCGTCCCCACGAGGTCCAACTCGCGGAAGATCCAATAGAGCGGCACCATGACGGCCACCACAGGCGCCATGCGGGTGGAAATGATCCAGAAGAACAGATCTTTCTTGCCCTTGAAGTCGATCCGCGACAGCGAATAGGCGCACATCGATCCCAGCACCACCGACACCACTGCCGAGCCGCCGGCCGCCACCAGCGAATTGAAGAGGTAGGTGGTGAATCCCAGGTTCGCGAAGAGCTCGTAATAATGCTTGGAGGTAGGCGTGAATTCGAAGAAGACGCGGATGCCGGCCCAATCACCTACCGCCGGAAGATTGAAGGCTTCCAGGAGATCCTTGAACGACGATATGAACATGATGAAGATGGGAAGCACCGTCCACACCACATAGAAGGCGACGAAAACACCGGCGAACCAGTTGACGGCTTTCGATAGGGGCGTGTCGTATCGAACGATTTCGCGCGAAGCCATCGTTACACCTTCGAGGGTTGCTGGCGGTCGAAAACGCGGACCAGAAGCATGCCGAGAATGATGGTCACGATGAGCAGGATAAGGGCGATGGCAGCGCCGCGCCCGAGCTTGAAGAATTTGAACGACACCTCAAAAAGGTAGATGGGAAGGATCTTGGTCGCATTGCCGGGCCCGCCTCCGGTGAGCACCAGCACCGAGTCGATGAAGCGGAAATTGTCCATGAACCGCAGCATTATTGCGATGAGCAGCACCGGGTAGAGATTGGGCAGTGTCACCATCACGAAATTGCGGAAGGGCGAAGCGCCGTCGACCATGTTGGCTTCGAGCTGGTCCTGCGGCACGCGCTTGAGACCCGCTAGCGTGATCAGCGTGATGAGCGGCGTCCACTGCCAGACATCGACCAGAACAATCCCGATCATCGCCGTGTTTGAGCTGGCCAGAATGGATTTCGGCCCCAATATGCCAAGGCTCTGCAGCAGCCAGTGATACCAACCGAAGGTTCCATTGTAGAGGAAATACCACACCATGCCGGCGATCAGCGGAGCCATCATCATCGGCATCAGCAAGGTGGTCACGAGTACTTTCTCGTAACGCGAACCGTTCAAGGCCACAGCCAGGAAAACACCAATCGCGATCTGCAGGAACAGGCACATGGCGCTGTATTGGATCAAGAGCCACCAGCCCATCAGGAAGCGCGTGTCGCCTGCGAGCCTTGTGAAGTTGGCAAAATCATTCCACCGGACATTGCCGATGTCGACCTCGTGCAGGCTCATGTAGATCATCCAGAAAAACGGATAGATCGAGATGAAAGCCAGCACCAGAATGGCCGGCGCCATGAGCCAGAAGTAATAGCGTCTGGAGGCGGGCGGGTTGAGCGACACCGGTTCGGCCGCGACTTGGGAGACAGGGCGGGATTCGACGCTGTCGGGAATATGACGCACTCGGAACAGCTCGATTCCGGAGTGGCGCTTGCCCGATCCTTTCGGCATTCCGGCTGTTGAAGTCATGGAGACGTCGGTCATGGGATCACTTTTGCGGCACTCTAGAGCATCGGCCCTAAAAGTGTATCCGGTTTTCGGACAGGCTGATGCGTAAAAACAAGGAGATAGAGCGCCGGGCCTATTCTAGGAGAATGCCCGGCGCTCTAGCCGTGGCGTCCGGCGAGGCCGCCGGACGTTCGTCGCCCCCGATCAGCCGGCGCCGTTCAGCTCATCCAGCTGAGACTGGATCGATTTGCAGGCCTCTTCCGCCGATTGCTCGTTGGACAGGCACTTCTGCGTCTCCGCCGCGAGGATCGAATGATACTCGTTGGCGTTCGGTATCTTGGGACCAAGGACGAAGTTCGGGTTCTTGATGCCGTACTCGTACACCGCGTCGAAAGTGAGCGCGTTCGGCATGGTGGTCGGACGCTGCTTGGCCTTTTGCACCTCTTCCATCGCCAGAACGGACTTGCGGGTCGGCGTGCCGCCAAGGCCCTTCAGCACGTTGAACTGGTTTTCCCGGCTTACCGACCAGATGGCGAAGATATAGGCCGCACGCTTGAGATCATCGGAGGCGTTGCCGTTGATGCCAATTCCGCCGATGCCGCAGTTCGTGCCGTTCACCGCCTCGCCGCCATTCTTGATCCATGACGGATCTCCCTTTGGGCACGGGGCATAGGCGGTCTTGCCGCCGGCGGCGCGCGAGGTCTTCTCGTCCTCGATCGAGGCAGCGAACTCATGATACTGAGTCTGCATCGCGATGTTTCCGGCCTGGTAGACGGTGTTGAGCTCGAGCGTGCCATTGGCCAGGTTGTCTGGATGGCAGACATCCGCAAGTTCCTTGAACTTCGTCATCATCAGGATCGACTGCTCGTCGCCCCAGTTGGTCTTGCCGGGCTCCTTGGAGCCGTAGACGTCGTCGATTTTCCAGTCCATCCAGCGGCCGTTGGCGAAGAGGAAGCGCTGGATGTCGAGCTGCGTTGTCCAGGCAAAGGAGCCTTGGTGCTGGGCATAGCCGTAAGGCACATCCTTTCCGCTTTCCTTGGCCTTCCTGAAGAAGGCGGCCATGTCGGTGACGTTCTTCCAGGTCGAGTCCTTGTTGAACTCGAGCCGGTAGCCATATTCCGCTTCGAAGTCCTTCGAGTTCGCCTCGAACAGATCCTGGCGGTAGAAGGTGCAGGCGACGGCGCAGTCATAAGGCAGCGCCACGATCTTGCCCTCGGTATAGAAGCGGCCGCAGGCCGAGAGGAAGTTCTCGAACCACGCCTCGTCGCCATAGCCGTCCGGATCCTGCGGCAAGGTGTTGTCTCCGAACATCGGCGACATGTCGGCGTAGAACTCGCCGAAGGGCGCGCCGATCGGCTTGTCCTGCACGTAGTTCAGGTGATAGTCGGACTTTCCGCTGCGCAGGTCGATGCCGACCTTCTGCTGCACGACGGGCAGGTCATCCGTGAGAATGGTCACGTCGATGCCCGTCAGATCGGTAAAAGTCTTGATGTTGTCGCGGATGGCGAAGGACGGCGGCGTATTCTCCGACATGAAGACGAGCTTCGAGCCGGCATACTGCTTCCATTTTGCGTCGTCGGAGGAGGCTGCCTGGACCCTGCTGCGGGTCATGGTCGAGCCGAGGCCGAGGGTCATAGAGCCCACACCCAGTGCCGAAGCCGCACCACCGCCGAGTTCCAGGAACTTGCGCCGGCTGATACGCTTGTAGACAGCATTCTTCGGAATTGAAAACATGCGCTTTCTCCCATTTTGGTGTTGTTCTCAGTTAGGCGGCAGACGCAGAGCCGTCCTATGCGGCCTCGCGTCTCTCGGACAGCTCTAAGCTCCCGCTCTCTGGTGCCCTCCTTTCTTTGGTCGTCTCGGCGGCGCCGTATTATGTTGATCACGAACCGATGATGTGGGCCTTGAGCAGGCCATTGACCTTTCCGGCCTGCTCCATTTGCGCCATGTGGCCAGCGTCTGCGATGATCTCGACCCTGGCCTCCGGAGCGGCCTTCGCATGTGATGCCGGAACGATCCTGTCTTCGGCTCCCCAGATCACGAGACTCGGCACACCGGATGATTTGAGCACGTCTGTAAGATTCGTGGTCTGCTTTCCGTTGGCAAAGACACCGTTCCTCAGAGCGGCAAGCGCATCGCCGACGCCGTCGAGCCGCTTGTATTTCAAGAGATCATCGACCATTTGCCGGCTCACCAGCGACCCGTCGGCGAACAGGTTCTCGAGTGCCGGCTTCAGGTCGCGCCGCGACGTCGAGGAGATGAAGCCGTCGATATAGTCCATATTGATGTCTGGGCCGAGGCCCGCAGGTGAAATGAGAGTCAGCGACTTCACCCGGTCCTTGCTGGTGCGTGCGATCTGCATCGCGATGGCGCCGCCGAGCGAATGCCCCACCAGATGCGCCTTGTCGATCTGTATCGCGTCCATGAAGCCGACCACGGCCTTGGCCAGTCCCGCCACCGTCGGATCGGCGATGGTCTTGGCAGATTGACCGTGGCCGGGCAGATCGAGCGTGTAGACACTCGCCTCTTCGGCGAGCGCGTCGACGTTGAACAGCCAGTTGTCGAGATCGCCACCGAAGCCATGGATCAGCAGCACGATATTATCGCCCGTGCCGCGCCTGGTATAGCGCAGGCGCCCCACAGCGGTGTCGGCATATTCATAGCGCGGGCCCGCTTCTTCCTCACCCTCTTCAGCTGCCGGCACGACATAGGAACTGACAAAGGTATCGATATCGGAGTCCGGCACATCGGGGTCGGCAACGACGCCGATCAATGTCTTGATCGGATAGATCGTATCCTCCTGTCCGATGCGTCGGCGCAGGATGCCGGCATCGCTGGCCTCCACCGTGCCGGCGATCTTGTCGGTTTCCACCTCCAGGATCTGGTCGCCGACCGTGACCTTGTCGCCGTCCTTCATCAGCCATGACGTCAGTTTGCCCTCGGACATCGAGAGCCCCCATTTCGGCATGACGATGGGAATGATGCGCTTGTCCAACATTTCAGTTCCTCAGTTCGCTAGAGTCTTGCGCACGGCGGTGGCGATCTTCTCAGCGCTCGGCAGATAGAGATCCTCGAGTGCAGAGGAGAACGGCACCGGCGTATGCGGCGCGGTCACCATCTGGATTCCCGCCTTCAGCGCCTTGAACGCCTCCTGCGAGACTTTCGCCGACACATCG
>Ga0187894_10002347_pt1 | contig 22750 bp, 20 predicted proteins | sample GBC1701081metaG_FD_136650 | JGI IMG/M metagenome (GOLD analysis project Ga0187894, IMG submission 136650) | White microbial mat communities from a lava cave in the Kipuka Kanohina Cave System on the Island of Hawaii, USA - GBC170108-1 metaG ... | reverse complement strand
GCGCAACACCTCCAGCATCAGCTGATTGTCGGTGCCATGCACGCTCACCTGCACCAGCACGCCGCGCGTCATGCCCAGGCCATCGAGCATGCGCAGATAGCGCGTCTCGGTGGCGGCTGGCGGTGTGTAGCTGCGATTGGCCACGAAGGGATGCTCGTAGCCATCGCCAATGACGTGGGCGTGCGTATCGCAGGCACCGAACGGTACCGGCCAGGACGGCGGCAGCACGTCAGCGCGTGGACCGGCACAGGCGGGCGCCGTTTCGGTGGCCAGCGGATGGACGGGCGCATGGCGGACCATGGCGTTCTCCCGAAACCGACGGTCGACGCCGTCTTGGCCACCAGTCAAGCACTGCCGGCGCGCAACCACAAACGCAATGGAACGCCGTCGCTGGCGGGTGCTACGGTCGGCACCGTTCCGGGGTGACGGGGGCCGATGATCCGACAACGTCCGTGGGCTGCGATCGCCGCCGCGACTCTGCTCAATCTGCCAATGGGTTCGCTCTATGCCTTCAGCGTGCTGTTGAAGCCACTGGAAGAGTCCCTGGGCGCCACGCGGTCGGAACTGTCGGTCGTGTTCGCGATGGCCACCATCTGTTTTACGCTGGGCATGAACATGGCGCCGCGACTGTTCAACGTCGCGCCGGTGCCGGTGCTGATCGCGCTGTGCACGGCCGGCGGCACGATTGGGCTGGCGCTGGCGGCGACGGCCAGCAGCCTGGTGCAGCTGGCGATCGGCTACGGCGTGCTGTTCGGCATTTGCGGCGGCGCCGCCTACATTTTCCTGCAGCAGGGCGTCAACCTGCTGGTGCGCGGCCACCGCGGGCTGGTGAACGGCTACATCGTCAGCCTCTATCCCGCCGGTGCCATGATCGCAGCACCTGCGTTCGGTTGGGCGCTGGCGCAGTGGAGCGTGCGCGGGACCATGGGCGGCCTGGCCGCCGTCGTTGCCGCCACGGGCCTGGCGGCAACCGCGCTGGTGCTGCTGGCCGGCGTCCAGCTGCCGGCGGCCGGGCGCCAAGCAGCATCAGTCGGCGGCACGTCGCGCGTCTGGATCTTCTGGCAGATCTGGACCGTGTTCTTCCTGGCCGCCGCCGCAGGCCTCACGGTGCTGAGCCAGGCCGCCGGCATCATCGTGGCTTACGGCGGCTCGACGGCGATGGCCCTGGCAGCGACCACGGCGATCACCGGCGCCATCGCGGCGGCCCGGCTGGGTGGCGGCTGGCTGGTGGACCAGTTTCCGATCCCTGTCGTGATGGCCGCGGCGCATGTGCTGGCGCTCACCGGCACGATCGTGCTCACCCTGTGGCCGACGCCCGTCGTGTCGCTCGCGACCCTGGCCATGATCGGCATGGGCTATGGCTTCATCTCCGGCGCGACGGCGGGTGCCGTCGCGTTCTATTGGCCTAGCAGCGACTATGGCCGGATCGCGAGCCGACTCTACATCGCCTGGTGCACGGCGGCGGTGACCCTGCCGGTGCTGGCCGGCCACCTCTACGACCTCTCCGGCGGCTATCGCCTGGCCGTCATCATCGCTGGTGCCGGCAACCTGCTGGGGATTGTGCTCGCCTGCGGCCTGCCGCGCCAAGCACCCGCGACCCACGGCACCGACGACGTGCGTCGTGACTCGCCGGATGCCCGAGGGTAGCCTGCCGGCAACCCCGCACCCTGGGAGGTTCGTGATGTCCTTCGTCAACCGGCCGCTGCGCACCCTGCTTGCCGCCGCCCTGCTTGCGCTCGCCCTGCCGGCACAAGCTCAGGTGACGCTGCGCGCGGCCATGCACTCGGATCTCAAGATCCTGGATCCGACCTGGACCACGGCGCTGATCTCGACCCATCACGGCTACCTCGTCTACGACACGCTGTTCGCGCTCGACGAGACGCTGCAGCCCCAGCCGCAGATGGTCGAAAAGTACGACGTCAGCCCCGACAAGCTGGTGTGGACCTTCACCTTGCGTGATGGGCTTGCCTTCCATGACGGCGCGCCCGTCACGGCCGAGGATTGCGTGCAGTCGCTGAAGCGTTGGGCGGCGCGTGACACGGTCGGCCAGAAGCTGATGTCCAACGCCGCCGAGCTGGTTGCCGTGGATGCCCGCACCTTCCGGCTGACGCTGAAAGAGCCCTATGGGCTGGTGGTGCAGAGCCTCGCCAAGTCGGGCTCGAACGTGCCGTTCATCATGCCCAAGCGCGTCGCGGCCACCGATCCCAACACCCAGATCACCGATGCCACCGGTTCGGGTCCCTTCATCTTCCTCAAGGATCAGTGGAAACCCGGTGAAAAGGCGGTCTACGTCAAGAGCCCGACGTACAAGCCGCGCACCGAACCGGCGTCCGGCCTGGCCGGCGGCAAGGTCGCCAAGGTCGACCGGGTCGAGTGGGTGTGGATCCCCGATTCCCAAACCCAGGTCAACGCGCTGATCGGCGGCGAGATCGATGTGATCGAGATCGTCTCGCCCGACCTGCTGCCGCTGCTGGCCAGCAATGCCGACATCGAAACGCGCGTGGTCAACCGCGCCGGCCGCCAGTACGCCATGCGCTTCAATACGCTGCACAAGCCATTCGACAATCCCAAGATTCGCGCCGTGGCGTTCGTGGCGATGAGCCAGAAGGGATTCCTCGACGCCAATGTCGGCGACGCCAAGTGGTACCGCGAGTGCAAGTCGCTGTTCCCTTGCGGCTCGCCGCTGGAATCGACCAAGGGCTGGGACGACAAGCTGACCGGCGATGCGGCCGGCGCCAAGGCGCAACTGGCCTCGGCCGGCTATGACGGCACGCCGGTCGTGCTGCTGCATCAGACCGACACGCCGGGCCACAACAACCTCGCCACCGTCGGCAAGGCCCAGCTGGAACGCGCCGGCTTCAAGGTCGATCTGCAGGCGATGGACTGGCAGACCCTGGTGGCGCGGCGTGCCAAGAAGGAGGCACCCGCGCAAGGCGGCTGGCACGCCTACTTCACGTCATGGAGTTCGGTCGACGTGCTCGATCCGGTTGCCACCAGCTTCCTCAACGCAGGGTGCGACAAGGCCACGTTCGGATGGCCTTGCGACCAAGGCCTGGAGAAGCTGCGCGACCAGTATGCCCGCGAAACCGATCCCGCCAAACACAAGGCGGTCGCCGAAGCGGTCCAACTCTACGTCCTGAACTACCCGACGCATGTGCCGCTGGGTCAGTTCACGACACCGACGGCGTTGCGCCGCAATGTCACCGGCCTGCTGACGGCGCCGTCCTTCGCCTTCTGGAACATCGAAAAGAAGTAGGTCGTCCATGCGCGTACACAATCTGTACACCGATGCCGACGGTGAATCGCATTTCCGCGATATCGAGATCGAGTGGGCGGAGGAGACGCCTGGTGGCAAGCTGTCCAAGCGCCTGCCCGCCACCGGCATCATCTTCCGCCAGGTGCCGCCGACCTACGATCTCGACTGGCATCCCGCGCCGCGTCGGCAATACATCATCAACCTCGATGCCGGCGTCCAGATCACGGCCAGCGACGGCGAAGCGCGCATCATCGGCGCCGGCGAAGTGATTCTGGTGGAGGACATCAGCGGCAAGGGCCACCTGTCCAAGGCGCTCGACGGCAAGCTGCGCCACTGCATCTTCGTGCCCATCGACTAGACGGGCCGTATCGGATCAGCAGACGCGATACTGCTCCACGACCGCACGATCGAGTGCGACGCCAAGGCCGGGATCCGATGGCAGCAGCAGGTGGCCGTTGTCCAACACCAGCGGCTTGCCGAGCAGCTTCGTGCGTAGCGGGTTGTCACTCATGTCGTACTCGACCAGCGTCGGATAGGGAACGTTGTCGCCGTGCGGCGTGACGGGCAGCGACGCCACCAGGTGCAGGGCGGCGGCGAGCCCCACGGCACCGCCCCAGGCATGCGGCGAGACCCGCAGATTGGCCGCCTGCGCCATCACGGCGATACGCCTGGCTTCGGTCAACCCGCCCACCGTGGGAATCGACGGCTGCACGATGTCCACGCAGCGCCCATCGATCAGCTGCTTGAAGTCGCGCATCGTGTAGTGTGCTTCGCCGGCGGCGATGGGAATGGACGATCGCGCGCGCAGCTCGGCATAGCCCTTGAGATCGGCTGGCGGCAACGGTTCCTCCAGCCAGTGGATGTCATAGCGCTCGATGGCGCGAATGCAGGCCAATGCCAAGTCGACGGTGTAGTTGCCGTTCACGTCGACGATCAGCAGCGCATCGTCACCCAGCGTGTCGCGCGCCAGCTTGCAGCGGGCGGCATCATCCTGCGGGTTGCGGCCGATCTTGATCTTGGCCCCGACATAGGGATGGGCCTTCACGGCCGCCAGCTGGTGCTCGAGCTGGTTCGTCGGGTCCTTGGAGAAGAAGCCGGTGGAGGCGTAGACCGGCAGGCGCGTGGTGGCGCAGCCGCCGATCAGATCGCAGACGCGCGCGCCATGGGTCCGGCCGATCGCGTCGTGCAGTGCCAGGTTGATGCCCGACAGGCAGGCCGTGAGCTGGTTCTGGGCGCCCAGATGGTACATCCGGTTGCGGATGCCGGCTTCGATGTGATCGAAATCGTAGATCGACCGGCCGCGGAACAGGGGCTCGATCATCTGGAAGTAGGCCGCGGTGACGCGCGGATCGCCGAACGCCTCGCCGGTGCCGGTCACGCCGGTATCGGTTTGCAGCTCCACCAGACCGCCCAGACGGCGATTGCCGATGGCACGCGACATGCCAAAGGCCTTTTCCGGCGGCATGACGTATTCCAGGCCGATGAATCCCAGTCGTTCGATCGTGGGCACGATGCTCTCCCGAGCGATGATGCGGACCAGCCGAGGCACCCCTTTACGACGAAAGTTCGGCAGCGGGAACCGGCCTGTGCATCGTCCGGCCGGAAACGATGGATGACTCGCCGCAAGCGGCTTCCTATGATGCCGGCCGTTTTCGCTGATCGGGGGGCACGAGTGACAGGAGGGTTCTGTGGTGGCATTCACTCGAGGCATTGCGGCAGGCCATCGTCATGGGTCTACGGCGGTGGCCGCCCGTGACTCCTCGACGTCTTGCGCTCCTGATCATCGCCTCAGCATGCCTCGCAGCGGCACCCGCCTCGGCCCAGTTCAAACCCGATAGGAAGCCCGACCGGACCGACCCGGACCGCACCCGCCAACATCCCATCGCGCCGTCGCGGGAGAAGCCGAGCACCGAGCAGCCGGTGTTGATGCAGGCCAACGAAGTTACCTATGACCGGGCCACGGACGTGGTGACGGCCAGCGGCAACGTCGAGATGTCGCAAAACGACCGCATCTTGATGGCCGATCGCGTGATCTACGACCGCGCGCGCGACATCATGACTGCCCAAGGCAATGTCCGCGTCGTCGAACCCACTGGCGAGGTCATATACGCCGATCAGATGCAGATTACCGGCGACCTCAAGGAAGGCGCCGCCCGCGACATCCGGGCCCGCCTGACCAACGACGCCCGGATCGCGGCCAACAGCGGTGTGTTCACGGAAGGCAAGCGCACCGAGGTCAAGCAGGCGGTCTATTCGCCGTGCGATCCGTGCAAGGATGACCCCATGCGCGCCCCGCTGTGGCAGATCAAGGCGGCGCGCGTCGTTCATGACAAGGAAAAGAAGGACATCTATTTCTACGATGCCACGTTGGAGTTCTTCGGCATTCCGGTGGCGTGGACGCCTTACTTTTCCCACCCCGATCCGAGTGTAAAGCAGCGCTCCGGCTTCCTGGCGCCCAACTTCGAAAGCTCCGGTTCACTGGGCTACGGCGTGACGGTGCCGTACTACGCCGTACTCGATGAAACCGCCGACATGACGCTCTACCCGCGCTTCCTGACGAAGCGCGGCCTGCACATGTCGGCCGAGGTGCGCAAGCGCTTCGACAGCGGCGACTTCCAGGTACGCGGCTCGCTGATCAGAGACTGGTTCCACGACCGCGAGGGTGCCGAGGTCCGTGGCCATTTCTTCGGCAACGCGCGCTTCAACATGGGAGAGGATTGGCGGGGCGGCCTGCAGATCCAGCGTGCCACCGACAAGACCTACCTGCGCTTCTACGATATCGACGCCAGTTCGTTCCTGACCAGCAAGGCCTGGGTAGAGACGTTCAATCGCCGCAGCTACGGCTCGATCTTCGCCTATGGTTTTCAGGAGATGCGTTCGACCGCCGCTCAACGGAACGCGCCCTATGTCCTCCCGGTGGCAAGCTACAACTATGTCGGCGAGCAGACATCGTTCGGCGGCCACTTCGTTGCCGACGCCGGCATGCGCTACCTGTTCCGCGATGACGGCTCCGACAGCAGCCGGCTGATGATGCGCGTGGGCTATGATTTCTCGCACATCACCCGCGATGGCCACGTGTTCAATGTGCTCGCGACGGTGCGCGCCGACTGGTACGACGTCAGCCGCGCCGTCGATCCGGACAACCCTGCCAACCGGTTCAGCGGCAACGTGTTCCGCGTCTTCCCGCAGATCTCGGCCGACTGGCGCTATCCAGTGATGCGCCGTGCCGGCGAGCGGTCCTATATCACGTTCGAGCCGATCGTCGGCTTCGTCGCGGCGCCGACCATGGGGCGGCAATGGAAGATCCCCAACGAAGACGCCATCGATCAGGTCTTCGACGAGACCAATCTCTTCAGTCCCAACCGGTCCACGGGCGACGATCGCCTCGAGGGCGGCCAGCGCGTCAACTACGGCTTCAAGGTGGGCCTGAACGATTCCGGCGGCGGTTCGAGTTGGGTGTTCCTGGGCCAGAGCTTCCGGTTTCAGCGCGATCCCTCGTTCCCCACCGGCAGCGGCCTGCGCTCGGGCCTGTCCGATCCCATCGCGGCGCTGTCGATCAATCCGGGCCGGTATTGGGACATCTTCGCGCGCATCCGCGTCGACAAGGATAACCTGACGCGGGTTCGGCAGGTCGATACCCTGGTCACCGCCGGGCCGCGCGATTTCCGCGTCTTTGGCAGCTTCATCAAGATAAGTGACAATCTGTCGACCACCACGTCACTGGGCAATCGGGCGGAAGGCCGTCTCGGCTTCATCGCCAGGCCGCACGAGAACTGGATCCTGACCGTATGGGGCTCGCGTGATCTGGAACGTGGTGCCACACGCGAGATCCAGACCAAGCTCGAATATGAGGACGAATGCTTCCTGATCGGTGTGCGGTTGTCGCGCCGCTATTTCACCGACAAGGACATCAAGCCCGACAACCGCGTCGCTTTCCGCATCGTCCTCAAGCAGACCACCGATACGACGTACTAGCGGGACGTGAAAAAGCCAGGATGGTGCGGGTACACCATCCTGGCTTGTAACTCGTTTGGCCTAGCGGCCCAGGATTCCGCCGAGCAGGCCGCCGCCCGAACCGGAAGTCCCGCCGCCACCAAGCACCGGCCCCAGCACGCCATTCAGCAGGCCACCACCGGAGCCGGATGTGCCGCCGCCTGTCACCGGCCCGAGGACGCCATTGAGCAGACCGCCGGAGCCGGACGTTCCGCCACCGAGGACGCCGTTGAGCAGACCGCCCGAACCGGACGTTCCGCCACCGAGCACCGGTGCCAGCACGCCGTTCAGCAGGCCGCCGCCGGTGCCACCGGTACCACCACCCAACAGACCGTTGAGCAGACCGCCCGAGCCACTGCCGCCACCGACGATGCCGGTCACTGGCGCCAGAATGCCGTTCAGGCTCAGCACACCGTTCAGGAGACCACCGCCTGACGTACCACCACCGATGATGGTGCCCGTGCCCAGCAGCCCGCCCAACAGACCGGAGCTGGCAGGCCCCGCGATCAGCGGCGTCAGGACCGGGTTCAGCAAGCCCGACAGCAGACCGGTGCCGGCGAGGCCGCCCGTCCCGTTGATGGCCTGGTGCAAGGTGATGAACACCGGCCCGGTGATCGGACCGAGCAGGCCCGAGTTGCCAACCGTCGGGCGCAGGATGGTGCCGAGATTAGCCAGCACGGGCGTCAAAAGCCCCTCTGTTCCCACCAGCGGGTTGATGCTCAGCGATGCCACCCGCAGCATCGTCGAGTGCAAGGTGTCGCCAAGCCGCCGGATCTCGGTGCCGGTCTGGTCAACCGACGTGCCGATCAGGATCACCGAGCCGCCCAGCCGTCCCGGCAACACATCGCCGACCGTGTTGGTCACGCCGCCCACGACGAGCACCACATCGCCCGTCGTGTAGACGGCATCGCGGATCAGCGATGCCAACGGCGTCGTCACCTTCGGCAGAAGTGACACACCGGAGGTGCCGGACGTTCCGGAAGTCCCGGACGTGCCCGATGTCCCCGATGTACCGGACGTGCCTGACGTCCCCGAGGTGCCGGAAGTACCCGACGTCCCCGATGTACCGGACGTGCCTGACGTCCCCGAGGTGCCGGAAGTACCCGACGTCCCCGAAGTACCGGACGTGCCCGATGTACCAGACGTGCCCGAGGTGCCCGATGTGCCGGACGTGCCAGACGTCCCGGAAGTGCCCGAAGAACCCGAGCTACCCGATGACCCCGAGGTACCGGACGATCCCCCCGGTTTGAAGCCGCCGCCACCACCGCCGCCGCCGCACGCTGTCAAGGCGATCAACGACACGGCCAAGGCACAGACGCCTAAACTGATTCGAATATTCATTGTCCTCCTCCGATCTCCCGAAACCGCCAGTTCACTCACAAGGAGATCAAGCCCAACGATCGCATCGCTTTCCGCGCCGTTCGTAAGCAGACCACCAACACGCAGGGACCGAACCGCTCGCACGCACGTCGGGATGATGTGCAGGCACCATCCCGACTTGTGCTTCTCTACTCAGCGCCCCAGCAACCCGGGGAGCAGGCCGCCGGAGCCCGATGTACCGCCGCCGCCAAGCACCGGCGCCAAGACACCGTTCAGCAGGCCACCACCGGAGCCCGACGTGCCGCCGCCTGTTACCGGCCCCAGGACGCCATTGAGCAGGCCGCCGGAGCCGGACGTACCGCCACCGAGCACCGGTGCCAGAACGCCGTTCAGCAGGCCGCCGCCCGTGCCACCACCACCCGTCACGGGGCCCAGCAGACCGTTGAGCAGACCGCCCGAGCCACTGCCGCCACCGATGATGCCCGTCACCGGCGCCAGAATGCCGTTCAGGTTCAGCACACCGTTCAGCAGACCACCGCCTGACGTACCACCAGGTGTACCGATGATGCTGCCCGTGCCCAGCAGACCGCCCAGCAGACCCGAACTCGCAGGGCCGGCGATCAGCGGCGTCAGGACCGGGTTCAGCAGGCCCGACAGCAGACCGGTGCCACCGGTACCGCCAGTCCCGTTGATGGCCTGGTGCAGGGTGATGAACACTGGCCCGGTGATCGGACCGAGCAGGCCCGAGTTGCCGACGGTCGGACGCAGGATGGTGCCGAGGTTGGCCAGCACGGGCGTCAACAACCCGTCTGTCCCCACCAGGGGATTGATGCTCAACGACGCCACCCGCAGCATCGTCGAGTGCAACGTGTCGCCAAGCCGCCGGATCTCGGTGCCGGTCTGGTCAACCGACGTGCCAATCAGGATCACGGAGCCGCCCAACCGTCCCGGCAACAGATCGCCAACGGTGTTGGTCACGCCGCCCACCACCAGCACCACGTCGCCCGTCGTGTAGACGGCGTCACGGATCAGCGATGCCAACGGCGTCGTCACCTTCGGCAGAAGCGTCACACCGGACGTACCCGAGGTGCCCGACGTCCCGGAGGTGCCGGAAGTACCTGACGTCCCCGATGTACCGGACGTGCCGGAAGTACCCGACGTCCCAGACGTGCCCGACGTTCCGGACGTCCCAGAGGTGCCCGACGTCCCGGAGGTGCCGGAAGTACCTGACGTCCCCGATGTACCGGACGTGCCGGAAGTACCCGACGTCCCAGACGTGCCCGATGTTCCGGACGTGCCTGAGGTACCAGAGGTACCCGATGTCCCGGACGTGCCAGAGGTCCCGGAAGTGCCTGACGTGCCCGAAGTGCCGGAAGTACCCGACGTCCCGGAGGTGCCCGACGTCCCGGAGGTGCCCGACGTCCCGGAAGTGCCCGACGTCCCTGACGTCCCGGAAGTGCCCGACGTCCCGGAGGTGCCCGACGTCCCTGACGTCCCGGAAGTGCCCGACGTCCCAGACGTTCCCGAAGTACCCGACGTTCCAGAGGTGCCTGAAGTGCCGGACGATCCCGAGCTGCCTGACGATCCCGAACTACCTGACGATCCCGAGCTGCCCGAGGACGTTCCGGTGAATTTGGTGTTCGTCGGAAAACTCCCGCTGCTACCGCCGCACGCCGCCAGAGCGAACAGCGACACAGCCAAGGCACTGACACCCACGCTGATCCGAATGTTCATTGTCCTTCTCCCCGAAAACGAAACGCAATCCACCGTCTCCGGCGGTGCTTCATTGCTCACCGTGATCTCGAAATTCCCTTGGCAGAGAGCCACCCTCTGGCAGCGGCTTCGCCTTGTGCAACCTGCGCCGCCGAGAGTTCCGCACGGAACTGCTGAACGATCGACGATGCCGACGTCAGCTGTTGCGCAGCCAGATAGGCCCACTTGTAGGCCGCGACCGGATCGCGTGCGATGCCAAGCCCGAGAAAGTAGAAGCTCGCCAGCTTCAATTGCGCAGTTGCGTAGTTCTGTTCAGCCGCGCTGGTGAAATAGGAAGCTGCCCGCATTTTGTCGGTCGCAACGCCGATCCCGCTGGCATAGGCGTCGCCCAGAGTCGTTTGTGCAAAGTACGAACCTTGCTGCGCCGATCTCTCGAGCCACGTCACACCCCTGGCCGGGTCTTTGGACACACCTTGGCCGCCGCTGAGGTAGAGCAGACCCACCGCATACTGAGCGTAGCTGTGTCCGCCTGCCGCGGCTTTCTCAAACCAGGCCAAGGCACGCCGCGCGTCGCGCGCCGTGCCTGTGCCTTCCAGATACATGTTGGCGACCATCGCCTGCGCGTTGACGTCGCCGCCCTCGGCGGCCGCGAGGAACTGCTTGAACGCGCCGGCGACGTTACCCGTACGATAGTCGGCCATCGCCTCGTCAAAGCCCGCGTATGCGACAGGTGCGATTGACAGCGTGGCCGCGATAATGAGCCACATCGTCCAAGCCATGCGTCGTATGCCTCTACACATCTGTTTCGCCTCGAGACGTTGGACACTCGAAAACGTGAAATTGTTTTCACGTGTCCACGCAATATCAGTATTCAAAATGTTATTTATTTTTTTGAAAAAAATCTCGGGCTACTTGAAAACATCGCCACCACATCGGCAGTAAATCATTTCGATTTTGGCGTAGTCTGCTGGTGCGATATGGAATAAATTGCGCGATATTCGGTACAGTTTTCGCGTAAAGAGTACCGATACTTACTGCAATTCCGGAACTATTTTCCGCCGAATCTGGCAATAACGGGCGCTTTCGCGTTCACAGCGACAGGCGCATCCCATTGAACGTGAGTGGCAGATGAAGAGAGTGCCTGCGAGCGTCGGCGATCGGACTCGCAATATTGCGAGATCGCGGCGATCGACTGAAAACTTTCCGAGCGCCGCGGCGAATACGCCAACGGCTCAGCAGCACGGCGGGCAACCGCAAAGCCACGTTGCCGCAAGAAGCGACAGCCCGCTCTCCGATGATGGAGACGCGCGACAGGTTTCGGCACGTCCATCATCGGCAACATCGCCCACCACGGTCATTGCCGGACTGGGTGGACTGCTGGCGGCCATTGTTCTGCTGCGGTACTCGGGGCTTCCTGCCGAGCAGCGCACCATCATCGCGCTTATCGCCACCGCCCTGCCAATGATCGTCGTCGACGTCTACTGGAACGGCGTTCATCGCCGGAACACGACGGGGCTCGTGTGGGATCGGCCTTGGCAACCGTCAGCGGCCCGCATCGCCACGAAGTTCCTCGGCGCGATCGCGACTTTGGTGGCTATTGCCATTCCCTATATCGTCCTGCGCGAATACTACCAGCCCTTCTATCGCACCTACTGGTCGATCATTGCGACGGTGGGCCCGTGGATCGCAGCCGTCATGGTGCCCTATGTCATCTGGATCGATGGGCGACAGCACGATCCGAAGGATGGTCTCTGGCACGTCGGGAGCCTCGTCCTCGGAAGGCCGGAGCCGGGCTGCCGGGCCGCGATCGCGGAACATGCCCGGGGCTGGGCCATCAAGGCGTTTTTCCTGCCGCTGATGTCGATCTACGCGACCAACGAGCTCGATCAGCTGTACATCAAGGGATTCGCGCTTCAGGAGAACTTCACCTACATCCGCTTCTACGAGTTCGCGTGGAGCCTCATCTTCACGTTCGACGTCATGTTCGGCACCCTGGGCTACGCCCTGTCTTTGCGCGCGATCGACTCGCACATCCGCAGCGCCGAGCCGACGACGCTGGGGTGGATCGTCACGGTGATCTGCTATCAGCCCCTCTGGGGCTTCGTGTTCGCCACCTATCTGAACCACGTGGCCGGTCCGGCGTGGAGCACATGGCTCAATGACTCCCCTGTCCTGCATACGATCTGGGGCAGCGCGATCCTGGTGCTGATGACCATCTACGGGTGGGCGACCGTATCCTTTGGCTGTCGCTTCTCGAACCTGACGCACCGCGGCATCATCACCGGCGGCCCCTACCGCGTCACCAAGCATCCCGCCTATGTATCGAAGAACCTGGCCTACTGGCTGATCTACGTTCCCTGGGTGGCGACCGCATCAGTCGGCTTTGGCGAGGCGCTGCAATGCTGCCTGCTGCTGCTCTGCGTCAACGGGATCTACGTGCTGCGCGCCTGGACGGAAGAACGCAACCTCGCGCGTGATCCCGTCTACCGGCAGTATGCAGCGTACATCGATCGTCGCGGTCTTTTCCGCCGGCTGCGGTGGTGGCAGACGCCCCAGCTGGACGCCGAGCCGTCGACGCGGCCGCCGGCGGCGCCGGGACCGCACGGCCGTCGACCGCGCATCGCCCATACGTCCAGCCACAGCTGATCGGCCAAAGATCGTCCGCTGTGGAACCGGCAACGGCAAGAGCTGTCGCCGCCGGGCATCATCCCGGCGGCATCACCTCGCCACACGACTTGCAGGTGCGGAAGGATTCATTCTCGAAGAAGCGCGCGTACGCCTTGGAGACCGGGTCAGCGGTGTAATCCGATACAATGAACCGCTCGTTGTGCAGCAGCGCGTCGCACTTCAGGCAGTACCACAGGAACTGGTCAATCTCGCCTTCCCGCCGGCGACGCTCGGTGATCAAGGCGAACGCATCGGGTGGAAACCGCGGCGAATGTGGAACGCCGGCCGGCGTGAAGATCGCCGCTTTTTCGGGGATGCTCGCAATCTCCTCTCGCCCATCAGGCGTTCGATAGTGGAGATTCATCGTCCCCTTGATCATGTACATCACTTCATCGCTCGGATTGATATGGAACTCGCTGCGATACTCCCGACCGCGCGCGATGAAGCCGATCGATTCCGAGTGCTGCCACAGCACACTGACGCGCTTGCCGCTCTCGCCAAGCTGGCGCGCGTGTTGTTCGAGATTGACGATGGGCATCGTGAACAAGGACGTCTCCTCGCGATCTCGCTATCGCCGGGCGTCAGTCGAGCACCGCAATGCAGTCGATCTCGACATTCACACCGGCGCGATGCGGGGTTCCGCCGATGCAAGTCCGCGTGACCTTCTCGCCGGCAAGAACCTCGCGGAACACTTCGTTGAAACGAGGAAAGTCGGCGACGTCGCGCAGCACCACGCGCATGTTCACCACATTGGCGAGCGTCGCGCCACCAGCCTCCAGCACGCTGATCAGGTTGGCGAGCGTACGGCGGGCCTGGATCTCGATGTCGCCTTCGACCACGCTCTTGGTGACCGGGTCGAGCGGCCCCTGCCCCGAGACGAACAGCATGCCGCCGGCGCGGATTGCCTGCACGATCGGCGGTGGCTTTGCCGAATCGGTAAAGCCGGTTGTCGGCGCCGATGTCGAGGTGATGACTTCCTTCACGTCCCTCGTTCCTGCATCGTGTGCGGGTGCTCGGTTCGATATCGCGCAACCAGCGCCGCACCCTTTCACTGGCCTGCAATAGTGTCAATGACTGCGCCGATCGAGCGCGACGATGCGCAGAGGCGCATGCCGGTGCTACGCCCAGCCTAGCCGCCTGCCACTGGTTTGCTCTACGCTGCCTGCAAGCGACCGCGGGAGGAAATCATGGAACTGCGTCGGCTTGGACGAACGGAGTTGAAGACATCCGTGATCGGGTACGGCTGTGGTGCGGTCGGCGGTCTGATGGTGCGCGGCAGCGCCGCGGACCAGGAACGCGCCATCGCCCGTGCCGTTGAGCTGGGTATCAACTACTTCGACACGGCGCCGCTTTATGGCGACGGTGAATCCGAGCGCAATCTGGGTCGCGTCCTGGCCACGCTGCGGCCCGACATCGTTCTTGGCACCAAGGTCAGGCTGGCGTCCATCGCGTCCGGCTCTATCGGCGAGGCCATCACGGCATCGCTCGAGGACAGCCTGCGGCGCCTGGGGCGCGACCATGTCGACCTGTTCCAGCTTCACAATCTGATCACGACCGACGGCGGCGAGGCGACGCTGGCCGCCGACATCGTGCTTGACGAAGTCCATGCCGCCTTCGACCGCGTGCGCCGACAGGGCAAGACGCGGTTTGTCGGAATCTCCGCGACCGGCGAAACAGCCGCGCTCCGCAAGGTCATCGATGCCGGCGCCTTCGACACGGCACAGGTCGTCTACAACATGCTGAACCCGACGGCCGGTGAAGCGGCGCCGGACAACATGCCTGGCCAGGACTACGGCAGGCTGCTGGACCATGCGCGACGGGCCGACGCCGGGGTTATAGGCATCCGGGCGCTGGCTGGTGGTGCGCTCAGCGGTAGCGAGGCTCGCCATCCCGTCGCCATGCAAATCGTTGCCCCGATCGGCTCCGGACCGGACTACGCCGCCGACACCCGGCGCGCCCTTCAGTTCGATGCGCTGGTGCGTGAAGGTCATGCCGGCAGCCTGATCGAGGCAGCGCTGCGCTTTGTCATCGCTCATCCGACGATGACCACGGCGCTGGTCGGCACGTCGAGCCTCGATGAACTTGAGGTCGCCGGACAGGCGGCGAATAAGGGGCCGCTGCCGCCAGTAGCGCTTGATCGGCTGGCAGCGATCGCGGCAGCGCTTCACTGAAGAATGTTGCCGCTTCAGCCCCAGACGTCCCGGGCCGTGTCGACGACGAGCCGCAGCTTGGCGATCTGCTCGTCCAACGTCAGCGCATTGCCGTCGACGGTGGATGAGAAGCCGCACTGCGGGCTGAGGCAGATCTGGTCCAACGGCACATACTTCGAGGCTTCGTCGATGCGCCGCTTGAGGTCATCCTTTTTCTCCAGGGTGCCTTTTTTGGTCGTCACGAGGCCCAGGACTACCATCTTACCCTTGGGCACGAAGCGCAGCGGTTCGAAACCGCCGGAGCGCGCATCATCGTATTCCAGAAAGAAGCCGTCCACGGCAAGCTGTCCGAACAATGCCTCGGCGACGTGGTCGTAACCGCCGGATGCCACCCATGACGACCGGAAGTTGCCGCGGCACATGTGCGTGCAGACGGTCATGCCGGGAGGCTTGCCGGCCACCGCGGTGTTGATCAGGCGAATATACGTCAGGTGCTGCTGTTCGCCGTTGCCGCCCAACTCGGAGATGTGCTGGCGTTGCGCCGGATCGTTCAGATAGGCAAGGCTGGTGTCGTCGAGCTGTAGATAGGAACAGCCGAGCTTGGCCAATGCGGCAATCTCGTCGGCGTATACGTTGGCAAGGTCGGTCCAGAATTCCTCCATGTCGGGATAAACAGATGCATCGATGGCGGCACGGCCGCCGCGGTAGTGCATCATGCTCGGCGAGGGGATCGTGAGTTTGGGTGTTGCCGCGGCAACCGACTTCAGGAACTGGAAGTCCTCGCCGAAGATGCACGACTGCAGCTTCAGCCGGCTGGTGACGCGCAATGCCGCCGGCGTGAACTCGATAACGCCTTCTTCGTTGCGGAACTGGACCTTGAGATTGTCTTGCGTCTTGGTGACGCCGCCGACCTGATACAGATAGTCCATGTGCCACGACGCGCGGCGAAATTCGCCATCGGTGACACCCTGCAGGCCGATGTCCTCCTGCAGTTTGACGGCATCACGGATCGCCTTGTCCTCGACAGCACGCAACTCGGCGGCCGAGAGGCGGCCCGCCATGCGACCGTCACGGGCCTGCAGCAGGTCCCTGGGGCGCAGCAAGCTGCCGACGTGGTCGGCCCGAAACGGCGGCCTCTTGTTTCCGGTCATGCGCATTCTCCGCAACATTGTATCGGTATGGATCTTACGGCGCGCCCGATGAAATCCCAGCCTGAAACACCGTCGCCATTCCGCAATCGCTGCATGGGCAACGCAGATGCCCGGCCCGCAAAAGGAACGGTCCGCTCCGGATTCAATGTCGATTGAGCGATCGCCACCGGGCCTCTAGACCCAAGACGTGGCTTGGGGGCCGTGGAGGGCATGAATGCGCCGTAACGCCGTTGTGATCGCCGATGACGAAGCGATCAGAAGCGGAAAAGTCCTGCAATGGCTCGAGTCGCAGGATGTCAGTGCCTACGGTACCACGGATCAGACCGCGCTCGACATGGTACGCGAGTTGAAACCGCGCGTTGTCGTCTGCAGCGACAAACCGGACGGCATGTCGTTTTGCCACGCCGTCCGGGAACTGCCCGAACCACCGATGGTCGTCGTGCTGTCGGAAGATCCGCTCGTGCGCGACGATGTCTATTTCGACGGCCGGACGGTGATCGCCGTCGTGCGGGCTCCAGTACGCATGGCCGCGCTCAGCCGGTTCATCAGCACGGCATTGCACATATCCGCGCGCCTCGATCGGAACGACCCCGTATCGGATGGCGGCGCCGAGGGACTTTTCTTCCATATCGGCCGGAGCCCACGCACGGTGCATTGAGATCCATCATCGCAGCGCGCATGAACGGACAGTCCGTAGCGGATCGGTTGCCGATTGAGAGTGAACCTTTTCCGCGCCTAGATCGACATCGCGAGTGAAGAGAGGGCTGTCGCATGTCGACCAACGCCGTCGTTGTGGCCGACGACAACGCCATCAGTTGCAGCGAAATCGTGGAGTGGCTCAAGGCACACGAGATAGCAGCCTACGGCACGTCGGATTCATCCGTGATGGGGTTGATCGAAGGAATCCAGGCCCGGATCGTCATCTGCCGGCCGGGATCGACAGGAATCGCCCTGTTTCATGCGCTTCAGGAAGCCGCTGACCCGCCGCTGGTCGTCCTGTTGTCCGAGGCCGCCTCGGCAAAGGACGAAGTTTATTACAATGGTCGCCTTCTGGTTGTTGTCATCCGCGCACCGGTGCAGATGGCGCCGCTGGCGCGCTTCATCAAATCGGTACTGGGCATTGCGTCCCGTCTCGATTCCGAAACGCTCGCTGCCCTCGCCGTGGTCCCTGATGACACCGCGCCTACAGCAGCGCCGACCCATGCGAACCCCTTGCGGCTGCGCCTCATACATTGATGGCAGGCCATTCCGTTCAATTTGAACCAATTACAATATGTATGCCGAAATGCCGGCATTAACGTTATTACTTGTGCGCTAAGATCTCTCAAACAAGCGTCAAACCGACGTCAAACGGGGTTTGCGCGCCGAATTGTTCGATCCGTATCAAATGGTTGTGGCTCTTTTGCACAGGATGTGGTGAAACCCCTCCATAGTCTTGAGTGCGAACCAAAATAATCCTCCAATTTATTCCAGGTGAACCCAATGTCCGCGCAATCTGCGCTTCAATCCGCTGTCGAGCCTCCCGTAGCGCTGATCGTCGATGATGAAGAGGCGTGCAGTACGGAAATCGCCGAATTTCTGACGCGCCACCGCATTCCCAGCTGTGGCGTCTCGAGCGTTGCGGAAGCCCGTGAAGCACTCGCCAAGTGGACCAGCATTCGCGTACTCATCAGCGATATCCGCATGCCCGGCATGTCGGGTCTGGATTTCGCGGCCGACCTGTCCGCGACCTACGTATCGGACCACGCGCTGCACTTGTTGTTCATGACCGGCGAAGCGACTGTCGATTCGGCGGTCACGGCGCTGCGCCTGGGGGCTTCGGACTTTCTGACCAAGCCGGTGCGGCCGCGCGATATCGTGCAGCGGGTCGAGAAACTGTTATCCACGCCAGGCGGCCTGCAGCCGGCCGCAGCGCCGGCCGAAAGCGCCGGCAAGGGCGAGGTTGCCATATCGACCCAGGCGCGTTGGCTGCTTCAGGAACGGCGCTATCGTCTGGCGCGCGAACGGGTGATGGGTACAACCTTCAGCGACGAACCCGGCTGGAACATGCTGATGGAATTGATGCATGCCCGGCTGAGCGGCCAGCAGGTGCCGGTTTCGGCGCTGTGCGCAGCCTCGGGCGTCCCTCAGACGAGTGCGCTACGGCGACTGGCGACGCTGATGTCGCAAGGGTACGTCGTGAAGGAGCGAGACCCGAAGGATGCCCGTCGCATCTGGGTTGCCCTGACCGATCGCGCCACGGAGCTGGTCAACCGGATTGCGAGCCAAGTCAGCGTCGTACACTGACAAATCCTGCCCCGCCATGGACCGGGCCTGTGCTTTCAGGCCCGGCTATTCCAGCCCAGCCTTCGGCGCGGCTCCGGAGAGCGGCAGCGACAACCGGAGCTGGATTCCGCTTCCTGTCGTCGAGACCGCGAGGCTGCTACCCGGCGCCCGCCCTGCCCGCGCCATGAGGGGCAACGCGACAGACACATCTGGCTCACGCTGCACGGTTGATCTCGCTGCGCCCCGCGTCGCGTCGGAAGGCTCGGTATCCGCGCTGATCGTGACGGCCACCGCGCCCGTCGACGGGTCTTCGCGACACAGAACCAGAATCCGCCGAACCGGACTCCCATCGTGGGAGTCGGCCCGCGCCGGTCGTGGCGACAGATGACTGAGCCACAGGATGGCTTCCGTCAGCGCGAAGCCAAATAAAGCCTCGTTACCCACGGCCGACTGAGTCCCCGGCGCGCAATCGACGACCAGTTTGATACCGGCGACCCTCAAATCGTTGGCAAATATTCCGACCACCCGTTCGATGACCCCACCCGGGTCAAAATCCGCCGCTCCATCGTCGATGCTGACGGCGAAGGCCCGGACCCAGCGCGTAATGTCGGACGCCTTCCCTGCCTGCTCCACGATCGACTCGACGCGCCGTCGCAGCCCACTCAAGACGACAGCGTCTGCCGTACCAGCCGCCTGCAAGTTCGCCACATCCTCAAGCGCATTGTCCGCCAGGAGATTGACCACGTTGAGTGGTTGGGAAAGCTCGTGCACTGCCGAGGCTACGGCCTCTTGAAGCACATGCAGTTCGGACTCGATGTTCTGCCGACGTGTCGTCATGGCCAATCCTGGCTGCGCGCCCAGCCCGCGCAACCGGCTAATACGCTGGTTCCAGCACCGGCGCTGACGCGACCCGATGTGGAACATCGATCACCAGGCATCGTACTGCCTTGGGTGATTCTGCATGCGAGAAGACATATTCAAAATGAATGCATTGCTTTTCGTTTGGCTTGGCGCGACCGTCCATGCAAGTTTAGAATAAGTTGGTAAGAGGTCACGCGGTCGAAATCCAGCCTGGGTCGACGATCTGACCATGAACACTCCGGCATCCGGCGAACCTCGAGTGAGCGAAGAGACCGGCGGTTTACGACCCGCTCCGCGCCTGCAGGAACCGCTCGTCATGATCGTAGACGACGATCGGGCGACAACTGAAGCGCTGGCTGACATTTTCATCCGCGAGCGCATACCGTGCTGCGCCTTTATGCGCGCCGCACCGGCGATCGCAGCGCTCGAACGCAGCGATTCGATCCGCGTGATCCTCACCGACGTGGCGATGCCGGAGATCAGCGGGCTTGAATTTGCCAAAGCCGTGCGCAACCGGAAACAGGCCGCGCCTTACATTGTCTTCATGTCGGGTCGTGCCAACGTCCCGATGACTGTTTCCGCACTGCGTCTCGGCGCCGTCGACTTTTTCGCCAAGCCGCTGCGCATCGCCGAACTGGTCGCTCGCATCCGCACACTGGTCGAACTGCCGCAGATGGCGACGGTCCGGTCGCCGTCACGCGACGCGGCGGCACCACCTGAGAACCGCAAGGACGTCGACGCACGGCGCGCGTGGGCACTGCGGGAACTGGAGGCGGTCGGCAAGCGGCGAAAGATCCTCGGCGCGCAGTTCGAGATCGATCCCGGCTGGATCATGCTGCTCGAGCTGTTCGACGCCCATTGCACCCAGAGGCCGTATCATGTGTCGGCACTGTGCCTGGCGTCCGGCGCACCGCATGCGACAGCCCTGCGCCGCTTGTCGCAAATGATTGATGCTGGCTTGTTCCGACGTGAACAGGATCCAGCTGACGCACGTCGATCGTGGGTGTTTCTGACATCAGAAGGCCTGGAAAAGGTGTCGGCCTGCGCCGAGACAGGGAACACAAGCGCATAGAGCCCCGTGCCGATGGCGCTTCAGAAGCTTTGCGTTGACGCTGAGGGGGCGCCACCGCGGCAATGGTCCATCCGCACGAGGCTCTGCGATTGGTACAGACGCATCAACAGCCACGCGACCCTCCGGCAAACGCCGGACGGATTATATTGGCCGTCGATGACGACGAGGCCGTCCGTCGGGTTGCCGCCGAAAACCTGCGGCGGCTGGGGTTTGTCGTTATTGAAGCGCGTGACGGCGAGGAAGCGATGCGCTTGCTGGCCGATCCGTCACGCCGGGTTGACCTGCTGTTCACCGATGTGCGCATGCCCGGCCCCCTTTCCGGACCAGCGCTCGCCGACCTGGCCGTGCTTCAGCATCCAACCGTTCGGATCCTGCTGACATCGGGGAACCTGCGCGACGTCACGCCCGATTCGGGCCAGGGCCGGTATCCGGTCCTCAGTAAACCGTATCGGCGGGCCCAGCTCGCCGCTGCCATCGAAGCCGCTCTCGCCACCACGCTGCACGCGCATTCCTGATCGCAGGCTGCGCCGACACCCCATTATCTGATCGAGGGAATGTCGTGCTGTCGGACGTGTTGGTGATGGCCGACGGAGAACTCAAGCGACCGCTATCGCGGTGCCGGACTTTTTCATGCGCAGTAGAAATGAACATTCCCTCGACTTTTTCTGCGAATCAGGTCATCCTCCTGATCGGGGACGGCAACTGTCGGTCGGAAGATTTGGTTTCTTGCGCGCCGCGCAATGCAACGCGGCGGTAATACCGCCGTGCGAAGCGCGTTCCCATTAGTACGCCTTGGGGAGATATCGAATGGCCGTCGATCTGAAATCATTGGTCAGCAAGCTCACCGCTCCGTGCCGCAAGGCGCTCGAAGATGCTGCCGGCCTGACTATGTCACGCACGCACTACAACGTCGAAATCGAGCACTGGCTGCTCAAGCTCATCGAAATCAAGGACGGCGACATCGGTAAGATCCTGTCGCGATACGAGGGCGATTTCGGCCGCCTCACGGGCGAGCTCACCCGTGCCATCGAGCGCTTCAAGACCGGCAACGGACGGCCGCCGGGCCTCTCGCCCCAAGTCGTCAAGCTGGCGAGCGACGCCTGGCTCTGGGCCTCGGTCAACCGCCAAGCCCACGAGGTCCGCTCGGGCCACGTGCTGGTCGCGATGCTGACCGACGAGGCCACGTCGATCGGGCTGCGCAATGCCTCGGCCCAGTTGGCGAAGATCCCTGTCGAGACGCTGCAGCGCGACTTCGATGCCGCCACTGACGGCTCCAGCGAGGCCAAGGCGGCCGCGGCCGTCGCGGACGTGCAGGCTGGTGCTCAGTCCGCCGGCGCGCAGCCGCGTCGCGGCCAGAGCGGCGCACTTGACCTCTACACCACCGACCTGACGGCGCGGGCCAAGGCAGGCAAGCTCGACCCGGTGCTGGGACGCGACCCCGAAATCCGTCAGTGCATCGACATCCTGCTGCGCCGCCGGCAGAACAACCCGATCCTCACGGGCGAGGCCGGTGTCGGCAAGACGTCGGTGGTCGACGGCCTGGCGCTGAAGATTGCGGCCGACGACGTGCCCGACAAGCTCAAGGGCTGTGCCATCCGCGTGCTCGACCTCGGCCTGCTGCAGGCCGGCGCCGGTATGAAGGGTGAATTCGAGAACCGGCTGAACGGCGTGCTGCAGGACGTCAAGGCCTCGCCGCAGCCGATCATCATGTTCATCGACGAAGCGCACATGATGATCGGTGCCGGCGGCCAGGCTGGCCAGGGCGACGCTGCCAACCTGCTGAAGCCGGCGCTGGCGCGCGGTGAATTGCGTACCATCGCGGCCACGACGTGGGCCGAGTACAAGAAGTACTTCGAGCGCGACCCGGCGCTGACCCGGCGCTTCCAGGTCGTGAAGGTCGAGGAACCCGACGAGCGCAACGGCATCGAGATGCTGCGCGGCGTCGCCACCGTGATGGAGCAGCATCACAAGGTGCGCGTGCTCGACGAAGCGGTACAGGAGGCGGTGCGCCTGTCCAACCGCTACATCGCCGGCCGCCAGCTGCCCGACAAGGCGATCAGCGTGCTGGACACGGCCTGCGCGCGCGTTGCCATGGCGCAGGCCTCGACGCCGGCGGCGGTCGAGGACCTGCGCCGCCGCATCGAGCAGCTCGACGTGCTGCTGAACGTCATGCGGCGCGAGCAGCAGGCTGGCGGCGACCACGCGGAGGACATCGCCGAGAGCGATCTCAAGGCGAGCGGCCTGCGCGAGGAGCTCACGGCCCTGGAGGACCGCTGGGCCAAGGAGAAGGTGCTGGTCGACG
>Ga0187894_10002346_pt1 | contig 22752 bp, 17 predicted proteins | sample GBC1701081metaG_FD_136650 | JGI IMG/M metagenome (GOLD analysis project Ga0187894, IMG submission 136650) | White microbial mat communities from a lava cave in the Kipuka Kanohina Cave System on the Island of Hawaii, USA - GBC170108-1 metaG ... | reverse complement strand
AGCGAAGCGAGCATTGACCCTCGACGACTTGGGCTCCGTGAAGTACAAAACGCTCGACATGGCTTCAGCCGGATGCGGTCGCGGCCGGTGCCGTCCATGCGGAAGTGGTTGCCGGCGCCGGGCGGCTTGGGAGTTCGCATGCGGCCATTGGTCAGCTCGACGCTGATATCGCCGACATTTGCTGAAACATCTGCGTCACCCACCGACGCCGACGTCGTTTCCACTTTCATGCTGCCGACACTGGTTTGCGCTTCGATACTGCCGCCGGCAAGCCGTGCGTTGATGTCGCCCACGCCCACACCTTCGTCACGCCGAAATTCGCCGTCAACACTGAAATCCTGCCTCCGCACCGCTCCGCGTCCACTGGCCATCTTTTTCTTCGTCGTTCGGCAACGTTAAGGATCTTTAGCTCGCTTCCCTCAGAGGCGTGACGCTGTCCGATCCCGAAGTACGGGGTGGAAACCCATTTCGCCGGCGTTGCGTCACACTGGCCGATATTGGTTGCTGGTTGCGAAGCCCCGTCTGCATGTGAACATTGAAGGAGAGCCGGAAATGAAACTCATTCGCCATGCGTGTCTTGCCGCGTTAATTGCGCTATTCGTTCTGCCGTCTGCCACGCTGTTCAGGACTGACGCGCAGGAGCCGCCGGCCGGCGCTCCCGCGCAGCAGGAAGCACAGGCCGGGCCGCAGCGCGGGCAGCAGCCCGCCGAGCCGCGTCCGTACGACCGCGTCATCACCAAGGAAGCCAAGTCGCAGCCCGGAGTTTTCACCGTTCACCAGATTCGGGATCGCTACTACTATGAGATTCCCGCCGGTGAACTGAACAAGGAGTTTCTGTGGGTCAACCAGATTGCCCGCACGACTCTCGGAGTCGGATACGGCGGCCAGGCGCTGGGCAATCGCGTGGTGCGCTGGGAACGCCGCGGCAACCGCATCTACCTGCGCGGCGTTTCCTATGACGTTGTGGCTGACCCCAAACTGGCCATCCATCGCGCGGTCGTTGCTGCCAACAACGACTCGATTCTGCAGGCCTTCAACATCGAAGCCTTCGGCAAGGACGATGCCGCGGTGATTGAAGTGACGCGGCTTTTCTCCGCGGAAGTCCCGGAGCTTTCCGCGCGCGCCCGCCTGCGCGCCCGCGGGTTCGATGCGCAGCGTTCGTTCGTGGAGCGCATTGCCGCCTTCCCCACCAACATCGAAGTCGAGGCCACGCACACCTACACGCTGCCTATTGACCCGCCCACGCCCGGCCAGGGCGGGCCGCCCCAGCCGACTCCAGGCGGCGGATTCGGACAGCAGGGTATGCGTCCGGGCAGCGCCAGCGTGGTGTTGCACTACAGCATGGTGAAGCTGCCGGAAATACCGATGATGCCGCGCCTGGAAGATGAGCGCGTGGGCTACTTCGGCGTGACCCAGATGGACTACGGGGTGGACGAGCAACGCGCGCCGCGCCGCCGTTACATCGCCCGCTGGCGCCTGGAAAAGAAAGACCCCAATGCAGAGCTGAGCGAGCCGGTGAAGCCCATCGTCTATTACATTGATTCCGCGACGCCGGAGAAGTGGCGTCCGTACATGAAGCGCGGCATCGAAAAGTGGCAAGTGGCCTTCGAAGCTGCCGGCTTCAAGAACGCCATCATCGCGAAACAAGCTCCGACGCCGGAAGAAGATCCCACGTTCAGCGCGGAAGACGCGCGCTACTCGGTGATTCGCTGGCTGCCGTCAACGATTGAAAACGCTTCCGGTCCGCACGTCAGCGACCCGCGCACCGGTGAAATACTCGAGTCGGATATCCAGTTCTACCACAACGTCATGAACCTGCAGCGCGCGTGGTACTTCCTGCAGGTGGGACACCTCGATAAGCGCGTGCAGAAGCTGCCCATGCCCGACGACCTGATGGGCGAGTTGATTGAATACGTGGTAGCGCACGAGGTAGGACACACCCTGGGCTTCCCGCACAACATGAAGGGCAGCTCTACCTATCCGCTGGAAAAGGTGCGCGACCCGGAATGGGTGAAGAAAAACGGCCACACCCCGAGCATCATGGATTACTCGCGCTTCAACTATGTGGCCCAGCCCGAAGACAGGATCGCGCTGGTGGACCTGATTCCCAAGATCGGCCCGTACGACATTTTCGCCACGATGTGGGGCTACAAGCCGATTCCGGGCGCGAAAACTCCGGACGACGAGAAGCCCACGCTTGATAAGTGGGCGCGCCAGCAGGATGGGACTCCGTGGCTGCGCTTTTCCACGCCGGACGCGCGCGGCTCCGACCCGGGCGAGCTGACCGAAGCCGTCGGCGACGCGGATGCCGTGAAGGCTACCGCGCTCGGCGTGAAAAACCTGGAGCGCATCTCCGGCTTCCTGCTTGCCGCCACCACGAAAGACGGCGAAAACTACGACGACCTGGAAGAGCTCTACGGCCGCATGGTGGGACAGTGGGCCACGGAAATGACCCACGTCGCCGCGATTGTCGGCGGCTTCAACTCCCAGCAGAAAGTTGCCGGCCAGCCGGGCGTGCGCTTCACCATCGTGCCGCGCGCGCGGCAGCAGGAAGCGGTGAGCTTCCTGAACGCCAACGCGTTCGTCGCGCCGAAATTCGCCGTCAACACTGAAATCCTGCGTCGCATCGAGCCCACCGGCGGCACCGAACGCATCCGCGCGGCGCAGGCGCGTGTACTGAATTCACTGGTCGCCAACGCGCGGCTTTCGCGCATGGTCGAGCAGCAGGCCCTGGACGGCGCTGCGGCCTACGCTCCCGTAGATTTCCTGCAGGATGTCCGCAAGGGCCTATGGAGCGAAATGGCCGGTACGGCGATCGTGATTGACCCCTATCGCCGCAACCTGCAGCGCACCTACATTGACCTGATGAGCGCGAAGATCAACAGCCGTGCGCCGGTGACCGATGAAGTCCGCGGCCTGGTTCGCGCGGAACTGCAGACGCTCTCGCAGGAAATCACCGCGGCCCTGCCGCGTGTCGGCGACCGGACCACGCGGGCGCACCTCGCCGATGCCAAGGATCAGATTGCCAAAGCGCTCGACCCGAAACTGGCGCCGCAAGCGCCGGCCACTGGCGGCGGGTTCCCCGGCGCTCCGGGAATGGATGACGACGAAGACCTGACCTGGAGCCTGGACTGCTGGCGCGATACGGCTATCCGCATCCGGCCGTAAGCGCGGTGCGGCGCAGCCGTTCAGGCGGTCCTCGCTGCCGGTTGTTTGGAGTGAGGCGGCGGCTGCACGACAACCGCACGGTGCCGCCGCTTGGCCCTTTTCCGAAGCGCCGCCTCAGGCGATTCGTCTTGCGTGTGGGTGCGGGTCGCACCGATAATGGCGGCCAAACCTGAACAGACCGGAGGGTGTCATGAACAGCCGCATTTCGCGTCGTGAATTTGCCGCGCGCGTGGGGGCCGCAGTAGGTGTTGCCATCGCCGCGCCGCACCTGGTGGGCTCGGTTGCCGAAGCGCGCTTGCCCAAAGGCGCTCCCAGCGATTCAATCCTGCTCAATTCCAACGAGAATCCTTATGGCCCGTCGCCCAAAGCGCAGGAAGCCATCAAGAGATCACGCAAAATTGCAGCGCGCTACCCGGACGCGCTGGAGACGCAAGTGGTGGAGACCATCGCGCGCCTGCACAGCGTTCAGCCGGAGAATGTGATTCTGGGTTGCGGCTCCGGGGAAATCCTGCGCATGGCGGATATGGCGTTCCTGACGGCGGGCAGGAAGGTGGTGGCTGCCGAGCCAACGTTTGAAGCGGTGCTGGCCTACGCACGCGTCACGCGCGCGGAGCCGGTGAAGGTTCCGCTCACATCCGACTATCGCCATGACCTGCCGGCCATGGCTGCCGCGTGCAGTGCGAACGCGGGTCTGGTGTACGTCTGCAACCCGAACAATCCGACGGCCACGCTGGTGCGGCGTGACGAAATGGCTGTGTTTTTCGAGCGCGTGCCGCGCGGCACGGTGATTGTGCTGGATGAGGCGTATCACCACTTCGTGGAAAGCAAGGAATACGCCAGCGGATTCGACTGGGGACTGAAGCAGCCGAACCTGATTATCGTGCGCACCTTTTCCAAGGTGTACGGGATGGCCGGGATGCGCCTCGGGTACGCCGTGAGCACCCAGGAGAACATCGAAGCGATGCGCGCGCATTCTTTCTGGAACAACTCGAACACGTCGGTGCTGGAGGCAGCCTTGGCCAGCCTGGGCGATCCCGCGCACGTTGCCGAGCAGCGCCGGCTCAACTCCGAAACCCGCGGCTGGCTGGTGCGCGAGCTGGAAAAAGAAGGGCGCAAGGTGATGCCCTCGGAAGCCAACTTCATCATGATTGACGTGGGCACGGACGTTTCCCCGATCATTACGGCCTTCGCCGGCCGCAAGGTCTTAGTCGGACGGAAATTCCCATCGCTGCCCAACTGGCTGCGTGTTTCCATCGGCACGCGCAAAGAGCAGGAGAAGTTCCTCGCCGCCTTGCGCGAAATCGTCCCGGCCAAAGCCGCCACCGCCCGCGCCGCCTGAGCGCGACTGGTGGCTGCGGTAATTCCCCAACCAGATCCAACCTTCGCGGGACGCCAATTCCACGCAGTTCTGGCTCGCTTGCCTGAGGCGGAGCTGAACAACGACAGTGGAACAGCATCAGCCATGGCTGCGAACCCGGCCGGCGAAGGATGCAGGTGGTCGCCGGAGTCGTACGCGGCGAGCAGCCGCTCCGGATTCTGCGGGTCTCGTGTCACCAGGTCGAAATCAATCACGGCGTCGAAGTTGCCCGGCGTGCGAATCCATTTGTTCACTGCCTGGCGATCGGCTTCGGTCGCTGCGCTGGGGTGATAGAACTGCGAGCCGACAAACGGCAGAAGCGTAGCGCCGAACACCTCGATGCCGTGCGCGCGAGCGCGAGTGATGATCTGTTCGTACGCGGCGATGATGCGCCGCACCAGCGCGTCGTGCTCGGCCTGCGGGACTTCGGCGGTTCGCGCCAGCATGCCGATGTCGTTGATGCCCTCCAGCACAATCAGGTAGCGAACGCCGGGTTGCGCGAGCACATCGTGGTCAAATCGGGCCAGCGCATTCGGCCCGAGGCCATCGAGCAGCAGGCGATTGCCGCCGATGCCGTGATTGAGCACAGCGACGGACTTGGTCGTGTCGGAGGCTTGCAGGCGCCGAGCCAGGAAGTCGGGCCAGCGATTGTTGCCGTTGGTCGTAGCGCCGTGGCCGTCGGTGATGGAATCCCCGAGTGTGACCACGGCGGCGGCGCTGCCGGGCGCCTTCACGTCCACGCCGGCGATGAAATACCAGTGGTCCACTTTCTTTGCTTCAGGGAGCTCTTCCGCGGAAACAAAGTTGCCATGAGTGTAATAGGACGTCGCGCGGGAACCGGGATGGCCGGTTTGCGACGCGGGCGGCTCCGGCAAATGGAGCGTGATGGCCAGATCAGAGAGCGGAGCGACGGTGTACGAAATGGGATCGGAAAGGTAGTCGGCGCCGGCGGGAATAATCACATCCAGCCGCCCGGAGAATGTCAGCGCCTTGCTGCTCTCCGCGATGATCTTTCCGGAAGTGGGTGAAGTAGGCTGGGCGATGTGCACCGACGAAAAGCGCAGCGGCGCGGTGCCGAAGCGATTGGAGAGTTTGACGCGCAGCTCAGCGCCGCCGAGGGAAAGATGGATGGTTTGCCGCAGCGTTGCGTCCCGCAGCTCGTCTGCCGGCAGCGCGTTGTGCGGCTCGGGAAGCTGCTGCGAGGTGGCCCAGGAACCCACCCACTGTGTTTGCGCCGAGCCGGCCGCCACTCCGGCCAGCAGCAACCACACCACGCGCCTTGCAAATCTCTTTGTTGCGCTCCCTCTCATGCCCACCGCCTCTCGGGTTCTCCCCAGCGACGCGACCGGCAGACTAGCAGAGCAAAAACCCCGGTGTCCACGACTGGAGTTCCTTTTCCCGCGGCAGCCTCCGGGGTCGGGTCCGGAGGCCCGCCATCCTTCCTGTTCTCCTTTTTCGCATGGCATAATAGGCTCCCCAGTCCCAAGGGCGTTTCATGGGCGATTTAGAACGTTCCATACAGGTCGGATACTTTGGCGATTATCTGCTGGCCGAACGGGCCGCGGATACGCCGTGGGAAGTCATCTACCAGGCGGTGGACGGCCGGACCAAGGCTAAAGTCACGCTCAAGATGGTAAGCAGCAAGCTCCCGCCCGAAGTGCAGGAAAAGCTCTTCAAGAACGAATCCGAGTCGCTGAAGATGTTGCAGCACCCCAACATTCCCAAGGTGCTGGAGGCAGGGCACCAGAATGACCGCTACTTCATTGCTGTCGAGCCGCTGGACGGTCCTTCGGTGAAGACCATGGTGTCGGATAAGACACCGCTTCCACTCAAGCAGAAGCTGCTGATTATCGCCCAGGCAGCCGACGCTTTGCAGTGCGCCCACGAGCATAAGATTGTTCATCAATCCTTGCTGCCTCGCGACATCGTCCTGCTGGAAGATGGCAGCATCCGCCTGCACGGCTTCCATCTGCGCCGCTTCGAAGACGACGTGCGCAGCGCCGCCGAAGTGCTCTTCGGCAAAGTGGTTTACCTGGCGCCGGAACAGGTCAAGGGCGAATCCACTTCCCCGACGACGGACATTTTCAGCCTCGGTACCATCCTTTACGAATTCGTGGCGCTACAGATGCCGTTTCCCGGACGGGAAATTACCAGCGCACTTTTCAAGATTGTCGGGCGCGAGCCGTTACCCTTGCGTGATTTTGTGCCCGATGCGCCCGATGGCCTGCTGGCCATTATTGACAAATCGCTGAACAAGAAGCCGGAACTGCGTTACGCCACCGCCGCGGAAATGGCCGCTGCCCTGCGTTCCCTTGCCGCCACACTGAACTGAGTTGCTTTCTCCGTCTCCCTCTGCGTCAGGCCTTTCGGACCCGCTTCCCACAGGGTTCGCCAGTTGTGGGAACAATCCACAGACAACGGCAAGACGTGGACCGTGGCCTTCGACGGCGAATATCGCCGGAAACCGTAGGCGCGTTTCGCGAGTCTCCCGCGGGAAAAGCTCGTCATACCTGCCGTTGAGCATCAATGTCGGCGCTTTCACGGGCGGCGCGTAGTTCCCCTGGCTCGCCTCCGGGCGGAATCCTCTCAAGAGACCGCCGGCCAGCCAGATGTTGAGCCGCTTCTCTTGTTTCCCTTGCAGCTTAATGCTACTTTGCCCGCGCTCCAGAATGAGGCAAGGTGTCCCTGCAGCTACGGAGGTGAGGGGTGGCCCAGGAATCACAAACGACGCAGTCGCGCGGCTGGAGTTCCACGGCCCCGCCGGGCGAATTCCGCTCGTACATCGCGGCCGAGCAGGAGCTACCCGAGTTCAATGTGCGTGCCATCATCTTCGGCGCGCTCTTCGGGCTGCTCTTCGGCGCGGTGACCGTGTACGTCGGCCTGCGCGCCGGACTTACCGTTTCCGCTTCGATTCCCATCGCCGTGCTCAGCATCACCATCCTGCGCGCCTTCGGCAAGGCCACCATCCTTGAAAACAACATGGTGCAGACCATCGGCTCTGCCGGTGAGTCGGTGGCTGCGGGCGTGATCTTCACCCTGCCCGCGCTGATTTTCCTTGGCTACCCGCTGGAGTACACGCGCATTTTCATCCTGGCGCTGATTGGCGGCTGGTTGGGCGTGCTCTTCATGATTCCGCTGCGCCGCCAGTTGATTGTGAAAGAGCACGGCAACTTGCTGTACCCCGAAGGGACGGCCTGCGCGGACGTGCTGGTGGCTGGAGACCGCGGGGGCTCATTCGCCGGACGCGTGTTCTGGGGACTGGGCATCGGCGGCATCTACACGTTCCTGATGGGAACGGTGGGGATGTGGAAGAGCCGGCCGGAATATCAGCCGAAATGGCTGCCCGGCGCGTCATTCCGAGCCGAGATCACGTCCGAATACCTGGGCGTGGGTTACATCATTGGCCCGCGCGTCGCGGGAACAATCTTTGCCGGTGGCGTTTTCTCCTGGCTGGTGCTGATGCCGGCTATCAAGTTTTTTGGCTCGCTGGCGCCGGGACAGGCGCTGTATCCCAGCACCGTCCCCATTCCAGACATGACGCCCGATCAACTCTGGGCCAGCTACATTCGCCCGATGGGCGCCGGGGCGGTGGCCGCGGCGGGCCTAATTACGCTGATGAAGACCATGCCGACGATTCTTGCCGCGCTGACCTCCGGCTTGAAGGATGTGCGCTCCGAGCGCGGCGGCAATGGCGGCGCGTCTTCAGTGCGCACCGAGCGCGACCTGCCGATGAGCACCGTGCTTTTCGGGTCCGCGCTGATTATGGCCATGATGTGGGCCATGCTGACGCTCAAGCCTGTGCCCGGCGCCTACACCGGGTTCTTGGCCAACCTGGTCGCGGCGGTTTTTGTGGTCGTGTTTGGCTTTCTGTTCGTCACGGTGTCCTCGCGCATCTGCGGGCTCATCGGCACGTCCGCGAATCCGGTGAGCGGCATGACCATCGCCACGTTGATGGCCACCTGCGCGATGTTCCTGGTGATGGGCTGGACGGCGGGCGCCTACTCCGCGCTGGCCATTTCCATCGGCGGAGTCGTTTGCATCGCCGCAGCAACTGCCGGCGCGACTTCACAGGATTTGAAAACGGGATTCCTGGTGGGTGCGACTCCGCGTTCGCAGCAGATCGGACTGGTGATCGGCGTGGCCGCTTCCACCATCATGATCGGCCTGACGCTTATCCTGATGAACGTGGGCCTCGCGCAGTACAAGGACGTGAAGCTGCCGCTGGACCTCGGGCGCGTGGAATCCGGCAGCGTTGACGGCGTGGCCATCGAAAGTCGCGCCTACGAGCACAAGGGCAAGTCGTACGTGCTGGTCAATGCGCTGGGCTCGAAAGAGATTCCTGACGGCAAATACCTCTACGACGCCGGCACGCAGCAAATCGAAATCCAGTGGGTGCAGGGCATCGGCAGCGACAAGGCGGCGGCGCCGCAGGCGCGGTTGATGGCCACGGTCATCAGCGGCATTTTGAACCAGCGACTACCGTGGCGGCTGGTGCTGCTCGGTGTATTTCTGGTTTGCGCCGTGGAACTGCTGGGCATTCGTTCGCTCTCCTTCGCCGTAGGCTCGTACCTGGGCTTGCATACGACGCTGGCGATTTTCTGTGGTGGCATCGTGCGCTGGCTTGCCGAGCGCGGTCAGGAGAAGAGCGCCGGCGGCCACGCGGAAAGCGAAGTCAGCCCCGGCTCGCTCTTTGCCAGCGGACTCATCGCGGCCGGCGGGGTGGTGGGGTTGCTGGCTATCGTCATCAATGTGCTTGGTGATCCGGAGTTGATGAAGAGCCCGCTGCTCGATCCCAGGACGTTCGCCTTCGGACCCAGTATTGTGGGAGCGGCCGCGGCGGCCAGCAACTGGCTGGGCGTATTGATGTTTTCCGCGCTGGGCGCGTCGCTCTTCGTTTTCGCGCGGAAGAAGCTGGATTGATTCGACAAAGCCGGCGCTCCGTCCGGCATTGGTAAGCCGGAGAACGCGCGCGGCGTCCTCCGTTTTGACTTTTCTCTTGGAAGGCTCCTAAACTCGATTCATGGGCATGGAGTCACGCCGGTACGCGTTCCGCATCGGCAGCGGCGTGCCGGGTTCGCTGATTACGCCTGCGATCAAGTGGCTGCTGATTGCAAACATTGCCGTTTTCTTTCTCCAGGTCTTTGAATCCGCGTTCCTTCGCACGAATCTGCTGGTCCAGTGGTTTGGTCTGATTCCGCGCGCGGTAACTCACGGCCTGCGCCTGTGGCAGCCGTTCACCTACCTTTTCCTGCACGGCGGGTTCTGGCACATCTTCTTCAACATGCTGGCGCTGTGGATGTTCGGCTGCGACATCGAACGCGCCTGGGGGCGCCGCCGGTTCCTGAACTACTACTTCCTCACCGGCGTCGGTGCGGGACTGATTAACGTCATCGTCAAGACCATCGCCGATCCTTCGGGGCAGGCTGGTGCGCTGATTCCCACGATCGGCGCTTCTGGCGCCATCTATGGGATATTGATTGCCGCCGCGATTCTTTTTCCGGACCGGCAAATCTGGATCATTCCTTTTCCGGTGATGATTCCGATGCGGGCTTATGTGGCCATTGTGGGTGCGTTTGCGTTCCTCAGCGCGCTGGGCTCAGGCACGGGAGATAACGTCAGTCATGTGACGCACCTGGGCGGCATGCTGGTGGGCTGGTGGTACATTCGCCGCGGCTCGCTGTTTTTCGGATTACGCAACACCGTTTCCGACTGGAAGCGCCGCCGCCTGCGCCGAAAGTTTGAAGTGTATATGCGCAATCAGGAAAAAGAACCGCCTTCGCGACCTGATAACTGGCTGAACTGAGGGACGAAGGAGCTGCAGCGGCAAGAATTCGCTTCGCTCACTTTTTTCCGGCGATGACGTGCAGCTTCATGAAGTTGGTGGTACCGCGATGGCCGAGCGGCGTGCCGGCCACGATGCCAACGACATCGCCGGCCTTCACATAACCCTCTTCGAGCAGCCGTTTTTCGGCCACGTCGGCCAACTGGTCTATGTTCGCCACGTGGCCGATGGAACGCGAAGTGATGCCCCACAGCAGACTCATTCTTCGCCGGGTGTCCTGCAGCGGCGAGAAAGCAATCACCATGGGGCGTGGGCGATATTTGGCGATGAACCGCGCCGTGGAACCCGACTGGGTGAAGACGGCAATCGCTTTCATGTGCAGATCGAGCGCGGCGTGACACACGGCTTCGCTGATGGTCTCGGCTACCGTCAGCACTTCCTCGGGCCGGCGCCGCCGCATGGGCAGGTCTCTTGACGCGGCTTCAGCCTCGCGAATGATGCGTTCCATCATCTGCACGCTTTCCAGAGGGTATTTTCCGCTGGCGGTTTCCCCGGAGAGCATCACCGCGTCGGTGCCGTCGAAAATCGCGTTGGCCACGTCGCTGGCTTCGGCGCGGGTGGGGCGCGGGTTCTGGGTCATGGATTCCAGCATCTGCGTGGCGGTAATCACCGGAATGCGATACTCGCGCGCCCGCGCGATGATGCTCTTCGGCACCACCGGCACCTGCTCCGGGCGCATCTCCACGCCCAGATCGCCTCGGGCCACCATGACCCCGTCAGCAACCTGCAGGATTTCATCGAGGTTCTCGATGGCTTCCGGCTTTTCCAGCTTGGCGATAACCTGCGCGTCGTGCCCCAGCCGCGCGATCGCCGCTTTGGCCGCTTTCACGTCCCCGGCCGTCCGCACGAAGCTCAGGGCCACGTAGTTGGCGCCGATGGAAAGCGCAAACTTCAAATCCTCGCGGTCCTTGGGAGAAAGTGCGCTGACTTTCAGCCTTACGCCGGGGAGATTGATGCCCTTATGCTCGCCCAGCTCGCCGCCGTTGATGACTTCAGTGATGACGTCCGACCGGCGTACGCCCGCCACGCGCAGCTCAATCAGCCCATCGGCCAGCAGGATGCGATCGCCCTTGCTGACTTCATGCGGCAGGGGCTTGTAGCTGGTGGAGACGCGCTGCGCGGTGCCCTCGCAAGGGGTGGCGGTGATGGTGAATCGCTGTCCGGCCTTCAGTTGAATCGTTTTTCCGCCGGCCAACTTGCCGGTGCGAATCTTCGGGCCCTGCAAATCAGCCAGCACAGCCATGGATTTTTCGTAGCGCATGCTGGCCTTGCGCACGGCATCCACGCGGCGGCGATGATCGTCATGCGAGCCGTGGGAGAAATTCAGGCGAGCCACGTCCATGCCGGCCCGGATCAGGCGGTCAATCATCTCCGGCGTGGAGCTGGCCGGGCCCAGCGTGCAGACGATTTTTGCTTTGCGATGCAGCATTCCTCGGCGCTTTCTGCGTCAGTTTCTCGCCCGCACAAATTCCTCCACGATGCGGTATTCGAACTCCACGCCGCGGCGGAAGGCGTCAATCGGGATGCGCTCGTCATCGGAGTGCATGCGCGCCAGCTCCTCCTGCGTCAGGGGAAACGGAATGATGCCGAGCGCCTGCACGCTTCTCAGCCGGAGTTGCGCAGAATCGGTGGCCCAGGTGGACATCATCGGCACTACCGCTGCGCCGGGAAAGCTCCTGGGAGCCGTGCGTTCAATCGCCTTGAACAGTTCGGACTCGATGGACGACGGCGGGGACTGCTGCCGCGCCAGCGGTTCCATTTCAAACTTGATGGCCGGATCGGCGACCGCTTTCTCCAGTGATGCGATGAGCGGTCCCGGCAGCTCGCCCGGCAGCAGGCGAATGTTCAGCGACGCGCGGGCCTCGGACGGAATCACGTTCACGCGCACGCCGGCCTGCAGCATGGTCGGCGAGATCGTGTTGCGCAGCATGGCGTTCCATGCCGGGTTCGTTTCGGTCAGCCGCTTCACGGCCAGGTCCTGGCGTCCGGGAGTATCGAGGGCCCGCATCCACTTTCCCAGATCGTTATCCACCAGCGGGGCCAGCCGCTCGAAGTAGGTGCGAGTCACTGTTTGCATTTGAATGGGCGTCTCGAAGGCGGCGATTTTCTCAACGGCGGCAGCCAGATGCGCTACCGGATTGTCCTTGCGCGGAATACTGGCGTGGCCGGCCGGCCCGCGCGCGATGACGTGGACGTTCACCGCCACCTTCTCGCTGGCCTGCACGCCCACGTAGAGCACCTTGCCGTCCTGTGCGATCGTCTGCCCGCCTTCGTTGAGGGCGAATCCGCAGGCGATTTTGTCCCAATGATGTCTCACCGCAAATTCGATGCCGGCTTCGCCTCCCGCTTCTTCATCGCCTTCGGCCAGAAGGATCACGTCGCGATCCAGTCTCACGCCGCTTCGTTTCAACCCGATGAATGCCGCCAGATGCGCTACCAGCGGGCCTTTCATGTCCAGCGCGCCGCGCCCGTACACGCTGCCGTTCTTCATCTCGCCGCTGAACGGGTCCACGGTCCACTTGGCGCGATCTACGCCAACCACGTCGGTGTGGCCAAGCAGCAGCAGGGCGCGAGCAGGATCCGGAATTGCCCCTGCCCGCAGACGGGCAATCACGATGCCGCGGCCCGGCGCACTCTCAATCACTTCCGCAGTGATTCCTTCTTTTTCCAGTACGCCGGCAATGTATTTCGCCGCAGCCAGTTCATTTCCCGGGGGGTTGGTGGTGTCAATGCGGATCAAGTCTATCAGCCAGCCCAGCGCGTCCATTTGCAGCTTTTCCATCTCCGGGCCGGGCCGCGTCACCACATTCGGAACCTGTGCCTGCGGTTCTGTGGATTTCGCCAGATGAGGAACGCTGACCACCGGATAATTGCGCTCGCGTTGCGCCGCGGCCGGCAGCGAAAGGGCCGCGAATAGCACAGTAGACACCGCGGCGTGAACCTTACGGACACAGGAAATCGCGCGCAAGCTGTTCCTCCCAGCCGCAGAAAACAGCGGCGTCGTGTATGGAATCCCGGGCCATTCAGTCTAACATGCGCTTCTCCAGCAGATTGCGGGGCCAGAGCGGCTGTTTCCGCGCCAGCATCGGCGGGGCCCTTTTTCCCCGCACCCTTCCTTCGCTGGTCCCCGTTGACCATCCTCGCTGAACGTGGCAGCATCCAATGGGTTTGGGGGAACGTATGGCTTCGAGGTTCTTTCGCCCGGTCATCTGTGCGTTGATTGCATTGGCCCTGACGCTGCCTGCCCTGACGGCGGCGCGAGCGCAGCAATCCGGGCCGATACAGAACCCCTCGAAGGAGAAGGCCCCGCCGCCTCCGCCCCCGCAGAAGCAGGAACCGAAACCCGAAGACCAGTTCACGCTGGCCGTGGAAGTCCCGCTGGTAACGATTGATGTGGTGGTGACCGATAATCGCGGCACGTACATCCCGGATTTGAAAAAGGACCACTTCCGCGTGATCGAAGACGGCGTGCCGCAGACGATCACCAACTTCTCGCCAACGGATGCACCGCTGACCGTGGTAATCCTCCTGGAGTTCAGCCGCCTGTTCTATTCTTTCTTCAACTACAACGGCCCGTACATGGCGCAATACTTTCTGCCCAACCTGAAACAGCAGGACTGGATCGCTCTGGTTTCTTACGACATGCGCCCCCGCGTGGAAGTGGACTTCACCCGCAACAAGAACGAGATCGCGCAGACGCTGGCGCGCATGTACATTCCCGGTTTCAGCGAATCAAATCTCTTCGATGCCCTGCTGGACACGATAGACAAGCTCAAGGACGTGAAAGGGAAGAAGTCCATCCTGATCCTGGCCTCGGGCTACGATTCCTTCAGCAAGAAGACTCTGGACGAAACGCTGAAGGCCCTGAAACAGACGGATATCACGATTTTTGGCGTGGGCCTGGGGCGCGAGATGTTTGACTATCTCGATTCGCGCGGCGCATTCCGCGGCGCCTGGGGCGGCGCGGACCGCACTGCCTACTATCAGGCGGAAAACCAACTGCGCGCGTTCGCGGAAATGTCCGGCGGACGCGCCTGGTTCCCGCGTTTTGAAGGCGAATGGCCGGGGATTTTTCAGGACGTTGCCGCGGCGCTGCGCAACCAGTACACCATCGGTTATTCACCCACCAACCGCAAGGCCGACGGAAAATACCGCAAGATCAAGGTGGAACTGGTTGGACCTGACGGCACGCCGCTGAAGGTACTGGATCAAAAAGGCAAGAACGTGAAGTACGTCATCTACGCCCGCCAGGGGTACATCCCCACCAAGGGCGGAGTCTCCGACTAAGCCTTCACCCGCAGGTCGCGGCCGGTCATTTCCGGCGGCGCGGGAAAGCCCAGAACGCCCAGCAGCGTGGGCGCAATGTCCTGCAGCGCGCCATTGGGCCGCAGCCGCAACTTGTCGTCTTCCGTAATCAGGATGAACGGAACAGGATTGGTAGTGTGATAGGTGTGTGGCCCCCCGGTCTTCGGGTCAATCATGGTTTCTGCGTTGCCGTGGTCAGCGGTGATGATCCACGCGCCGCCCCGCGGCTTGAGCACGTTGAAAATCCGTCCGAGCTGCGCGTCCACCGCCTCCACCGCTTTGATTGCAGCTTCCAGTTTCCCGGAGTGGCCGACCATATCGGCGTTGGCGAAGTTCATGACGATGGCGTCGAATTCGCCCTTTTCCACGGCCTTCACGATCGTATCGCCGATGCCTTCCGCGCTCATTTCCGGTTTCAAATCGTAAGTAGCCACTTTCGGTGACGGCACCAGGATGCGCTCTTCGCCGCCGAAGGGCTTTTCGATACCGCCGTTGAAAAAATACGTAACGTGCGCGTACTTTTCCGTCTCCGCGCAGCGCAGGTTGCGCAGGTTCTGCTCGGCAAAGACCTGCGCCAGGATGTGCGCCACTTTCTCCGGTCCGAAGACAAACTTCAGCCACGGCCAGGTTTTCTCATACTGGGTCATGGCCACGTACAACAGATTCTTCGGACGCTTCGCATCGGTGAACCCGTCAAAGGCCGGATCCACCAGCGCACGGGTCATCTGCCGGGCGCGGTCAGCGCGGAAGTTGAAGAAAATCACGGCGTCATCGTCGCGAATCAACCCGCGCGGATGCGCCCCCGCGCCTTCGCCTCCGGTAATCACGACCGGTTCGACAAATTCGTCAGTCACGCCGCGTTCGTAACTGCGCTGCACCGCTGCAATCGGATCGCCGGATTTGGTTGCGGCCTCGCCGTGAACGATGGCGCTATAGGCTTTCTCGATGCGTTCCCAGCGATTGTCGCGGTCCATGGCGTAATACCGGCCGGTGACCGTGACGATGCTGCCCACTCCGTACTCGCGCATCTTTTGCTCGAGAGCGCGCAGGTAGTCGATTCCGCTGTTGGGCGGCGTGTCGCGGCCATCCATGAAGCAGTGCACGAACACGCGCTCGACCTTGTTCTCGCGGGCCATGCGCAGCAGCGCGTAGAGATGCTCCAACTGTGAATGTACGCCGCCGTCGCTCGCCAAGCCCATCAGGTGAAGCTGGCGCTCCCGGCCGCGCTGCATCGCGGCCAGCAGCAGCTCGTTGCGGAACAAATCACCGTTCTGTACCGCCAGATCAATGCGCGTGATGTCCATGTGAATCACCCGGCCCGCGCCGATATTCAGATGGCCGACTTCGCTGTTCCCCATCTGCCCTTCCGGCAGGCCCACCTGCGGCCCGCTGGTGTGCACCAGGGTGTTCGGAAATTTCTGAATGAGGCTCAAGTAGTTCGGCGTGCGCGCGAGGGCGATGGCATTGCCTTTGGTTTCCGCGCGATAACCCCAGCCATCGAGCACGGTCAGAATGATGGGCTTCGGTCGTTTGGCCATAGCGCGCTAAGAATAGCAGAGGAACGCAACCACAACCGCGGTTACGCCAAGCTCACGGCAACGCGGCGAGAAGGGTGGCGATGGGCGCGTTATCGCCGAACGTTTCGCTGACATGAGCGAAGCGGTCCACGTTGCCGGGTCCGAAGACGAAACTGCCGCCAAGCTGAAAAGGATTCTTGCCGGTGCGTCGCTGGCGGAATCCGGCGGCTCGCGCTTCGCCGCGGCGCTTCATGTTGAAGCCGCGAAAAATGTCCCACAGCGCGCCACGCTTCAGACCGGCGGCTTGATAGGCGTCGCGCTTTTCGTCAATCAGCAAGGGAAAAGTGATGCCGGCATCTTCGCGGAAGAAGCGGGCGTAGGTGCGGTCGCCCAGCCCAATCGCGACAATCTTCGCGCCCTTTGCTTCGAATTGTGCCTGATGTTCGCGCAACTGCGCGACGTGTTCGCGGCAGAAGATTCACCCATAGTGGCGCAGAAAAACGACGACGGCGGGATTGGCCTCCCACAGCGAGCCCAAGCGGATCTCCTTGCCGTCACCATCGGGCAGCACAATCCGGGCCAGCCGCGCGCTGAAGGTTTCGCCCATTATCCTTTACTGACCCTTACCCCCGATGCGTCCTGCCGGCACAACGTCGAAACCGGCCCCGCGCATTACGCCGCTTGGGCGCAGCCGGAGCTTTTCCTTGTTGGCCTACCGGACCGCCAGTGTGGCGCGGCCGGGGTACTTGCCCCGGGCGCCGAGTTGCTCTTCGATGCGCAGCAACTGGTTGTACTTGGCGATGCGGTCGGTGCGGCTGGCTGAGCCGGTTTTGATCTGTCCCGTTCCGAGCCCGACTGCAAGGTCGGCGATGAAGGTGTCTTCGGTTTCGCCGGAGCGGTGGGAAATGATGGAAGCGTAGCCGGCCTTGCGGGCCATTTCGACGGCGTCAATGGTCTCGGTGACGCTGCCGATTTGATTCAGCTTGATGAGGATGGCGTTGGCGATTTTCTTTTCGATGCCTTCCTTCAGGCGCTTGGTATTGGTGACAAAAAGATCGTCGCCCACGAGCTGCACCTTGTTGCCGATAAGCTCGGTCAGCTTTTTCCAGCCGGCCCAGTCGTCTTCGGCCATGCCGTCCTCGATGCTGACGATGGGATATTGCCGCGCCCAAGTCGCCCAGTATTCGGCCATCTGTTCGCTGGAGCGCTGCGACTTGTCCGATTTCTTGAAAACGTACTTGCCGCTGGCTTTGTCGTAGAACTCGCTCGCGGCGGGGTCGAGGGCAACGGCCACTTCGCTGCCCACCTTGCATCCGGCGGCGGCGATGGCCTCCAGGACTACTTCGATGGCTTCTTCATTCGATTTGCAACTGGGCGCGAAGCCGCCTTCATCGCCGACGCCGGTCGAATAGCCGCGCTTTTTCAGTCCGCTCTTGAGCGCATGGAAAATCTCGACGCCCATGCGCAGGCCCTCGCTGAAGCTTGTAGCGCCGACGGGCATCACCATGAACTCCTGCATATCCACGGAACTGTCGGCATGCGCGCCTCCGTTGAGGATGTTCATCATGGGCACCGGAAGCGTATCGGCGGACTTCACCGTGGAATACTGCGCGAGATACTGATACAGCGGCTTGCCGCTTTGCGCCGCAGCCGCGCGCGCCGCGGCCATGCTGACGGCAAGAATGGCGTTGGCGCCGAGCTTGCCCTTGTTCGGCGTGCCGTCGAGTTCAATCATCCTTGTATCGAAGGCACGCTGATCGCCGGCGTCCATTCCGCCCACGGCCTTGGCGATCTGCGCATTGATGTTGGCGACGGCTTTTAGCACGCCCTTGCCGCCGTAGCGCGACTTGTCGCCATCGCGCAGTTCCAGCGCTTCGTGTTCGCCGGTGGATGCGCCGCTGGGCACGGCGGCGCGGCCCAGTGCTCCTCCCGCCAGAATCACGTCGGCTTCGACGGTGGGATTACCGCGCGAATCCAGAACCTGGCGGCCGCGCACGCTTGCGATGATGGTGGACATAATTCTCTCCAAAGAGTCGTGGCTATTCCGGTTCTTCGAGCATGGATTCGTCGCGGACCACGACGGTGACGCCGTTCGGGGTGATGTAATACTTCTGCCGGTCGGACTCCGGGTCGAATCCGATTTCGGTGCGTTCGGGCAGCTCGACGTGGCGGTCAATGATGGCGTTGCGCACGCGACAGTGGCGGCCGATATTCACGTGGTTGTAGATGATCGAGTTGTCCACCTCGGAGAAGCTGTTGACGCGCACGTCGTAGCCGACCACCGAGCGGCGCACGCGCCCGCCGGAGATAATTGAGCCGCCCGCGACGATGGAATCCAGGGCCACGCCCATGCGCCGTTCATCGGCAAAGACGAACTTCGGCGGCGGATACTGATGTTGCCAGCCGCGGATGGGCCAGCTTTTATCATACAGGTTGAAGACCGGTGAAACGCTGACCAGGTCCATGTTCGCTTCGAAGTAAGCGTCCACGGTTCCCACGTCGCGCCAGTAGAACGCCTCCTTCTTGTTTTCGTCCACGAAGTTAAACGCGAACACGCGGTACTTCTCGATGATTTTGGGCAGGATGTCTTTTCCGAAATCGTGTGATGAATTCTGGTCTTCGGCATCGGCGATCAGGATCGGGATCAGGAGCTGGGTGTTGAAGATGTACACGCCCATGGAGCTGTTACATTTGGCGGGATTGGCCTTCGATGCTCTGGGATACTCCGGCTTTTCTTCAAAGCCGACGATGCGCCATTGCTCATCAGTTTCGATGACGCCAAAGCGCCGGGAGGCCTCGGGGACGTCAATTTCGATGGTGGCCACGGTCACATCGGCGCCGGCATCCACATGCTGCTGCAGCATGCGCTGGTAGTTCATCTTGTAGATGTGATCACCGCTCAGAATAATGACGTAGTTGGAGCGCTCGCTGCCCACCGAATAGATATTCTGATACACGGCATCGGCGGTGCCCTGGTACCAGTCGCGACTGACGCGCATCTGCGGGGGAAGGATTTCGATGAACTCACCGAGGCCTGCCAGCGGCGACCAGCCCTGGCGGATGTGCCGGTTCAGGCTGAGCGACTTGTACTGGGTGAGCACGAAAACGCGGCGCAATTCGCTGTTGATGCAATTGGAAAGAGTGATGTCAATGATGCGGTAGATGCCGCCGAAGGGCACGGCGGGTTTGGCGCGATCCCGCGTCAGCGGCCACAGGCGTTCTCCCTGGCCTCCGGCCAGCAGCACTCCCAGCGCCTGGCGCATCAGGGACATGGGCGGTCTCCGTTGAATCGCGACACGTGTTCCGCGGAGCGCCCCCGGCTCCTGCGGGGATGGCATTGTAACAGTACCCCGTTGCGCCGGAAACGCGACAAATTCAATCGCAAAGCCGGGCGGTTGCTCCTCCTTCAGAATTCGGCCGGGTTTCCAGCGCTCGGAACCCGTGTGCTGGTGTCATTTGAAAATGACACCAGCACCGAACCCGTCGCATTCTTGACACTCCGGCGCGGATATGAAAACCTAGTAACCAAGGAAGTCTTGGGTTTTGCCCGCACAGGGTTGCTTACTCAGGATGAACCTCTACTACAGAACAGAAGTGATCGAAGTCCGATGGGGGGTGAGACTGGATGGCTGAAGTCATAATCCAGGAGGGCGAATCGTTGGAAAATGCTCTCCGGCGCTTCAAGCGGAAGGTGCAACAGGAAGACATCATCAAGGAAATCAAGAAGCACAGCTTCTACTTGAAGCCGGGCGAAAGGAAACGCGCCAAAGCAGCATTGGCGCGCAAACGCGCCCGCAAGAAGCAGCGCCGCGAACAGGATTAGCGCAGCGCACCGTCTGTTTTCTCCCGATTGGCTTCGAGCCGTCAGCCTTCGGCGAAGAAACATCCGACAAAACTTCTCCGCAGGCTCTGAGTTGCTTTGCCAGGTTGCTTGCCCGGCTTTTGGCAGGCATCGGAGCCCAGAATGGAATATCACGACCGGGTGTTGAAGTGCGCCGACTGCGGCGCCGAGTTTGTCTTCACCGCCGGCGAACAGATGTTTTTCGCCGACAAGGGGTTCAAAAACGAACCCAAGCGGTGCAAGGGCTGTAAGTCCAAACGAGGCGCCACAAGCGGCGGGGGAAATACTCAGCGATCAGAAACACGGACCAACTGCTCGCAATGCGGTAAGGAAACAACGGTTCCGTTCAAACCGACCCAGGGTCGCCCCGTCTTCTGCCGGGAGTGCTTTCAGCAGAGGCGGGCGACGAACTCCCCGGTATAAATCCAGGGTGGGCTGACGCCCGGGCCTCCCCCATCCCCGCGCAGAAGATTCAGCCCGAAATTCAAACAAACGTTTGGCAGATTAATAGGCACTGGCGCTGCCCGGGGCCTCCCCGTTACTGGTATGCTCGGTCTTCCGCCATGAACTCTGCGCACCGCGACGCCGCAAGTCTCTGCCACCACTGTGAGCACATGCGGCGGGTGGAATCGAGCCACGGCTCGGTGTTCATCCTGTGCGAACTCTCGCGCCGGGACCCGAACTTCCCGAAATACCCGCGCCTGCCGGTGTTGCGCTGTCCGGGATTTCAACGCGCCCGGGAAAAGACGGGTGGCGATGATGTGCCGCGATAATGACTCATGGAGGTTGACTTGCCTCAACGCGAACCATAGCATCCTGCTCTCTCTCGCGAATTCCAGGAGTATCCAATGCGACGCTCTCTACTTCTCGCCCTGATTTGTGCCCTTTGCTTTTCTTCGGCCGCGCAAATGCCGAAGCGAATCGCCATTCGCGCCGGCAAGGCGATTGACGGCAGGAGCGATGCGCCCATCGCCAACGCGCTGATCCTTATCGAAGGAAACAGAATCGTCAGCGTGACGGCGGGAGCCGCTGCGCCGGCCGGCGTCGAAGTGATTGACCTTTCGAGGTACACGGTGCTGCCCGGGCTGATAGACACCCACACCCATGTCCTGCTGCAGGGCGATATCACCGCCGAAGAATACGACGAGCAACTGCTGAAGCAATCCATTCCGTACCGCGCGATCCTGGCGGCACGAAATGCGCGCATCGCGCTGGAGCACGGCTTCACGACCCTGCGCGACCTGGAAACCGAAGGCGCGATGTTCGCGGATGTGGACGTGAAGCGAGCAATCGAGCGCGGCGAAGTGCCCGGTTCGCGCATGGTGGTCTCCACGCGAGCCATGGCTCCAACCGGAATGTACCCGCTGCTCGGATACTCGTGGGAGCTGGAAGTGCCGCACGGGGTGCAGACGGTGGATGGTGTGGAGGGCGCGCGTAAGGCCGTCCGCGAACAGGTGATGCGCGGCGCGGATTGGATCAAGTACTACAGCGACCGCCGTTACTTTTTCTCGGATGACGGCGTGGTGCACAGTTGGGTGAACTTTACGGACGAAGAAGCGCGGGCCATCGTGGAGGAAACGCATCGTCTCGGGAAAAAAGTGGCGGCGCACGCCATCGGCTCAGACGGCATCGCCGCTGCACTCCGCGCCGGCGTGGACAGCATCGAACACGGCGACGGCCTCACCGACGCGCTCATGGATCAGATGGCGCAGAAAGGCGTGTACTGGGTGCCCACGGTCAGCGTCGGCGCCTACGTGGCGCCGGGACGCGGCGGCGTGTGGCCGCGCCTGGTCGAAGCGGAAAAAGCCGCGTTTGCCCGCGCCCTGAAAAAGGGCGTCAAGATCGCCTTCGGAACCGATGCCGGGGGATTCGACTGGCGAAAAATGAACCAGGCGGTGGAATTCAAGTACTACGTGAGCTATGGCATGACGCCCATGCAGGCCATTCGCAGCGCAACCACTACGGCCGCCGCTCTGCTGGGGATGTCTGACCGCGTCGGCAGTATCGAAGCAGGCAAGCTCGCGGACGTCATCGCCGTCTCCGGCGACCCGCTGGCTGATATCACCGAACTCGAGCGCGTGAACTTCGTGATGAAAGACGGCGTGGTTTACAAGCACGAAATCCGGTAAGTCGCCCGACCGACTTGAATTGATTTCGATGCCATCGCAGCGTCGCTATGCAACGCTTTTCTCCGTCCCGCAATCCAATGTGCTAGGATTTCTGCCATGAAAACAACAATAATCCGCTTCTTTTCGGCGCTCGTAATTCTTGCATTGCTGTACCCCGCACAGGTGGTGTGGGCCACGTGCGGCGGAGGCGGCGGTGGCGGCACCGGAGGCATGCGTCCCAGCGGCGGCGCGCCCGGCATGGACGAACAGGTGTACAACGTGCCCTGGAAATTCATCAAGCCGGAAGACCCGCAGCCGGGCGGCGGGCTGGTTGTGTACTGGTTCCCCACCGGCGTTGACGAGCTGAAGAATTCCAGCCTGCGCTATTCGCGCACGCTTTCGCTCTATTCTGCGCAGTGCGTCACTATGGGCTACACCGACGCAGCGAACGCCATCGGACAGAAGTTTCTGCAGGGTGAAAAGCTCCCCGTCGCCGTGCTGGCGCAAGCCGACGGCACGCTGATCAGCAAAGTTGAGAATAAGGACGGCAAATTGAAAGTGGACCAGGTGGAAAAGCTGGTCGAAACGGAAATCAAACGCCGTGAATCGGCGGT
>Ga0187894_10002345_pt1 | contig 22756 bp, 21 predicted proteins | sample GBC1701081metaG_FD_136650 | JGI IMG/M metagenome (GOLD analysis project Ga0187894, IMG submission 136650) | White microbial mat communities from a lava cave in the Kipuka Kanohina Cave System on the Island of Hawaii, USA - GBC170108-1 metaG ... | reverse complement strand
CAGCGCGCGCGCGATCGCGAGCCGCTGCTGCTCGCCGCCCGAGAGCGTCAGCGGGTGGTGATGGCGGCGGTGATGCAGCCCGACGCGTTTCAGGATCGCGAACACGCGCGCTTTGCGATCGCGCGGGGGTACGCCGATCACGTCGAGCGCGACCCCGACGTTGTCCTCGACGGTTCGCCGCGCGAGCAGCTTGAAATCCTGGAACACGACGCCGACGCGCCGCCGCAGCGCGGGCAACCCGGCAGGCCCGAGCCGCGCGACGTTGCGCCCTAACACGAGGATCTGGCCCTCGCTCGGCTGCTCGGCGCCGAACATCAGCCGCATCAGCGTGGTCTTGCCCGCACCGCTCGGGCCGGTGAGGAAGACGAACTCGCCCTTCGCGAGCTCGAGCGAGACATCGCGCAGCGCGTGCGTTCCGGCGAGGTAGGACTTCGAGACGTGGAAGAGCCGCACGAGCCCGCCGCTCGCAGCGTCTCTGGCGTCGCTCTCGCTCACGACTTCGCGCGGCGTTTGCGCGCGTTCTCCACCAAGTAGCCGAGGATCACGTCGTCGAGCGGGCGCTCCGAGACGATGCCCTCGCCGAACGGACGCGGCGCCGCGGCGGCGGCCACCGCCTCCGCCCCCGTCGAGCTCTCGCTGTCCTCTTGTGCGTCGACTTCACCGTCGGTCTGCTTCGTCTTCGCTTTGCTCTCGGAATCGTTCGGCGCGAGCACGTCGCCGAGCCGCTCGCGAATCGCGTCGTTGAAATCGCCCGCGCGCAGGCGCTTCAGCACCGCCTTGTGCTGGCCCTCCATCAGCTCGCGCACGACGTCCTCGAGATTCGGCGCCGCGACGTGGCTCGCGTAGCTGCTCTTCTCGGAGAAGATGATCGTTCCGCCGTGATACAGGTGCGTGATGATGTGAGGATGCGCGCGCCCGCTGTCCTCGCTCTGGACGTGGAACAGCACGCCGCGGTGGCGAATGTTCGTGTTGAACCCGGTCAGCATGTTCGGGCTCAAGTCCTCGCGGCGGCGGGGCGGAGTCGTTGGAGCCGAGCGAAGCCGAGCAGTGGCCTCGGCATCACGGGCCGCCTCAGCGCTCGCGTTCCTTCACCGCTCATCAAGACCTCGCCGAGAGCGCGGCGCATTCTGAGAAACCCCCGGCAGCCTTTCAAGGAATGGGCCCGAGAGCGCGTATCGGAAAGCGCCGAAACGCGCTGAATACCAGGGCGCGCGCCAGCAAGCGGAGCGCGCAGCCGAGCGGAGTCGAACGGGAGAGCGGAGCGCGCAGCGAGGCGAGCCCCCGGAGCCGAGCGGGTCGGCCTCATCGGCCGAGCGAGGTCCCCGGCGCGCGCCGAAGGGCAGACGCGCCGGGGGAGATGCGCCGGGTGCGCGTGCGTTAGGCGACGCGTGCCGAGGTAATCCGGCGCAAGCAAGCGGCGCGAAGCGCCGCGCGCAGCGAGCGGAGCGAGCGAAGTCGAACAGTGGCCTCCGCTGCTGTCCTACTCGCCTAGGCGAGCCCGCGCATACGCCGGCGCAAGCAAGCGGCGCGAAGCGCCGCGCGCAGCGAGCGGAGCGAGCGAAGTCGAACAGTGGCCTCCGCTGCTGTCCCACTCGCCTGCGCGAGCCCGCGCATACGCCGGCGCAAGCCAGCCGCGCGAAGCGCCGCGAAAGCGGCCCCGGCCGGCGCGAGCAGCGCGAGTGCGCTCGCTTCCGGGACGGGCGCGAGCGTGACGACGCCGGGCGTCGGCGCTCCGCCGAGCCAATCCGCTGCGTTGTCGCCGGTGTCGACGTTCGCGAAGCGGCGTGCGATCGCGTTGCCCGCGGTCGGGTCGACCGTTGGCGAGCCCTCGCCCGCGAACACGTCACCCGCGGCGAAGACGCCGTAGCCGACAGCGTCGAGGATGCTGGTCGCGTCGCGCAGCACGACCGAGTCCGGGCCGTTCTGGAAGTCGAAGTCGAGGATCAGGTTCGCGTTCGCGACCGACGTACCGCCGCCCGCGACGCCGTCGGCGATCACGAACACGCCCCCCGCGCCGATCGTGCCGGTCAACGCCAGCGAGTGAGTGACGGTCCCGCCGGTGCCGTTGATCGCTTCGATCGTGAGCCCGGCGAGCGACGTACCCGGCGCGCCGTAGATCTCGATGAAGCTCTGGCCGTCGTCGCTGCCGATGGCGTCGTAGAAGACCTCGGACAGCAGCGGCGTGGCGTCGGCCCCGGCCGCCGCTCCCAACAGCAATGCCGCTCCCAGCGCGGCGCACGCAGATCTCATGGTGTGAACTCCGTTGCGGGACCTCGGGGCGAGGAACTCTCGAGCCGCGCGCTCCACCAGCCGCCGGTCCAGGCGTCGAGGCCGGCGGCGAGCTCGTCGGCGCGGAGCGCGAGGCGCGCAGCGGCGTGCGGGTCGGGCTCGCGCGCGGCATCGAGCAGCGCGCGGCGGCGTTCGAAGTAGAGCTGCGCGATCTCGTCGAGCACCTCGTCGCGCAGCTCGATCCATTCGCGCGCTTCGCGCGAGACGTCGATCTCCTCTGGGTGATAGATCGCAGCGCCGAGGTTCCAGGTGACGCGCACGCCGGCGTCGAAATCGCGGCCGTACTCGCGGTGGCGATCGAAGAACGTGCGATCGAGCCCCGACGTGAAGGTCTCGTCCCAATCCTCGTCATGGGCGCGGTCGCCGCCGTAGGCGCCGAACACTTCGAGCACGGGAGCAAGCGCGCTCTTGCGCGTGCGATCGCGCAGCGACGCGACGCGCGCGGGCTCGAGCGCCAGGTAGCGGAGCGCGGCGCGCTGCACGGCGAGCACGTTCGGCTCAGCGATCGCGCTCGCGACCTTCGCGCGCGCGTCGTCGCGGGCCGCAGGAAGGTGGGCGCGCTCTCGGCCGTGCAGCACGCCGCGCGGGCCGGCGAGCAAGAGATCGCTGCCGCGCTGCGCGAGCGCTGCGACGCTCGCAGCGCCGGCTGGCGCTGCCGCGCGCTCGTAAGGCCCAGAGGCGTCTCGCGCGAGCAGTGCGCCAGCGTTCGTCGCGATCCAGACGCCGCGCGCACTTGCGAGAATGCGCGCAGGCTCGGCGCCCGGCGGCAGCGAGACCGCGACGCGCTGCCACGCGCCGCGCAGATCGCGCCGCGCAAGGCCGCGCTCGCGCAGCGCGAGCACCTCGCCGCTCGCGAGGCGCGCGAGATCGAGCGGCGCGCCGTCGCCGGCCGGCAGCGGCTCGTGCGCGACCTCCGCACCGCTGCGCCCGCTCGCGTCGAGCGAGAAGCGCGCGACTTCGTCGCCGATCACGGCGAGCCATTCGCGTGCTCCGAGCGCGGCCAGTGCCACCACTGCACCTTCCGGCGCCGCGCCGTTCACCTTTGCGAACGCTGCGCCGGGCGGACGCAACGCGATGCCGTCCTCGGCGCCCGCGATCAGCGTCTCGCCGAGCCAGAGCAGCCGCGTTGCGCGCCCGCTCGCCCCGGGGCCGAGCGTGTGCCGCACGACCTGCGCGCCGTCCCAGGCGAAGACGCCGCGGTCCGACGTGACCCAGAGCGCACCGTCTGGGCCGAACGCGAGATCGCGCACGAGCCCGACGCGCAGCGCGCGCTCCGCGGGCGCGCCTGCGACGCCCAACCAAACGCTGCGCCCGGTCCCGACCGCGACCCGTGCGCTCGTCGCCTCGGCCGCAATCGCGACCGCTCCGCGTACGCGCTCGAAGCCGGCGAGCGGCGCGAACTCTTGTGCGACGGCAGCAAGCGCTACGAGCCAGATCCCCGATGCGACCGCAATCCATTTCATGCCGCGCTCGCAACGCAACGAGCATGCCGAGCCACGACTTCTGCGGGCTTCCGGATAGATGAGCAATGGCGCTTAGTTACCTATCTGCACGAAAGCCTCCGCATGAGCTGCGCGGACACCGCGCGTTCACGCTCTCGCGCACGCGCGTTCGTCTTGACCCGTGCGGGGGCGCCGACAAAACTCCGCGCCATGCACTCCGCCCGCTGGCTCGCTCTCGCCCTGATCGCACTGACCCATGCTGCGCTCGCCGAGGAAGCCAATGCACCGCCGCGCATCTACCGCTGGGTCGATGACAATGGCGTCGCGCACTACACGACCGATCTCGAGCGCGTCCCCGAGGAGCTGCGCGATCAGCCGCTGCGCAGCGAGAGCGTCTCGGCGAGCGCGCCCGCGAGCGCGGACGCGTGGCTCCGCCAAGAGCGCATTCCGGAGGCGCCGCTGGCCCAGGCACCGCCTTCGTCGAGCGCCGAAGGAGATCGCCTCGGCGCGCTGAACGCGCGGATCGCCGAGCTCGCGGCCGCGATCGCGGCGGACGAGGAGCTGCTGAAGGGCGAGCTGGTCGACACGAATGCGGCGAGCTCGAACGAGGCGCTGAAGCAAGTCGCGGAGCGCATGCCCGCGCGCATCGCAGAGCTGCAAAAGCTCGAGGCCGAGCGGGACGCGCTGACGAAGCCCGCCGGCGAGTGAGCGAGTCAGCATGAAAGTCGTCGCGCTCGCGGGCGGCGTCGGCGCGGCGCGCTTCCTGCGCGGGCTGGTGCGCGCGACGGCGCCCGAGCAGCTGACGATCGTCGTGAACACCGGCGACGACCGCGAATTTTACGGCGTGCACGTCTCACCCGACGTGGACATCGTCACCTACACGCTGGCCGGCCGCGTCGACCCCGAACGCGGCTATGGCGTCGCGGGCGACAGCTTCGCGGTGATCGAGGCGCTCGCCGCGTACGGCCACGCGACCTGGTTCCGGCTCGGCGATCGCGATCTGGCGACGTGCCTTCACCGTTCGCTGCGGCTCCGCGCGGGCGCGAGCTTGTCACTTGTTGCGGACGAGATCCGCCGCGCGCACGGGCTCGCCCCTCGCATCCTGCCGATGAGCGACGAACCCTGCCCCACGTATGTGCAGCTTTCGAACGGCGCGCGCGTGCACTTCGAGGACTACTTGGTGCGGGACGGAGCGCCGAGCGACGTCGAGGGCGTCGACCTCTCGGCTGCGCGCTCGGCGCGTCCAGCGCCCGGCGTGTGCGAGGCGCTCGCAGCGGCCGAGGCGATCCTCGTCTGCCCCAGCAACCCCGTCGTCTCGATCGGCCCGATCCTCGCGCTGCCCGGCCTCCGCGAAGCGATCGCGCGCAGCGGCGCACCGGTGGTGGCAGTCTCGCCGATCATCGGCGGCATGCCGGTGAAGGGGCCGGCCGACCGCTTGTTACGGGGAACTGGCGCCGAGGTGTCCGCGCGCGGCGTCGCGAAGCTCTACGCGAGCTGGTGCCACGGCTTCGTGCTCGACGAGCGCGACGCCGAGCAGCTGGGCGACGTCGGCACGCTCGGTCTCGCCGCACGTGCGGTGGATACCCTGATGCGCGACGTCGCCGTCTCCGAATCGCTGGCGCGGACCTGCCTCGCGCTGGCCGAGGAGATCCGCCGCGGCCGGCCGCAAGCCGGGCGCAGCCCGGCGAGCCGCTCAGCGAAACCGAGCGAAGGCGACGCGTGAGCCTCGCGCTCGTGCCCGTGAAGCGGCTCGGCGCCGCCAAGTCGCGGCTGCGCGGGGCGCTCGGCGCGCACGCGGACGAGCTCACGCTCGCGATGCTCGCGGACCTGCTGGAGGCGCTCGTCGGCTCGCCGCAGCTCGCGCGCGTCGTGGTCGTGACGCCCGACGACGCGGTCGCGCAGGTAGCGCGCGCGAGCGGCGCGCAGGCGCGCGTCGCCGAGGACGCGGGGCTGAACGAGGCGCTCGCCGCCGCGACCGGCGAGCTGGCGGCTGCGGACGAGAGCGTGCTCGCGGTGTTAGGGGACGTCGCGGGCGCGACGCCCGGCGACTTCGCCGCGCTGTTCCGCGCGCTCGCGGAGCTCGGCGGCAGCGGCGCCGTGCTCGCGCCCTCGCGCGACGGCGGCACCGCCGCGCTGCTGCGCGCGCCGCACCACGCGATGGGCACGCGCTTCGGCACAGGCAGCGCGGCCGCACACCGCGCGCTCGCCGAAGCCAGCGGGCTGGCGTTCCGCGAGCTCGCGCTGCCTGCGCTCGCGATCGACCTCGATCGACCCGAAGACCTCGCCGCGCTGCTCGCGAGCGAGAGCGCGGCAGCACCGCGCACACGGGCGCTGCTCGCGCAGCTCGGCTACCGAGCCGCCTCCGCAGGAGGCGCATGAGCGGCGCGATCACGTTGACGCCGCTGCGCGGCATGCCCGAGGTGGCGCCCGGCGCCGATCTCGCCGCGCTCGTGCGCGACGCCGCGGCGCGCAGCGGCGTGTCCCTCCGCGACGGCGTGCTGTGCGTGTGCCAGAAGATCGTCTCGAAGGCGGAGGGCGCGCTCGTCGACCTGCGAACACTGACGCCGCGGCCCGAGGCGATCGCGATCGCCGAGGAGGACGGCAAAGACCCGCGCCACATCGAGCTGATCCTGCGCGAGAGCGTGCGCACGGTACGGCGTGCGAAGTACGTGCTGATCACCGAGACGATCCACGGCTTCGTCTGCGCGAACGCCGGCGTCGATCTCTCGAACGCGCCCGACGATTTCACCGCGGTGATCCTGCCGCGCGACCCCGATGCCTCCGCGCGCCGCCTGCGCGAGGCGCTGCTCGCTGCCGGCTGCGGGCCGCTCGCGGTCGTCATTACGGACACCTTCGGCCGGCCTTGGCGCGAGGGGCTCATCGACGTCGCGCTCGGCGTGTCCGGGATCTCGCCGCTCGACGATCAGCGCGGCAGCAAAGACCGCCGCGGCCGCGAGCTGCAGGTGACGATCCCGGCGACCGCCGACGCGCTCGCCGCCGCGGCGGGCCTCTTGATGAAAAAGGCGGACGGAGTTCCAGCGGTGTGGATCGGCGGCGTCGAGCTTCAGGGCGACGGCAGCGCGCGCCAGCTGATTCGCGACGCGAAGCTGGACTTGTTTCGCTAGCCGACGCCGTCGAAGCCGCGGCGCACGCGCCGAAAAAAACGCGCTGGCGTTGACCTACCGTCGCCCTTCTTCAGGAGCCCCAATGCACCCCGCCCCGCTGCGCTTCGGCGCCTTCATCGCGCCGTTCCACCCCGACGACGAGAGCCCGACCGAGCAGATCCACCGCGATCTCGCGCTCGTTCAGCAGATGGACGCGCTCGGCTACCACGAGGCGTGGATCGGGGAGCACCACTCCGGCGCGTACGAGATCATCGGCTCGCCCGAGATCTTCATCGCGCACGCGGCTGCGATCACGCGCCAAATTCGGCTCGGCACCGGCGTCGTCTCGCTCGCGTACCACCACCCGTTCCTGGTCGCCGATCGCCTGCAGCAGCTCGATCACCAGACGCGCGGGCGCGTGATGCTCGGGATGGGCCCGGGGCAGCTGCCGAGCGACGCGTTCATGCTCGGCATCGACGTCGCGACGCAGCGGCGGCGCATGAACGAAGCGATCGAGGTGATCGCGGCGCTGCTGCGCGGCGAGACCGTCACGCGCAAGTCCGACTGGTTCGAGCTGAACGAGGGCCGCCTGCAGCTACCGCCTTACCAGCACCCGCACCTCGAGCTGGCCGTCGCGAGCGCGATCTCGCCGAGCGGCGCGCGCGCTGCGGGCATGAACGGCACCGGGCTGCTCTCGGTCGCGGCCAGCACCGCCGAGGGCTTCGAGCAGCTGCCGAAGCACTGGGACGTCTGCGAGGAGAAAGCGCGCGAGCACGGCAAGCAAGTCTCCCGGAACAACTGGCGGCTGGTCGCGCCGATGCACATCGCGGAGACGCGCGCGCAGGCCGAAGCCGACATGGCGCACGGCACGCTGCGCTTGCTCCGCTACACGACCAAGCTCGGCGGCATCGAGCCCGAGTACGCGCGCTCGACCGCCGCCGCGCTCGACGCGTGGCTGAACAAGGGCATCGCGACGTTCGGGCGGCTCACGCTCGGCACGCCCGACGACGCGATCGCCGCGATCGAGACGCTGCGCGAGAAGAGCGGCGGCTTCGGCGCGTTCCTGCTGCTCGCGCACAACTGCGCGAACGCCGACGCGACGCGCAAGAGCTACGAGCTGATCGCGCGCTACGTGATGCCGGCGGTCAACCGCGCGAACGCCGCGCGCACCGCGAGCATCGACTGGGCGCACGCGAACAGCGGCCGCTTCATCGGCGCGATGGTCGGCGCGATCGGCACCGCGATCGCGCAGCACGAGCAGGAGCGGGCCGAGCGCGGCGGCAAAGGCGTCGCGTGGGGCAGCGGCGTCGGCAGCTTCATCCCGGACGGGAAGAATTAGGCCCGCGCAGCCGGCTCGCGGGACACGAGCGCGTCGATCGCGTTCCACAGCGCGTCGATCCCCGCACCGTTCTGCGCGCTCGTCAGCACGAGCGCCTCGCGCGGAATCCCGAGCTCGCGCGTGATCGCGCGCAGCCGCGCCTCGCGCTCGCTCGCGCGTAGCTTGTCGAGCTTCGTGACCACCAGCCGCACCACCACCCCGCGCTCCGCGAGCCAAGGCAGAAAATCCCGCTCGTCATCCCCCGGATCGCGCCGCGCGTCCAGTAACAGCAGCACCCCGCGCAGCGCCGCGCGGCCGGCGAGGTAGGCCTCGATCAGCCGCTGCCACTCCGCCCGCTCGCGCCTCGCGACGCGCGCCCAGCCGTAGCCGGGCAGATCGACGAACAAAACCTCCGGCTGCTCACGGCGCTCGACGCGAAAGAAATTCACCAGCCGCGTCTTCCCCGGCGTCGCGCTCGTCCGCGCCAACGCCCGCCGATTCACGAGCTTGTTCAGCAAGCTCGACTTCCCAACGTTCGACCGCCCGACGAACGCAATCTCCGGCAACCCGTCGCGCGGAAACCCCTCGCGATCCGCCGCCGACGTCACGAACTCCGCGCGCAAAATCTCCATCGGTCGCGCAGCATAGGCACAGCCTCGACCGCCGTTCGCAACGACGACGGCACAGCGCGCAGCCGCCGCGACAACGCGCAGCGTGAAGCGAGCGCGCCTCGATGGCGCGCTCGCTTCACCTCCCAGTTTTGAGCCCGACAACACGGCGCCGACCGACAAACGCGCCGAGACGCAAGCCACCGACCGCGAGCTGCGGCGCGCGCGGGCGCCGCGCACCCACACCGCGCCCCCCCCGCCACCCCCAGCACCGCCCGCGCGCAAACCCAAACCGCATCGCGCACGACCCGGAGCCACCGCACTGCCCAAACCATCGCGGTCACGCGGGTGAGCAGAGCGAGCCCCCGCCGGACCGCGCCGCGCCCGCGCGCGTCGCAGCTCGCGCGTGCACCTCCCACCCGCACCACACCACACCCGACGCGACGACCACCGCAGAGCCGTTCGCCAAATCGCGGGATACGCATATCGTCGCGTCGTTAGACTGCCGCGCCCCTTCGAGGCCCAGCTCCGCACATGACCACTCCGGTCCACATCGTCGCCGGCTTCTTAGGGACAGGAAAGACGACCGCGATCCGCCACCAGCTCGCCTCGCGTCACGGAGAAAAAGTCGCCGTCATCGTCAACGATTTCGGAGAGGCCGGCCTCGACGAAGCCGTGCTGTCGGGCGAGCAGTCGTTTGCGATCCGTAACATCCCCGGCGGCTGCGTCTGCTGCACCGCACCCGAAGGCTTCGTCGCCGCGCTCGGCGCCGTGCTCGCCGAAAAGCCCGATCGGCTGATCATCGAGCCCACCGGCCTCGCGCGGCCGCAGGACATCGTCGACACGATCCGGCGCTCGCCGCACAAGGACGAGCTCGCGCTCGGCCCACTCGTCGTGCTCGTCGATCCGGCGCGGCTCGGCACGAAATCCGACGACGAGGCCGAGCTGATCGCGCTGCAGGCCGGCATCGCGGACGTGCTGGTCGCGAACCGCACCGATCTCGCGAGCGCCGAGGCGCTGGCGCGCTTCGATGCGCTCGCGGGTTCGCTCTGGCCGCCGCCGCTGGCGGTGCACAAGACGACGCGCGGGAAGCTGCCAGCCGCGGCGTTCGAATGGCCCGCGAACGAGGGTGCGCGCATCCCGCGCGGTGAGGCCGGCGAGAAGCACGCACACGCGGACCCCGCGCACTCGGAGCATGCCGCCCACGCGCACGCCTCGACCACCGCGCACAGCGTGCGCTCGTTCCGCTGGTCCCCGGATACGGTGTTCTCGCGCGAGCGCATCTCGCGCGCGGCGCTGCGCGCGAGCGAGGGGCTCGCCGGCGCGAGGCTGGCGCGCTGGAAGGGAATCTTCCGCACCGATCAGGGCGTGTTGTTACTGGAAGTCGCGGGTGGGCAGATGCACGAGGAGCGCAGCCCGTTCCGCCGCGACAGCCGGCTCGACGTGATTCTCGAAGGCGGCGACGAGGACGCCTTCGCGCGCATCGCGAACTGGCTCGCTGGCGCGGTGCTGAGCGACAGCGAGCGCGAGGCACGCGCGACGCGCGTCGAGCTCGTGTTCCCGAACGGGCGCACGCGTTTCATCGAGCGCGACGAGCTGATCTCGCTGCCTGGCGGGGTGCCGGACGTCTCGGTGCTGGTGCCGAAGCGCAGCGGCGCGGGCGCCCGCGTCGCGGCGCTGCTCGACGCGCACAAGGTGCCTGCAGAGGGCAGCGCGGTGATCTGCGCTGCCGACGGCTTCGCGAGCGAAGCGGTGCCGCGCGGCGCGCTGCGCGAGGGACTGCTCGTCCACTCGCTCGAGGGCGCGCCACTCGACGCAAAGCAAGGCGGGCCGTATCGGCTGCTGATTCCGGACGGCGTCCCTGGCACGCCGAGCGGCTGCGCGAACGTCAAGGGCGTCGTGCGGATCGTGCTGAGGTGACGCTGCGCGCTCGCGAGAAGACGCGGCCGTGAGCGGCCAAGCGATCACGCGTTTCGCGCCGAGCCCGACCGGGCATCTGCACGTCGGCGGCGCGCGCACGGCGCTCTTCAACTGGGCGCTCGCTCAAAAGCTGGGCGGCCACTTCTTGTTACGGATCGAAGACACCGACCAGGCGCGCAACTCGCAGGAGGCGGCGCGCGGGATCCTCGAGGATCTCGCCTGGCTCGGCATCCATTGGCAGGAAGGACCGCAGCTCGGAACGATCGGCGGCGATCCGCGCGCGGTCGGCCCGTTCTTTCAGAGCGAGCGGCTCGCGCGCTACGACGCGGCGGTAGCGCAGCTCGTCGAGAAGGATCTCGCCTACCCCGCGTTCGACACGCCCGAGCAGCTCGACGCGCTGCGCAAGCGCGCGAGCGCGGAGAAGCGCGCGTTCCGCTACGTGCGCGCCGCGAGCTGGGACCGCAGCGCGGCGCTCGCGCGCATGCAGCGCGAGCCGCATGTCGTGCGGCTGCGCGCTCCGGACGAGACGATCGTCGTGCGCGACTCGATCCTCGGCGAGATCTCTTTCGGCCCCGAGCAGATCGACGACTTCGTGCTGCGCAAGCGCGACGGCTACCCGACTTATCACCTCGCGGTGGTGGTGGACGACGAGGCGATGGGCGTGACGCACGTGCTGCGCGGGCCCGAGCACCTCAACAACACCCCGAAGCACATCGCTCTGCAGCGCGCGCTCGGCTACGCATCACCGCTCTACGCGCACATCCCGCTGATTCAGAATCCGGACGGCTCGAAGCTGAGCAAGCGCGACAAGGACAAGCAGGCGCGTGCGCAAACGCAGGCGCTTCTCGGCGCGGACCCCGGCTGCCGCGCACGCGCCGAGGTCGCGCTGGACGCGCGTCGGCTCGCGGACTGGCTCGGCAACAGCAAGCTGCAGCTGGAGACGAGCGAAGTGGACGCGCTCGAGCGCGCGCTCGCGCTCGAGCTGCCCAGCGTGTCGGTCGAGGATTTCCGGCGCGCCGGCTACCTGCCGGAGAGCGTCGTGAACTACCTCGCGTTATTAGGCTGGAACCCCGGCGAGAAGCTCGCCGACGGCCGCGATCGCGAGCGCTTCTCGCTGGCCGAGCTCGCGCACGAGTTCTCGCTGGAGCGCGTCGGCCGGGGCAACGCGAAGTTCGACCGCGCGAAGCTCGCGGCCTTCTCGCAGCAGCAGCTCGCCGCGCTCTCCGACAGTGAATGGCTCGCGCGCTGGCGAGAGTGGTGCAAGCGCTATCGCGATTTCGTCGCGGCGAGCGGCGCCGAGCCGGAGCGCGTGCTCGCCGATCCGGCGCGTGCGCTCGTGTTTGCCGCCGCGCTGAAGACGCGCTGCGCGACGCTCGCGGCGGCGAGCGCGCCGCACGGCCCCGGGCGCTTCGCGCTCGTCGCGGACGACGCCTTCGCATACGACCCCCTGGCCGTCGCGAAGTGGCTCGCGAAGGGGGAGCCGACGGGGCGCGAGCTGCTCGCGCGCGCGCAGACGGCGGTCGCGGCGGCTGCGCCTTTCGAGCCCGTTGCAATCGAGGCCGCGATCGCGGGATTCTGCGAAGCGAACGGCCTCGGCCTCGGAAGAGTGGCGCAGCCGCTACGCGTGGCGCTCACGGGCACGGCTGCGAGCCCGCCGCTCGGCGAGACGCTCGCGATGCTCGGCCGCGGCGCGGTGCTCGCGCGCATCGAGCGCTGCCTGCGGGATATTCGACCTGCCTAACACATGGAGGACACGATGACTCATCTCCGCATTCGTCTCGCTCGAGCGCTGATCGTGAGCGCGCTGGGCGCCGGGCTCGCCGCCCCGCTCGGCGCCGCGACTGAGGAGGCGCTGCGCGCGGCCGTCGCCTCGCCCGCGCGCAAACAGGCAGATCGCGCACGCGACTCACAGCGGCATCCGGTCGAGACGTTGCTGTTCTTCGGGCTCGAGCCCGGCATGCACGTGCTCGAGCTCTGGCCCGGCCGCGGCTGGTACACCGAGATCCTGGGCCCGGTGTTGAAGGAGCGCGGCAGGCTGAGGGTCACCAACGGCGACCCGAACGGCGCAAACGAGCAGTACGCGCGCATGGCGCGCGAGTACGAGGAGTGGCTGGCCGCGAACGAGGCCAGGCTCGGCAAGATGAGCGTGGTGCGCGTCGCGCCGCCCGAGCAGCTCTCGCTCGGCGCGCTCGGTAGCTACGACCTGATCCTCACTTTCCGTAACAACCACTCCTGGCTGAACGGCGGCTATCACGACGCGATCTATCGCGAGGCGTTCCGCGCGCTGAAGCCGGGCGGTGTGCTGGGCGTCGTGCAGCATCGCGCGCCCGCGGGCGCGGACGTCGCTGCCAGCGCAAAGCAGGGTTACGTGCCCGAGGCGGCCGTGATCGCCGCAGCCGAGGCAGCGGGATTCACGCTCGGCGCGCGCTCGGAAGTCAACGCCAACCCGCACGATACCAAGGACTACCCGAAAGGCGTCTGGACCCTTCCGCCGAACTTCGCGGAGGGCGACAAAGACCGTGAGAGGTATGCGGCGATCGGCGAGAGCGACCGCATGACGCTGCGCTTCGTGAAGCCGAAGAAATGACGGCGGCGCCCGCGCCGCAGGCGCCGGCGCTGCACGCCTCAGAACTCGAACGCGACGCTCGTCCGCACGCTGCGGCCGGGCAGCGGCGCAAACTCCTTCAGGAACGAGACGTGGTTGCGACCCGTTTCGTCGAGCAGGTTGCGTCCGTCGAGCCGTAATGAAAGACCGGGCAGCTGCTCGAGCGGCCGCCACGCGACGCCCGCGTCGAGGAAGACGTAGGAGTCCGTCTCGCGTTCGAACGCGGCGATCTTCGTTTGCTTCGCGGCCCACGCGAAGCCGAGGTTCGCGTCGACATGCGTGGAAACGACCAGCAGCTGGCCGCGCAGGCGCAGCGGCGGAATGCGCGGGAGATCGTCCCCGTTCGCGCGCTCCGCGCGCACCACGTCGAACGCGCCTTCGAGCGAGAGCGTCGCGCTGCCGAAGCGCGCGAGCTCCGCGTCGGCCTCCAGCTCGACGCCGATGAAGCGCGCGTCGCTCGCCGAGTACACGCGCTCGGGCAGGTCGTCGACGATGTTGCCGGTATCGCGCAGGAAGATGAAACCGTCGTAGTGCGTGTAAAAGAACGTCGCGCCCGCGCTCGCGCGCTCGCTGCGCACGCGCGCCGCGATCTCGACGCCGGTCGCGGTCTCCGGATCGAGCGACGCATCGCCGATCTCGAAGCTGGCCGACGCGAAATGGGCACCGTTCGAGTAAAGCTCTTCCGGCGTCGGCGGGCGCTCGCTGCGCGAGACCGTGACACCGACGAGTGTCGCGTCGCTGGGCGTCACGCTGGCGCCGAGCGAGGCGCTCCAGGTGGTGAAGCTGCGGCTGCGCAGGCCGCTCGCATCGGCATTCGTGCGCTCGACGCGCACGCCCGCCTCGATCCCGACAGGCTCGGCGTGCCACTCCTCGACCGCGAACAGCGCGTACTGCGCCGAGTCGCCCGGCGGCACCAGCGCCTCGGCACCGATCGCCGCGAACTCGCGCGAGCGCCACTGGAAGCCGACCACTCCGTCGAGGTCGTTCCACTCCGCCTGCGTCAGCTCGGCGCGCAGCTCGTTCTCGTCGTTCTGGAACAGCGTGCCCGGCTCGTCGCCTTCCAGCTCGACGTGCTCGTAATCCGAGTGCGTGAAGCGAAAACCCGCGCGCTCGAAAGGACCGAGCGCGGCGTCGAGCGCGCCGGCGGCGTCGTAGCGATTCTGGACGAGATCGATGTCGATCGGCTCGCCCTCCTCCGAGACCGGCACGCCGTAGCGCGACTCGTTGCGCGTGTACGAGAAGCCGGCGAAGCCAGAAGCGAAGACCTGCGAGCCCCCGATCCGCGCGTTCCACGAGCGCTGGCCGCTATTGGGGATGTCGCCGCGCACGTCCGAGCCGAACGCCGGGCCGCTCGCGGCGCGCTCGGCAGCCGTCCACGAGGAGCCCGGAATGTCGGTGTTGCCGGCGCGCCGGTAGAAGCCGTCGGTGCTGAGCACGAAGCCGTCGAACAGCTCGCCTCTCAGGCCGCCGGCAGCGCTGCGCTCGTCCGCGTTCAGGTCGTAGCTGCCGGAGAGCACGCCGTCGTAACGCTCACTCGGCAGCTCGCTCGGAATGCTGGCGTCGATCACGTTGACGACGCCGCCGATCGCGCTGCTGCCGTAGCGCAGCGTGCCGGCGCCGCGCAGCACCTCGATGCGCTCGACGAGCAGCGGCTCGGCCGAGACGGCATGGTCGGCGCTCACCACCGACACATCGCCGGTGCTGACGCCGTTCTGCAGCACACGCACGCGTGGACCGTCCTGGCCGCGAATCACGGGTCGGCTCGCGCCGGCGGTGAACCCGCTCGATGCAATGCCGGGCTCCAGCGCGAGCGTGTCGCCGAGCGTCGCGCGAGTCTCGCGCTCGAGATCGTCGCCGCTGAGCACGTTCGTGCTCTGCAGCACGTCGAAGCGCGAGCGCTCGTGGCCCGAGGCGGTGATCACGATTTCTTCGAGGCCCGAGCTGCGCTCGGGAGCTTCGTGGGCGTCCGCCGATTCGCTCGATTCGGTCGACTCGGTCGACTCGCTCGACTCGGCGGCGTCTTGCGCGGCGGCTGGTGAAACGGAGAGCAGCGAAGCGAGCGCGGCAGCGCTCGCGAACTGGAGTCGCATGAGGACCTCGGTGGCAGATGGGCTGATGCGGCTTCGCGGCGCACTGCGCGCGAAGCAGCGCGCGCAGCCGTGGCTACGCGCGCGGGCGGTTCAGCCGTGCCGAGGCGGAGCGCGCGCTTCGCGGCGTGCGAGAACGACGCGCGGCGGCGGAGCGTCGCCGGCGTGATGCGCGTGGAAGCGCGCGAGTGCGAGATCGGGCGGCTCCGCGAATGCGAGCCGCGTGCCTTGCGCGAGGCGCGCTGCGGCGGCGCAGAGCGCGCAGTCGAGATCGAAGCTCGCAGCGCCGGCAGCCCGCGGCGTCTCCTCGCTGATCGCAACGCCGGACGACGCCGCGCCGGCGTGCGTATGCGCTGCACCAGCGAGCGACGCGAGCAGCACGGCCAGCGCGAGGAGCGCGGGGCCGAGCCGACGGAGCTGCTGCAGGAATCGCATCCGCGCGCGAAGGAAGCAGACACGCGCTGGCGCGTCAACGCGCCTTCGCGTCCAGTCGCGCGCCATGCCGCGTCAGAACACGCACGCGCTGGGCCGCTAGCGCCGTTCGCGCGCAGCGCGGATGATCCCTCGCGCATGCACGCTCATGCCCATCACGACCACGCACATCACGATCACACGCATGGCGCTGGCAGCGCGCGCGAGGTGCGCGCGCGCGGCCGCGCCGACTCGCGCCGCCGCCTGACGGCCGCGCTCGCGCTCGTCGCCGTCTACCTCGTCGCAGAGGCGATCGCGGGTTACTTGACCGGATCGCTCGCGCTGCTCGCAGACGCCGGCCACATGCTCGCGGACGCGGGCTCGCTCGCGCTTGCGCTGTTCGCGATGTGGCTCGCAGCGCGCCCTGCTCCGGCCGCACACACCTTCGGTTACCAGCGCGCGGAGATTCTCGCGGCGCTCGCGAACGGCGTCGCGCTGGTCGTCGTCGCGATCTTGATCGGGATCGAGGCCGCACAGCGTTTCAGCGCGCCGCCCGCGGTGAACGGCGCCGCGGTGCTGGTCGTCGCCGCCGGCGGTCTTGCGGTGAATCTCGCGGGCATGGCATTGCTGCACGGCGCTCGCGACGCCGGGCTCAACATGCGCGGCGCCTGGCTCCACGTCATTTCCGATGCGCTCGGCAGCGTCGCCGCGATCGCATCGGGCGCGGCGATCTGGCTCGCGCAGCTGCGCATCGCCGATCCGCTCGCGAGCCTCGCGATCGGGGTGCTCGTGCTGCGATCCGCCTGGGCGCTGCTGCGCGAGACGGTCGACGTGTTATTGGAAGCGGCGCCGAGCCACCTCGACGTCGACGCGCTGCGCAGCGCGCTCGCTGCGCAGCCAGGCGTCGTCTCGGTGCACGATCTCCACGTCTGGACGATCACCAGCGGTTTGATCTCGCTCTCCTGCCACGTGCATGGCGCGGCGGACGCCGACGCGCACGAGCTGCTCGGCCGGCTCACGCACGAGCTGCGCGAACGCTTCGGGATCTACCACGCGACGATCCAGCTCGAGCCCGAAGGCTTCTCCGAGCGCGAGGCCGTGTGTTAGGGCGCGTCGCGCTCGGCTGCGCGCTGGCCGTGTGCGCGCTGGACGCCGCCATGCACGCGGACGAAGCGCGCCCGCTGCGCATCGTCGCGACGATCGAGCCGCTCTGCATGCTCGCACGCGAGCTCGGCGGCGAGCGCGTCTCCTGCACGACGCTGGTGCCGCCGGGCGCGAGCCCGCACGCGTTCGAGCCGCGGCCGAGCGCGATGGCGGCCGTCGCGAGGGCCGAGCTGTTGTTGCGCGCAGGCAGCGGCATCGACGATTGGGCCGTGCCGCTCGGCCAAGCCGGCGACAGCGACTGGGTCGTGCTCGGCCCGGCGTGCCCCGCGCACGATTCCGACTGCGCTCATTTCTGGCTCGATCCCTATGCCGCGCTTGCCGCGCTGACGCCGCTCGAAGCCGAGCTGGCGACGCGCGATCCGGGCGGCCGCGCGCTGTTCAACGCGCGCCGCATCGAGAGCGCGCTCGCGCTGTTCGCGCTCGACGAAGCGCTCGCCGCCCGCTTCGCGAGCCTGCGCGGCGCCGCGCTCGTCGCTTTCCACCCCGCCTGGGGCGGCTTCGCGAAGCGCTACGGCCTCGTCGATCTCGGCGCGATCCAGGCGCATGGCGCCGAGGAGCCGACGCCGCGGCAGCTGGCCCAGCTGATCCGCAGCGCGCGCGCCGCGAACGTGCGCGCGGTGCTCGTGGAGCCGCAGCTCGATCCGCAGGTGGCTCGCATCGTCGCCGAGGAGCTTGCCGCCGAAGTTGTTACGGTGGACCCGCTCGGCGATGCGCGCGATCCGGCGCGCGCGAGCTATGCCGCGCTGCTCGAATGGAACGGCCGGCAGCTGGCGGCCGCGCTCGCAAGGGGGCAGCCGTGAGCACGCCGGTGGTCGCACTCGAGGGCGTCTGCGTGCGGCGCGGCGACGACGTCGTGCTCGAGGACATCGCGTTCGCGGTCGCGCCCGGCGAGTTCGTCGGCATCTGCGGGCCGAACGGCGCCGGCAAGACCACGCTGTTGAAGGCGATCCTCGGGCTGCGCCCGATCGATGCCGGCAAGATCAGCGTGCTCGGAGCGAAGCCCGGCGAGCACGCGCAGCGCGGCATCGGCTACGTGCCGCAGCGCAGCGCGATCCCCGAGTCGTTCCCCGCGAGCGCGCTCGACGTGGTGCTGCTCGGGCGCCTCGCGGGCGGCTTCTCGCTGCGCGCGAGCGCCGCCGACCGCTCCGCAGCGCTCGAAGCGCTCGCCCGCGTCGGCATCGCGGAGCACGCGCAGCGGCCGGTCGGCCAGCTCTCCGGCGGGCTGCAGCGCCGCGTCACGCTCGCGCAGGCGCTCTGCGCGAGCCGCGCACTGCTCGTGCTCGACGAGCCGACGATCGGGCTCGACCTACCTGCGGAGCACGAGTTCTACGCGTTGTTACGGACGCTGCAGCGGGATCTGAAGCTCGCGGTGCTGGCGGTCTCGCACGATTTGGTCGCGCTCGCCGGCCAAGCCGACCAGCTCGTCTGCATCAACAAGCGTATGCACGTGCACGGCCGGCCCGACGAAGTCGTCCACAGCCATGCGCTGAAGGCCGCCTACGCCTGCGAGTTCGATTTCCTGGCCGGCGAGCTCGATCATCATGGCCGGCACGGGCCGGGGCATTAGGGGATGCGCGTCGCGCTCGGCTGGAAAGCGCACTCGGGGTGGGCGGCGCTCGTCGCGCTCGGCGGAGATCTACGCGAGCCGCGACTCGTGGAGCGCTCGCGCGTCGAGCTCGTGCCCGCCGGCGAGCCGTGGGCGAGAGCCCCGTTTCACGCGGCCGACGAGCTTGGCGGCGAGGCCGGGCGCAAGCTCGTCGAGCGCGGCATCGCGTCCGTGAATCGCCGCGTGCCGGAGGCGATGCGCGAGGCCGTCGCGCGTGCCGCGAGCGACGGCCACGAGGTTTGCGGCTGCGGCGTGCTGATCGGCAGCGGCTTGCCGAGCTGGACGATCGACGAGATCCGCGCCGTGCATTTCCGCATGCACAAGGCCGAGGGCGAGCTGTTTCGCGAAGCGCTCGTCGCGGGCGCGAGCGCGTGCGAGCTGCCGCTGGCGACGCTCCCTGATAAATCGGCGCTCGAGGCTGCGGTGCGCGAGCTCGCGACGACGCGCGTGCGGCTCGACGACGCGCTCGCCGCGCTGGGCAAGCAGGCCGGCGCGCCGTGGGGCAAGGACCAAAAGGAAGCGGCCGCGGCGGCGTTCGTCGCGCTCAGCGCCGCGGCCAGCACCGCGACCACGCGTGCGAAGCGAGAGAAGGCCTAGAGGCGACCGCGCATGCTCGAGTACGCCTTCATGCAGCGCGCTTTCGCCGCGGCGGCCGTCGTCGGAATCGTGTGCGGCGTGCTCGGCTTCTTCGTGGTGCTGCGCCGGCTCGCGTTCATCGGCGTCGGCATCTCGCACTCCGCGCTCGGCGGCGTCGCGCTCGGCTTGTTGTTGGGAATCTCGCCGCTCTGGACCGGCGGCGGCTTCGCGCTGGCCGTCGCGCTCGGCATCGCGCTGACCGGTTCGCGCAGCGGCCTCGGCCGCGACACCGTGATCGGAGTCTTCTTCTCCGGCGCGATGGCGCTCGGCATCGTGCTCGCGAGCCTCGAGCACGGCGCGCAGCAGGAGCTGTTCGGGTACCTGTTCGGCAACGTGCTCGCCGTAACAAATGGCGAGCTCGCGCTGCTGGCGGGCGGCGGGGCCCTCGTCGTTGCCGCGCTGCTCACGCTGCTGCGCCCGCAGCTCTTCCTCGCGTTCGACGAGGAGATCGCGCGCGCCTACGGCCAGCGCGTGCAGGCGCTCGACATGGCGCTGCTCGCGCTGCTCGCCGCGACGATCGTGATCGGCGTGCGTCTGGTCGGCGTGCTCCTGATCGAGGCACTGCTGGTCGTGCCCGCCGCCACCGCCGCGCTGCTCGCGCGCCACTACCGCGCGCAGCTCGCTGCGAGCGTCGCGCTCGGCGTCGCGAGCGCGCTCGGCGGGCTCGCGCTGGCGTGGGAGCTGGATGTCGCGCCGGGCGGGATGGTGGCGCTGACGGCGGTGGCGATGTTCTTCGTCGCGTTCGCGGTGCGGGGGCGGAGCGCTTAGGGAGGCGACCCGGCGATGCGAGTACGGATCTCGTCGAGCGTCAGGCGGACTCGATAACCGCGCTCGGCCGGTCCGTCCTTCTCCAGCAGCACAACGCCGATCGCATACGGCTCGGCGACTCCGCTCCCGGCTTTTTCGAACCGCGCGCGACGGTGGAGCTGTTCTGCGTATGCGTGGCGTATGAGCGGCAGGGCTACGTCGAGTGCCCGCTCAGCAGTGAACTCCGCCAATGCCCCTGAGAACTCGTACGGATAGTCGATCGTGAACTGGATGCCCTCCGGCAGCCCGAGGAAATAGGTGGAGCTCACCCGATACTCGCGCCCGTCGATGATCCAGCTCTCGGCACCCGTGCGCGCCATCGGCACATGCCCCGCCGTCGAGGACTCGTCAAAGCGGATGTCGCATGCCGCAGCTGCGCAGACCGTCACAATGGCCAACGATCGGGCAAGGATTCGGAAGCGTTCGCTCCTCATGCGGTCGTCCTTCCTTCTCGGCCCACATCTCGCTCCATCCGCGCATCGAGCCCGCGCAGCGCGTCGCTGCCGTAGTAGAACGCGACCGATGCGGCCATCGCCAGCGCCGCGAACACGGAGACGGCGAGCGGCGCGCCGAGGCTCTTTGCGGCGCCGCCGATCACCAGCGAGCCGACCATCGGCAGCGAGAACGACATCATCAGGAAGCTCGAGACGCGGCCGCGCATCGCTTCGGGGATCAGCAGCTGGATCGCGGTGTTGTTGAGGGTGCCGAACCAGCTCGCGAACGCGTTGGCGAGGAAGACCAGCGGGAGCGCGGCGAGGTACCACGGCGAGTAGCTGAAGCCGATCAGCAGCGCGCCGAACGCGAGCATCGAGAACAGCATGCGGCGCGCGCGCTGGGAGGTGTGCGTCCAGCGCGCGACGACCATCGAGCCCAGGATGCCGCCGAGCCCCATCGATACGGAGAGCTGCGAGAGGCCGCGTGGGCCCTGCTGCCAGATCTCTTCGGCGAACACGACGAGCAGCGTCTGGAACGGCATCGCCAGAAACATCGGCACGAGGCCGAACACGAGCAGCACCAGCACCGCGCGGTCGGCGCGCACGTAGCGCACGCCTTCCATCACGCGCGCGAGCACGCTCGCGCGCTCGGCCTGCGCGGGCGGCGGCGCCGGGTGAAGGCGCAACCCGCAGCCGAAGGCGACGACGTAGAGCAGCACGCCTAACAGGTACGCCCACTTCACGCCGAGCTGCTCGATCAGCAAGCCGGGCAGCGCGGGGCCGACCACGCGCGTGACGTTGATTCCCGTGGTCGTGATCGCGAGCGCGCGCCCGAGCTGCGGCCGGCCGACCAGATTCGCGACGACGGATTGCCGTGCAGGCATCAGGAACGGGAACACGCAGCCCATCACGGCGGCGGTGCCGACCAGGTGCCAAAAGCGCAGCCGGTCCGTGACCAGCAGCGCGAGCGTGACCAGCTCGCCCGCAAGCGCGAACGCCTGCGCGCCGAGGATCAGCTTGCGGCGGTCGATGCGATCCGCCGCGACGCCGCCGAACGGGCCGAGCAGCAGCATCGGCATCGCGACCGCGAAGGTGACGACACCGAGCAGGAACGTGTCCTTCGTAAAGTGGTAGGCGAGGTATGGGCGGACGACGCTCTGGCTGCCCATCGCGAGAAAGAACGCGAGGTTGCTCGCGGTCAGCCAGCGAAACTGCGGGATCGCCAGCAACTCTCGCGCCGCCACCTCGGTCGGAGCCGCTGCGACGTCGGACGCGGGGCGATCCATGCGGGCAACGTAGGCCAGCGTGCGACGCATCCGGACGCGCAGCGTTACAGCGGGGTCTGACCCCGCTGTAACGCTGCGCGCTCAGAAGCGTCGCGTTCAGTCGCGCGAGCGTTCGCGCGCGGCGTCGAACAGCAGCGCCTCCACCTCGCGATACGAGTGCGCGACGTGATGCGCGCCCGCCGCGAGCAGTCGCTCGTCATGTCCTGGGCGAATGTGCGACGCGGCGCAGAGCCCGACGACGCGCATGCTCGCAGCGGCGGCCGCGGCGACTCCGATCGGAGAGTCCTCGATCGCGGCGCACTCGCGCGGCGCGATGCCGAGGCCCGCCGCGGCGCGCAGGTAGATGTCCGGGTGCGGCTTGCCGCGCGCGAGCCCCGCGGCGCTGAAGATGCGATCGCCGAAATGATGAGCGAGCCCAAGGCGCGCGAGCACTCCATCCAGCCAGTCGGTCGTGCTGGAGGAAGCGACGGCGCGCGGAAGATGCGCGCAGCGCTCGAGGAACGAGGCGACGCCGGGTACCGCCGCGATCTCGCGTAGCACGCGCTCCCACGTGCGCGCCTGACAATCCGCGACGAAGCCTTCCGGCAGCCGGCGGCCGAGCCGCGCCTCGATGCGCTCGATGCAATCCGCCCAGCGATGACCGCAGTAGAGGTCGAGCGCATCTTCGTACGACGTCGCGAGGCCGATCTCGCTGAGGCATTCGGCGAGCACGCGGTTCGCAGGCGCCTCGCTGTCGGCGATCACGCCGTCGAAGTCGAAGACGATCGCGCGCAGCGACGCTGTTTCCACTGCTCGACTCCGCTCCGCTCCGATGATTTTCGCGTCGCTGCGCGCAGCGAAGTGCCGCTTGCCCTCAGCCGCGCCCGGCCCGCAGCTCCGCGAGCACCGGCTTCATCCGCACGAGCGCTTCGTCGATCGCGTCCTCGCTCGCGGCGTAACAGAAGCGCAGGAAGCCTTCGCCTGCGGCGCCGAAGTCGACGCCGGGCGTGCACGCGACGCCCGAGCGCTCGAGCAGCGCGGCTGCGAGCGCGACCGAGCT
>Ga0187894_10002344_pt1 | contig 22759 bp, 59 predicted proteins | sample GBC1701081metaG_FD_136650 | JGI IMG/M metagenome (GOLD analysis project Ga0187894, IMG submission 136650) | White microbial mat communities from a lava cave in the Kipuka Kanohina Cave System on the Island of Hawaii, USA - GBC170108-1 metaG ... | reverse complement strand
TGGATCATTGTCTGGATGTAAGCTTGATTTATTCAATACTACCCATTTTCCTAATGTTCCAGAAATATGTGTAAGTTCAAAGTCTAATCTAATATTATTTCCTCTTACTCTTCCTATTCCTCCTTCTGAATCCAGTTTCTTTCGTCTGTATTTTGATTTTAGAATTGGTTGCATTATACCACTATATCCACCCGGTGGCATTTGGATATACGCAAATCCATTAACATTCATAAACATGTCTAATTCCTGTGAAGAACCACTTTCACCATCTATGAATATTTTTTGTGTTCCCCATCCATCTACTACTGTGTTATTAATTTCAACAGTCCAATTAGATGTAGTTGTAAAATGCTCTTCAAATATATTCTCAAATGGACATCTATTGTCTCCCAATGCTTTGATAAGAGCATCTAAACTGAATTTTTTAACTCTTACAAGAAGTGCATCTGTTGTAAATGTTTCTAGCGTATCTTCCGCTTCAAAGAATGCATCTATTGTAAATGTCTTAGTTCTTGTTTTCTTTAATAAAGCATCACAAGTAAATTGGAATCTAGTTGAAAGATTTGCATCAATATTAAATACCTCTTCTTGTGTTTTCTTCAAGAATGCGTCTACAAGGAAGTTTGGACATCTGTCTTCATATATTATCAAATCCTCTATTTCTCCAGTATATTGTCTTGCACTACCCGGACCTGCAGGACCTACGTTTGAAGCTTGAACATATGTAAATGGAACCTTAATCTGTGACGATACATCTAATGTAATTGGAGAGCCTGATACGTGAATTGTTCTAGCTGAATCTGAGAACATACTTAGCGTAATTATACTTGCCAAGTTTTTGTCTATTCTTACATAATATGTTGTATTATCAGTCATTGGAATAGCACTTACACTAATTAATACTGGATCTGATACTGTAGATCTGTAAAGTATTCTTATTCCTTCGCCATTAGGTCCATCACCCGAATTAACTCTATATTCTAATTTTGGTACGGCGGTAAATTGGTGTCCTATTCTTGTTGTTGAATCAGTAAGTCCAAATGAAGCAAATGAACCGAATGATGTACATCCTCCAATATTATTGTGTGTAAATTCTATCCTAAATTCTTCTCCCGTTGGAATAGGTAACGTCTTTATTGCCTGAGAACCCGGATTTGATGAATTAACACAACTATATCTTAATACATCGGGGTTTGCTAACGAATCAACTGTGATTAATCCAAATGTCGTCCATCCCGTACTTGAATCAAATGTATCAGAGAATATTGGCTCTAATGTACTACATAAGACATCTCCTGTTAGTTTTATTAATGCATCAACGGTTGGTGTTTTAGTTTGTTTATATCTTAAGTTTGCCTGAACCGCGAATGTTTCTGTTTGAACCTGTTTTAATCTAGCATCGACTAAGAAAAGTTTAGATGGTTGTGAAGCAGATGTTAATAATGAATCAACTGTAAATGTCTTTGTTTTTTGTTGTTCTAACAATGAATCAACTGTAAATGTCTTTGTTTTTTCTTTCTTTAATAAGGCATCTACAGTATATGTATTATAAATTGGTAAATATGTTATTGCATCTATATCAAATGTAAATGTATTGGTCTCTTCTAACAAAGCATCTATCAAGAATGAATTTAATATTTCTTGTGATAATATGGTGTCTACAATAAATGTCTTGTTTATTCTGTTTATTACAATCAAATCTACAGTGAATGTTTCATCAAATGTTTGCTCCAATAATGAGTCTACAGTAAATTCTACTACTTTAGATAATCTTGCATCTACGGTAAATTCTGCTACTTTGTTTAATATTGCATCAACTGTAAATGTTTCATCAAATGTCGCTTTTAATAATGAATCAACTAAAAATAATCCAGAATTACCTTGTGTTAATAGTGAATCAATTAAAAAATCAAATGTTTGTGTTGCAAGTAAATAAGCATCACATGTGAATGTTTGTGTGTTCCTATTTACTAATATTGCATCGCATGTAAAAGTCTTAGTTCTTGTAATACCTTCAAGTGTTCTTTCAGTTGAATTGCCTTCTAATCTACGTTCTGTAGAACCACCTTCAAGATATCTTAAAGTCATTTTTACCACCTATTGTATTAGGATTTGATTTATCTATTGTATTAGACATTTTATCATTTAATATCATTTAAAATCACCTTGATTGTATCACTCTGATGTTAAAGTAATCAATATCATGTGATCTCGATGATGCCGATGTATTATCAACAGTTATGACTGGCAAAACAGCACCACTTGGAACTTGAGTTGAATGATTAGCAACATTTATATCATTAATATAAAATCTTATTGTTCCACCATCGTTTACAATTTTTAGTTTATACCAAGTATTTAATGTGACCGCACCAGAACCAGTTGTAGTTTGATCAGTACCACCTGAACTTCTCGTTCTCATTCTCCAATTTGCACTTACGGCAGTATCAAACAAGAAACAGGCGTTTTCGCTTGTTTCGTTACTGTTTGAAGTAGCAGTACCAAATAAACCATATCTTCTTGTTGCATTTGCTAATGTTCCAGTTATTCTTATTAAAAATGTAACACTCCAATCATCACTGGCGATTAAAGAACCTATTGTTGGTGTTTCTCCTAAAAATACAATACAATCGTCTCCACTTGCACCACCTGTAGAAAACCTATAAATTCCAAAGTGATTAGCCTCTCCAGCTATTGATTCTATAACTTCTGTTCCAACTCCCTGACCAGCCCATGATAAATTACCTATTACTGAACCATCAACACCATTAAAATCATCAATTAAATCTATAAATGAAAAACTTGCAAATGGTCTAGAACTATACTCTCCAAACCAGTTTGAACCATCGCATCTTAAATACCATTGTGTATATTTATGTTCATGTAAAACTGTTAGTTTCCCATTAATTGTTTCACTTCCATTTGCATCTATAGTTACTGGCTGACCTGTCGTTGAAATATAAATTAATTTATATTTTTTTCCTCCTCTTCCACTTGCAGGGGGTAAGTTGATTGTCATTGCACTTGTGCTAGGATTTACTAAAATAATTTCTTCACTATCTACTAATGTGGCAGTTGATGTTTTTGTTACTACATTATCCCAAGCCCAACTTGGATCTGTTCCATCACTCTTCCAGCGTTTAGATGCTGTTCCTATACCTATTCTAGACCATGCTGGGGTGCTATTTCCTACAATTGAATCACCTCTAACTACGGTTCCAGATAATGTATCCCCGTGTTTTGATGAAAGTAAATTATGGCTTGCATCAACTTGTGTAAATGTCAAAGAGGTTGATCCTAATGTAATGGGAGCATTTGTTGTAAGTTGCCAAATCGTATCTGCATTTGTTGTTCCTTCCTGAACTAGTACTAAAGAACCGCTTCTTGCATCTGTGCTTGTATCAAAATCTTTTGCCCTAGTTGGTGCTCCGCTTGCATTAACAGTATAAATACCGTCTTCCGAACCAGTTGTTTGATTTTTAAGTAATATTCTGTCTCCAGTATTAAGAACAACCCCATCTACTGTATCTCCATTTTCATAAGCTGTTGCTAAATCTCCGTTAGTTGTTGTAGCAACCCTAACAGAATCTTTGCATGAATTAACTCCCCTTAAATCACCAAAAGTTGTTCTCTTATTTCTAGCATCTGTGTTAATTGCTTCTGCAAGATCTATAAATTCTAAATAATCATCGTCTGTTGGAGTTGCCTCAGTAAACTCAGTAATTCTCCCTGTCATTGTATTGACTCACCTTAAAGCATTGTATTGCCATATTATTCAATATACATACTCTCTATATAAGCATAAAATCTATAAACTTGGTGTATTTACTTGAGAATGTAGTGAATCCTCTCTCCATTCGTCATCCATTTCTATTCTTCCGTCAGGTAATAGATAAAATATTGATTTTAAATTAACATTATTTACAGTCTTCTGCCAACCTAGAATTATTACTACTTTATGTGCTTCTGCCGGTATAGAAATCTTAACATCACCTTGTAATATTGTTCTTGCACCAGTTGTCATTAAGTTTCTCCTTGCAAAAATTAATCGTTTTCCATTACCCAGTCTTACCTGACAAATAGGTATTTTTTGTTGATTAATGAGTTGAAATGCCTCTATCTTCATAAAATTTATTTCCTTAAAAGCATGTTCTGTTCCATTTGGTTCTAATTCGTCAAGATAAGTTCCATCATTATAAACTGCTCGCCATTTTACGGTATCAGTTATACCCATATAGTAATAAAGTGTATAGTACTATTTAACTTTGAAGGATTTTCTCAAAAACAACTCTTTTTCGGCGGATTATGGGGTTTATTATTTTATAGAATTTTTTGAATATTGAATTATGAAAATCTTATCCAAAGTCATTTACTTTTCACTCCACATGTAAAAGGCATACTTGATGAAGATAAACCCAATCTATTAGGATCTAACTCCAAACATTTGGTATCATTTGTCAAAATTGGAATATCACCCTTACAGCAAAAATTCCAAGACAGCCAATTAAATAACATTTAACGAAAAGACTCATTTTCATTTACTCCTAAGGGTTAATTGGATTTTCTTTTTCTGCTTGATCTCCCCAAGCATCAAAACCATCATGTCTTTTTCTTGCAAACAGGTCTATTCTTGGGCTTGGCGACATTTCTTTTATTAGTTCATACATCTCATCAGGCTTTGTGCTGTGTCCATCTCTTTTTGGTGGTGCTCTAATCCAGTTCAATTTTCCTTTTCCTGTAAAAGGTTGCATTGGTCTACCATAAAATCCAAGTATTAAAAATTCACTTGCAAACTTGTAAGCAAAACATGGAGTTATACCACTAGGTTTAACCCAAGGCAGTACGAGATGATAGTGAACACCAAGAGATTCCAATATTTTAAAAGTGTCAGGTAATGTTTTGTTAGTTGACCAAATATACACATGAGTTCCATTATTTGCAAACTCATTTAATGGGAATTCTTCTATTTCCTCCACACTCATTGTTTTGTATGGTAATTTCTCTCTTCTGTTAGGTCTTGTTTTTTGTTTACCTGTAAGACTTATAGGCCATGGGAAATCAATTACAACTGTATTATATTTCATCTGATTCAATTACTCCTTAATGTAAGTCCTTTCTTTGATGTACTAATAAGTCCATAAAATATCCTTTTTTCTTAAGTGAAATACAGATAAAACATTTACTCATTTGTTAAACTCCTAAAGATATAGTTTAATTCATCTTCTGCTTTGCTTAAATTACATTCATCTAGAATATCCTGTATTGGATTCCTATCCAAATACATCTGTAACCATTTTTCCATATTATAAAATAAAAAAAGGATAATATAAACCTATCTATATCTACGTAGTATGGAAAGGTTTAGATTTCATCGTACTGGAATGTCCAAGTCTCGTCTGCCAAATCACCGGGTGATGCTGTATTTGCTACATCCATTTGAGCAACCAAATAATTGCTTGTCTCTCCTGACGCATTTATAATTGCACCAGCTTCACTAATTGTTATTGTTTTTGGTGAACCTGAAGTGAAAGTAAATGCATTTGTTTTAGCTGTAATAATTGCATGGGTTGTTAACTCGTTTCCAGTTGTTCCTACAGTTCCAAATGCTTGGTCATAACCTGCACTTGAACCTGAGTTTTTAGTTGGAGTTTCGTCACCAACGTATACAGTAATACCAGTAGGGAATCCAGTTCCGTCAGTGAAGAACTTTATGTTATCAATTTGAGTAAAAACTCCACCTGTTGCTTTTAGGAAAATATGTTTCCAGAAAGATCTGTTTGGACTACCTGTTGGAATTGGAATTGGATTGTTTGCATCAATCACGGCATCATCAGCAGTCTTAAATCGTATGTTTGGTGGACCTAATGAACTTGTGTCTGTGTCCGTAGGTCCTGCTCCTGTACTTACAAATACTGCTACTGTTGCTACCATGATATAACATAATCATATTTCATTTATAAGCATTTATTAGATTTGGTCTTCTTTTTTTTCTTCCGCTTTTACTTCTTCTTTTGGAAGGGAACCAGTTACTGGATCTTTATCAGTTACTGTATAATATCTATCTATTCTACTTTGTTTTGAACGCCTAATACCTTTTTGTCTTCCGGGCATAGTTGAAGTAAAACAACATCATTAATAAGTATATCTTCTAAACTTCTTGGATTATTCCCTTTGTCTAAAACTTGTATGTTATGTTTTTTTATTATTGAATGAAATATGCTTCTAATTTTATTAATATTACTTGTTATTTCTGTTCTATTGGGATATTGATTTACTCTTTTATAATAATGATCAAGTGCTTCCCTCACCCGTGGAATGTAATCAACTCTTTCTAATTCTCTTAGAAGACTGTTAACTTCTGATTCAGAATAAAGATCTCGTCTATCCATTTCATTTATTCTATAATATAATTTCAATGCTATTTTAAGTAAATCTAATTCAGATTTTAACATGTTTATCTATCAGAGTAAATAAACAATGAATCTATCCATAATGCTTTAGCGTTCAAAGCAGATTCTTGTATTCCAATATAAGCTGTTGCATTTCCTGTTGGTAGATCAGTTGTATATGTTGCTTCAACTACATTGTCAATTAGAAATTCAATATTTGGTGTTGATGGATTTGATCTTATTTCAAATGTGTGTATTCCAGATGATTGTGCTACACCTGTATCATCATCCTGTTCAGTTGTACCATCATCAATTTCTGTGAACCAATTTCCTGTTCCGTCTGCTTTAAACCATAATCTTTGTGTTGGTTCACTTGCAAATGGAAATGTTCCACCCGGAGTTGCACCTGTGTTAACAAATAATCCAACTCTAATAGCCTGTTCAGCATCGCTTGGGCTTGGTAAAGCCATTCTCCAAACAACTCTAAAGTTCTTTGTAGCGTCTATTGCTACTAATCCAGCACCACATAGATTTACTCTTGCAATATTATCTGCAAGACCACTTGTTTCTATTGCAACGACTCCACTAACACTGTTATTTACAGCGTTTGTACTTGAAGAATCTAATTCAAAATGGTCTGATAAATCACTACCCGGATTTGGATAATAAAATTCATCATAAAACCAATAATTATCAAAAGGATCTACAACATGCTCGGCATCAACTCCACTTCCACCACCAAGTTCATCTAATACTTCTTGGGATAAATCTTCTAGTTTAATAGTACTTTGTTTAATATCAGCACTTGTAACAGTATTATCGGGTATTCCTCCCACTTTCCAAGGTTGACCTCTTCCGGGCATATCCTACAATAGTATAGAAAGTATTTAAACATATTTAAAAAAAATAAAAATTGTTGATTAAGTAGCTTCTACTACTACAAACCATCCAGTTGTTCCTGATACAATAACGTCTGTCATTGTATGAACACCTTCTACTATCATAGGTGGTGTATAAGCTGGAGGTCCATCAACGATTGTTACTGTTACCTTTGCTGGAACCCTACCTAATCCGTGTGGAATTGGCACTGGTGCTCCAGTCATTAGTATTGGAGGGCTTTTGAAAAAACTTAAATCAACACCTCTAACTGTGAAATCTTTTAATTCAGCAGTAGTTATAGTTGAATCAGGTAATCCACCTTCTCTCCAAGGTTGACCTCTTCCGGGCATATTATAAATTCGTAAATTTTACTTATAAGCTTATTTTACGCACTAATATCAATTATCCGTTCTTGTTCTAATTGATCATTTGCTTCATTTCCATGTGCTTCTACTTTTACGAGATATTTTCCTGCTAGTAATCCATTAATAAAAGTTTGTTTTATTGGAACTGGATCATAAAAATCATACGATATCTCATCTTTGTTTTTTTCTGTTTTATCGTGTACTATGTTTGTATTTCCTGCTACTTCTTCTATTGTTTCCCCTTGATATACTTTCAAATTGACACTGTCAAATCGTTTTCCTAACTTCACCGTAAATTTTTGACCTAACTTTCCATTTTCAGGTATTTGTGCAACTAGTTGTTTGATCTTTGGCAGTTCTCTAGGTTTTTGCTCTACATTATCTGTTAGTTCTTCTATGAGTTTGCGTTTTCTCTCAGAATCTGTTAAACTATTTCGTTTATCACCAGTAATTTCTGCACCGATTTCTGTCAATTCAAATTTCGTATCCTTTTCTGACATAAAAAATAATAAAAACCATAGTTTATAACCTTTTGGTTATTTCTATGGTGTAGGTGCTTCGACTGGCTTTGGTGCAGTTCTAAAGTAAAATTGCACTACTAGAACCACAATTATCGTCATCGTACCTATTACGCTAGCTAACTGCTCCATAGCTTGAAGAACACCAATTACTGGATTTGTTCCTTCTTCCACGGAATTAGTAATACCATAATATAGTGTAAATCCCCACATAGAACAGTAGGTTACTATAATTATGCTTGCTAGTATGTTGTTGATAGTTATTCTATCGACTACACTTGCCATGTCATAATCAACTACTTAGTAGTATATATCTATTTAGGCGTCTTCTTCATAATCATTGTTTGTACTTAATAATTCTCTTGCAATCTCTTCTAATTCAGATTCTAATTCTGGATGGGTTTTCTTTGACATGCTATCCAATATTTTAGCCATAATAACAACCGTTTTATTTAATCGCCAAACTGCTTTTCTCAAATCCATAACATCGTCTAAATGTCTCTTTTGATTATCTAATCTAGTTTTTATCTTCCATCCTATTGCACCAAATATCGCAGTCAAAATTGCTCCGAATATGGTTAGAAAGAGCTGATCTTGCATGAATAGTTATTGTTTAATATGAATTTAAGTATATTTTTCCTTTTTCTTGTATCCACATTTATAACATCTATCATCATCAAAAATATGCTTACATTTTACTAGTTTTTTCAAATATTGTGTTGTTTGCCGTTCACATTTAGCACAAAAATACAATCTTGTATGACCCGCTTCTCCAATTTTTGTTAAACCATAACTATTACAATACTTACACTTTTTTAGAGTGCCAGCCATGGACTAACATATGGATTATTGGTTATTAAATATACTTTTTACATTTACAACCTAAAAAGTAACATCTTTTATTACCCACATGAATAGATTGTTCATGTTTGCATCCTTTACACTTTATCTATTTTCACCCTATGTATAATTGACACTCTAACATAACCTTCTCCTTGATCTATCATAATACTTTCTTCGTTTTTAACGTTAGCAGTTTTAAGAAATGCATTGACTGGTTCATCTATTTCTTCTGCCTTTTCGGTTTTCTTTACCATATCAAATATGAAGGTTTTAATTTGAAACCTTCTATTAGAAATCTTCTTCCTCTTCTTCGTAGTTTTCAATATCCTCTTCCGCATAGGGATCTTTCTTTGGGTTTATTTTTTCTATTTCCTCTTCGAAAATTAGGCTCATATAGTATAGTACAACGACTCAGAATAAAAACATTATTTAGATTCATTTCTTCTTCTTTTCATCTTTTTCTACCACAAAATATACACAGGTTGGATGTCCTACTCCATCAGTTGATTTTATGTTCATCATTTCACATTTTAAGAGCCCTACCCTCTCTAATTTTCTTAATGCTATATGTGCGGTTCTTTTGTTCATACCTAATTTTACTTCTATCAACATGGCGGTTGTTAATTTTCTTTGTTTTGCAAAATCAAATACCTTTAGTGATGTTCTATCTAGATGATTATTCACAGAAGATCCATGATGAACGTCTTCTAATTCTTTTAAATCTTCTGGAGTAATTACTATTTCTTTCAAATATGTATCACCGGTTTTTCCCATTTTATTGGTGCCAAATGTGGTTCAACTATGATTTTACCATTAGATTCCACAATAACTTCAATATTGCCAACGGTTGGCATTTCTGGTTCTCCTTGTTTATATAAAAATCCGTCTGGAAACTTCCATGCTGGTGTTGACAATCCTATCGTGTTTGGAAATCTTACTTCAACATAATAATGAACATGGCTTCTAACTAACAAATCAGTATGAAATCCATTTTCTCTATGCTGGAAATGCATCTTTACTAGTTCTCTTGCTATCGGTGTTGGTCTATACATCCACCATCCGGAATAACCCACATGATGCGTAAAGTGTAAGTGTTTACCAAATGCCTCGAATGTAGCTTCAAAGTCAGCCATTGTTTCATTACCTATAACACTTGTGTACTGTTCAGCTCCTATCTTCTTCCCAAATATCTTTTCAAAGTTTGTTGCTTCTCTTGTTACATGATATGGTGATCCACTAATTAGATATATTTTTTCGTGTGGTATTAACTTGATCAGTTTTTCAACATCCACTATTTGATCAAGATAATTTGTAGACCAAACTGAATCACCTAAACTTCGTGGATTGCTTCCATCAACAGGTTCGCCGTTAATTATTAATATCTTCGGTTTTGTTATCAATGCATCTATTGATTCATACCATGATGCTAGTAATTTTCTTTGCATTTTTGATGGTTTATAACTACCACCATTATCCAACACTGGTTCATCTGAACATACAGCGTATTTCGAACCGTCGTGTATATCACTAAATATTACAAACGACTTTGATGAAGTTGAACGACCTGACTTTAATTCAACATTTTGTTTTGTTAGTGTTTCTATTCGTTCTTGTTGCTTCTTATTCAGATCTTTTAATTGTTCGATTGTTTGCCCCATTCGCAATCACTTAATTGTCTCCATTATATAAACGCTCTGTTAGATCAACGGTACTAGATGTACCTGCTTTTTAAGTAGTTTAGCTTGCTTTAGTGTCCAGCATCCCCCTGTTACTTCATGATCATTTGTATCACAATGGTAACATGGGGTTGTTTTTATTTTGGTTGGAAAACAATAAATTACATCACAGTTTTGAGCAATTTTCAGATTACGTGGTTTATATCCTTTCTCCCAATCATTTACTAATGGTTTATGTATTTCACATTTTATTCCTAATTGGTTTGCCACGTCCTCTGCTTCAGTATCAACTCCTTTGGCTCCTCCAGATATGAAAATTAAATTGTCTTTTCCAAAATCTCTAATATAATTATTTAATACGGCACTAGCAAATTGTCTGGCAGTTATTGATTCTCCTTCTGATAAATGACTTGAACCTACTATAGATATCTTCATTTTCCCTTAATAACCAAATATGGTAAAACTTCTTGTGGTATAGGTGGTACTCTAATATGAGATTTATTATCATCGCTGATTTGTTTTAGTGTATCCCAATGTGCATGCCAATCACATTTACACTTTATATGTAATATTTCATGCCATAAAACACCTCCTCCCTTTAAAAAGTGATCATGTGTACCTCTGCGTTCTTTATAATCACCAGCCAAAGATATGATTCCTTTACCCAAAAATGGATTGCGTGTCCATTCAGTGATTCCTATTGCTTTAGTATCTGGAAGTCTATCTTCATATATTTGAATCGTCACTTCACTAGAACAGTCATAATATGGCGACATTAGTGTTAACGAACATATCGTCATTATAAAAACTGGTTCAATCATTATCTATCTTATCCAAATCTTCTGTTATTGCGATAATTGCTGATGTTGTCATTAGTAATACGTATCCTCTTGTTTCTCTAAATCTATAACTTTGGTTTCTCTATTCTCTCTTGCCATTACTTTATCTTTTATTTCATTGGCTTCATTATATGTTTCAAATGCATCTTCTTCCTGCCAATCCCCGTTTTTGTTAATAAATCGAACTGAATATCTATATTTCATATCATCACCATAAAAAAAAGAAATACTGGGTTTTACCCAGTCACCTCTGTAGCACTCGCAATTCTTAAAGAGTCGGCTACCTCAGAAGCTAATGCGACTGGGATAACTGTGCCTTTTTTGCTGTACTTCTCTCCAGCCTTCGTTTTACCTTGCTCGTTTAGAAAGAACTTTTTCTTTCCTGTATCGAGATCAGTAATGAGGCTAAAGACAAGCTCTTTGTCTTGGGCTTCAGAACTCTTCCAACGTTTAATTTCTGTAAACTTGGAATTGTATTTTGGCTTTTCTTGTTGCTCTGCCATTCTAATATTAACTAAGAATAAAGGGGTATATTAATTTATCGTTAATTGTATTTACTACAGAATTTACATACACCGCTTTCTTTTTTGGTTAGTGGTACTCCACAAAATATGCATTTCTTTTGAGATTTTTCAGTCTTATTCATTTTTAAATCCCTTGTTGATTGCCAATAATTTTTTAAACAATTTATCAAACTCTTTTTTATTTCTCTTTAGTCTTTCAAGTAAATCTATTTGTTCTAATTTTAATTGTAACATTTTTACCTCAATCTCAACATGAGGATCATTTACTCTCCTTGTTTTATCAGCCATTGTTCCAATTCATCCCGTAATCTTATATCTTCTTCACTACAATATCGATTATATTTGTAATTTGGAAAAGCGTGATGAAACCAGTTATATGCCATTTTAGCAGTTTCCACAGTTAGATTCATATCAAGTAACATACGATCACCTTAAATATAACCTTTATAACTATTTCGCCTCATTTTTTTGCTTTTTTACATATCTTGGTAAATCATCTAATTCTTTTGGTAAAAACCCACGTTTAATCATTTCTTCCGTGTGCATCATAGCATCTATATTCCATCCTGCTTGTGCCAAATGATCTTCATCTCTCAATCCTTCTTGATATTGATCCAAATGTCTTTTTGCAGAATCAAGATATCGACTTAGCTTCATTCCTTTTTCCCAATTTCTATCCTCATATTTTAATGCACCTCTTTCATAAACACCAGCTCTTCGCTTTGTGGCTAATGGTGAAATTAAATCATATCTACCTTTGCCAAATCTGATATCACGTACAGCACCTGATTTGTGGTTTTCCCTTTTTCCAGAATCTTTTGTTACGTAACCACCAGCTTTTATATCTTTTGCCATACTTGGTTTAATTCGTCATTTCCCATATATTAATGATTGCTTTCTTTTTTCTTTCGTTCTTCTACTTCTTCTGGAGTCAAAAATTCGCCCCAACCCATCTTTTTACACCATTCTTTAGCCATAGCAACTATTCTTTTAGATTTGTTTTTTCTACAGTTATCACAAAAATAATGACCACATACTGAACAATACGTTGTATCTGTAGAATCACAAAAATAACATTTGTTTTCCATCAAACAACCCCTTGTATTTTTTTCTTATCTTAATAGTTAACTTACCAACTGGATATGCAATGCACAAATCAACTAATAATCCTTGCCAAAGCCACTCTTTGATTTGTTCTAATGACATTCCAACAGAACCAAAATAAAATATAGGTGATAATATGATCGCGTATGTGCCATAAGCGATTCCCACAATCATTAAATATTCCAGTATTCTAGCATGTAGTTTCATACTCATTAACCTCTTTCTTTGATAATGTTTTAATTAACTCGAAAGGGGTTAATAAATTGTTTGTTGTTTCATACTCTAGCCCTTCTCCATCGACAGTCTTTACTACGAAATGCTCTCCACTATTTAGTATTTTCATACTCTAAGGTGGATATTTCACAATATAAACATTCTAGAAAAACCGATTATTTCTCTAGAAATCTTCCTCTTCCTTTGTTTCTTCCGGAATGTTTTTTTCGTAAAGTGCATCCCTTGGACACAAAGTTATATGTCTGCCGACCATTTGCTCATCACTTATGCTATCGAGTAAAGACCCGCATTTCATACAGTGCATGTATACCAATTATCTTACTACTTTGTAGTATATAACTATTTAAGGTTTTTTACTTGTCTTTTCGTCTTTTATTGCATCCATTATCTTCTGAAAACATGCATCATCTGTTGCAATGAAAAGAGGTTCTTCATCTCCTTCAAATGTAATAAAGATTCCTTTCTTTACATTTTTGATGTGTTTCTCTTTCCACTTTTTTTCCACTTCCTTTATTCTTTCAACTGTATATGTTCCAGTGATAGTTGGATAAACTTTTGGATATGGTTGTGGTGTTGTCCACGGTTGTTTCCGTGGAATTCCCGGATACCAAGGTTCTACTATTACCATTTATTTTCTACCTGTTTCTTTTAAGTGCTCCAGAGTATAAAAATGTTTCGTACAATACCATTTATCTTCTATATCATCATATATGACTTTACCGCTACAATCATCTGGATATTTTATACATTGATTCATTATCGTCCCTCTTTACAGTTTCTGTGTCTAAAAATATGGTTTATACAAAATGGCAATCCACAGCTATTACAAATGTCTTTAATTCCATAACTTCCACACATGGGGCATCTCATGTCATAAGGCATGTCTTCAATACCTCTATTGTTTATATAAGCTTTCACCACAAAACGGGCAAAAGTCTATTTTATAATAATCTCCATATGCACTTATAAAATATGCTCGTATCTCAGAATTAGAAAACTCATCAAATGCCTGAATTGCTCTAACGGCTTTACATAAAGGAAATTTAGCACAGGCACACGTTGACTTTGCTTTTACTTCTTTTTTCGTGTCGTTAACTGCTTCCTTCATTTTGTTTGGTTTTTTTGCTGTAGTTACGTCTATTTTATCTTCTGTTATTTCTGTTTTTATTAGAACTTCTTCAACGCTTTCTACAGTTTGTGTTTTTGAACAAGATCCGCACATTAATTCAACTGTATTTGTTAAATTATACGGTGTTAAGATTAATTCATCCTCTTCAAATGTTTTTTGGCAAACTACACATTTTTCCTGTCTGTCTATTCTTCCTGCTCCCACTTGTCCCATATTATATTACCTGTTCTTTATTACATTTAACCTTTTCATAACAATTATTACATAAATAATCCCTAAATCTAGAAAATCCACTACATTTGTGTTTTGGACATTCGCACCTCACAATCCCTTTAATTGGTGTTCTGCCCTTTTCTACACCTTTTTTTACTTCCTTAGTTATTTTCTTCTTTGTAGTTTTTTTCTTATCAAACCCAAACATTAGGATTCCCTCCAATTACTCTCACATCTATCACACCGACCCATATAACCTTTATACTTCTCTTCATACCAAATTATTGTTAAATCCCCACAGAATATACATGTGTCTTCTCTTACTACTTGCTCTAATCTCTTTTTTCTTGATTCTATTCCCGCCTTTATGCTTTCATAACACATAAAAAAATCTGGAACTCTTTTTACATATTCTTTTACTGGTGAGTTTTCTATTGCTTCTAATAATCCAGTATAGTCATTGATTTCTCTTTGAAGTGCCATTATATAGGTGAGATTTGTTTCACCTTCTATGGGTTTTGAATACATCTAATATTCACTTCTACGTAACCTTTGCCGTTACAAAATTTACATGTTTGTGTGGTAGTTGGATTTATTGTAATAACTTCTTCTTTTGGATGAGTTTTTTCATGTTCTAATATTTCTCGTATATTGTCATTCTCATTACTTGTAAAAGAACAATCTGGTTTTGGACATGTGTAATGCATTATTTAAACCCCCCTGAATGTATGACATTCGCATTTACAATGATTTGGCATTAATACATCTTTTTTATTATCATGGTTCCATACACATTTGTTGCACATACTCATTTTTTCCTCATTCTCAATACCATTTGGATGTATTTAACTTCTTCCAAAGATCGCTCTGCCCATCTTATATAACTATCAAATTCAAATACTCTTTTCGCCAATGCTTCTTTCAAGTCCTCTCTTGAAAATTCATCATAGAAATAATATGGATTTACTGGCTCTTCACTCATTTAAAGTGTTACCTCCCTACTATCTCCACTACCATGTAATAGATTTTTCTCTTTTCTAAGTGTTAGTTTTTTTACGTTTGATTCCATCATATCAATTAGGCTTATTTGATAGTTCTCTCCAAGTAATTTTAATACAGCAAAAGCTTTACATAGATAAACATCTATATTTATCATAACCTGATAATCTGCTTTTCCTCTGTTATCTCTGTACAGTTTCTTTATTGTTTCAGTTAGTTTTCCTCTTGCGTGATGAATCATTTTCATTAATTCTTCAAATGAATTGGGTTTTGGTATTTGACTTGGTATTAATTTTGCAATGGAAATATTAAATGAGTTAGCCAATCTTGTAAGATACCAACAAACATCACCTCCTTCCTTCATTAACTCTTCTCTATTAATTTCGTTGTTAATCCTAGATTCATATATCTTTTCTAATAATTCATCATATTCTCCATTTACTCCAGTAATATAATACAGTGTTTTGTGAGTGTCATATGGATAAACATCAAATTGTTCTATTATGTGCTCATATTCAAGATAATTCATCGCTACCCACCCTTCTATCAAGATCGTTTACCTTATCAACTAACTCATCTAATACTCGTTTCAATTCATAGTAAAACCCAACTTTTAATACTCCTCCAATACTGTTTTCAAACAAATCTGCTTTCTTAATCACAGAGAAATGAACACCTAAGCGTAATATAAATTAATATAAAAAAATAAAAAAGGAATTACTTCCTTATGGTGTATCTATGTGTTTTCGTTCAGTGTATCCACCATATGTCTTAAATTTAGACAAAACTGGTGCATTTTCGCCCGGTTTGCAGATGTGATCTCCACACACTGTTTGAGGTGGATCTTGTAAGTTACCATATGAATGAGGTCTTAATGCACTTCTTTCTGCTATTGCCGGATTTTCTGAAACGTTACCTTCGCCAGAACCATCTCCAGCGAATGTTTTTTCTACTTCCCAATTTGAAGCACTTACCGAACTAATTAATCCTACGGTGAATACCATAGCGATTAGTGGTAATATAGCTATCTTCCTGTTCATGAAGTTTAGTTGTATTTGTGGGTTATATAATCTTATAGCTTGGATCTAAAAAACGATAATAACGTATAATTATTTCCTAACTTAGCAAATAATCTTCTTATTGAAAATCCTCTAATATAAGAAGCGATAGTAAAAATTACTGTTACTGCAAAACTAGCTAAAAAATCATAGTTTTTTATGCCTTCTGCAAAATGCGGAACAACTAAAAAATTAACCAAATATGAAATAGTAAATCCTACGATAATGTTAAGTATAGTTTCCGAATGACATTTACCACATGTATCCCCAGCCATTATGATATACAATTAACTATATAGAATAATATAAAGGTATCCTATGGTGATAACCACAATAAAGCTAAAAATAATGCCATGCCTATTGTAGATAATCCTAAATATATTTTTACTTTTTTATCTGGTGGTAAAATTCCGGGTCTATGTGGATCGTCTTTGTATTTATCCCATCTTTTGTCTTCAGCAAATCCCACTTTGTTTCACCTTTACACTTTTTCGTATTGTACCCTTTTCTCTTAATAGCCTATATGTTAAACCATCTTGAAATACAAGTAACCCATCCATTAATATGTCAACTTCTGCCATTATCTGTAGAGTTTTTTTTATGTGTTCCATCATTTTTTCTTCTGCGTTTTCCTGTGCACTCCAATTTTCCTTTTTTGGTGGTAATTCCAGCAGTTCCTTATGATGTTTGGCTTTTTCTAACTCTGCTTCAGCATGCTGGTATTTTTCCCTAATAATTTCCTCTATCATATTCATAAATTTAGCATTAAGATCAGTAAGCATTTTTATAAGCACCTAATAATTCATATGTTGTACCATCAAATATTATTCTAAGTATAGCTTTTGGTTTCAAACCTCCTTTCCCAAATTGATATAACTCTTTCAACATACTTAAGTCTTCTTTTGATAATCCATCAGTTTTTACTTTAAGTGTAACAACGTTTTCTTCTTGTAGACTCGTATATCCAGATATAATACCTTTTACCTTAATTTCCTTCTTTTCCGTCATTCCTGTGAATCCACTCATAAAGAACCAGTAGAAGAGTATTCATGTCTTTACCAAACCCCACAAGAAACTCCTGTTGTTCTTCCTGTGACTTATTTGGAAATTTCTTTAATGCTTCCATATATTGACCGTAAATGTCTGCAACATGTTCAAATTCCGATTCTTCATTAAGTTTTTTTGTTGGTATCTTGTTCAAACTCTATCATTCTCCTAGTTAAAATATTAAGGGCTTTCATCCTCTTTATAAGTGCTTCCTTTCTTTTTGGAATAGACCTTTTATCGCCCTTCATGTCGGATAGATTATGAATTAAATCGGCTATTTTTATAATGGTAGCACCTTCACTCAAATACCTCATTTTTTCTAGATATTGGGGAGAATGTGCTGGATTAGTCAATTCTGATACATAATCACCAACTTTAAAACCAAACTCTTTTTGGATTTCATTCAAAGGAATTTTGGTATCTTCTACTACATCATGTAACAAACTTGCACATAATATATCCTCATCTTCTATTCCCCAATTCATTAAAATTTTTTGTACTTGTTCAGGATGTGATATATAAGGAGAACCATCCCATCTTTTTTGTCCTTCATGTGCATTTATCGCAAATAACATTGCTTCGCCTATTTTGGTTATTCTAACTTTCATTTTTGTAAACCTCTAGAATTGTGGTAGCTCCACTGTATTTGGCTTTGCCCATGGCGTTGTTAAAAGACATCCTAATATTAACGTTCTTCATATCTATTTTGTTTGTATTATAAATTATTCCTTTTTCTAGATCCTGTACTATAATCGGTTTGCCTGTTTTTTTATCGGCTTTACAATACCACAATCTCATTATTGTCTTATCCAACTAGTTTACCTCCACCCTTTGTTCTTGCACCTTGTACATCGTACCAATTACCACATAAACATTCTGAAATACCCCAACAGTGATCATCAACTAAATCAGGCATTTTTTCGCCACAAACATGACATGTTACATTAATTATTCTTTGACCGTACATTATTTGTCTTTCTCCCAAGTTGTAATAAAAACCTCTCCACACAATAAACACCTTTTTACTACTTCATTATATTTTTTATACTCTCCATGAGGACAAACATTTTCAATCATTTACTTTTTCCCCGTCAGTGGTAATGGTCTTTGTTTTCTAGGTGCCTGTCTTGTTGCTGGAATATTAACTATGATTTTTGTATATTTTCCAACTCCATGACATTGACCACAAACTTGAGAATGATATAAAGATTCTTCATTTGTAAAATAAAATATACCTTTTCCCAAACATTCTTCACAAACACACCACTCTGTAATTAAAGTCATTTACTTTTCCTCCTCAAATTCTAATCCTAATTCTTTGTATTTTCTTGCTTCTTGTGTTGTGATATTAGTTACAAGATTCTTATCATACCATGTCAATCTAACTTTCATTTACTTTTCCTCCTAAAATTTCACTTTCTGAAACTGCACCCCAACTTTGTTTTTTTACTACTGCAATCCACAATGTCATTATTAAACTGTTAATAGCATCTAATCTATCACGTAATTTAGTAGGACTTCTTTTATCATTTTCATAAAGATGACTCAATCTATAAATTTCTCTTAACAAATTTGGAATGTCTTTTTCAGTCATTTACTTTCCTCCTTTGTCTTCTCGGAAAATTCTCCTTCTTCCATTAATTTTAACAAGTCTTTAGCTTTTCCATAAGCAACAACATTAAATCCAGTCTTTTTTAAGTCCTCTACCAATTTATCCACTTCTTCGTCTGTTGTAGTCATATTGTTTTCCTCGCAATATGTGTTCTTCCGTTAATATACCCACATTTATCACAATGTAGATACTGTTTACGTTTCCATATAATTGTTCCGTCCGAACATGTATGACTCCACCAATTAGTTCTAAATGGATGTTTTTTCATCTTTTTTCATTTCCTTTTGTAATGATTTCATCAATCCTAATGCTTCCCTAAGATGACCTTCCGCGTTCAAAAATCCATTATCGTTTAATGATCTTGCACTTTGTAATATTTCGTTCAATACTCGTGCCTTGTGATTTAAGAATGTTGGTGTGTCCATTAGTCATACCTCTTGAATAAATCAAATTTCGTTTTCAAATCCTTCAAAAACTTTACAGATATTCTATATGCTTTAATTGCATCATATATCTCATTTATTTGATCATAATTCAAATTATATTCCTTTAGTTTCTCACTTGGAATTCCAAAGTCCTCGATAGCCTTAATCATATCATAAACTGGAAGTGTTCCTTGAATCTTAATAACGCCTTGACCTAGACTTACTTTTCTGCGTTCCCAACCCTGATTAATTTTCTCAATGCGAATTGCTTCTTTTTTCCATAATTCGAATAATTTTTTCTTTACTATTTCTTCGTAATTCATTTAACATACCTCCACGCGAAGGTAACAAGTTTTTCAAAGTCAAACCAACTTCTTAGCATATTTTCAAACTTATGTTTGTTGGTTTCATCTTTCATTGCATCATATACATTTACTAATACATTTGCTGTATTCATATCAATTATGACTCCCTTTGTTGGAGTTTTAATGTTTTCTATCTCCGCATCTTCATCGTTAAATCCATAGAATTTCATATCTCTAAATTCTTGTTCTATGTATGTTTTGTTCTTAACTGCGTCTCTTAATATTTGAATTGTTAAATCCTTAGTCAAGTTCAGGATCTCCATCATATGTAAGATCTGCTTGCATTTCTAAATCATCATCTAATAATGCGTTTTGCCTTTCCTCCTGCTCTACCATATTAATAAAGTCAGTATTAACATTTCCTAAATTAGGAGTATGAGTTCTAGCTCCTTTTGATTTATAGAAATCACTGTCTGGACTGTCAGCATCAAAGTCTAGTTTTTTTCCAGTTAATAACTCATAATATTTTGTAAGTTTTTGGTGAGCAGTTTCTAAATCAGCAGAACGTTCATCATAATAATCTGGTTCTTGCATCATTTCCATATCTCCTCTTGCTTCTTGGGCTTGTACTTGTTTTTTTTCCGCTTCACAATCATAATGCGGTTCCTCATTAAACTCTTCACCGCACCAAGTACATAGGGGGGTTTCCTTTCTTATTAAAGTCACTCGTCTATGACCTTCTACGGAATCAATATGAGCAACAAATTCGTCGCCCTCTTCAATTCCTTCTCCTCTTTCAAAGAGATGTATTTCGTTTCGATTCATACTATATCTATATACTAAGGGGTATATAAATGCTTGTTTGTAATTTTATGACAACTGTTTATGAGCTTGAACATATTGAATAGTTCCCATAGCAGGACTATCTAAAGTAAGACTAAGTGGCATATTATTACCAGTTTCTACTGTAATACTTTCAAATGCTGTTCCAAACGTCTTTATAGCTTCCACAAGAAAATCTATTGCGAATTCACTTTTAATCTTTCCTTCTTGTATTTGAACCATACTTCCTTCAGCATCAACTTCCACTTTTCCGCGATCTCCTTTACCCGATATCTTCATTTTACCTTCTTCTATTTCCACCACAAAATTAGATCCAACAACAGCAATATCTTTTACATAGTCACTAAAATTGGAATATGGCATAACAGTTTTTGATGGAAACTTGAAGTGTGGAACTGGTGCATCGTGTTCAATAGAAATCAAACCAAGTGTAAAATGTTTTCTACCTTCAATATGAACGTTCAAAGGAGCATTTTCCTTTTCCACCTCTATCGTTATTTGATCTCCGTCTTTTGCTCGCTTTACTACTTCCAGAAAATCGTTTGGCTTTATAGTGAATTTCAATTCATCTTCAATATTAAAACTAAGAAATCTATCGGCAGGGAATGTTACTTCTAAATATCTCACATGGGATGGTTCCAACCCTCTAAACTTTATTCCGTCTTTGTTGACATAAAATGTGGCTTCTTCTATAAGTCCTTGAATTGATGAAATTGCTGTTTTGAACTCTTTTGTTGTTCTTATGGTTGCACTAAATTTCATGATACATCCAACATTGATTTTGGTTCTTTTGGTTTTCTTAACAAACCGTTAAGTTTTTGAAGCTCTTCTATTATAATCAGGTTTGTTGCAACAAGATATTCTAATCCACCTGCTCTCACTGAGTTAATTTCCCATTCATTTAATTTCCTTAATAGGTAATCTCTTCCATTAAATTTAGGCATTTTGACAATCACTTTGTATTTTATAATAAAGTGCTCCCTGTTTTTCCTCAATCTTCCAACATATTGAACCATCTGCACTATAAACCAGTGTACCCACTAATGGATGTGGTTTGTGGACTTCTAGTGAATCAGACATTGATAAAGATTCTTCCAAATTAACGGTATAATGATTTCCACTTGATTCATTATTAAAAGTTGCTTTTGTGACTGTTGATACTAGTAGTGCTAGTGATACTATAATCAATACACTTAATAATATTGTTCTCTTTTGCATTACGTTCACCTTGTTCTATACGTTATATAATTGTTTACTCGTCTTCCCACGGAAGTTCTGCTTCTTCGCCTATAAACTCCCACAATTCCTTTTCGTGTTTATGACACAATCTAAAATCATATGTGTATCTTCACCTTCTCTTCTATACAAATCACAATCATAGTCTTGATATTTTTTGCACTTAGTACAATAGTTTTGATAACGTTCAGTCATCTCTATAAAACTCTTCTATTTGCATACATTGACGTATAAAGTAACTAAACGAAGACTTACCCTGTATATATTTGTTCAATTCGCCTTGAAGCTTTTTGGTCTCTTTTTTCTTATTCTCGTGCATGTTGATTCACCTTTATTGTTCTTGTTAGAACCCTACAGCCTCTTCCTCCATGAAATACACCGTCACATGTTTTGGGATCTTGATAAGTCTTACCACATCTTCTAACTAACACTACTACTATTGTAACCGCACCACATTTACAGAACAATTCTTTTAAACTCCCTTCTATCAAATGCTCTTGTATCTATGTTCTTCCAATAAG
>Ga0187894_10002343_pt1 | contig 22772 bp, 22 predicted proteins | sample GBC1701081metaG_FD_136650 | JGI IMG/M metagenome (GOLD analysis project Ga0187894, IMG submission 136650) | White microbial mat communities from a lava cave in the Kipuka Kanohina Cave System on the Island of Hawaii, USA - GBC170108-1 metaG ... | reverse complement strand
TCCGATCAGCGGCTCGGCGCCGCATCGCTCCTACGCCTGCGATATCGAGAAGGATGCTGGGAGCGGAACTGCGCCCTAGCTCGCTCGGCGCATCGCCGCCGTCAGCGCACCGGCGCCGATCAGAACGCCGCCGCCGACACGGTTGACCACGCGGCGGATCTGCGGTCGGCGGATCACGCCACCGGCGCGGCTGGCCAGCAGCGCATAGAGGCCGGCATTCAGCGCCGCCAGCGACACGAACGTGGCGATGAGAATGGCGGCCTGAGGCGCCCAGGCGTGTGTCGGGTCCATGAACTGCGGCACGAAGGCGATGAAGAACAGGATGCTCTTGGGATTGAGCGCCGTCACTGCATAGGCGTGCGCCATCATCACCCAGGGTGAGCGGCGCTCGATCGTCGCACTCAGGTCATCGGCAACCGGGGCACGCCACAGCCGGATGCCGAGATAGATCAGGTAGGCGGCGCCCACCCACTTCAGGACCGTGAACAGCTCGCTGGAAGCCGCCAGCAACGCACCGATACCCAGCAGCGAGAGGGTCATGGCCGTGAGGTCACCCAGCGCCACGCCGGCGACAATAGCCAACGCCGCCCGCCGCCCCTCGCCCAGCGCGTAGCCGATCACCAGTGCGATCGTCGGGCCGGGAATGATGAGAACAACAACGGCGGCGGCAACAAAGGCAAGCCACAGATCAAGCGGCATGGCGGCGGTCTCCTTGTGAGGACACGGGATGGCAACTGGCCGCCCCGTCGTCGGGCGGCGGCATCAATCCCCGTGTCTCGACAGACGTCAACTGTGCCGTTGGAACCGATTTGATCACTTGCCCGGGCAACGCCACGGGCCTGTCACCGTGACGTATTCGCTTTCTGCCATCCTCCCGTGTGCAAGATCCGGCTCGCGACACCTTGACCCGTCCTGTCGTCGCGAGCTGATTCGGCAGAGGATCGATCGTCAGGGAAAGTACTTCACGGTCGGGTTGTCGAGGAGCGGCAGGCCCGGCACCGTACCCATCGGCACCGAAGATCCCCCGTCCTCCGGCCTGGCGGCATCCGGGCCGAAGACCACGCCGTACCCGGCGACGTAGTCCGGTGCAGCCGTTGCAGGCCGGATCCGTGCTGCCATGACGCATTTGCGGATGTCGTCGACAGGATGAACGAAGGTCGTGGTGAAATCGAGCTTAGAGCTCTGCACGCGCACTGTGACGGTGAGGTCCTGGCTCGACAACGCTGTCTCCGAGGTACTGACGCAAGCCCCTACCAGGGTAAGCACGGTGAACGCTGCAACACGCATGCGTGTATTCATGTCCCTCAATTTCCGCGCGATCAACCGTAGCGCATCAGCGATGGGCCGTGCTGCCGCAGCCAAGCCTTGCAGGCTGCCATGTCACCTGTCGTTAGCTTCTCCGCTAGTGTCCAAAACCGGGCGCTGTGGTTGTGATGGACGAGATGAGCGATCTCGTGCGCGACGACATAGTCCACCACCTCCGACGGCGCGAAGGCCAGGCGCAGCGAAAAGCACAGGACGCCGGATCTGGCGCAGCTGCCCCACTGGGTTGCCGTGTCACGCAGTGTCACGTGCGCGACAGGCCTGTCGACGCGCGCAGCCTTGTCGCGCACCATTGGCATCAGCTGCTCACGCAGCTGCTTCGTCAGCCAATCGCCAACACGGCGCGACAGATGCTCGACGCCGCCGGCAACATGGATCTCGCCATCCTCAATCCACACGGTGCCGCGGGCATCGGGCCGGTAGCGGATACGGTGCGACACATCGAAAAGCGGAATGACAGCGCCATCGGCGAACGGCACCGGTGCCTGCCGGCGCTTCAGGCGGGCGGCGATCCACGCTGCGTGCTGGCGGGCGAACGCCAGTGCATCCTCCCTGCGCATGCGTGGCGGCACGATCAGCTTCACGTGGCCGGTGCGCGCATCGACCCGCAACGTCACACGGCGTGCCCTGGCACTGGGCTCGTAGGCGATGGTCAGCGTCTGGCCGGCATGCTCGATATCGACCGCATCGGCGGCACGGCTGGTCGCAAGACCCTCCAGCGCCGCCAGCGCCCAGGCGATCTTGCTGCGCACGAAGCGCTCAATGGCCACCATGGGCTCGAGGATCGGCGCCACGACCACGACTGTCCTGGCCATTGGATCGACACGGATGGACGTCTGCCTGACGCGGGCGCTGCGCTCGAACTGGACGTCGAGCTGCCGCCCGCCTTCGGCAAAGATCAGCCGTCTCGGGCGTTTCGGGTCTGCCGGCGGTGGTGCCGGCGCCGGTGGCGGGACACGACCGAACAGATCGGCCTGTGGCTGGATGAGGGGATCAACGCGCCGACTCGACATTGGGCTAGAGTACGGTGCCTTCGTGCCAGATCAATGAGGATAACATGACAACGGACTCCACTCTTGCTGCCGCCCACGACACGCTGCGCGAAGCTGGTCGCCACGTGCTGCGCGAGGTACTGGGCGCACCTTATCTCGAGAAGCGAGATGCCGGCACCACGCCGTTCAATGCCCAGGCCCGGCGGCTGAGCGAGGAATTCGCCTATGCGACTCTATGGACACGCGGCACGCTGGACCGCAAGCAGCGCAGCCTGATCACCATCGCCATGCTGTGCGCGTTGAACAGGCCGCACGAACTGCGCATCCACCTGGTCGGCGCACTCAACAACGGCTGCACCGCCGAGGAAATCAGCGAAGTCTTCACCCACGCCATCGCCTACTGCGGATTTCCGGCCGCCATCGATGCCCTGCGCACGGCGGAGGACGTACTGAAGGAACAGGGGAAGCTGTGACCGGCCCTCCCTCCCCATGCGAAGCATGGGGAGGGATTAACTAGACCTGGCTGCACCGTAGATTGGCGGCGCGGTGCTGGTGCTGATTGCCGTCTTCATCGCCGCGCGTGGCTCACGCTAGCAGCGGAATCCCTGGCGTCATGCCTGAGATGACAGGAAGTCTCGATCTGCTCTAGGGTGCCGCTCCCTTTTGCACCTCACTCACCAGCCCGAGCATCGTCATGGATATCGCCCGCCTGCGCGCCGAGACACCCGGCTGCGCCAAGGTCAATCATCTGAACAGTGCCGGCTCGGCCTTGCCGACACAACGCACGCTCGATGCCACGCTCGATCACCTGCGCCTGGAGGCGGAGATCGGCGGCTACGAAGCGGCGGACCGCGAGCACGATCGCATCGAAGCGTTCTATCCGTCGGTGGCACGGCTGATCGGAGCGCGACCGGACGAAATCGCGTTCATCGAGAACGCCACCCGCGCCTGGGACATGGCGTTCTATTCACTGGCGTTCGCACCGGGTGATCGCATCCTGACCTGCCGCAGCGAATATTCGTCGAACTACATTTCCTACCTGCAGGTCGCGCGCAAGACCGGTGTCGAGATCGTGCCGGTGCCGGACGACGCGCACGGGCAGATCGACGTCACGGCGCTGGCCGACCGCATCGACGATCGGGTCAAGCTGATCTCGATCAGCCATGTACCGACGCAGGGCGGCCTGGTGAACCCGGCTACGGCCGTCGGCAAGATCGCTCGCGCGGCCGGCGTCCCCTACCTGCTCGATGCCTGCCAGTCGGTGGGGCAGATGCCGGTCAACGTCGCGGACATCGGCTGCGATTTCCTGTCGGCGACCGGCCGCAAGTATCTGCGCGGCCCGCGCGGCACCGGGTTCCTCTATGCCCGACGCGAGACCACGGCGCACCTGGAGCCGGTTTTCCTCGACAACCACGCGGCCCGCTGGACCGGCGCCACGACGTACGAGGTGCGCCCAGATGCGCGCCGTTTCGAGAACTGGGAGCGCTACTATGGCGGCATCCTCGGGCTGGCCGCTGCCGTGGACCAGGCGACGGCTCTGGGCCTGGAGGCAATTTGGGCACGTATTCAGGCCCTCGGCACAGGCTTGCGGCAGCGCCTCGCGCGCATCCCAGGCGTGACCTTGACCGATCTGGGTGAAGTGAAGTGCGGCATCGTCACGTTCACCATCGACCAGGGCAAGCACGACGCGATCCGCGACGGCCTGCGGGCCCGGGACATCAATGCGTCGATTTCGACCAAATACTCCTCGCGGCTGGATATGGACGGCCGCGGGCTGGAGACCGTGATCCGCGCGTCGGTGCACATCTACAACACCGAGGACGAGCTCGACCGGTTCGTGACGGCGCTGCAGGAGGTGCGCCGGGCGGCAGCCTGACGCGCCCGGCAAGGCTTTGCAAAGCCGCCGTCTTCCGCTAGACAGCGCCCCGCCGTCAGGCTCGACGGTTTCCGGATAGCCGCTCGCCATGATCTTGTTCCCCGCCATCGATTTGAAGGACGGCAAGTGCGTGCGCCTGCTGCGTGGCGACATGCAGAAGGCGACGATTTTCGACGTCGCGCCGGCGGATCAGGCGAAGCGCTTCGTTGATGCCGGCTGTGAATGGCTGCACCTGGTCGACCTCAACGGCGCGGTGGAGGGCCGGCCGGTCAACCGGGCCGCGGTCGTGTCGATCCTGGAAGCCGTCGGCGATCTGCCGGTTCAGCTCGGTGGTGGCATCCGCAACATCGAAACCGTGGCGCTGTGGCTCGAAGCGGGCGTACGCCGCGTAATTCTGGGCACGGTCGCCGTCAAGGACCCCGGGCTGGTGAAGGACGCCTGCCGTCAGTGGCCCGGACGCATTGCCGTCGGCATCGACGCCCGCGATGGGCTGGTGGCCGTCGACGGCTGGACCAAGCAGTCGACCGTCAAGGCGCTCGACCTGGCACTGAAGTTCGAGGATGCCGGCGTCGCCGCCATCATCTACACCGATATTAATCGCGACGGCGCCATGGGCGGCGTCAATGTCGACCAGACCGTGACCTTGGCACTGCATCTGACCACACCGGTGATTGCCTCCGGCGGCGTGGCCACGCTGGACGATCTGCGCGAGCTGAAGCAGCACGAGAGCACCGGCATCGTCGGTGTCGTCGCCGGCCGTGCACTGTATGATGGCCGGATGGGATTGGCCGACGCTCTGAAGGTGATGAAGGGCTAGTTACCTCAGTTCGCCGGCGTCATGGCGCCCTGCATCACGACCGGACCGGTCGGCAGGCCCGTGGGTGAGCCGCCGGGCGGCTCGACGGACACGGCGAAACGCTGGCGCAGCTGGTCCGGCGTGAGCCTGCGCAGGTCCAGGCGGATGGTGCGCACCTGATCCATCAGGCCGACGGCGACTGGCGCCGGCGTGGTCGTGGAGATTGACCAGAGCTGCAGGGATCGGCCCTGAGGGACTGCCATCTCAAGCGGAATCAACGTCACGCGTCCGTCGGCGTAGGCATGCATCACAGCACCGGGCCGTCCGGCGTCCGTCGTCAGCACGGCAACAAAGGCAGGCTGATCCGGGGGCACTGGCCGCAGACCGACCAGCACGACAAAGGCGGCCGCCGCGGCGATGGCCACCGCCGATAGTCCACGCCAGAACGTGAGGCTGTCCCAGACCTGAGACAGGAATCCGGGTGTTGCTCGGCCGGCGCGGGCAGGCGCACCCGCGATCGCAGGCAAGGCGAGGCCTGACGCAATACGCGTCCACAGCGCCTCGCCAGCGGGTTGTGGCGATGCCGTCAGGTCGAGATCTGCCAGTCGGATCCGCCATGCGGTGACGGCTTCGGAAAAGGCAGCGTCACTGGCGATGCGACTCTCGGCCTCGACGGCGTCGGCGCCGCTCAGGAGGCCCAGCACATATTCGGCGGCCAGTGCATCACGATCGTCGTCGCGGTCGGTCATCCCAGACACTCCCGCAGCGCCAGCGCCCCGCGCCGGATCCACGATTTCACTGTGCCCAGCGGCACGCCCTCGCGGGCGGCCAGTTCGGTGTGGCTGAGCCCGTGCACATAGGTGAGCACGATCAGCTTGCGCGCCCGTTCCTCCAGATGTTCGAGGCAGCGTCGAAGGCTGCTGGAGTCAGACAGTTTTGTGACGATGTCCTCGGAGCTCTCTTCGCTGACCGTTGCGGCCGGATCGCCGTCGGCGTCGAGTTCGAGGCGCTTCTCGTCGCGCAGGATGCTGATGGCGCGATGCCGCACGATGGCATAGATCCAGGTACGGCCGGCGCCGCGGGCGGCATCGAAACTGGCCGCCCGGCGCCAGATCTGCACGAACGAGTCCTGGACCACTTCCTCGGCCAGCGCCCGGCGCCGCACAATCCGTTGCGCGACGCCGACCATTCTCGGCGCTTCGCGCTCGAAAATCGCGCGCAGCGCCGCGGCGTCGCCGGCAGCACAGCGACGCAGGGCCTCCTCGACGTCCAGATCGACGGCCTGCTTCATGAGTCCCCAGTCCACTCGGCCACGCCACACCTCCCGGCCGGCCGGATAGGTGACTGACGTTGGCATCATGACGGTCCTCATGCGCGCGGACAATTCACCTTCGCATAGGCCGGCCCGCGCGCCTTGGATGCGTCTGAGGGAATACGATTTCGTGATCGGCTTTGGATGCATCCGCCCTGTCCGGACGCGGCGTAGCCGGCTGGACCGCCCGTGCGCCGACCTCCGTCGCCCGCCGCGGGATCCAGAGGGAGGCTGCGATGCAATTTGCGAAGTTCCTAGCCGCGGCGGTTGCCGCCGGGCTGCTGCCGGCGGCCGCTCACGCCGCCACGGTGGCGGCGTTGACGGGCGACTCGACGTTGGCGATCGTCGACACCGACACGATGAAGGTCGCCCGCAACGTGACCGTAACCGGGGCCGGCGGCCCCCTGGTCGGTATCGATGTGCGACCCGCCGACGGGGCTCTCTACGGGCTGGTCGCCGACGGCACCGTGGTGACGATCGATTGGACGACGGGCGCCACCACCCGCAAGTCCAAGCTGGAGAAAATGCCGGCCGCCGGGGCCACGGTGACGGTGGATTTCAATCCGGTGGCTGATCGCCTGCGCGTGATCGGTAGCGACGGCAGCAACCTGCGCGCCAATGTCGACGACGGCAAGGTGGTCACCGACGGCACCCTGAAATTTGCCGATGCCGATGCCAACAAGGGCAAAACGCCCAAGGTCGTGGCCGGCGCCTATACCAACTCGGTCAAGGGCGCGACCCAGACGGTGCTCTACGATATCGATGCCACCGTCGCCGCGCTGGTCAAACAGGCGCCCCCCAACGACGGCGTGCTGGGCACGGTGGGCGGCCTCGGCATGTCGGTGACCGTCGTCGCCTTCGACATCGGCCCAGACGGCAAGGGTGGTGAGGTCGGCTGGCTGCTGGCCGACGGCGCACTTCACAGCGTCGATCTCGCCTCCGGCAAGACGACCAAGGTCGGTGCCGTGGCCGGCATCCAATCGGCACGCGACATCGCCATCATCCCGGCGAAGTAGCGCTCGCCCTATCGCCGCACGAGGCGAAATGACGCTTGTATTGCGCCCGCGGTGCGGATAGCACCGCGGGCATGCTGAAGGTGCGCATCATTCCCTGTCTGGACGTGCATGCCGGCCGCGTGGTCAAGGGCGTCAATTTCGTCGACCTGGTCGACGCCGGCGATCCGGTCGAGCAGGCCCGCGTCTACGATGCCGCCGGCGCCGACGAATTGACGTTTCTCGACATCACCGCCAGCCACGAGGACCGCGCCACCCTGCTCGATGTCGTGGCGCGCACTGCCGAGCAGTGTTTCATGCCACTCACGGTGGGCGGCGGGGTCCGCACTGTCGAGGACATCCGAACCCTGTTGTTGGCCGGCGCCGACAAGGTATCGATCAATTCCGCCGCCGTAGCGCGACCTGAGTTCGTCAGCGACGCCGCTGAGAAATACGGCGACCAATGCATCGTGGTCGCCATCGACGCCAAGCAGACCAGCCCCGACCGCTGGGAGGTGTTCACCCATGGCGGACGCCGGCCCACCGGTCTCGATGCGATTGCCTGGGCCAAGCGCATGACCGACAGCGGCGCCGGCGAGATCCTGCTGACATCGATGGACCGCGACGGCACCAAGGCCGGCTTCGATCTCGCGCTGACCCGGGCTGTCAGCGACGCTGTGCCGGTGCCCGTCATCGCCTCCGGCGGTGTCGGTACGCTCGATCATCTCGTCGATGGTGTTGTGCAGGGTCACGCCAGCGCCGTGCTGGCGGCGTCGATCTTCCATTTCGGCACATTCACCATTGCACAGGCGAAAGCGCATCTGGCGGAACGTGGCGTTGCGGTTCGCCAAAATACAAACCTGTTCGAAAATTTACAAAAGTAGCGTACAATTCATTTTGGGAAGGCATCGCACGAGAACCGACCATGTCAGGTCGGCGCGTCTCCCCCGACGCGGATAAGCGGACAATGGCGAAACGCAGACAGAAGCAGAAAAAGAAAGCCGCCAAAGCCAGGAAGAGCGCCACGAAGGACCGGCCCGAGCTCGCGTCCTATGAGTCGCTGCACATGGTCGATCGGCTGTACGCCACGATCGAAAGCCGCAAAGGCGCCGATCCGGCGACGTCCTATACCGCCCGCCTGATGGCGCGCGGTCAGGAGAAGCTGGCGCAAAAGCTGGGCGAGGAAGCCACCGAAGCCGTGATCGAGGCGATCAAGGGCGATGCCGACAAGCTGATCCTCGAAAGCGCCGACCTGCTCTACCACCTGCTGGCGCTGTGGGCGACCTTGGGTATCAAGCCAACCCAGGTCTGGGCGGAGCTGGCGCGGCGCGAGGGCATTTCCGGGCTCACCGAGAAAGCCGGCCGCAAATCAGGGACAGGCGATCATGGATCAGGTATCTGATATCGGATCACTGACGTCCGATACCCGAATGCTGCCCACCGCCATCCTGTTCGATCTCGACGACACCATCATCCAGTCCTACGCCAAGCCCGACGAGGCCTGGCAACGATTGCTGCAGCGTTTCGGCGATGAGCTGGCCGATGAACCCGACATGATGGTGCGGATCCGCCGCGCCATCATGGAGGAGGCGCGCACGTTCTGGGGCGACCCGGTCAATGCCGCCCGCTGGCGGCTTGATATCGCAGCGGCGCGGCGACTGGTCGTGCGCGGGGCGTTTGCCCGGCTGCACAAACCCAATGACGGGCTGGCTGACCGGATCGGCGACGCCTTCACTGAGATGCGGCGCCAGGAGTACAAACTGTTCCCGGACGCGCACGGGACGATTGACCGGCTGCGCGCCGCGGGCGTTCGGCTGGCGCTGGTGACCAACGGGCCGGCCGATACCCAGCGGGCCAAGGTGGCGCGCTTCGATCTCGAACGGCGCTTCGATCACATTCAGATCGAGGGCGAGTTCGGCAAGGGCAAGCCCGAGCCGGAAGTCTATGCCCACGTGATGAACCGGTTCCGCGTCCAGGCCAGCGAGTGCTGGATGATCGGCGACAACGTCGAATGGGAGGTCGTAGCACCCCAGCGGCTCGGCATGCGCGGCATCTGGTACGATCCGCACGGCATCGGACTGCCATCGGACTCGACCGTCCGACCGGACCGGATCATCGCCCGACTGGGCGAGATTCTGGAGTAGGCGGCTCTTCCCTTCCTATCGTTTCACGATCTCGACCCTGCGGTTGCGGGCGCGGCCGGCTTCGGTGTCGTTGGTCGACAGCGGCGCCAGATCGGCGACACCCGCCGATGACAACCGGGTTCGGTCGGCGCCGGCGCGGGTCACCAGGTCGGTCACGACGGCCTGCGCGCGCTGCTCGGACAGATTCCGGTTGATAGTGAAGTCGCCCTTGTTGTCGGTATGGCCGACAATCAGCAGCTTCAGGTCCGAATCATCCTTCATCAGCTTGGCGAGTTCGTCGACCGAGGCGCGCGATTCGGCGGTGAGCTTGGCGCTGCCGGTATCGAATTGGATGCCGTAGAGCGCGATGCTGCCGCTGGCCGCCAATTCACGCCCGATATCGGTGGCCGCGACCGGACCGGTGGCAGGCGCTGTCGTTCCTGCGGCGCAACGCGCCGACTCGCTGTCCGGTTTCTTGACCGCAGCCGCCTGGCACTGGCTCAGCTGATCGCGCAGCGCCGCCGCAGTCTTCTCGGCCTCGCTTCGGACGGCAGCCACCGTCTGCTCCGCTTCGGCCCGAAGCGCCGCGATGCGCTCGTTGTTGGCCGCGTCCTGGGCCTCGACCCTGGCGGCTGCAATGGCCTTGTTGGCTTCGGCCTGGGCTGCCACCAGCTTGCGCTCAGCCTCCTCGCGGGCCGCCGCCACAGCCCGCTCGGCGTTGGCCTTCGCTGTGGCCGCGGCCGCCGTGGCGCGCTCGATGTCGGCACGCGCTGCGGCCAATGCGCCGTTTGCCGCATCGCGCGCGGCGGAAACCCGCGCCAGCTCGGCTTTCGCCGCATCGCCCACTGATGTTCCTGGCGCTGTCCACATGGCCAAGGCGGCGCCAATAATGGCAAGCATCGCGAGAGTTGCTGCCATGGTCCGGCTCATATGATGACCTCCCAGATCCGCGCTGCCATCAGGCCGTCCGGTCCGACGGCAACTTGTCGGTGGGCCGCAGCATCAGCCGCACGACCCGCCCGCCGCCTTTCACATGCGTATCGAGGATCTCGTCGATGTCCGATCGGTCGGTGTAGCTGTACCAGACACCTTCGGGATAGATCACCATGGTCGGTCCCAGTTCACAGCGGTCCAGGCAGCCAGCCATGTTGATGCGCACGTTCTTCAGTCCGAGATTCTTGGCCCGGCTCTTCATGTAATCCCGCAGGTCCTCGGCATTTTTTTCCGCGCAGCAGCCGCGCGGGTGACCGGCCGGCCGGCGGTTGGTGCAGCAGAACACGTGGGCACCGTAGTACAGGTCGGGATCGGCGCTCATCGCTGTGCTTGTTCCTCCGGCGAACAGGTCGTCATTTCTTCTGGCCGCCGGCCAGCGCCGCCAGGTTCTGCCAGAACATCTGCTGCACTTGTTGCATCTGCTCGACGCCCTGCATCGAGGCCGGCAGCCATGTCTTGAAGATCTCTGACGGATCCATGGCGTTCAGGCTGGATTTCATCCGCTGCTCGATCTCGTCCAGGATGCGGTCCTGCATCGGCTTCAGGTCCGGCAATCCGAAGAAAGCGCGCGCTTCCTCCGGCGTGCACTCGATCTCGACATTGACTTTCATGCGCGCCTCCCGTCGACGGCAGATTAGGCGACACCCGCCGATGACGCTAGCCTTGGCGCTCCCCGGCGTGGCTGCCAGCCCGGCCTCGCCGTGCTATGCCGAGGCTCCGCTAGTCCCACGCTCGGTGTCATGACCCTCCCCTGGCTCGCACCCAATCCCCGCGCTGATCGCCACCGGCCCTACGGCCCGGCGCAGCGGCACGTCGTTACCCAAGTTGGTGTCGGTGAACTGGCCGCCGGACTGAGCCAGTGTCCGGCCCATCGGGTCACCCCCTTGTATGGGTTGCCGTCCCTGGCCGCCCGTCTCGCAATCGCGTCGATCGCGGTCAAGGACGAGGCTCAGCGTTTCGGCTTCGGCGCCTTCAAGGCACTGGGCGGTGTCAACGCCATCTATGGCTACCTCGCCAGCCGCGTCGGCGACGCCACCCACAAGACACCCGACTTCGAGTCGCTGATGTCGGGCAAACACCGCGACGTTACCGGCGACCTGGTCTTCACCACGGCCAGTTCCGGCAATCATGGCCGGTCGGTGGCCGCCGGGGCCAGGCTGTTCGGCTATCCCTGCGTGATCTTCCTGCCGGCCTTCGCCAGCGTCGAGAAAGAGGCCGCGATTCGCCTGCGCGGCGCCGAGATCATCCGTGTGGACGGCGACTACGAAGCGGCCGTTGCCCAGTGCCGGGACGTTGCCGCGGCCAATGGCTGGATCGTGGTGTCCGACACGTCGTGGGACGGCTACAGCAAGATCCCGGGTTACGTGATGCGCGGCTACAGCGTGCTGGCGCACGAAGCGCTGCAGCAGTACCGGCAGTCGACCGGCACCACAGCGCCGAGCCATGTCTTCATCCAAGCCGGGGTTGGTGGCCTGGCCGCGGCGGTGATCGGCCATCTCTGGCAGGAGCTTGAAACAGCCCGACCGACACTCGTCGTGGTCGAGCCCGCCAGCGCCGACTGCTGGTTCCAGAGCAACAAAGTCGGGCATCCGGCACTGGCCAGCGGCGATGCGACGACCGTGATGGGTGGCCTCGCCTGCCGCGAGATCTCGCCCATGACCTGGCCGATCATTGGCGAGGGCGCCGACTGGTTCATGACCATTCCGGAAGACGCCGTCGCACCGGCCATGCGGCAACTGGCCCGACCGGAACCTGGTGATCCGGTGATCGTTGCCGGTCCATCGGGTTGCTCGGGCATGGCCGCCTTGCTGCGCGTGGCCGCCGAACCGGGCGCCCGCGCGTTGCTGGGCCTCGATGCAACGTCCCGGGTGATGCTGATCAACAGCGAGAATGCCAACGGCGAGCCGGCGCTGTTCGAACAGGCCACGGATATGACGGTTGCCGACGCGACAGCGGCCATGACGAACCCGCCACCCTAGGAACCTGCGATGAGCGCCATCGACGGCCGCAACCGACTGGCAGACGAAACCAGCCCGTACCTGCTGCAGCACGCGGACAATCCGGTTCATTGGTGGCCGTGGGGTGAGGCGGCACTGGCCGAAGCCAAGAGGCGCGACCTGCCGATCCTGCTTTCAGTCGGCTACGCCGCTTGCCACTGGTGCCACGTGATGGCGCACGAAAGCTTCGAGACCGAAGACGTGGCCGCGGTGATGAACGAGCTGTTCATCAACATCAAGGTCGACCGCGAAGAACGTCCGGATATCGACGGGATCTATCAGCAGGCACTGGCACTTCTGGGCGAACATGGCGGCTGGCCGCTGACCATGTTCTGCACGCCCGACGGCGAACCGTTCTGGGGCGGCACCTACTTCCCGCAGCCGGCCAACTACGGCCGGCCGGCGTTCACTGACATCCTGCGCAGCGTCGCCAACGCCTATCGCGAGAAGAAAGACGCGATCGAACAGAACCGCACAGCGCTGCTCAAAGCCCTGCGCGAACGGGCGCAGAGCCGAACGGCCGACGTACCGGCGGGAACCGCGGCCCTGCCGCTGCCGCTCCTTGCCCAGGTCGCGACCCGACTGGCGCGGGAAGTCGATCTGGTTTGGGGCGGTTTCGGCCAAGCGCCGAAATTCCCCAATACCTATGTCTTCGAGCGGCTATGGCGCAGCTGGCTTGCCGGCGACAGACACGAGGCGGGACTGTTCGATGCCGTGACCGTGACGCTGGATCGCATGTGTCAGGGTGGCATCTACGACCATCTCGGCGGCGGGTTCGCGCGCTATGCCACCGACAGCGAATGGCTGATCCCGCATTTCGAAAAGATGCTGTACGACAACGCGCAACTGGTCGATCTGCTGGTGCTGGTCTGGCAGGAGACGAGGAGCCCTCTCTACCACGCGCGCATCGTCGAGACCTGCGACTGGGTGCTGCGCGAGATGGTGGCCGCCAACGGCGCTTTCGCCGCCACCTACGATGCCGACAGCGAAGGCGAAGAAGGCAAGTTCTATGTCTGGCGCGCAGCCGAGATCGACGCCGTGCTGGGCGCCGGTGACGGCGTCTTTTTCCGCCGGGTCTACGATGTCAGCGACGAGGGCAACTGGGAACACGGCAACAACATCCTGCACCGCAATCGCAAGCCGGCCTTGCTGTCCGACGCCGATGAAGCCCGGCTGTCTGCTCTGCGCGCACGCCTCAAAGCAGGCCGCGACAAGCGCGTCTGGCCAGGCTGGGACGACAAGGTGCTGGCGGACTGGAACGGCCTGATGATCGCGGCGCTGGCCAATGCCGCCGTCGCCCTCGATCGCCCGGCTTGGCGCGACGCCGCGGTCCGCGCCTTCGCGGCGATCTGGACGACGATGCGCGGCGACGACGGACGCCTGTTCCACTCCTGGCGCAACGGCGTACGCAAGCATCGCGGCACGCTCGACGATCACGTCAATATGGCGCGCGCCGCGCTGGTTCTGTTCGAGACGGGTGGCGACACGACCTACTTCGACGCGGCCCGTGCCTTGGTCGATGGCCTCGATGCGCATTTCCGCGACGCCAGTGGCGGCGGGTATTTTTTCACTGCCGCCGACGCGGCTGACGTCATCGTCAGGCGCAAGGATGCGCACGACAATGCCGTTCCCGCCGGCAACGGTACCATGGTCGGCGTACTGGCACGGCTATGGTCGCTGACGGGCGAGCAGCGCTACCGCGAGCGCGCTGAAGGGGTGGTTGCTGCCTTCGCCGGCGAAGTGGAGAGCAACTTCTTCCCGCTGATGACGCTGATGAACAGCGCCGAGTTGCTGCAGTCGATGGTCGACATCGTAATCGTCGGTCCGCCCGACGATGCCGCCACGCGAGACCTGATCGCCAGCGTTCACAACTGTTCGCTGCCCAACAAGGTGCTGCGGCTGGTGACGCCGGGCACGGCCTTGCCGGATATGCATCCGGCCGCCGGCAAGGGCATGGTCGATGGCCGACCGACGGCTTACGTCTGCCGGGATATGGCCTGCTCGGCACCGGTGACCGCCGGTGCCGACCTCGCCGCTGTCTTGGCATCCCGCCCTTGAGGGCCTTGAGTGGACCATGTGTCCCACTGCAATGTGACCATTAAAATGGCACGTTGCTTGTCGGATCATGATGGATAGCTCTCTCAACTACGCATCTCTGTGCCGGCTCCTGCGCCTGGCCCTTGTCGCCTTGCTGTGGCTGGCGTGCCCCGCGGTTGTCCTGGGACAGGTCACGCAAGAACCGAAGAAGGGCGAGCGGCCGTTCGCGCAGATGGCCGAGACATGGACCCGCACGCTGGATCGGGTCGCGCAGGAAGCGGGCCGTCCCAATCTGATCGATGCCGAGATCGAACGCCTGCGCGAAGAGACGACCGAGACCCGACAGTCGGCCGCCAAGGCCGCCGCCCAGGCGCGCGACGAGGCCACCGCGTTGCGCGCGCTGCTGGCGCCGCTGGAGGCGCAGCCGGGCGGGGCACAGGGCGCCAAACCATCGGATACGGGCACAACCGACCAAACACCGGAGTCGGAGGCGATCAAGGCGCAGCGCGATCGCCTGCGCTCCGATCTGGCCCTTGTCGACGCCCGCGTGAAGCAGGCGGAGCTGATTGTCGCCCGGGCCGATCAGCTGGTCGCGCAGCTCACCAAGGTCCGCAGCGACCGTTTCGCGCGCACGGTCTTGAAACGTGGCCCCTCCCCGCTGGCACCATCGACCTGGCTGGGCCTGGGCGAGGATATCCAGTTCGCCTGGAAGACCCAGACGTCATCATGGAGCGCACTGGCGGACTCCGGTGCGCTGACCGCGGCCTTGCGCGATGCCGAGCGCCGCGGCAGCACGATCATGAGCGTGATCGGATTGGCTCTGGCCTGGCTGGGGTTCGTCTGGTTACGGCGCTATTACAAGCGCAGCGAAACGACATCCGAGCCCTCGTATCGCGATCGCGCGATCGCGGCAGTACTCGACGGCATCGGCATGGTGGCCCTGCCGGTGCTCGCGGTGCTGCTCATATTGTCGTGGCTGCCCTCTGTCGAGGCGTCGCCAGAACCCCTGCGCCCGGCGCTGACGACGCTGGTCAGCATCGCCCAGAATGCGAACTTCTTTCTCATCGTTTACGGGCTATCAGAAGCGAGCCTGACGCCGACGCGGCCGACCTGGCGTTTGCTGCCGTTCTCGGCCGACAGCGCGCGCGTGTTCTGCGGTCGCATCCAGCGGTTGGCGGGATTCATCAGCATCGCCGTTCCGGTGGCGGCATTCTGGCTCCTGGAGCTTCCTACCGGCACCGCCGAGGTCGCTCGCCTGGTGTCTCTCATCGGCCTGGTAATCGCCGCCGGGCTGCTGATCTTCGGACAACCGGCTTTGCGATCAGATGCCTGGCAGTCGAGCGAAGTGGCCGACGGCGACGCACCGCGGCTGATCGGCGACTATCCCTGGCTGTTGGGACGTCTGGCGCTGAGTGCATTGCTGATCGCCATCGTGGTTGCGGCGCTGCTGGGCTACACGGCGCTGGCCATCCACGCCTGCGGCGCGTTGCTGCAGTCGGTACTGGTTATCGTGATCGCCATGGTGGTGCACGCCTTGGTCCACGACGTGGTTTATGCGGCCAGTGCGCCCAACACGCCACCTGGTCGGTGGATCCGCCGCGTGTTCGGACTAGCGCCTGAAGCCACAATTCACGGTCCTTTCATCATCGTCGTCCTCGTCGACCTGGTGCTGTTGGCTGCGTTGGCGGTGATCCTGCCGATCGCCTGGGGCGCCGATCCCGATGACATCGGCGACAAGGCCCAGCGCTTGATGGAAGGTTTCTCGATCGGCCAGCACCGGATCTCGCCGATCGATGTCGTCATCGCACTCGCGCTGTTCGTGGCGGCGCTCGCGGTGGTGCGCGTTGCCCGCGCCGCGCTGCGCGATCGCTTCCTGCCGTCGCTGAACATGCAGGATGACATCCGCCTGACCATCGATTCGATGGTCAGTTACGTCGGGTTCGTCGTCGCCCTTCTGCTGGCAATCTCGGCCCTGGGCATCGATTTCACCAACCTGGCCCTGATCGTCGGCGCGTTGTCGGTCGGTATCGGTCTTGGTCTGCAGAACCTGGCCAACAATACGATCTCAGGCGTGGTGCTGTTGCTGGAGCGACCGATCAAGGTCGGTGACCGTGTCATCGTCGGCAAGCATGAAGGCATCGTGCGACGCATCAATGTGCGTGCCACCGAAGTTGAAACCGGGCAGCGCGCCATGGTCATCGTGCCCAACAGCGAGTTCCTGCAAAGCGCCGTCGTCAACTGGACGTATGCCGACAATGTCGGACGCATCGATCTGCCGATCACCGTGGTTCACGGTAGCGATCCCGAGAAGGTCGAGGCGATCCTGCGCCAAGCTGCCGAAGAAAATCCGCACATCGGGGGCGTGCCGCGACCGGTCGTCATGTTCAAGTCGATCACCACGCTGGGCCTGGATTTCGAACTGCGCGCCCATGTCGACAATGTCGCCAACACCGTCACAGCACAAAACGCACTCAACCGGGCAATCATCGCGGGCCTGGCGGAGGCCGGCGTCGACCTCGCATCGTCGCCGCAGCTGCCGCTGCGTCCGCAAGCGGCGGCGCCATCATGATCCGCCGGTGGCTGGGCCGTATCATCGGCGCGGCCACCCTGCTGATCGCGCTCTGCGGCGCTGTTCTCTATACGCCCGACATCTCGATTCAGACGCTGAAAGCAAAGTACGCGTCGGCGCACTCGCAGTTCATCGACATAGACGGCGCTGCCATCCACGTCCGCGACGAGGGCAACCGACAGGGCCCGGCGTTGATTCTGCTGCACGGATCGAACGGATCGCTGCAGGTGTGGGAGCCGTGGGTTCAGCGTCTGGGTGACGGCTTCCGCGTCATCAGCCTCGATCTGCCGGGTCACGGCCTGACCGGCCCCTGGCCACGCGACGACTATGCCATCGCGGCCTACGCCGATCTCACCCTGACGGTCGCCGACAGGCTTGATGTTGCCCGTTTCGCCATCGGCGGCCATTCGATGGGCGGCGCGGTCGCCTGGACGATTGCCGCGCGACAGCCGCAACGCGTCCACCACCTCATCCTCGTCGATACGGCGGCCTATCCGCGCGATAGCGCGTCACCACTGTCGTTGCGGTTGGCGCAGACGCCCGTCATCGGCGAGGTCGTTGCCATGCTGAAGCCGCGCTGGATGGCCGCCCGTACGCTGCGCGAGACCTACGCCGACCCTGGAAAGCTCGAGCCCGCACAAATACAGCGCTACCACGACCTGCTACGGCGCGACGGCAACCGCGATGCCACACTGCGACGGCTGCGGACGTCGACGCGTCTCGATCCCGGGCCGCTGAAGACGCTGACCATGCCGACGTTGATCCTATGGGGTGCTCGCGACCGCTGGGTTCCCGTCAGTGACGGCAAACGCCTGCACGCCGACATCGCGGGCAGCGATCTGATGATCTACGACGACGCCGGCCACGCGCCGATGGAAGAACGGCCGGATCGCAGTGCGGCCGACGTCCGCCAATTTCTGCTGAAGTGATCCTCCCGCAACTGCGTGGGGAGGAAGGTGCGAAGATCACGATAGGGAGGTCGCCGTCGATGGTGTCGCTACCGGCGTTTTGGGCGCGGGGACTGCTTCGGGTGGCAGGACCTCCTGCTCCGGCCGCAGGCGCAGCGTGCTGGTGGCGGCAGCGGCTGCCTCGGCCTGCGCCGACGGCGGTGGCATGCGCCACTCCGACGTGCCGAACGCACCGCATGAATCGCAAACGGCCTGCCAGCGGTCATGGACGGCACCACAGCTGCGGCAGCGCCACTGGCGATCGCCCGGCGAGTCGGCGGCGCGCGCCAGCCACTGGCGCACCTTTTCACCGTCGCCGTACTCCTGCTCCTCCAGATCGGCCATGAGGCGGCACAGCCGCGCCGGCGCTTCAGGTCGCTCGGCACCGGCCGCCACGAGATGGCGGCGCGCTTCACCCCACAGACGCGCTTCCAGGCATTCGCGTGCCTGCGCGATGCGGCTATCCAAGTCGTCGGGGTTACCCGATGTCAGCCGGCTCAATGCCTGCACCCGCTTGAGCGGGTCCTTTTCACCCACCGCGGCCAAGTAGAGTTGCGCCAGGTCGGGATGCGGCGACACCGGCCATGCCCGCTCGATCGCCTTCGTCGCCTTGCGGCCATCGCCCCGCTTGATCAGCAGCTCGGCATAGCGATAGGCGACTGGCTCGCGCTCCGGTGCCAGCGCGACCGCCGCCTTGGCATGATCGATGGCGTCCTGATCGGCGCCGCCGCGCTCGGCGGCACGGCTGCGCTCGACCAGCAGCAGGGCGCTTAACGTGCGGCCGCGGTCGGGATCGACGATCTTGCGCTTCAGTCCAACCTGCAGCGTCTCCTGCGCCTCACGCCATTTGCCGGCGCGCGCCTGCATGTCGAACAGCGAGCGCACCACCCAGGGTGTGTCGGGCCGGCGCTGAAACGCTTGCTCGGCGTAGGCCAGGGCCTTGCTCGAATCGCCGTCCTTCAGCGACTGCATCAAGAGCCCGCGCAACCCAAGGAACGCCATCTGTGGATCGTCGAGCATAGCAGCGAAGTAGCGCTGCGCGGCTTCACGATCACCCGCCAGCTGCGCCGCCTGGGCCGACAAAAGGCGGGTCAGCGGCGGTTCCTCGAGCAGCTTTTCAGCCAGACGTGCCTGGCGTTGCGCTTCGACGCCATCACCGGCGGCGACGGCAACCATGCCCTGTGTCAGCGCGCGATAGCCCTTGCGGCGACGCGACTCGCCCCAGATGTCGAACACGGTGGACGGCGCACCTGCCACCCAGCGCCAGAGCGCATACAGCAGCGCCGCCAGCACGCAGAGCACGACAATGACAATCAGCACGATGCCGACACTGGTATCCAGCCGCCAGCCCTGCCACTGCACGGTGACCAGCCCCGGCCGTTCCGTCAACCAGACGGCAGCGACCATGGCGACGACCAACAGCACAAACCAGACCAGCGTCCGCAAGAGGGTCATGCGAGTCGAGCTCCTGCTGTCGTGCTCACTTGGGAGCACTTGAGGGGGAATCGACCCGCGACAACAAGCCGATGCTATGCAAGCTCAACCGGTCGATGGCGCGCTGCGCCGCCAGATGCGCCTCAGCCCGCACCAGCCAGTCGCGCGCCGGATCGCCGGCCGGACTCTTCAGCGCTTTCATCTCGTTGACCGCCTTGGCCACATCGCCGGCATCGAGCGCCGCTTCGGCACGCGCCACAACAGCTTCCGGCGTGGCGCCGGGCGCATCGTCACCGACGCGGCGGATGGACACGAGCTGCTTGAGCTTGCCCAGCAAGCGCTCGCCCCAGGAATCATCGGCAATATCGGCGGCGACCACGCGACGGGCGATTTCGGGAAACTCCGCCGCCAGGATCCGACGCGTGGTGACGCCCGCGGACGCGAACGGGACCAGCTCGGCCTGGATGGCGGCGATGGTCGGATCACCGGCCGCCAGCGGCTTGAGCAAGTCGGCGTCGGCCGCGAACGGACCGCCGGCATCGATCGCCTGGCGCAGGCGCGCGGCGATTCCGATGGCCGCCGCGGCACGGCCATTGTCGCCGGCACGTCGATCGCCGTCGCTGCGTGCGGCGACATCCTTGCGCACGGCATCGAGCTTGGCGGTGACGTCCTTCTCGACGGCCGCAAGGCGCTCCGTCAGGCCTGATGCCATGGTACGCGCGCGCTCGATATCGGCTGCATTGCGGGCCAGCTGATCGCGCTGCCGTGCCTCGGCATCGCCGATGGCTCGCGCCAGGGCGGCGCTATCCACGGCACCTGACAAGGTTCCACTCACTTGCGCCTCGCGCTTCTCGAGCCGGTCGAGGCGGTCCATCAGGACGGCCACCTGGCGCGATGCGTCGGACGGATTGTCCGCGGTGCCGGGCGGCGATGGCGAGGACGGGCGGGTGGTCAGGGAACGAATCGTCGCCTCGGCGGTTTCCTGCCGGTTCTTCAATGCGGCCAGATCGGATTGCAGCGCTGCCAGCGTCTGACGCGCCTGCGCGAGATCAGTCGCCACCCGTGCCGCGGGTTCCACGTCGCCGCCCTTGCCCAGGCCATCGACCTTGGCGGCGAGATCCTGCATCGCCGCCAGCCGCGTCTGTTGTGCCGCCAGCGCGCCCTGAAGTTCCTTGAGCTGCGCCGCCTGGGCCGTCACGGCATCGAGCGCACGCGCCTTGGCCTCGAGTTGTGCCAGTTTTTCGTCGAGCGGCTTGAGCGACGCTGCCAACGTCTCGCGCGACACCGGCGCGCTGCCGGCGTCCTTGGCCGTCGACGTAAGGAGCTGACGCACAGCTTGCGGCTGCGCCATGTAGATCGCCAACGCGCCGCCCAGAACCACAACAGAAGCCACCAGGCCGCTGACGAAAGCACCAACGACACCCACCCCGTGACGTGGCTGTGGCGGCGCCGGCGGCATCGCCGCTACGCTTTCCGCGGCCGGTCCGGCCGTGTCGTCGGTCCGTGATCCGCCGGTCGTCTGCGACTTGTCGTCGGCCGGCGTTTCGGGGGCAGTCGACTTCTTGTTGTCGTCGCTCATTGTCGGCTTTCCCGTTTGTGATGGCGTCACCGCATCGAGGGAAGCGAGGACGCCGTCTTGGGTCGGCGCGCGCGCGGCGATTCGCGTGCGCCATGGAATGCCATCGGCACCGGCCAGGGCCGCCGGACTGATGGCGACGGCGACCGTGCACGCCAAAAAAGGCGCGATTCCGGTCTGCGCTGCCACCTTAACAAAGGCCTGTGCCGTGCGCGGGGAAAAAAACGTCACTGCGTCGAGACGCCCGTCCTCGATGATCCGCACGATATCGGCCGGCAGCGCATCGACTTCCCGCATGGCGTACAGCACGACCTCGCCGACGGAGAAGCCGGCCGACCGCAGGGTTGTCGCGACGTCGCCGGCTTTGACAGCGCCACCAGCGTGGATCAGCCGCCCATCGGTCGGTGACAACCAGCGGGACACCAGGCCGATCAGGGCCTGCGCGTCACCGCTGGCCGAAACGACATCTGAAAAACCGAGTTGGCGCGCCGCGCGCGCCGTGGCATCGCCAACGGCGAAAATGCGATAGCCTCGGACCTTGGTAGCCTGCGCCAGCAGGCGCGCGCCGTTGGCGCTGGTGAGCAGGATGGCTTGCGCCGCAGCCAGCCGCTCGGCGAGATCGTCCGGCACCGACTGCGCTTCGATCCGCAGCATCGGCGCCAGCAGCGGCTCGTGCCCACGCGCCGACAGGGCATCGGCGAACGATCGTGCCTCCGATTCGGGTCGCGTGACGAGAACCCGCATCGGTGCGCGGCTCAGCCGAAGAAGCCTGGGCCGGCGCGACGTCGAAGCTCGCGGCCGGCATCGACACCCATGGCCTCGCCGTCGCCTTTGTCCCCGCGCCGCTCGGTTGCAATGACCTCGCTGCCATCGGGTCGCGCCACCAGCGCGCGCAGCCACAGTTGCCCGCCATCGAGCACGGCATGCCCCGCAATCGGGGTACGGCATGAGCCGTCAAGCACACCCAACATGGCGATCTCGGCGCGCACGCACAGCGACGTCGGCGCATGATCGATGGTAGCCAGGAGTCCGCGCACGCGCGTATCGGCGACCCGCGCTTCGACACACACGGCGCCCTGGCCGACGGCCGGCAGCATCTCATCAAACGGTATGACCGTGCCGATATCGCCGCGCCCCAGCCGGTTGAGTCCGGCGCGGGCCAGTATCAGCGCATCCGCTACGCCTTCGTGCAGCTTGCGCAGCCGCGTGTCGACGTTACCGCGGATCGCCTCCACCTTCAGGTCCGGGCGGCGATGCAAGAGCAGCGCCTGGCGGCGCAGCGCGACCGTGGCCACCGTGGCGCCCTGCGGCAACTCGGCGATCGTGGCAGCGCCATTGCGCACGATCAGCACGTCGCGGGCATCCTCGCGCGGCAGGAAGGCCGACAGGATCAGTCCGTCCGGCTGCAGGGTCGGCATGTCCTTGGTGCTGTGCACGCCGATATCGATCGTGCCGTCGAGAAGCTGCTCCTCGATCTCCTTGGTGAACAATCCCTTGCCGCCGATCTCGGACAGTTTGCGGTCCTGCTCGCGATCGCCCGTGGTGCGGATCACGACGATTTCCATCGCACCATCCTGAGCCAGTGCCGGATGGGCGGTTGCCAGTGCGTCGCGCACCAGCGAGGCCTGAGCCAGCGCCAGCTTGCTGCCGCGCGTTCCGATGCGGAGAACGGGGATCGCCATGCCCAGGGTGTAGCCTTCCGTCGCGCCGCGCGAAAGTGGCCATAGGCCGCGGCAGCGGGTACAAGGCCGGCGCGCCCAAGGAGGGGCGAGCGAAATCATGCTGGTTCTCGGAATCGAGACAAG
>Ga0187894_10002342_pt1 | contig 22775 bp, 19 predicted proteins | sample GBC1701081metaG_FD_136650 | JGI IMG/M metagenome (GOLD analysis project Ga0187894, IMG submission 136650) | White microbial mat communities from a lava cave in the Kipuka Kanohina Cave System on the Island of Hawaii, USA - GBC170108-1 metaG ... | reverse complement strand
GTTGCGCTGCGCTCTGTCGGCGAGGACCTGGGCGATGTTGCCGACGCCCCGGACCACGAAGGGCAGCAGCAGCGCGTAGAGGCCGAGCCACAACAGGCCAAGCAGCCCCGCCACCCAGGCCAGCCAAAGCACGATCAGATACAGGGTAATCAGCGATTTGCGTGCGGGCGACGCAGTCGTTCCGGGCCGGCGCCAGACGATCTCGACGGCGATTGCCAGCATGCCCAGCCCACATAGAAGAGCCGTGAATCTCGCCATATCCACCGAAAAACCCACGCCGGGCATAAGGCTGACAAGGGCCCAACCAAAAAACAGGAAGCCCGCGATCAAGCTCACGCGTTGAACCCAGAAGCGCCGTTTGTTCAGGGATTCCGGATCCTCCGCGGTACCGCGGCCGCCGCTGACAAATGCGAGCAGAAGCAAAGCCGCGGTGTGCGCGATGCGGACGGCAATGAAAGCCAGAAGGAATGTGAGAACGATCCTGCGCAACAACGGAGGCCAGTCGAACGCAAGAAGCGCGGCGCTGCTGGCCAATGCAAAAGTCGCGAGACCGACAATCTCCGGGAGCGCCGCCTGCCCAAGATCACTTGCGTCCCCGGGCGGCCGGAACCGCGCCAAGGCCCTGCGAACAAGCCATTCGGCACCAAAGCCGACAACAATGAGGACTGCGAGAATCCCGGCAACGAGACCCGGTCTGCCGGCGTTCACATCACGAGAGATGACGCTGGCCGCATTCGAGAATTCCTGCGGGATGCGCGGGATGACGCCGACGAGTGCCGCGAGGCGGGTGCGAATGGCCGCCTCCCAATGCGCTATCGCGTCAGCCAGCGAAGCATCCTGCCGTTGAGTATCGCCGGAAGCGACCTTTCTCTCCAACCACGCTTTCACTTCCGGATCGGACATGAGATCCAGAAATTGCCGGGCTTTCTCCGACGACAGTTCGGGCGGATTCGCCTGTGCCAAGGCTGTTTGAGCGAGAACCCAAAAGAAGAGCAGGCTCACCAGCGATAGCAGCGCAAGGCGAGCGGGTTTCATCGCTTCCTCCGCCATTGCTTCGGAATGAGGAATGTCAGGCTTGACCGAATTCCCCATTCGGGGCCACCCTCCGGTGCCTCGGCATAATATTTGCCACCGATCTCTAAGCTCATCGCCTGATCGCCGATCTTGAATACCTGGGAAAAGCCGAGATTGATCGGCACCGTCCATTGCTCCGAAACCCAGTCATAGCTTGATTCCGCGTTCAGGGAAATGAAACGCGCCGCCGGCAAGCGCAATAGACCACGAATGGCTGCAGATATGTCACCGTATCATGTTTGCCCCGGGGGAGCGCGGTCCTGCGACCTAACAATTATAGACGCCGGCCGCGCAGCGCCGCACCGTGCGCCGTGTTACCCCGGCGACGCTGACCGGCGTCAGCGGGCGTCCCACCCTGGCCTCGGCGGCCGAAATGAAGCCCTTCTCGCCGAAAATCGAAAGCCGGTCCGAGGCGCCGAGCCCGATCACCCCTATTGCACTTATCAACAGCATCATTTTCAACCTCTTGGTCATTGCGCACCTCCTATAGAAAAATGCTTGGGCAGCTCATCGATGTCGACGAGGTCCTTCACATCGACCTTCTTGGCGTCAGCCGGAGCCTGGAAGGCGAAATCACCCGACGCAACCTGATCGCCTGTTTTCCAGTCGCTGATCTGGATACTGTATTGCGGCGCCTGATCGACTTTCTTGGTGGTGATGACATATCGGCAGGGATAGGGATTGGCGCCTTGCGCGATCCATATCTGCCAATCGACCTCCTTTGTCCGAAATGCCAGATGATCGCATTCGGTGCCGCCGATCACGCCGCTGCCGAGGTCCTTGACGTCGTCTACATCGCGTATCAGCTCGTCATGGACATTCGACAACAGGAGATCGGCGCCGGGCACCGGCCGCTTGTACTTGTCTCTCAACTCATCGATCAGGTGATCCAGAGTGCCGGGAATATCGGCCTGGGTGTAGAGATTGGCGTCCTTGCCGAGCAGCGTCAGCGTCTTGCCATCGAAGACCATTTCAACATTGGCGAACCCGCCGGAGCGCGTGGCGCGGAACTTGTCGGGCCGGCTGATTTCGAACGCGCCCGAGCTTGCCAGCAGGAGCTTCTGGCCATCTTTTGTGACGACCTCCATGTTCGTGTCGTAGCTGAACGATATGGTCTTCTGCTGTGCGAGATAATCGGACATGGCCTTGAGCATGCTCCTGGCCTCCGCTTCGTCCGCGACTGCGGCAGGGGCGCCCAAGCCGATCGCGAGGATCAGCGCTCCAGCAGAGACCGCCATTCCGATGCGGCCGACCGAATTCCAGGTTACTCCATTCATCTGATCAGTCCTCCCTTTTTGGATCCATAAAGAGCCCCTCTATGCCCAAAAACCCGAATAGATCCGCTCGATCAGCCAAAAGGACGCGATGCCGCCGATGCAATAGGCGCCGGCAAATCGCAGCCATGCCTGCGACCGGCCGACGTCGCGGCGGATGAACGCGACTGCGATCCGCCGGAGGATGGCGAAGAGCGCCATGACGACCGTGACGAAAAGAAGCTGCCCGAGCTCGACGCCCAGATTGAAGAACAGCAGCGCCGCCGGAATGGCATGCGCCGGCAAGCCGACGTCGCTCAGCGCGCCGGCAAAGCCGAGCCCATGCAGGAGTCCGAAGGCGAAGGCGATAAGCCACGGGAAACGAGAGGCAAGGCTTTGCCGGCCGCGCTCGGCATTCACGATTTCCACCGCGACGAGTGCGATGCTCAAGGCGATCAGGGCCTCAACCGGCGGCCCGGGCACGTCGAGATAGCCGAGCGTCGCGGCCCCGAGCGTGATGCTGTGCGCCAGCGTGAAGGCGGTGATCGTCAAGCCGATGCGCTTCCAGCCGCGCACAAGCATGATGAGCGCCAGGACGAAGATCAAATGGTCGACCCCAAGGAGGATGTGCTCGATGCCCAGCCACGAATAAGCGGCGGCCACCTGCTGCCATCCGGCGGCGGCGGCGGGAACTTCGAATGACGGGTTCGCCGGAGTGAGCCGCGCCGTGCTTACTTCCCCGTTCAGTCTCTCAATTCGCACCAGCACGTCGGTCCGGCTGTCGGCAAGGCCGTCGATCGCGATCGTATCGCCGGTCAAGCCGGCCGGCGCGCGCACCGCCCATCGCTCGACATAGGCATCGGCGAGAAAAACCCCTTCGCGCGGTGTCGACTCGATCGCACTTCGTGGCAATTGCGGGGTGATCGCCAGCCGGCGATCGCCCATGGCCGGGACCTTCCACAAGACCGCATAGGCATCCGGCGCGGTCTCGGTGATGGCGAGATAGGCCGGGCGCAAGTCATGCGCCTCAGCCTGCCCAACGACGATGACCGCAAGAGCCCAGATGGCGACGATCAGGCGGATCATTGCGCCGCCTCGGCGAGCTTGGAATCTTCCACACTTATGACGTAACGGGCCTGCAACTTGTCATAGAGCGCGTCATTGGCGGTGATCTTGCGACCGTGCAGCAGCTCCCGCCGGGCGACCTCGCGAATTTCCTCGAAGGGAAGCTCGCGCGCATCGATGCGCTCGCTTACCCGAACCAGATGCGTGCCATAGGCGGAAGCCACCGGGCCGCCCCAATCGCCGGGTCGGGTGCGCTCGATCCAGGCCGCGAAACTCTCGCCGAAGGTTTGCGCCACATCCGATCGCGCGACGTGAGCGAAGTCGAAGCCCGGGATGAACGGGCTGCCGATCTTCGATGCGTCCGCCGTTCCGCCATTCAACCCCTGGCGCAGGCTATCCAACTCCGCGACGGTGAGACCGGTGCTGAAATAGACATGGTTGAACGAGAAGCGCGGCTCGGACCTGAACCGCGCCGGGTGCTCCGCCACGAAGGCCTTCAATTCGACGTCCGTCGGCTCCACATCGACCGCCAGATCGGAGATGAACTCCATCTTCTGCCGCATGCGGCGGCGGATGACGGCATCGTCGCGGTCGAGGCCCATGGCCAGAGCTTCGCGGTAAAAGACCTCATCGCGAATGTAGTCGTTCACCAGTGCTTGCGATTCGGCGGCGGTCGGCGGCCGTTGCCAGGTGCGACGGAAGATCGCCTCCATGCTGGCGATCTGCCCGGCGCTGACGATGATCTCGCGGCGTGCGGTTTCGCCGTCGCCGCCACGGGTCAGCTGAAAGGCGCCGAAAAGGACGGCGCCGATCAGCAGGAAATGCAGGAGCGGTTCGCGCAGGAGTTTCATCATCGCCCCCTCAGCCCGGCGTGTACCAGATCGGCGATGTGTAAGCGCGCTCCTGGCCGAACATCGGCGTGTCGGCGGGCATCTTGATGTTGAAGCGCACCGCATCATAGGCGGTCCAGCGCGGCGTCGGGATTTCGAGCACCCGCGCATAGTAGACGGCGCGCAAGGCCGGATCGAAGTCCGGATCGGTCCAGGCCTTGATCAGCTCGGAGGCGCCGATCGTGTTGGTCCAGGTGGCCGTCGCCACGTCGACGGTGTTGCCGACCGGCGGCAGCTTGCCGTCGGGGCCTGGCACGCGGTCGTCCGACCAGACGACGTCATAGACCTTTTCCTGCCGCTTGCCGGCGGCGTCGATCCAGCCCTTGACGATCTGGATCCGGTCGAGATTGCCGCCGATCGGATCCTTGAGCGCGGCGACGAGGAAGGTCGGCGACTTGCCCGCCGGAGCGGCGCGGAGGTCGCCGCCCATCGGCACGCCCTTGGCATAGCCGGCAAAAGCCGGGCTGCGCGAGCGCGCATCGGCGTCGGTGAAATCCCAGCCGCCGAAGAAGCGCACGAGCATGCGCGGGCCGGTGGTGGCGTAAACCTCCTTGCGGCGCATGGCGTCCCAGATCGCTTCACGCGTGTTCTCGCTCGCCCACACGCCGGCATAGCCCGCGGCGACCATCTGCCAGCCCATCAGGAAGACATCGCCATTGCGCATGAATTCATGGGTTGCGCGATGCGGGCTCGGCTCGGCGCCGGAATGCTTGCCGAAAAAGTTATCCTCCTCGGCGGTGGCGAGCGACGTGTGGCTGTCGGTCGAGCCGATCATGCCGAACTTGTAAGGATTGACGCCGAGTTTCGCTTCGAGCTGCAGGCCGATCTGCAAGGCGCTGCGGGCATATTCGCTCACCAGCATCTCCGGCCTCTTCAACTCGCTCAGATTGAGGTTGCCCTTGTCCCATAATTCGTAGCCGGCGAACTCGTCGGTGGGCGAGAGATAGGGATGAGCTTCGCCGTCGCCCTTGATCTGGGTCACCTCATAGAGCGGCTCCCAGCGGGCGCGCGTCTTGGCGTAATCCGTAGACAAGGGTTGGCCGGTGACCGGGTTGGTCTCGGTCGGAAACATCCAGCCGTTCGAGAGATTGCCATTATGCGGGATGGCCAGCACGCGCCCGCCGGTCTTGTCCTCATAGGCCTGGAGATGTTTCCACAGATCCTCGGGCGTCGTGCTGCCGAGCGGCGGATAGGTCGTGAAGGGAAGCGTCTGGCTCGCCCGGTCGCCGCCATCGCGATAGATCACGACACGGTGCAGATTGTTGCCGGGCGGGACCTGCGAGGTCCACTCATAGCCGATGAAGGCGCTGAAACGGCCGGGCTCGTTGTATTTCTCCGCCGCCGCAACGATCTGATCCCAGGTCGCCTGAAAACCCTCGGAGCCCGGCAGAAACTCCAGCGCCGGCGGGAACTTGCCGCGCGAAAAGCTGTCGATGATCTCGAGCGCCGCCTTGACGCCGTCCTGACCGCCCTTCTGCACCAGATCGTACCAGCGCCTTCCGGTCGGATCGGCGAGCATTTCGGGTTTTCCGGCGAAGAGTGCCGGGAAGAAGCCCATATTGTCGGAATGGTCTGAGATGACCAGGAAATCGAGCGGGCGCGACAGCTTTACCCGCTCGCCGCCGGAGGCGGTCAGCTCCTCGCCGCGGGCGAAGCGGTAGGCATCCTCGAAGCCGAGCCTTGTGCCGAAGGCGCCGGCATCCAGCGACGCGCTGGTGTGCAGATGCGTGTCGCCCCAGAATACGCGGCTCGGAAAATTGCGCCCGGCATAGGGCGAATAGCCCGGCGGCTTTCCCGGCAGGATGGTCGCAGCATCGAGCGTGCCGATGTCGGTGATGGTTTGCGCCGCCGCCGGAAAGGCGGCGAGCGCGCAACCGATCGCCAGAGCAAGGCGCAGTCCTCGGCGCCGTCCGCCGTGGACCGTTTGGACCCGAGTCGTATTTGCTCTCAGCTGCATCGCTTCTCTCCTGTGTCCATGCGGCTCTGCCCGTTGGTGCTCTCGTGACTGCGTTTCTGGCCTACCTGTCGGATATGAGTTTGGCTCAATGAGCCACGATGAGGAACGTAACTAACGGTATCCTACGGCCCTGTTTCTGGTTCTGATCCTCAATCCTCAACGAAGCCGGAGCTGATTGTGACGATCTTGGAACGACCGCGCTGGATCAAGACCTCCGGCCCACATAGTCGTCGCGGTTGGCTTCCGTCTTGGGCTCCAACTTTCACTAATACCGATGCTCTCAGCCAAATAGTTGGACCATGGTCCATCCCGCCGCATCTGGGGACCAAGCCACGCGCCCGGCCGCGCCCGAGGGAGATGTGCCGCAGGCGCAATGGGTCGCGATGGAATGTAGCGGCCCGCCGCTTCGATCTTCAGTCTGGCGACAGCAATCCGTTTTTGCGATAATGTACTCGCCTATATCGGATCCCAGTTGTTGGTTTCGGCGCCGATGAAGCCATAGAAGTACTCGAAGCCGAGCCCGGTCGGCCAGAGGTCGTAGGGTCCTGCCTGGCTGGTGCGCCAATCAGGAACATTTTGATTCTTGCCGCGTGGTGCAGTTTCAGCCGAGAGTCTTCGCAAGTGGGAGTGAAACTTGGTCGAGCAATCCGTTCATCGCAGACTTGCTGCGATATTCGCGGCAGACGTGGTCGGCTACAGTCGCCTGATGGAGGCCAATGAGGAAGGCACTCTAGGCGCTCTGAAGCAGCATCGGCGTGAGTTCTTCGATCCCACGGTCGCCAGGCACCAAGGGCGCATTTTCAAGGTGATGGGTGATGGGCTGCTCGTCGAGTTTGGCAGCGTTCTCAATGCCGCGCGGTGCGCCGTCGAAATCCAGCGCGGCATGCTGGAGCGCAACGCCGGCATTCCCGAGGACCGGCACATCAAATTCCGTATCGGCATAAACTTGGGTGACATCATCGTCGACGGCGAGGATTTCTATGGTGACGGCGTCAACCTGGCGGCGCGACTGGAGGGTCTGGCCGCGCCAGGCGGTATCGCCTGCTCGGCGATCGTTAGAGATCAAGTCGCCGGAAAACTCGAGCTGGAGTTCATCGATCACGGCGAGCAGACCGTCAAGAATATTACCCAGCCGATCCGGGTATACATCGTCAACTGGGGGAGCGAATCAACCCCGGGACACTTTCAGGCGGTAGCGGGAAACACACGGCCGCGGCATGACAAGCCTTCAGTCGCCGTCCTGCCGTTCGCCAATATGAGCAACGATCCGGAGCAGGAATTCTTCAGCGACGGAATGACCGAGGACATCATCACCGATCTGTCGAAGGCATCGGGCCTGTTTGTCCTGGGCCGCAATACCGTCTTCACCTACAAGGGCAAGGCCATGAATCTCCCGCGGATTGCAAGAGAACTCGGGGTTGCCTATGTCCTTGAGGGAAGCGTTCGAAAGGCTGGGCAAAAGGTGCGGATCAGTGCCCAGCTGATCGATGGCGCGACAGGCGGGCACATTTGGGCCAATCGATATGACGGAAACTTGGACGACATCTTTGCGCTTCAGGATGAAATTACGCTCAAGATCGTAAATGCTCTCAAGGTGCACCTGCTCCCGGCCGAAATGGACGCCATCAAGCTGGCGCCAACCGGGAATGTCGAGGCCTACACGTTCTGTCTTCGCGGCCGCGAATTCCTGAACATGCACTACCCGCGCTACTATCCACTGGCGCGAAACATGTTCGCCAAGGCGGCGGAGCTTGATCCCTCGTTCGCGGAGGCTTTTGCCGGCATCGCCGACAGCGATTCCTATTCGTTCCTGACCAGGAAGGATCCCGTCACGATCGCGAGCATGCTGGGCAACAGTGCGAAGGCCATCGCGCTCAATCCCAAACTTGCCGGAGCCCATGCTTCACGGGGGCTTGCCTTCTGGGGGGCGGAGCAGCCAAGAGAGGCAGAGGCTGAATATCTAAGGGCTCTCGAGATCGATCCCAATCTCTACGAGGCCAATTATTTCTACGGGCGATTCTGCCGGGCGACGGACCGTCTCGAACAAGCCGCCGACTTGTTCGAGCGTGCGGCCGAAGTCCGTCCGGCAGACTACAAATCCGTAGGCCTGGTGCAAGGCGTCTACGAGTTGCTCGGGCGACCGGATGCCGCGGATCGTTCCGGCCGCCGATGTGTAGAACGTGCCGAGCGGGAGCTTCGATCACGGCCAGAAAACGCCATCGCCGCAATGCACGCGGCTATGGCGCTCGCGGTGCTCGGTGAGAAAGCCCATTCCAAGCAATTTCTGCAGTTGGCGCTATCAACCGAAGATGAAGACCCTTCTCTGCTATTCAACGGAGCTTGTACATATTCAAGATTGGGCGAATTGAACGCTGCTCTCGATTTGCTGGAGAAAGTGCATCCGCTTATACCGCCGGCAGATCAGGCCTGGACCGCAATCGATCCCGACCTGAAGCCCTTGCATGACTCGCCTCGGTTCCAAGCACTGATCGCTTCCACAAGAGCTGATTGAGCGGCGTCGAGCAGACGGGGTCGCCCTGCCAGGCTAGTCAACAGCTCTGATCGTGACCTTGGCGATTCCAGCGGCGAAGTTCACGCCCTGCTGTGTCTGCAGCGAATAAGGCTGAAGAACAAAGGCCTGATTGAAGCCGCCACTGAGGTCGTTGGCGCCAAAGCCTGAACCGAGCGAGGCATTGGCCGCGACCCCGATATAGGTTCCGGCCAGGGCACCGCGCGGCGGGCGATTCTCCAGCGAAACTGCCAACACGACCCAGGTCAGGTGCCCTCCGCTGGTCGTGCCCAGCTCGAGACCAACCTCTTCGATGCTGCCGGCATAGCGCTCCGGCGCGCTGCCATCATCGGACGTGTACAGGCATTTCATTGTCTGTTTTTCCGTAAAGATCAGGCCAATACCTGCGGAGATGTCACACGCAAGGACCCCATGGCGCACGCCTGGATCAGCGCTGGCCGGCAGCGGTGCGAGTGAGAGTGCCGTGAGTGTCAGAAATGAAGCAAATATCATGCCAAGCGTTGGAAGTCTTCCCGTCATGTTTGGTTCACTCCTCATGTTTGATCTCCATCGTTCTACCGAGAAACCGAAGTACGTCTACCAAGGCCGCCCAAATGATCCGGCAAATGCCGCACATGACCAGCCTCCTGTCCACTAGGCGACAAGCCCGATTGCACGTTCGATGAACCACGCAGACGCGATGATCCCAATGACATAGGTTGCCGCAGAGAATGCAAGCCGACCAACCGCTCTCGGAAATCTGAGAGCTCTGGCCAAGGCCACGACAAGCAAGACGGCTGCAATGAACAGCAATTGTCCGACCTCGACACCCACATTGAAGAAAAGAAGCGCCAGCGGAATGTCGCCGAGCGGAAGAGACAATTCGGCGAGCGCGCCTGCAAATCCCAGCCCGTGAAGCAAACCGAATGCGAAGGCCACCATCCACGGACGCTGCGCGGTCAGGCTGGGCAGTCCGCGACGAATGCGTATGATCTCGCCGGCGAGCAAGACAATACTGAGCGCAATCATCGCCTCGACCGGCGGTCCGGGCACATTCACAAAACCCAATGTCGCCAGCGTCAAAGTGATCGAATGCGCCACGGTGAAAGCGGTGACCGTCCATAGCAGTGCCCGCAAGTCGCGGGCGATCAGGAGGAGGGCCAGGACGAAAAGCAGATGGTCGAACCCGAACAGAATATGGTCGATGCCGTGCATCACGAAGGTCTTCGCGAGCTGGAACGGTCCCGGTGCGATCTGGACGTCGATCCAGGGTTGCGAGGGATGCACCAACGTCGTGGCAACCGCACCGTCGAGCGTCTTCACGCGGACCATGACGTCGGTGATCGTCGCCTGCAGCCCGACAAACTCTATGCGCTTCCCTGAAAGGCTGTCAGTCGTTTCCACAACGCGGCGCTCGACAAGCGAGTCCGGAAACCGGCGCTCGGCCGGCTCAGTGACATTGCGCACATCCTCCGAAAACCGCAGTGCGACGGGCAGGCGCATGCCTGACAGCAACGGAGTCCGCCAAAGCACGTTGTAGCGACCAGGTCCGGTCTGGTCGATTTGCAGGTAGGCCGGTCGTATCTCGTGCGCGGCTGCCGTCCCGGCGATGCCGAGAAGCCAGAAAAGGGTTACGACCACGATCCGCCAGTCCTGGTGCCGGCACTGCCTCTGCGCTGTCATTGTGCGACCGTCTCCACAGAGGTGCTTGCGGCTTGCGGTCCTGCCAAATTCTGCAGATCGATATCCTCGAGAGGCGGCACGATCACGTTGTAACGTGAGCGCATCTCCATGAGCGCAGCTTGTTTGACCCCGCGATAGCGATCCTCGTGCCAGGCCGATTTGACGTCAGCCTCGACTTCCTCGAAAGCCGGAACACGGCCGGGCTCGATGGAATCGATCCACACCAGATGCCAGCCGTAGCCGGACCGGATCGGCCCTTGCCATGACCTCGGTTCGAGATTGAAGACGGCTTCGGCAAACCGCGGCCCGAACTCCTTCGCCAGCAGTTCGGGCGTGGCGTCGCCATAGTAGCTCTTGAACATGAACGGATCGGCCACCGACGCGACTTCGGGCGAATCGGCGGCCTTTCCCGCGATCAGACCGAGCGCAGCCGCGGCAGCGTCGCGTGCGCCGTCGCCGCGCTTGTCGGGCGAGAAATAGAGATGCCTGAAGTTCATATGTGGAGGGAGCGCAAAGCGGTGCGAGTTCTTGGCGAACCACTCGACGAGCAGGGCCTTGCTCGGCTCGTCGATCGCCGCCAGATCCGCCGCCAGGAAATCCATTTTCTGGGCAAGCCGTCTCTTGATGATCTGGTCGTCGCGATCGAGGCCGAGGGCCACGGCCTCGCGAAACAGTATCTCCTCGGTAGCCTTCTGATCGACAAGGGCGCGCAGCTGCTCCGCCGTCGGAGGCGGTCGCCCTTGCGCGAGCCAGGTCACGGCGAGCTGGCGGACGTCGTCCGCGGTCAGTTCGATTTGCTGGGGGTCGGCCGCTGCTTCCGGCTCATTGTTGGCGATGTAATACGCACCGAACAGCAGCGCACCGGCAACGGCGAAATGAACCAGCGGTTCGCTCAGCAATCTCGCCCGGTTTCCTGTGGCATCGGGAGCTTTGGCTTCCGGGCCATCCAGAGGTGCTATAGGCAGGAGTTTCATTGGCACACCTATTCGTTTGACGCCGGAGAACGCAAAGCCGCTGCTGTGATCGGACTCCTTTTGAGATAGCTCAGGATCGCAAACTCGCCCGCCGGATCCTTCACAGCCTTCGACCTGATGATGTCGACGTACTCCGCCGTAAGGTCCCACGCCTCCCAGTCAGCCAGTTCCATGGCCACGAAACCCGCCATCGGACGGCGCACCTCGATGAAGTAACGATAGGCGTCCACGACCCGCTGGCGCGACACCGTTCCGTCGGCGCCGCCATGGACACTGAGCGCCAGCAGCGCGGCCTCGATCTCCGGCAGGGTACGCTGGCGGTCGGCGAAATAAGTCTGCTCGAGCCAATCGACCCGTGTCGCCCCGCGCAGTTCGAGGTCGGCTGCCAGCATCGCGGACAGGTTCGTCGCGTCCCGGCTGCCGAGCGCAACATTGATTTGTCGCTCGATTTCGATTGCATCGTCCGGGCCGCCCACGATGCCCAACAGCAGCGTGTATGCCGGGCGCCTGGAAGTCAGCTTCGGATCATTCGCCCAGATCGCGATTTTGGCCGGGTCGAGCCGGGACTTGAGAATTCGCATGGCAGCGAAAGGTGCCCGGGCAAGCTCGCCATACGCAATCTCCGCGACCAGCGGTTCGGCACTTTCAAGCTGTGGCGCGACGACGGCAACGCGCTCGCGCCACTCGGCGTCCGACAAATCCGACGACATCAGGGCCAATTGCGGTGGCCAGGTTCTTACTGGACGTGCTTCCATGCCGCGATTGGTCGCAACGAGGTCCCGGAGCCACCCGGCGTAGTGGTCATCCATGGAGCCGATGCTTGTCCACCTCTCGGACACCCGGTCGCGAATGAGCAGCAATGGTTTGTCTTGCGGCAGCGCCTGCACGGCCTCGCCTGGCATCTGACCCTCCGGCGACATCACCACTTGCGCTGTCAGGACCGCCAGGCTTGGCTCTGTTATGGTGCCGCCTGCCGCGGCATTGCCCTTGACCACTTCGATGATGCGAAACTGTTCGGGATTGGCCGACCGGAGGGCGATCACGGCCTCATCCGCAGAGTCCAGTTTCTGTCCAGGCGTGATTGTGATCGCCGACAGACAGATGACGCAGGCTTGCGCCTCTCCGGCGAAGGCCAGCAGCAGCAAGCCCAAGCCAGCGAGCAGCCGTTTCGGTATTTGTCTTGACAATAGTCTTGCGGCCATTGGTCAACCTCCGTCAGAAACAACCCGAGGATTGGAAGGCCCGCCGGCGAGATCCGGCGGGCCGGCTTGCGTGCAGCTCTAGAACGGCGGTTTTTGCTGGTCTAACGGGTCCAGCGTATGTGGCGTAGGCACAACTTCGTAGTTCGCGAAGCCGAATTCGTTGCTGCGCGCGGCGAAATATTTGTCGCCGAGCTTGTACACCCTCGCTTCGTAGGGCGCGTTGCCAAGTGTCGTGACGATCGCGCCATCCTTGATCGCGTAGGCAGAGCCTGATCCGGTCAGGCCGCCGTGGAACACGTCACCAACCTCACTGGGTTGCGGGATAGCGCCATTGACGTTGCCGATCAGGCGCTGGCCGGACGTGCTCCAGGCGATGCTGAAGACTTCTCCGGTGACATTATTCCGAACCCAGGTCGACTTTCCGAGGATCATCTCGGTAAGCGCCTTGTCGTCGAGCGGCGTCGCGCCTTGCGCCTGAAGATCGGCAACGGTGGTGCCTTTTGCCGTGGCCGTCCTCTGCTCCTGCGCCGGCGTGTACCAGATCGGCGAACTCCAGGCCCGCTCCTGGATCGTGGCCGCCACGTTGTCGGGCGGCGCTATGCCCAGCTGCTTCGCCTGGATCGTGGTCCAGCGAGGGGTGGGAATTTCCAAGGTGCGGGCATAGTAGAAGGCGTCGAGGCCCGCATCGAATTCGGGATCCGTCCAAACGCCCTTCAACTCCACCGCGCCGATGGTGTTGGTGTATGTAGCCTCGGAAACATTGACCGTGCTGCCGATGGGGGGAACTTCACCGGAGAGCGGGTCGGGCGTGCGTTCACCGGCCCATGCGACGTCAAAAACTTTCTCGAAGCTCTGGCCGTGCTTTGTCCAGCCCTTGACGATCTGTATCCGATCGAGGTTGCCGGAGGTCGGGTCCTTTACCGCCCACACGATGAATGAGGGCGCCTTCGCTTCACCGAGCGGCGGCAGGTCGCCGCCCATCGGCACGCCCCCTGCATAGGCACCTTTGACCCAGTCAGCCTGGTTGGCGACATCGGCCGCATCGGGCACGCCGAAGAACCGCACCTTGATATGCGGACCACTGGTGGCGAAGGTTTCCTTCCGCTGCATCGCGTCGAACAGCGACGCGCGGGTGTTTTCCTCTGCCCAAACCCCCGTCACTCCCGCAGGGTTCTCGAGCCTGACGTCGAGGCCGGCGAAAAGAAAGCCCGACATGCGCTGCTTCATGGCGCCGTCGGCACTGCCATGGCCGCCATAGAAGTTATCCTGGCGATAGGGCACTCCGGTGTTGTGCGAATCCGAGCCGCCGACAAAGCCGGTCTTGTAAGGGTTGTAGCCGCGTGCCTCCATCATCGAGAGGCCGTCTTTGAGCGCCTGGCGTACGTAGCTGCCCGGGACTTGCGGAAAGCGACCGGCCGGGTCGCCGAGCAGGTAGGTGAGAATCTCGAAATTGGCGAACTCGTCATTGGGCGAAAGCGTCGGATGGGTCTCCGAGGCGCCCTTGATCTGCTTGATCTCGGTCAGCCTTTCGTTGCGGTCCCGCGAGGCTGCCCAGGCTGCGTCGATCGGTCGGCCTTTCTCATCGACGTCGGTCGGAAACATGTGGCCGTCGGACAGATTGGCGTTATGCGAGATGGCGAGAAGCTCGTTGCCCGCCTTGCGCTGGCCGTCCATCCAGCCCCAGAGGTCCGACGGGTCGCTCGAATCGATCGAGCTGTAGGGCGCCTGCGGAACCTTGGCGCAATCCTTGAAGAAGACGTTGCGATGCATGTTCCGATTGTTCGGAGTCGAGGTCCATTCATAGGAGCAGAAGGCCGTAAATTTGCCCGGCTCGTTCGCCTGGTTGGCGATGTCGACGTTTTGCTTCCAGATGGATCCTGCAACTTGCGGCGATATCAGTTCCTCTATCGGCTTTTTGTCGACGATCGTCCCGCCAAGCCAGAGGTAGATACGCTGGATATCCGCCGGCGAGTGGACAATGAGCTTCTGCGCGATGGGCAGCTTGCTGATGTCGGAGCCGGGCGTGTTGGCGAGCGCGACGGTTCCGACATATTCGGAATGGTCGGTCACCCCCATCCAGTCAAGCGGCGTGTCGATCTTGATGTCGTAGCCGAGCGGGTGCTTGATGGTCTCGCCCTTGGCATATCGGTAAGCATCGGCTGGCGTGGTCTTGTGGTTGCCGAAGATGTAGGCGTCGAACGACCAGCCCGTGTGGACGTGCGTCTCACCGAAATATGCCTGCCTCTCCTGAGCCTCAGCCGAGCCCATGAGCGTCATCACTGTCGCGGCCGAGGCAAGCAAGGCACTTTTTCTACCAAACTTCTTCATCTGTAGCCTCCGTTGAGCTTCTGAAAATCTGCATCATCCACCGGATCGTTCACCCGCCTCGCGGACTACGGGTCGGTTGGCATCATTTGGCATATCTCCGCTCCGACCGTGAACAGACGGTTCGGCGCAATAGGTCAGCGCTTCCATGAGCGCGCAGGGCGCTCCTCGCACATCGGAACTTGATAAGGTTCACAAACCTCATGGCGGCGCACTCGAGCCGGCATCGATTGCATGGTGATCGTATTCACTCAGGGCGATCCTGACTTCCCGGGCGAACTTCGTAAGCGCGGTCGCGAGCAGAACGAGGGCGAGCGCGAACAGTATGCCCGCCCCGAAAACATGCTGCTGTCCGAGATAGGCACTGGCGAATGAGAATATGACCAGGATCGTGGCGACGACGCCGCTGACAACGGCAAAGTAAATCGCGCCGTTGACCAGCTGAGCGCGGCGTTGCAGCCGGGGAAGATCGGCCCTGAGGCGGCTCATCGCATGGCCCTTTTCCGGCAGCTTGTTAATGTCACGGATCCGATCGAGAATGTGGGTCAGTCGCGTAAACAACACTGAAACGAAGCCGGCCACCGCGCCAAGCAGGAAGGACGGCGCGATGGAGTGTGAGATCACCTGAGAAATCTGCTCAGGCGATGGGGTATTGAACAGCCCTTCCAGCATGGTGCGCGACTGCTCCCTGGGGTCCACGCATCAATAACAGGGCGGATAGGGGTAATAGCCGCAATACGGATGGTAGGCGGACGCGGCCGCCGCACCCACCGCTACCCCCGCGCCGAAGGCGGCGACCGGGTGGGCGTAGTAGGCCCCGTGCCACACAGGAGCGTGCCAGCCCACGCCACCCACGGCCACGCCACCGCGCGGGCCCCGGGCCGCGAACCAGTCGATGAACAGCGAGGCCGGACCGTCGGCGCCCTTGATCTCGCCCTCCAGGACCGACACGTCGAAGGTCAAGTTTTTCCCGTCAAGCTTCGGAGACTTCAGCACGACGACCGCGTCCTCGATCGATTTTCCGTCGCTGCTGAAGACCGAAATCGTCGCGTTGGGAGGGTCCTTGGCGAAACTGTCATTGCCCTCGTCCCACTGCTTGATGAACTCCGAGGTGAGCACATGTCCCGCCGAACGCCATGGCCGGTCGGCGAAGATGATGGAGTTGGTCGTGACCCCGCTCATCGTGAGCTTGCCCTCCTTGAGGGTTGCCCCGCTCGAGTTGAGCACGGCGAGCGAGGGGATCGTCTGCGGCTTGCCGCCGATGTGCTTTTGACCCGGCGCCTGCACGGCGTCCTGAGCGTACGCCAATCCCGGTACGGCGAGGCCCAGGATCACTGCAAAAATCAAGGCACTGTATCTGGTTTTCATCGGTCTAACTCCCACATTGCCATTGCGTTTCCGGTAGATCAGTTCGGCTGGCGCCGCTGCACGATTCCGCTGTAACCTGCTCACTGAACCAGCTCGATTTCGCTCGGTCGCCATTCCTTGGTGAAAAACGATTCAAGCGGGCTGTAGAGGCGAAGCAACGTGAACCAGCCCTTGCCGGGCATGGTCTGGATCCAGTTGCCGCGTTTGACGCCCTCCGGCTGGGCCGGACCGAACCAGATCGTCGTGGACCCATCCGCGTCCGCTTCGGCCGCCGGCGATGGATAGCTCTGGCTGCCGGCGCGCGGGTAGCCCTGCGGCGTCTGAAGCATCGAGCGCGACTGGTTGTCGTAGAGCGTGAACGACCAGAACGCTTCCGCCGGGATGTCCTTTGGCAGGATCACCCTGTAGGTCTTGCCGCCGTCGAGGTCGTTCTTGTCGGCGTCCAGGAAGCCCATGAGATACTGCGAGCCGACTTTGGGCAGCCGCATGATCATGCCGGGCGAGTCCAGCGTGTAGCCGTAGTAGAACGCAGTCTTGGAATCGAGGGTCCGAGCGCCGGTCGGCGGCAACGGTTCGAAGAGCCCTTCCTTCGTGATCATCGGCGGCGGCGTCTCGAAGTTGGCGCCACCCTCCCACAGCATGTTGCCCCACATTGAGTCGGGGTAATACGACCAGTCGGGATGAGGCCCGCTGAAGCGCCAGTTCAGCGCGCGCGAGGCAGCATTGCCCACCGCCGCCGCGTCGGTGAGAATCTTCTTCATCCGGTCGTCGGGCTTGAATTCCTTGCCCTTCACGATGCCGATGGCCGCCAACTGCCCTGCGAGCTCCGGATTGTAGGAATCGGCCGGCTCGTCCTGGATATTGGCGTTGATCATCTCGAAGAACGAGTAGTCGCTCGGCGGGATCGTATTGAACGCCTTGCCGCTCGCCTCCACGAACTTGGTCTCGGGAACCTTCAGGTTGGCTTCGAGCCTGACCTTGCCTTCAAGCGCTGTCGCGATGCTCGTGCCGACGCCGCCTCGTGTATAGGGATAGATCTTCATGTTCTTCTTGATGTTCTCGACGGTCGGCTTGGGATCGTTGTCCACAAGGTAACCGCGAGACGCATAGATGACCCGGTTCGTCTTCGACCGCGCCACGTAGAAACCACCTTCAGGAACCGGCCCATCATAGCCCGGCGGCAGGAGCAGGTATCTTCCGCCTTCGCCACGGTCGGGACCCGGGAACCCGACGTCAACGATCCAGCCGAACCACATGTCGTTGATTGTGCCGACGCCCATCGGGGGCTGCTCGACCACCATCGGCCCCTTCGTCAGATCGACGATGCTTAAGTAGTAGACCGTATCGGCGTTCGCTGTCAGAAACAGCGAATTCGAATCCATCAGTGTTGGATAGACGGTGACCGTGTTGTCCTCAGCGCCGATGCTGAGAAAGCCCTTGCGGATCGCATAGGCGGACGCGCCGCCATAGCTGTTCATGAACGCATCGAGCGCCCGAGTGAAATCCAGCGTGTCGTAGATCTTGGTGGCGGTTTCCGGGCTCGGTACGCCGTCCTTGAACTCGAGTGTGCCGATACTCGTTTCAATCTTGGCGGGTGCTCCGAGAGACTTAAGCGTCTCCTCCGACACCTGCGCTTGTGCGGACGCCGACAGCGCCAAGCAAAACAAGAATCCTCCAGCAACCGAAATCCGAAACATTGCCGCTACTCCTCTAGAAGCATGATCACGCGCTATCGTCTTGGAAAAAGGAATATGACCGCGAGCCTGGCGCCCCAGCCAGTTGGGCCGATGTCTTCCGGCGAGTCCGCCCAGTAACGCACGCCGCCCTGGATCTGCATTGGCTGCTCGCCCATCTTGAACAGCTTGGCGAGCGATGCATTGATAGGCACGGACCATTCCTCAGTCTTCCAGTCGTAGGTCGACTCGGTATTGAGCGTGAACGTCCAGGCGTCCTTGGTCGTGTAAGACACGAAAGGCTGAAGGAACATGGAACTGATATCCGGTTCGTTATTGTCGCCGGCAACCGACCAGATCTGATTGGCGAGCGCCCCCACCGTCCATCCACTGCCTTGCCATAGGATGACGGCCGTCGGCCCGATGCCCCATTTGTCCGCGCCAAGGAGGTCATTGGTTGCGGTGGGAATGAGAAAGACCGGACCGATGCCCCAGGTGATGCCATTGACGGTATGGCTTGGCGAGAAGAACAGGCTCTGTGTCGTATCACCCAAGCCGAATTGCGATCCGGCGCCCGGGAATATGTCGTTTTGGTCAATGATCGGCAGGATGGTTCGTGAAATCAGGTTCCAGTCCTCATTGAGGGTAATCGGCACAACCGGCTGGACGTTCACGTAGTACTGTTCGCCGTCCTCTTCGGGGCCGATCCCCCCATTGTAGTTGCCCTGGAACGGCACGCTGATCAAAGCGGCAAGCGGATTCGCCAGTTGGGTGGCAAGCCCTTCGCTATCGTCCTGCCCCAGCGCTCGCCCTGCATCCAAAAGCGATATCGCTATCCCGCACCAAACAAGATATCTACCCGCCACATTTCGCCCAGCCATCGACCATTCTCCAGGGCCTCCCGGCTTTGCCTGTGGCGCCGGGAGACGTCGCGGAGCCGGAAGCAGATGTAACACTACTCCCGACGCCGGACTTTCATAATGCTGAGTTTGACGCAATGAACTGTGGCAGGGAACGTAACTAACTGTATGCTACGGTGCCTGCCGCCGATTATCGGTCGGGAATGTCGAGGCCGGATTTGCGCAGCGAGGCCAGGACGGTTTCAACGTCCTGCGGGCGGCCAAGGCGGAGGGATATTTCCTCACGCATGTTGCGCAGGAGCGCGGGTTCGTTCTTTTCGAGCCATGCGCGTTCGACGACGGCCGCCGCCTTGTCTCCCGCTTCGCCGAAAATCACCGCCGCTATAAGATGATAGAGCGCGCTTTTCGGAACGGTTGTTTTCCTGATCCACATCACCGCCTGCTGATGGTCCCCGGCGAAATAGGCGCAGAGCGCAAGTCCCGACTCGTAATAGGCGAAGGGTCCCGGATTTCGGTCGCGCGCTTCCTTGATCAAGCGACAACCGGCCTCCCATTTCCCCGACAGAGCCAGGCGATAACCATATTCACCGATCAATTCCGTGTCGTTCGGATTGATCGCCATCGCACGCTCACCCACTTTTTCCGCCGCATCGAAGTCCCCGCTCAGGAAAAGACCAAACATCTCTGCCTGCAGGCCGCGGACATTCAGGGCATCGAGCTCCACAGCACGGCGTGCCGCGGCAAGTGCCCGATCGATGGAGCTGTGCCACGCGACCGGGTCATGGGGAAACCGGTATCTGATCTCATCGACATAGGTTTGTGCCAAAAGGCCCCATGCGGTTGCGTATCTTGGAAATCGCTGCACCGCCTTGTCCAGACAGGCGCGTACCGCAGGAAGCGCCTGGAGATCGAGACTGGCGCGATAGGCATAATAGGAAAGTGTGCAGGAATATGCAGCCCAGTCGTCCGGAGCGTTCGGCACGCTCAGCGCGGTCTCGGCCTGAAAGATCACGCCGTAGGTCTGACCAAGCGTCGTCGCCACTTTCCGCGCTATGTCGGCTTGGGCGGTGACGATCTTCCGGACTTCCATGTTTCCGTCGTAGCTGTCGGCCCACAATACCGAATCGTCCATTAGATTGACAAATCTCACCCGCAGCCGGAAGGCCTCACCCGACAGATCGACGCTCCCATGAAGAGCATAGCGTGGCGATTTGCCGTTTCCATGCGCTGCTTCCGCCGACTGGATGACGAGAAGATCCTTGAATCTGGAAAGCTTATCGATGATTTCCTGAGTGAGGCCGCTGGCGATTGCGGCGGAGGTTTCCGTTCCGTTCAGGCTTTCGAATCTCTCGACCAGTACCCGCGGAATCTCGGGCACGGTTGGAGTGACGCCAACGCCTCGCAACTGGATTGCCGCCGTGATCGCGAGAGCAGCAAGAAGGATTGCCAGGACAAATTTGGACCATTTGGATCCGCGCTCCCCCTCTTCTCTGGGAATTTCCTGCGTCTCGGCTGTTGAAGGCTCCTTTGGTGACACGAGCAGGTTTCGCGGCGCGAATGTTGGAACGTAGCCGCCCTTCGGAATGGTCAGGTGGACACGGTCCGACTGGCCACCCGTCAAATAGTATCTCTCCAGAGACCGCCGCAGATGACCAGCCTCGATTCTCACGATCGGGTCGTTCTGTGGATCAAAAGTTACGTCCCGCCCGAACACCTGAACGGCAATTGAATATGCCTTGATATGGCTGGCGCGCCCGGCAAGGGTCTCCTCGACCACATAGCTCAGGAAACGGCGCTCCCGGGCGGTCGCTTCGAAATCAGTGCTCTTCAAAATGCGGTCCAGCTGAGCCCTGACATCCTCGGCAGGCGGGGCTATTTCGTCGGAAGCGGACAATTCCGCCTGGGCCACACAACACCCCACCAGTTGTGAGATACAACTACACCTAGTCTATATTTTCAGCTTTCCGCTCAGACGTCCGCCGTAGCGTCAAAACTACTACGAATACTTCATAGCCGCAATAGAGGCGCCGCGACGGACAGTAATCGTCGCCAGCCCGCCATGACGCCAGCCGGCAAAGGGCTTCCGCCAACACGTAACTTACATGCTGTTGCTGGACTTCAATCCGATTGTTGATGAAGCTCACAGCGCACGGACCAAATCTGGAAGCAATGTTGCCGGATGGGGTTATGACAACAGGGAGGGCATTTCGGTTTGAGGAGCGCGGATATCTGGCTGCGATCCGACGATTTCCCAATTCCGAGCTCGCAATCAGAAGACTGATCAGCCAGAGCGAGACTTTCCGTGACATCTGCGACGAGCTCGCCGAAGCGGAAGGAGTTTTGTCGACATTCCCCGCGGCGGCGAGCCGGGAACCCCACGAGCCGCGCAGACAGGAATGGCAGGAAGTCGTGGATCGCCTGGTGGCCGAAGTCGCAGCTTCGCTGCGCACAGCACAGCGCCAGCAAATAAGCCTGGATCAGCGCCGATCCGGCGCCAGAGAGGAGGAGTGAAGATGAAGCGAACGCCAATCAACCCCAACAGCTCATGGCGGCGGCTGTTGGCGGCCGCTTTGCTCGGTCTGGCATTTACCATTCCACCAGCCATGGCTCAGAGCGCCATCGAAGCCGATGCCGATGCGATCCTGCGCGCCATGACGGATCAGTTGAAGGGACTGCAAAGCTTCACTGCCGACTATGACGTCGACAATGAGATCATCAACCAGGACGGCCAGAAGATCCAATACAGCGCCTCCGGCAAGATCTTGGCTTCCCGTGGCGCCGGCTTCCTGATTACGCGCCAGGGTCCGTTTGCGAACGCCCAGCTGACATTCGACGGCAAAGTCATTTCGCTCTATGGCAAGGACCTGAATGCTTATGTCCAACTGGACAGCCCCGGTCCTACATTTGAAGAAGCGGCCGAGGAATTTCGCACGGCAACCGGCCTCGATGCCGCCGGCGCCGATCTCATCGCCAGCGACCCCTATCCCCTGCTCACCGAGGACGTGGTCAAAGGCGTCCATGTGGGCGAAGCCTATATCGACGGCGAGAAATGCGACCATCTCGCTTTCCGCAATCCTTCGGTCGATTGGCAGATCTGGATCAGCACCGGCAAGCAAAAGCTGCCGCTGAAATATGTGATCACCACGAAATGGGTGACGGGCGCGCCGCAATATACGCTGCGGCTCAAGAACTGGGACACCGGCAAGGTCGACGCGAAGCTGTTTGCGTTCAAGCCGCCGGCCGATGCCAAGAAACTCGAGCAGATCCACGCCGATGCAGTTGGCGATGTGCACCTGGAGGGCGAGCAATGAGTAGCACATATCGCAAATATTTAGTGAGCGCCGCCATACTGACGGCTGTGGTACTGGCCGACGGCTGGACAGGTAGTGGATCGGCGCCAAGCGGCACGATCATCTCGAGCGCCGAGGCGCGTGTCGGCAGGCCCCTCACACCGGGCAGCGTTGCCGGCGTGGCCCGGCGCACCACGCGCAGGGTCATCCGTCGCTCGACGATCTATGTTGCCGCACTTCCTGCCGCCTGTGTCCGCACCAGCGTCAACGGCGTCACGGTCTGGCGCTGCGGCGGCACCTACTATCAGGCCTATGGCGGCCGCTATGTCGTCGTCTATGTCAATTGACATGGTGCCGGATCGGCGCTTGCGCGGACGTCTCCACGACTCAACTTGCGAGACGGCTCATATGAAGCACATCGGTATACTGCGTTCGATCTTGACGATCGCCGGAGCTGTGATCCTGGCCTCTTGCCAAATCGATGCCAACACGCCGATGCGGACTTTTGACATAAGGAATGTTGCCCAAACGAGCGTGCCGGTTTCGGTCAATGCCGTGATATCGGCGACCTTCGCATCGAAGTCCTGGTGCCAGGATGAGGGCGCCATGGCCATAGCCGCGCTCGGCAGCACGGTGGTGCCTATCCAGCCAG
>Ga0187894_10002341_pt1 | contig 22778 bp, 35 predicted proteins | sample GBC1701081metaG_FD_136650 | JGI IMG/M metagenome (GOLD analysis project Ga0187894, IMG submission 136650) | White microbial mat communities from a lava cave in the Kipuka Kanohina Cave System on the Island of Hawaii, USA - GBC170108-1 metaG ... | reverse complement strand
GACAACCTGGGCCTGACCATCGAGCTGATCACGCCCATCGCGATGGACAAAGGGCTGCGCTTCGCGATCCGCGAGGGCGGGCGCACCGTGGGCGCCGGCACAGTCGTCGAAATCATCCAGTAGAGGAAGGACGCATGGCGGGCAGGGAAAAGATCAGGATCAGGCTCAAGGCCTACGACCACCGGATCCTCGACCAGTCCACATCGGAAATCGTGGACACGGCCAAGAGAACCGGGGCGCGCGTCGCCGGGCCGATCCCTCTGCCCACGGCGCGCAGCATGTACTGCGTGCTGCGATCGCCGCACGTGGACAAGAAATCGCGCGAGCAGTTCGAGATCCGGACGCACAAGCGTCTGCTGGACATCCTCGAGCCGACGCCGCAGACGGTGGACGCGCTCATGAAGCTGGATCTGCCGGCGGGCGTGGACGTCGAGATCAAGTCGTTCTAGAGAAGGGAGAGGCATCGCGGCATGAGTGCCACGATTGATGCAATCATCGGCCGCAAGGTCGGCATGACGCAGATCTTCCGTGAGGACGGGGCCGTCGTGCCCGTCACGGTGCTGCGTGCGGGCCCCTGCGTGGTCGTGGGGCGCCGCACGAAAGCAAAGGACGGCTACGAGGCGGTCCGGCTGGGGCTGGTGGAGAGCTTCTCCAAGAAGAAGGTGAGCAAGGCCCAGAGAGGCCAGTCGGAAAAGAACAGCCTGCCTCCGTTCCGCACCCTCAGGGAGTTCAGGATGGATGAAGCCGGCGGGGAAGGATCGGGGCCGGCCATCGGGGACGCCGTGCAGGTGAGCCTGTTCGCGGAGATCCCGTTCGTGGACATCGTGGGAGTCAGCAAGGGGAAGGGGTTCGCCGGAGTGGTCAAGCGGCATCACTTCCGGGGCGGCGCGGCCACCCACGGGTCGATGTTCCACCGCGCCCCCGGGTCGATCGGCTCGTCCGCCTGGCCGTCGCGCGTCTTCAAGGGGATGCGGATGGGCGGGCACATGGGCAGCGACAGAGTCACGGTGAAGAATCTCAAAGTCATCCGCGTGGACACGGAGAACAACCTCCTCGTGGTCAAGGGCGCCGTGCCGGGCGCGCGCGGCACGCTGCTGCTGATCCGGAAGTCCAGGGCGGCAGGCAAGAAGAAGGATTGATGATGGCAGGGAGCAAAGTGAAGATCAGGAGCCTCGAGAACCGCGAGCTGCGCGACGCCTCGCTGTCAGAAGAGGTGTTCGGCGCGGAGTTCAACCGGCCGCTGGTCTGGGAGGCCGTGCGCGCCTACTCCGCGGCGGGCCGCGCCGGGACGCACGACACCAAGGCCCGGTCGGAGGTCGCGGGCAGCGGCCGCAAGCTGTGGAAGCAGAAGAAAACGGGCCGGGCGCGTATCGGGTCCGTCCGCTCCCCTCTGTGGCGCCACGGCGGCACCGTGCACGGCCCCACGCCGCGCTCGTACGCCTATCACTTCCCGCGCCGCAAGCGCGCCGGCGCCCTGCGCAGCGCGCTGTCCGAGAAGCTGCGCGGCGGACGGCTCCTGGTCGTTGATTCGCTGAGCATCGACTCGCACAAGACGAAGACATTCGCCGGGACGCTCGCGGGCCTCGGCGTGACGGGCACCGCGCTGGTCCTGGACGATCCCGTGGCGAAGAACCTGGAGCTGGCGGCGCGCAACCTGCCGCGCTGCAAGGTCAGCGTGGCGTCGGGCGTGAGCATCGTCGATCTGCTGCGGCATGAGTGGCTGGTGATCTCCGAGGCGGCGGCGCGCCGGCTCGAGCATGTCCTGAGCGATCTGAGGAGTACGAAGCCGTGAAGAGCGCGTCGCAGGTGGTTCTGGCTCCGGTGATCACGGAGAAGTCGACCGGCATCAAGGATGCGTCGCGGACGCTCTGCTTCGTGGTGGCCAGGAAGGCCAACAAGGTCGAGATCCGCAAGGCCGTGGAGACGCTGTTCAAGGTGAAGGTGTCGGCCGTCAGGACGCTCAACGTCCGCGGCAAGAAAAAGAGGCTCGGGCGCTACGAGGGCCGCCGGCCGGATTGGAAGAAGGCATACGTCACCCTGGCCGAAGGCCAGAAGATGATCGAGTACTTCGAGGGGACCTAGGACATGGGCATCAGACAGTTCGCGCCGACGTCGGCGGGCCGCCGCTTCATGACGGTGTCCACCTTCGAGGAGATCACCGAGACGACGCCTCTGAAGAAGCTGCTCGAGCCCAAGAAGCGCAGCGGAGGCCGCAACAACAAGGGCCAGATCACGATCTGGCACCGCGGCGGCGGCCACAAGCGCAAGTACCGCCTGATCGACTTCCGCAGAGACAAGGTGGACATCCCGGCCAAGGTGGCTTCCATCGAATACGACCCGAACCGCTCCGCGCGCATCGCCCGGCTGCACTACGCCGACGGCGAGAAGCGCTACATCCTGGCGCCCGCGGGGCTGCAGGTGGGGGCGACGGTCGTATCCGGGGCCGCGGCCGACATCCAGGTGGGCAACGCGCTGCCGCTCAAGAACATCCCGCTGGGCACGATGATCCACAACATCGAGCTGAAAATCGGGCACGGCGGACAGATGGTGCGCAGCGCGGGGGGTGCGGCCCAGATGCTGGCCAAGGAAGGCATTTACGCGCAGATCAAGCTGCCCTCGGGCGAGGTGCGCCGCGTCCACATGGAGTGCAAAGCCACCATCGGCCAGGTGGGCAACCTGGAGCACGAGAACATCTCGATCGGCAAGGCAGGCCGCAAGCGCTGGCTGGGCAGGCGGCCGATCAACAGGGGGGTCTCGATGAACCCGGTGGACCACCCGCACGGCGGTGGCGAGGGCAAGACATCGGGTGGGCGCCATCCGGTCACGCCGTGGGGCAAGCCGACGAAGGGATACAAGACACGCAACAACAGTCGGACCGACACGTTCATCGTCCGCAGCCGGCACAAGAAGTAGGCCGCAGAGGAGCATTCCGGGAACATGAGCCGCTCGCTGAAGAAGGGGCCCTTCGTGGACGCCCACCTGGCAAAGAAGATCGAGGATCAGAACCGCCGATCCGAGCACAAGGTGATCAAGACATGGTCGCGGCGGTCGGATGTCGTCCCCGAGATGGTGGGGCACACGATCGCGGTGCACAACGGAAGGAAATTCATCCCCGTCTACATCACCGAGAACATGGTGGGCCACAAGCTGGGCGAGTTCTCCTTCACCCGCACCTTCAAGGGACACCGCACGAAGGGCGAGACGACGGCGACGGCGGAGAGCTGAGTCGATGGCAACGACGGCGGCAATGGAAGAGACGGCTTCCTCGGCGATGCTGAGGTACTACCGATGCTCGCCGCAGAAGGCGAAGCTGGTCGTGGATCAGATCCGCGGCCGCAATGTCAACGCCGCGCTGGCTTTGCTGCGGCACTCCCCCAAGGCGGCGAGCCGCGCGATCGGCAAGCTGCTCAAGTCGGCGGTGGCCAACGCGGAGAAGGGCGGATCGCAGCGAGTGGATATCGACAGCCTGTTCGTGGCGGAGGCATGGGTGGGGCCAGGACCGAGCCTGACGCGCTCGCGCGGCAGAGCCTTCGGGAGGGCCTTTCCGATAAAGCACCGGATGTGCCACATCCGGCTGCGGCTTGCAGCGAAGATGGCGCAGGACGAGGCGGTTCCCGTGGGACGGGCGGATGCGGCCGAGGGCGGCACGGCGAAGGCTGGCGGCGCAAGCGCCCCGAAGACACGGGCACGGACAAGGGCACACAAGGCCGCTCCGGCAGTCAGGAAGCCGGCGGGCCGCAAGAGATAGCAGGTCGCAAGAGAGGAAGCAGGAGGGTTTCGTGGGTCAGAAGGTTCACCCCTATGGGTTCCGGCTGGGCTTCAACAGGACGTGGCTGTCGCGCTGGTACCACGAGAAAAAGTACGCGGAGCTGCTGCACGAGGATCTCAAGCTGCGGCGCACTCTCAAGAAGCGCCTGATGCACGCGGGGATCGCCAGCATCGAGATCGAGCGGGCGGCCAACAAGCTCAAGATCAACATCCTGACGTCGCGGCCCGGGATCATCATCGGCAAGCGCGGCGCGGAGATCGACAAGCTGCGCGATGAGATCGTGAAGCGCACGGGGCGCGAGGTGTTCATCAACATCCAGGAGATCCTCAAGCCCGAGCTCGAGTCGCAGCTCCTGGCGGAATCGGTGGCCATGCAGCTCGAAAAGCGCGTGGCGTTCCGCCGCGCGATGCGCAAGGCGATCGAATCGGCACAACGCTTCGGGGCCAAGGGGATCAAGGTGCGCGTCTCGGGCCGGCTGGGCGGCGCGGAGATCGCCCGCTCCGAATGGTACCTGGAGGGCAGGCTGCCACTGCACACGCTGCGCAGCGACGTGGACTACGGGTTCGCCGAAGCGCGCACCACCTACGGCGTCATCGGCGTGAAGGTCTGGATCTACAAGGGTGAGCTGGCCGAGGTCGGCCGCCGGGCGCGTGAAGGCCGGCCCGGGTTCGCGGCGTAGTTGATCGAGAACGTTGATCAGTAACGTGGATCAGTAACGGGGCGGAGCATTCAGCATGTTGATGCCGAGCAAGGTCAAGTTTCGCAAGCAGCAGCGCGGCCGCAGGCGCGGCAAGGCGCAGCGCGGCAGCAGCCTCGCCTTCGGCGACTACGGGCTCAAGGCGCTGGAGTGCGGCTGGATGTCGGCACGGCAGATCGAAGCCGGCCGCGTCGCCATGACGCGCTTCATCAAGCGCGGCGGGAAGATCTGGGTGCGCGCCTTCCCCTGGAAGCCGATCACCAAGAAGCCTGCCGAGACGCGCATGGGCAAGGGCAAGGGCGCTCCGGAGGCATGGGTGGATGTGATCCGCCCGGGCAAGATCATCTATGAGATGGAAGGCGTGACCCTGGAGATCGCCAAAGAGGCGATGCGGCTCGCGTCGCACAAGCTGTCGCTCAAGTGCCGGTTCGTGGCCAGGCCCGGCGCCGGGCAGGAGCACGGAGGCGCGGTATGAAGGCCGCCAAGCTGCGCGATATGACGCTCGATGAGCTGAGGCTCGAGGAGACGCAGCTCGTCGACAAGATCTTCCGCCTGCGCTTCCAGATCGCCGCCAGCCAGGTGGAGAATCCGGCGTCGATCCACGTGATGCGGAAGGATCTGGCGCGGGTCAAGACCATCATCAGGCAGAAGTCAGCGGGGGCGACATGAGCGTTTCGGCAGAGGACAAGCGCGCCGCGCGCAACGTGCACCGTGCGTCGAAAGTCGGCGTCGTGGTGAGCGACAAGATGGACAAGACCGCCGTGGTGGCGGTCGAGAGGATGGTGCGGCACGCGGCCTACAAGCGGATCATCCGGCGGACCTCGAAGTTCTTCGCCCACGATGAGACCAACACCGCCCACGTGGGAGACCAGGTCGAGATCGTGGAGACGCGGCCGATGTCGCGCAACAAGCGCTGGCGGATCTCCCGCGTGATCACCCGCGCGCCCGAGAGGGTGCGTGAGGCGCGGTCCCTCGAGGACGCGGGGGCTGATTCATGATTCAGATGCGCACCATCCTGGACGTCGCGGACAACTCCGGTGCGCGCAGGATCTCCTGTATCGGAGTGCGGGGCGGCTCGATCGGCAGGTACGGCCGCCTCGGCGACATCATCACGGCCAACGTGAAGGAGGCCGCGCCGGACGGGACGGTGAAGAAGGGCCAGGTGGTCCGTGCGGTCATCGTGCGGACGCGCAAGGAGCAGCGCCGCCGCGACGGCAGCTACATCCGCTTTGATCAGAACGCGGCCGTTCTCATCAACACCGACAACGAGCCGGTGGGAACGCGCGTGTTCGGTCCCGTGGCGCGCGAGCTCAGGGAGAAGAAGTTCATGAAGATCGTCTCGCTGGCGCCGGAGGTGCTCTGATGGCGCGCACGACGCCGGGCAAGTCGCACGGTGCGGTGAGCCGCACAGGAGGGCGCGTCCGCGTCCACGTGCGCAAGAACGACACGGTGAAGGTTCTGGCCGGCAAGGCGCGCGGCAAGCTCGGACGCGTCCTGTCGGTGACGCCCGACCGGGGCGTGGCATTCGTGGAGGGAGTGCAATTCGTCAAGAGGCACACCCGTCCCAATCCCTCGCGCAACATCAAGGGGGGGATCGTGGAAAAGGAAGGGCCGATCCACGTCTCTAACCTGATGGTGGTCTGCCCGGACTGCAAGCGCCCCACCCGTCCGGCCTACAAGTTCCAGGAGGATGGCGAAAAGATCAGGGCCTGCCGCAAGTGCGGCAGCGACATGGCCCCGCGCACGTAGCGCAGGGGCTTCGCGAGGAAACGACGATGGCGACGACATCGAAGGTCACACCGAGGGTACTGGAGCACTACCGGCAGGCGGCGATGCCCGAGCTCAGCAAGGAGTTCGGCTACAAGAGCCCGATGTCCGTTCCGCGCCTGTCGCGGATCGTGATCAACATGGGCGTAGGGGCGGCCAAGGACGACATCAAGATCCTCGACGCCGCGGTGGAGGAGCTCGGCCTGATCTCAGGCCAGCGCCCGAGCATCACGCGGGCGCGCAAGTCGATCGCCAACTTCAAGCTGCGGGAGAAGCTGCCGATCGGCTGCGCCGTGACGCTGCGCGGCCGCCGGATGTACGAGTTCTTCGACAGGCTGGTCAACGTGGCGCTGCCCCGCGTGAGGGACTTTCGCGGGGTGCCGACCAAGTCGTTCGACGGCCGGGGAAACTACACGCTCGGCGTGACCGATCATCTGATCTTCCCCGAGGTCACAGGCGGGAAGGTGGAGCGCATCAAGGGGATGAATATCACCATCGTGACCACGGCCAGGACGGACAACGAGGCCCGGGCGCTGCTGGCGGCGCTGGGACTGCCGTTCCGCCGCGCCGCGTAATGAGCTGAGGGAGAGATGGCGACGACGGCGCAGTACAACAGATCAATCGTGAAGGTTCCCAAGTTCAAGATCCGCCGACGGAACCGGTGCCGGCTCTGTGGGAGGCCGCGTGGTTACCTGCGCCGCTTCCACCTGTGCCGTCTCTGCTTCCGGAAGCTCGCGCTGCAGGGCGAAGTCCCCGGCGTGATCAAAGCAAGCTGGTAGACGCTGGAGGCGCGCAGAAACCGATGATGACCGACCCGATCGCCGACATGCTGACCCGGCTCCGCAACGCGGGCCTGGCGAAGCACTCGCAGACCTCGATGCCCCTGTCGCGCATCAAGACTGATCTCGCGCGCATCCTGAAGGAAGCCGGCTACATCGACGACTTCAAGATCGCCCGCGAGGGCAGCAAGGGGACGCTGACGATCGCCATGCGGTACGGTCCCGAGGGCGAGCGGGTCATCTCCGGGATCGAGCGGGTCTCACGCTCGGGCAGGCGCGTCTACGTCAACAAGAACGAGATACCCCAGGTCCTTGGCGGGCTGGGCGTCACGATCATCTCCACGCCGCAGGGCATGATGACCGGGGGCGAATCGCGCCGCCGGGGGCTCGGTGGCGAGGTGATCTGCAACATCTGGTGAGGAAAAGACAATGTCGCGTATCGGCAAGCTTCCGGTGAGCCTCCCGCAGGGCGTCTCGGTCCAGGTGGCCGGCGCCGCCATCCAGGTCAAGGGCCCCAAGGGCACGCTCCTCACGCCGCTGCCGGGCGGGATCACGGCCAAGGTTGAGGGGGGCAGCGTGGTGCTGGCGCGGCGCAACGACGATCGCCGCCAGCGGGCGCTGCACGGAATGGCCCGTGCGATCCTGGCCAACGCGGTCAAGGGAGTCTCGGCTCTCTGGACGCGGGACCTGGACATCCAGGGGATCGGCTACCGCGCGGTGGTGAGCGGAAAGAACGTGGAGTTCGCCCTGGGATACTCCCATCCGGTCCATTACCCGATCCCCGAGGGGATCACGATCACCGTGGCGCAGCAGACCCGCGTCCAGGTGTCGGGGGCCGATCGGCAGAAGGTGGGTCAGGTGGCCGCGGAGATCCGCGCGCTCAAGCCGCCGGAGCCCTACAAGGGCAAGGGGATCCGGTACGTGGACGAAGTCATCAAGAAGAAGGTCGGCAAGACCGGCGCCTAGAGCGGGGACGAGAGCACTCATGTTCACGATACACGACAAAAACGATGTGCGACGCGAGCGGCGCGGACGTTACCGCAGCCGGATGTCGGGCACCGCGCAGCGGCCGCGCCTGGCTGTCTACCGCAGCCTGGGCCACATCTACGTCCAGGCGATCGACGACGCCAGCGGGGTCACCCTCGTGGCCGCCTCCAGCGTGGACAAGGAGATCCGCAAGGGTCTCAAGGGGGGCGGCAACGTGGCCGCAGCCAAGCTGGTCGGCAAGGCGATCGCCGAGAGGCTGAAGGAAAAAGGGCTCGAGCAGGTGATCTTCGACCGCGGCGGGTACCTCTACCATGGCCGGGTCAAGGCGCTGGCGGATGCCGCGCGCGAGCATGGTTTGAAGTTTTGACAGCATTTTGTAAGACGGGCCTGAAGTTCTGAGACGGGGAGTCTGATGGCATTCGACAGAAGAGGCGGTTACGGCTCGCGATCGCGCGGGGACCAGTCCGACCGGGCGTCGGGCGAGCTCAAGGACACCGTGGTCCACATCAACAGGGTGACCAAGGTCGTCAAGGGAGGAAAGAACTTCTCCTTCTCGGCTCTGGTTGTGGTGGGAGACGGGCGCGGGCGCGTCGGATTCGGCCTGGGGAAAGCAAAGGAAGTTCCGGCTGCGATCGCCAAGGCCGTCGAGAGGGCGCGCCGCACGCTGGTGACTATCGCCATGAAGGGGACGACAATCACTCATCCCATCGTGGGGCGCTTCGGCGCCGGACGCGTCATGCTGCGCCCCGCCAGCCCCGGCACGGGCGTCATCGCCGGCGGCGCCGTGCGCGCGGTGCTGGAGTCTGTCGGCATCGCCGACATCCTCACCAAGTGCATCGGGACCGACAACCCGCATAACGTGGTGCGGGCCACGTTCGACGGCCTCGGCCGGCTCAAGGATCCGGCCCGCCTGGCCCGGCTCCGCGGCAAGGAGCTCTCCGAGGTGATGGAGTCCTGACCATGGCAGCCAGGAGACCCCAGAGCAGCAAGCCGACGGGCGAGACGATCAGGGTGCGGCAGATCCGCAGCGGGATCGGGTTCGACCGCAAGCAGAAAGAGACGCTGCGCTCGCTCGGATTCAAGCGGCTCCAGCAGGTGGTGGAGCTGCCGGACAACCCGGCGGTGCGGGGGATGGTGTACGCCGTGCGCCATCTGGTGGAGCTCGTGCCCGCCGGCGCGCCGGCGAAAGGGAAGCGCTGATGGCAACGAAGAAGACCCCGGCCAGGAAGAAGGCCCCGGCCTCACGCAAGCCGGCCGCTCCACGCGGAGACAGGACACGCGCAGACAAGACGACCCGCCAGGCCAGGTCCCCCCGGGAGGGTGCCGCCAGGCGCAAGCCGGCGCCACGCGCCCGGGAGGCTCTCACGGCCCCGGACCGGCCGGCCGGTGCGACCACGATGGGACTGCACGACCTGAGGCCGGCCAGGGGCGCCACGCACAAGCGCAAGCGCATCGGGCGCGGGCCCGGCTCCGGTCACGGCAAGACGGCGGGGCGCGGCAACAAGGGATTCTGGTCGCGCTCGGGCTCGTCCCAGAAGCGCGGCTTTGAAGGCGGCCAGATGCCGCTGCACCGCAGGGTGCCCAAGCGCGGGTTCACGAACATCTTCAGGAAGGAGTTCTCCGAAGTGAACGTGGACACGCTTGCAGCGCGCTTTGCGGCCGGCGCCACCGTCGGGCCGGACGAGCTGCGGTCGGCCGGCATCGTGCACAAGATCCTGGACGGGCTCAAGGTGCTCGGCCGCGGTGAGATTGCCCATGCGCTCATCGTGAAGGCCCACCGGTTCAGCGCCGAGGCGCGCCGGAAGATCGAGGCAGCCGGCGGCACGGTCGAGGTCCTGTGATCGACACGGTCAAGAACATCTTCAACGTGCCGGACCTGCGCAAGCGGGTCATGTTCACGTTCGGGCTGCTCGCGGTCTACCGCATCGGCGCCTTCATCCCCACTCCCGGGATCGACGCCAAGGTGTTCGAGCAGTTCTTCACCGAGCAGGGCAGCCTGCTGGGCTTCGTGGACCTCTTCTCCGGGGGCAATCTCAGCCGCCTGACGATCTTCGCCATGGGGATCATGCCCTACATCTCCGCGTCGATCATCCTGCAGCTTCTCACGGTCATCTGGCCCTATCTCGAGAAGCTCTCCAAGGAAGGGGAGATGGGGCGCCGGAAGATCACCCAGTACACCCGCTACGGCACCATCTTGATCTCGATCGTGCAGGGCTCGGGAATCGCCGTGTGGGCGCAGACCGCCGTGCCGCAGGCCGTGCCCAGCCCCGGGTTCTGGTTCATCTGCATGACGGTGCTCACCTTGACGACGGGCACTGCGTTCATCATGTGGCTCGGAGAGCAGATCACCGAGCGCGGCATAGGTAACGGCATCTCACTGATCATCTTCGCAGGGATCGTGGTGGGCCTGGTCCCTGCCACCATCAGCACTGCCCAGGATGTCCTGAACAACCGGCTGGGCCTGATCCCGGTGATGCTCCTGGTGGTCGTCATGGTCGCCGTGGTCGGCTTCGTGGTCTTCGTGGAGCGCGCCCAGCGGCGCATCCCGGTGCAGTACGCCCGCCGCGTCGTGGGGCGCCGTACCTACAGCGGCATGAGCACCCACCTGCCGCTCAAGATCAACACGGGCGGCGTCATCCCGGTCATCTTCGCCTCATCCATCCTGTCGATCCCGGCGATGGCCGCCAGCATGCTGAGGCTCGATCAGATCGGCTGGGTGAAAGGGCTGCTGAGGCAGCTCGAGTTCAACACGCCGGTGCACAATCTGCTCTACCTCATCACCATCATCTTTTTCTGCTATTTCTACGTGTCGATCATCTTCAACCCGGTGGACACGGCGGACAATCTCAAGAAGTACGGCGGGTTCATCCCCGGCATCCGCCCGGGGCGCAGGACCGCCGAATACATCGACAGGATCCTCAACCGGATCACCCTGGGCGGCGCGCTTTACCTCGGCATGGTCGCGCTGCTGCCCACCTTCCTGATCTCCGGGGTGAGCGTGCAGACGCTTCCGTGGATCGGGCCCGCGCTCCAGAAATGGATGCCCGAATGGATCACTCTGGGGCTCGGGATCACGTTCTATTTCGGAGGGACCTCCCTGCTGATCGTCGTGGGCGTGGCCATGGATACGGTCCAGCAGGTTGAATCACAGCTCATCATGCGGCATTATGACGGATTCCTGAAGGGCTCCCGCGTGAGGGGACGCCGCGGATGAGGCTGGTGCTCCTCGGTCCACCGGGAGCCGGCAAGGGAACCCAGGCGGTGGAGCTGAAGCAGGCACTGGGAATCCCGCACATCTCCACGGGAGAGATGCTCAGGGCGGCGATAGCCGCCGGCACGCCCGTGGGATTGAAGGCAAAAGAGCTCGTCGAGTCGGGAAGGCTGGTGCCCGACGAGATGATTGGAGAGATCGTCGAACAGAGGCTGGCTCAAACGGACGCTGCGGGGGGCTTCCTGCTGGATGGCTTCCCGCGCACGGTGGGTCAGGCCGGGATCCTTGACAAGACGCTGGTGCCCCTGGGGGCGCGGCTCGACGCGGTCCTGTACATGATGCTGGACGATGCGGCGATCATGGAGCGGCTTTCGGGCCGCCGGACGTGCGCCGCCTGCGGCAGTCCCACGCACGTCACGGGCGCCCGGTCGAAGAAGGAGGGCACCTGCGAGCGCTGCGGGGGCCGACTGGTGCAGCGGGAGGATGACCGCGAAGAGGTTGTGGCCCGGCGCGTGCAGGTCTACCGGGAGCAGACGGAGCCGCTGGTGGAGCACTACCGGCGGCGCGGCCTTCTGAGGGAGGTGCCGGCCGCAGGGAGCGTCGAGACGGTGCAGCGCAGGATGCTGGCCGCGGTGCAGGGAAGCGGGTCATGATCGAGCTGAAGTCCTGGGCTGAGCTGCAGACCATGAACCGGTGCAACGCGATTGTCCTGGACATCCTGCACCGGCTGGCGGAGCGGATCGAGCCGGGAGTCACCACGGCGGACCTGGATCGCATGGCGGATGAATGGACCCTGAAGGCCAGCGCGAAGCCGGCCTTCAAGGGGTACAGGGGATACCCGGCGACGCTGTGCGCGTCGGTGAACGAGCAGATCGTGCATGGGATTCCGTCGCGACGGACCCTGCGCAGCGGAGACATCATCGGCATCGACATGGGGGTGATCGTGGACGGCCTGTACGGCGATGCCGCGATGACCGTGCCCGTGGGAACGGTGGATCCGGAGGCAAGCAGGCTCCTGGAGGTGACCGAGAAGTCACTGCGGCTCGGGATCGAGAAGATCAAGCCGGGCAACAAGGTTTCCGACATCGGTCATGCGGTCGAGCAGTACGCGACGGCGCACGGCTACACCGTGGTGCGGGAGTTCACCGGACACGGGATCGGCCGGCGCCTGCACGAGGATCCGCAAGTGCACAATTACGGCCCGCCCGGGCGCGGGCCGAGAATTCAGGAAGGCATGGTGCTGGCGATCGAGCCGATGCTGTGCGCAGGCCGGGCCGATGTCGTGATGGCGGACGACGACTGGACCGCGTCCACGGCCGACGGCAGTCTGTCGGCACACTTCGAGAGATCGGTGGCGGTGACCCCCGGCGGACCGTGGGTCCTGGGCGAATCGGCGCCGCCTGACGGCGGGCGCGGCTGAGGATATGTCCAAAGAGGACGCGATACAGGTCGAGGCCGTGGTGGTCGAGCCGCTGCCCAACGCCATGTTCCGCGTCGAGCTGGAGAACAAGCATCGGGTGCTGGCGCACATCTCGGGCAAGATGAGGAAGAACTTCATCCGGATCCTGCCCGGCGACAAGGTTCTGGTGGAGCTCTCCCCCTACGATCTCACGCGGGGACGGATCGTCTACCGGTACAAATAGAGGGAACGGTCATGAAGGTCCGCAGCAGCGTCAAGAAAATGTGCGACAAGTGCAAGATCATCCGGCGGCGTGGCGTCGTGCGGATCATCTGTGAGAACCCTAAGCACAAACAACGGCAAGGTTGATGGAAGTACGGGTGATGGAGGAGCTTCGTGGCACGTATCTCAGGCATTGACCTTCCGCAGGGCAAGCGGGTCGAAATCGGCCTGACCTACATCTACGGCATCGGCCGGGCGCGCTCCCAGACCATTCTGGAAAAGGCGGGAGTTTCGGTCGACACCAAGGTGAAGGACCTCTCCGAGGAGGAGGTCACGCGGATACGCAAGGTCATCCAGGATGAAGGGGGCGTGGAGGGGGATCTCCGCAAGAACATCCAGATGGATGTCCGGCGTCTCATCGAGATCGGCTCCTACAGGGGCTACCGGCACCGCCGGAATCTTCCGGCGAGGGGCCAGAGAACACATACGAACGCGCGCACGCGGCGGGGTCCGCGCGTCGCGATCGCCGGCAAGAAGAAGACAGTCGGCAAGAAGGGATAACAGGTCATGGCTGTCGGCAAGAAGAAGTCGGGCGGCAAGAAGAAGGAAAAGCGCGTGGTGCCCGTGGGCGTGGCGCACATCCACGCCACGTTCAACAACACCATCGTCACAATCGCCGATGTGGAGGGGAACGTGCTGGCCTGGAGCAGCGCGGGGCAGCACGGCTTCAAGGGCTCCCGCAAGGGAACGCCGTTCGCGGCTCAGGTGGCCGCGGGCGCCGCGGCCGCCGCAGCCAAGGAGTACGGCCTGCGCTCGCTCGACGTGCGCGTGAAGGGGCCCGGCGGGGGGCGCGAGTCCTCGGTGCGGGCGCTTCAGGCCGCCGGCATTGAGATCAAGTCAATCAAGGACGTGACACCGATTCCGCACAACGGCTGCCGGCCGCCCAAGCGGCGCAGGGTCTGACAGGAACGAGGGAGGAGACGTGGCTCGTTTTCGCAATGCGGTCTGCAGGTTATGCCGGCGCGAGGGGATGAAGCTCTTCCTCAAGGGAGAGCGCTGCTTCAAGCCCTCCTGCGCCATCGAGAAGCGCAACTACGCGCCGGGACAGCACGGCCAGCGGCGCCAGAAGATCCAGGCCTACGGCGTGCAGCTGCGCGAGAAGCAGAAGACCAAGCGCATCTACGGTGTGCTGGAGCGGCAGTTCCGGAGGCACTTCGGGGAGGCCGAGCGCCAGCGGGGCATCACCGGAGAAAACCTCCTAAGCATCCTGGAGCGGCGGCTGGACAATGTCGTGTACAAGCTGGGCTTTGCCTCCTCCCGGGCCCAGGCGCGGCAGATCGTGGCCCACGGACACGTGCTGGTGAACGACAGGCGCGTGGATGTCCCCAGCTTCGACGTGCGCGCCGGGGTATCCGTGGCCATCAAGGAAGGCAGCCGGAAGAACCCGGTGATTCTGGCGGCCATCGAGCAGGCCCGCTCGCGCGGCGTGCCACGGTGGCTGTCGCTGGATGCTGAGGGGCTGCGCGGCACCGTGTCGAGCGTGCCCACACGTGAGGATATCTCCCTGCCGATTCAAGAGCAGTTGATCGTCGAACTCTACTCCAAGTGAGGTTGGCCAGATGCTGTGGAAAGGTTTCCAGAGGCCCAAGCGCCTCGAGTGCGTTCTCGAGTCACTGAACCCGACGTTCGGAAAATTCTACGCGCAGCCCTTCGAGCGGGGCTTCGGCACGACCATCGGCAACGCGCTCCGGCGGGTGCTGCTGTCGTCGATTGAAGGTGCAGCGATCACCGCTGTGAAGATCGATGGTGTGCTGCACGAGTTCTCCTCGCTGCCGGGTGTGGTCGAGGACACGACGGACATCATCCTCAACCTCAAGCAGATCCCGATCAAGCTGAATGTGGATCACCCCGAGACGATCACGATCCGATGCGACGGGCCGCGCGACGTCCGGGCGAGTGACATCCAGGCCAGCAGCAACGTGGAGATCCTCGATCCTGATGTCCACATCGCCACGCTGAGCGAGGAAGGCAAGCTGCACATGGAGATGCGCGTCAAGCAGGGACGCGGCTACATCTCCGCCGACCGCAACTTCGACGGCGATCTGGACATCGGCTACATCCCGATCGATTCGGTCCACTCGCCGGTGCGCAAGGTGTCGTACCTCGTCGAGGATGCCCGGCTGGGACAGACCACCGACTACGAGAAGCTGTCGGTCGAGGTGTCCACCAACGGGTCGGTGCTGCCTCAGGACGCGGTCGCCCTGGCCTCCAAGCTGATCAAGGATCACCTCACCATCTTCATGAACTTCGAGGAAGGCGATCTGAGGCACGATGACGACACCAGCCGCGAGGAGGAGCGTCTCAACGAGAATCTCTCCCGCAGCGTGGACGAGCTGGAGCTCTCTGTGCGCTCGTACAACTGCCTCAAGAACGCCAACATCCGCACGATCGGCGAGCTGGTCCAGAAGACCGAGGCCGAGATGCTCAAGACCAAGAACTTCGGCCGGAAGTCGCTCAACGAGATCAAGGAGCTTCTGGCCTCGATGGGCCTGACGCTCGGCATGAAGATCGACGACAAGCGCAGGGCGCCCGCGGCCCCCGTGCCGCAGATCTGAGGAGACACGCCGATGTACCACAACAGGGCTTACCGGAAGCTGGGGCGCACGCACACGCACCGCCTGGCCACGCTGCGCGCCCTCTCCACCGCCCTGTTCCGGCGGGAGAGGATCACCACCACCCTGATGAAGGCCAAGGAGCTGCGTCCCTTCGCGGAGAAGCTGATCACCCGCGCGCGGCGCGATAACCTTCATGCCCGCCGCCTCATCGGCCGCCACATCCAGGATCAGGAGGTGGCCCGCAAGCTGGTGACCACGCTGTCGCCGCGATTCGCCGACCGCCCGGGCGGCTACATGCGCATCATCAAGCTGGGCCGCAGGCAGGGAGACGGCGCCGAGATCGCCGTGGTGGAGCTGATCGGCTCGGAGCCCGATTTCAAGAAGAAGGCCGAGGACAAGAAGCAGGCACCGCAGAAGAAGCCGGGCCTGGCGTCGCGCCTCCTGGGGCGCAAGGCGAAGGCCCAGGCATCCGGCGAGCCGGGCGCCGAGGGTGCGGAGCCATCCGAGGGGGGCCCGGGCCCTGCCGAGAAGCACAGGCACAAGCACGCCGATCGCGGCGGCCGGTCCGGCGGCGCCCCCGGCGCGCGGCCCAAGGACAAGGCTCCCAAGGGCTCGAAAAAGACCTGATCTGTGCCTCGCCGGAATGACATCAAGAAGATCCTTATCATCGGCTCCGGCCCCATCGTCATCGGCCAGGCCTGCGAGTTCGATTACTCCGGAACGCAGGCGTGCAAAGCGCTGCGGGAGGACGGCTACGAAGTCGTCCTGATCAACTCGAATCCCGCCACGATCATGACCGACCCTGATCTGGCGGACCGCACCTACATAGAACCGCTCACCGCCGAGATCGTCACCAGGGTCATCGAGCGCGAGCGCCCCGATGCGATCCTCCCCACCGTGGGCGGCCAGACCGCGCTCAATATCGCGGTGCAGCTGGGCAAGGACGGCGTCCTGGACGCCTTCGACATCGAGCTGCTCGGAGCCCGGATCCCCTCCATCGAGCTGTGCGAAGACAGGCTGCTCTTCAAGAAAACCATCTCGCGGATCGGCCTGGATGTGCCTCGATCAGGAATGGCCGATTCGGTGCAGAGCGCCGAGGAGATACTGTCCACGACGGGGTTTCCTGCGATCGTCCGCCCCTCGTTCACCCTGGGCGGCACCGGCGGCGGGATCGCGTACAACGTCGAGGAGTTCCGCGAGATCATCGCCCGGGGACTGGATCTGTCGCCCTTGGGCCAGGTGCTCGTCGAGGAGTCGGTGCTGGGGTGGAAGGAGTTCGAGCTGGAGGTGATGCGGGACCTCAAGGACAACGTGGTCATCATCTGTAGCATCGAAAACGTCGACGCCATGGGGGTGCACACCGGCGATTCGATCACAGTGGCCCCCGCACAGACGCTCACCGACAAGGAATACCAGGACATGCGGGACGCCGCCATCCGGATCATACGGGCGGTGGGAGTGGAGACGGGCGGGTCCAACATCCAGTTCGCCATCGATCCGCGCACCGGCAGGATGGTCGTCATCGAGATGAATCCGCGCGTGTCGCGCTCCTCGGCGCTGGCCTCCAAGGCGACCGGCTTTCCCATCGCCAAGATCGCCGCGAAGCTGGCCGTGGGGTACACCCTGGATGAGATTCCCAACGACATCACGAAGGAAACGCCGTCCAGCTTCGAGCCCAGCATCGATTACGTCGTGGTGAAGATCCCCCGCTGGGCGTTCGAGAAGTTCCCCGGCGCCGACCCGACACTGGGTGTGCAGATGAAATCGGTGGGCGAGGCGATGGCCATCGGCCGGACCTTCAAGGAAGCGCTCCAGAAGGGAATCCGATCGCTCGAGAGCGGCCGGGCCGGCCTGGGAGCCGACGGCGCCGATCGGATCGACCCGTCACGACTGCGCGAAAACCTGAGCATGCCCCATGCGGAGAGGCTCTTCTACATCCGCTATGCGCTGCAGGCGGGCATGTCGCTGGACGCCATCGCCGAGATGACCAGCATCGACCGGTGGTTCATCAAGAACATCGAGCAGATCGTGAACCTCGAGGGACAGCTGAGGGCATTCGAGCTGGCGACCGTCCCGGAGGACCTTCTGCGCCGCGCCAAGCGCTGGGGATTCTCCGACCGTCAGCTCGGCATCCTGCTGCGCTGCGGCGAGGCCGAGGTGCGCCGGAGACGCCTGGACGCGGGCATCAGGGCGGTCTACAAGCGCGTGGACACCTGCGCCGCAGAGTTCGAGGCGCACACGCCGTACCTCTATTCCACGTACGAGGACGAGTGCGAGGCCGAGCCCACGGACAAGCCCAGCGTGATGATCCTGGGCGGGGGGCCCAACCGGATCGGCCAGGGGATCGAGTTCGACTACTGCTGCTGCCATGCCAGCTTCGCCCTGCGCGACGAGGGGTACGAAAGCATCATGGTGAACTGCAACCCCGAGACCGTCTCCACCGACTACGATACCTCCTCGAGGCTCTACTTCGAGCCGCTCACCTTCGAAGACGTGATGAACATCATCGACGTCGAGAAGCCGCTCGGCGTGATCGTGCAGTTCGGCGGCCAGACGCCGCTGAACCTCGCCCTGAAGCTGCAGGCCGCCGGCGTGCGCATCCTGGGCACTTCGCCGGACTCGATCGACCTCGCCGAGGATCGGCGCCGCTTCTCGGCGCTGCTCAGCGAGCTGGGCATCGTCCAGCCCGAGTCGGGCACCGCGACCAGTACGGAGGAGGCGGTGGAGGTGGCCGGCCGGATCGGGTATCCCGTGCTGCTGCGCCCGTCGTACGTCCTTGGCGGGCGCGCCATGAGGATCGTGCACGATCAGAGCGGGCTCATCGACTACATGCAGCGCGCGGTCACCGCCTCGCCCGACCACCCCGTGCTGGTGGATCGATTCCTGGAGGACGCCTTCGAGTTCGACGTGGACGCGATAGGCGACGGCACGCAGATCGTGATCGGCGGGATCATGCAGCACATCGAGGAGGCCGGCATCCACTCGGGAGACTCGGCCTGCGTCCTGCCGGCCTACAAGATCTCGCCGGAGAACCTGGAGCTGATCCGCCGGATCACGGTGCAGCTGGGCATGGCGCTTCAAGTGAAGGGCCTCATGAACGTCCAGTTCGCCATCAAGGACGAATCGATCTACGTGCTGGAGGTGAACCCCCGCGCCTCGCGCACGGTGCCGTTCGTCAGCAAGGCGATCGGCGTGCCGCTGGCGCGGCTGGCAGCGCAGGTCATGGTGGGGCGCACGCTCGAGGATCTGGGCTTCACCCGCGAAGTGGCGCTGTCGGAGTGCTTCGTGAAGGAGGCGGTGCTGCCGTTCATCAAGTTCCCGGGCGAGGATCCGGTGCTGGGCCCGGAGATGCGCTCCACAGGGGAAGTCATGGGGATCGCCTCCTCGTTCGGACACGCCTTCGCCAAGGCGCAGATCGGAGCGGGATGCCCGCTTCCGGTCTCGGGGACGGCGTTCATCAGCGTCAACGACTATGACAAGGACACCGTCGTGCCGATCGCCCGTGATTTGCAAAACCTCGGCTTCCGTCTGATCGCCACGCGGGGCACTGCCTCCCACCTGCAGGCGCGCGGTGTGGCCGTCGAGCCGGTGCACAAGGTCAACGAAGGACGCCCCAACGTGGTGGATCACATCAAGAACGGCGTCGTGGATCTGATCATCAATACGCCGCTGGGACGGCGCTCCTATTCCGATGAGCCCACCATCCGCAAGTCGGCTACCCAGCATGGGGTGCCCACGATCACGACCCTGTCGGCGGCCGCGGCCGCCGTGGCAGGCATCCGGGCGCTCAAGGAAGAGGCGCTCACCGTCCGCTCGCTGCAGGAGCACCACGCGAAAGGATAGCGCGGCAGGCAACCTGCGGCGTCCGGACAACGTTAAGAGGAGTCATGGCACCCGACCCGGCTTCGGCACCAGCGCTCCAGGTCATCGACGTCAAGTATTCCTACGGCAAGACGCGCGCCGTGGACGGCATCAGCTTCGAGGTGAGCCCCGGCGAAGTGTTCGGCTTGCTGGGGCCCAACGGCGCCGGCAAGACGACCACCATCACCATGATCTCGGGACTGCTGCGTCCCGAGTCGGGCCAGGTGCTCCTGTTCGGCCATGAGGTCTCGGCCGCCGGGGGCCAGGCGCGCCGGCCGCTGGGCGTCGTGCCCCAGGATATCGCCCTCTACGAAGAGCTCACGGCCGCCGAGAACCTGCGCTTCTGGGGCAGGCTCTATGGCCTGACGGGAGCCGGGCTGGAGGCGGCGGTGTCCCGCACGCTGGAGCAGGTCGGGCTGGCCGACCGCGCGAAGGAGCGCGTCAGGAAGTTCTCCGGCGGTCTCAAGCGCCGCCTCAATCTGGGGGCCGGGCTCGTGCACCAGCCGGGGCTGCTTCTGCTGGATGAGCCCACGGTGGGGATCGATCCCCAGGCGCGGCTGCGGATCCTCGACGTGGTCCGCGAGCAGGCGCGGGCGGGCAGGGCGGTCCTCTACACATCCCACTATCTGGAAGAGGCCGAGCAGATCTGCGACCGCCTGGCCATCGTGGACCACGGCCGCGTGCTGGCCATGGGAACCGTCGACGAGCTGCGCCGGCTCGTGGGAGAAGGACCCGTGGTCCATCTGCGCGGCGAGGCCGCACCCGGCGCCCTGGAGAGAATCGCCGCGTCAATGGCCGGCGTGACCCTCATCTCCGCGTCCGATTCGGTCGCCTCCTTCGCTGCCAGGGACGCGGCTTCCTGCTCCGCCCTGGTCAGGGAGCTGTTGGGCAGCCGGCTCGGCCTCGAGGATCTGCGCGTGGCGGAGCCGAACCTCCAGAGTCTCTTCCTGAAGCTGACCGGCCGGGAGCTGCGGGACTGATGGGAACGATCGCCGCGCTGGTGGCCAAGGACATCAGGCGGCGCCTCGCCGATCCCGCCGGCCTGCTCCTCACGCTCATGATCCCGCTGGTGATCGCCGGGTTGATGGCGCTGGCCTTCGGCCAGTTCGCCGGGGGCCCCGAGGAGATCCAGAAGCTGCGCGCCGTCGTGCTGGATCTGGATGAGAGCCCTCTGTCCACCGTCCTGACGAGCCCGCCGCGCGACGAGGAGGCGGCGCGGCGCCTGGAGATCGTGGCGGTGGCCACGCGCGAGGAAGGGATGCAGCGGATGCGCGAGGACCAATACCCGGCGCTGCTCGTCATTCCTGAGGGATTCACCAAGGGATTGCTGCGGGGCGAGAAGGTGCAGATCGAGCTGGTGAAGAACCCCTCCCAGGGATTCTCGCCGGTGGCGGCCCAGCAGGCCGCCGAAGTGCTCGCGCTCTACCTGTCGGTCGGTGCGCGCGTGCTGGACGATTTCGGCCCGCAGCTCGAAAGCCTGCTCGATGGAGAGGAGCGCAGCTGGTCGGACTCGGTTGCCCTCGCGGCGCTGGCCACGGCGGTGTACGCGCGCATCAAGTCGGGCGACAACCTGATCTTCCCGCCGCTCATCGAGGTCAGCGAGCCGGAGGCGGAATCCGCCGGCGAGCGCCTGGGAGGCTTCAACTTCCTGTCGTGGATGTACCCGGGCATGATCGTGATGGGGCTGATGTTCGTCGGGATCTACCAGATGAAGGATCTGCTGCGGGAGCGTGAAGCGGGCACACTGAAGCGCCAGCTCGCCTCGCCGATCGGCGCCGGGGCGCTGATGGCGGCCAAGATCATTTCGGTCGCGGTGGTGGTGATGATCTCGGCCGTCGTGATGATGGTGATGGGCTCGGCCGCCTTCAGGATGACGTGGGGGCCGCCCGGAAGGATGCTGCTTGCGGTGCTGCTGTCTTCCTTCGCGGTGACGGGCTTCTCCGCGCTGATCTATGCCATCGTGCGGACCGAGCGGCAGGGCGACGCCCTGGGAGGGATCATCACGATGGTGATGTCGCTGCTCGGCGGGGCGTTCGCCCCGTCGCAGATCATGCCGCCCGCCATGCAAAAGGTGTCCGTGCTTTCTCTGAACTACTGGGCCAACGGTGCCCTGCGCTCGCTGTCATCTCAGGGGGGCAGGGATATCGGTGTCTATCTGGTTGTCCTGGCGGTGATCGGCGCCCTGTGCACGACTCTGGGAGTGGCGATCCTTGCCCGGCGCCACTTCCGGGGCGCGGTATGAGATCGATCGCCGCGCTGGCGGCAACGGATCTCCGCCTCGCCCTGAGAGATCGCAGCAGCCTCTTCTGGATCTTCCTGGCCCCCTTCCTCTGGGTCTGGTTCTTCGGCGCGATAAACCGGCCCTCCGATCCGGGCTCCGCGCGCGTCAGCCTGCTGGTGATCCAGCAGGAGGACACCGAGATGGCCGATCGGCTCGTGGCCGATCTGAGGGGCCAGAGCTTCGCGGTGACGGTCGTCGAGCCGGGCCAGCAGCCTCCCACAGGGGATGACGCGCCCTCCCGCAGCATCACGATCCCGCAGGGATTCGCCGCCGCGGTCGCCGCCCGTCAGAAAGTGGATCTGCCGCTGCGCGCGTCCGAGCGCGCCAACGAAGAGGCCACCTTCGCCACGGAAGTGGCGCTGCACCGGGCGATCGTGCGCTTTCTGTCGTCGGAGGCCTACGGCCCGATGCTGCACGAAGACGACGCGGTCACGGTGGCATCCAGATGGGGCACCGACCGTCCGAGGCCCGAGGGGTATTACCAGACCGTGCCGGGCAACATGGTGATGTTCGTCCTGATCGCCACGATGACCTACGGCGCCGCGTTCCTGGCGCAGGAGAGGCGCAACGGCATGCTGCGACGACAGATGTCCACGCCGCTGCCGCGCGGCGCCATCCTGGCCGGCAAGCTGGCCGGCAGGGCGGCGCTCGCCGCGGTGCAGGTGGGCGTCTTCATTCTGATCGCCCTGCTGGTGTTCCGGATCGATCTCGGCACCTCGCCGGTGGGGCTCGCGGCGCTCGTCGGGTCGTTCATCGTGTGCGCGGCGGCGCTGAGCCTTCTGTGCGGCTCGCTGCTGAAGACCGAGGACGCCGCATCCGGCGTGGGAATCACCGTCACGCTCATCATGTCAGGCCTGGGCGGCTGCTGGTGGCCTTCGGAGGTGATGCCGGCGTGGATGCGCACCGTGGCGAAGGCCTTCCCCACGTCGTGGGTCATGGGCGGACTGCATCAGCTGCTGTCCTGGGGAGGCGGACTGCGCGATGTGCTGCCGCATATCGGCGTGCTGCTGACGATGGCGATGGCGGCCTGGTGGATGGCGGCGCGGCGGCTGCGGCAGGTGGTCTGAGCCTAGCCCGCATTTCTCACCAGATTTCTGCTGCGACCGCGGATCTGCTCGCCATGCCGGGCGTCCTCGCGGCTCGGCCACTCAACGTATCGTCAAGATACGCCTCGCGGCCTCGCCGCTGCG
>Ga0187894_10002340_pt1 | contig 22781 bp, 21 predicted proteins | sample GBC1701081metaG_FD_136650 | JGI IMG/M metagenome (GOLD analysis project Ga0187894, IMG submission 136650) | White microbial mat communities from a lava cave in the Kipuka Kanohina Cave System on the Island of Hawaii, USA - GBC170108-1 metaG ... | reverse complement strand
TGCCCGCAACGCAATTTGCAACAGAAGTTACAAAGATCGAGGCCATGCTTGATGATGCATTGAAAGCCGTAGTGCCGCAGTCAGAAAGGGATGATCATGCATTCTGGGTCAAGGTTACGGCAAAACTGTTGGAAACGGCTATGGAGGAATACCACGAAGGTGTGTCCGATGGCAAGGTGCAGGAAATGATTGAGTATCAGGACGCACAGGGTTTTGTTGCACGTGCAGATGCAATATTCAAGAGCATAGCTAGCAAGATAGACGAGCATGAGCAGGAAGAAATCGAAGAGTTTTTTGCCGATTTGAAGAATAGCATAGAGAGTGCACAGGAACCAGCGCAGATCGAGACATTGATCGATGGGATAGTTCGTGAGTTCAACAATATTGTAGGAATTGAAGAAGAAACGTCAGAGGAAACTACGGCTCAACAGTACATCGAAAATGCAAAAGAACTTCTCAAGCAGGTATCAGTAGAGTACAAGAAAGGCAATTTTGCAGATGCTGACAAACTTGCCGTGCTTGCGTATCTTGAAAACTTTGAGTTTGTGGAGTCAGACTTAGAAAATCTAGGTGCAGAAGACTTGATGCAAGAAATCGAACAGATGATGCGAGTAGAATTAAGAGAGATGATCAAAAATAAGGTGTCCCAAGATGAACTTGACTCCCACATAAGTGCAATTAATGAAAAGCTCGAACAGGCATACGCTATCGTACCAGAGTTTCCTATCGGTCTGACAATAGCGTTGGCATCAGTAATAGGTGCTGTAGTGGCTTTGACGAGGACGAAGAGATTCGGTCTGGGCAGATACTAACCTCATTTTTCTTTTTACTGGAATTGACGCAGCTGCTGATCTAAGAGGGTTTAAATATCATAAATTAGGAGAGCCTAATTAGGCGTTCCTAATGATTATGCACTCTGGGCACAAGATACTAGCACTGTCTTTCGTAGGTATGCTATCATTATCCACTTCTTCATTTCTGGTCAATGCAGACGCGTTAACAACAGAAGAGTATGTGATCTTTGTTTCCAATGTTGAAAAAATAAAAGGACAATTAGAAATTGTCAAACAAAATCTCAATTCTAACAATCAAGTAGCATTTGCACATGCATCAATTGTTGGCAAGTTAGCATCACAGATAGAAAAGCCACTTAGAGAAAGCAATAGAGCTCTCGCAGATGATCTTTATCTGAACATGATCGATCTGCCAGCTCTGGTAAAATCGGGTGCCAAAGATGATGTTTTGCTTTCGCACATTTCCGACGGTGAACTCTTGCTTGACAAAGCAACGATTGCAGTCGTTCCGAACGAGTTAAGAAGTGACTCTAGCTTCCATGCACAAATTATCTTCGTTTTACTTACAAATGCTGATCAGGAATATGAAAAAGCTAGTGACGATGGGCATAATAGTGCAATTGCCTATGTTGATAGAAGTCACACAATCTTTCGAGAGCACATTGGTAAAGCCGCATCAGTAGGTGGTGATCCTGACTTGGACGTTTTTGGAGAGTCATTTGTTAACATTATTGAACAGATGCGTGCGAGAGCAGATTTCAACACTGTCACATCAGCAATAAGCGAACCGCAAAGAGTGGTACTTGCATGGGCAAGTGTAGGAACAACTTCTGAGTACAGCAAATATTTTGATGCGATAAGGACTCTTCTGCAGCAAATGGTTAAAGAGTATAAAGCGGGAAATTATGCAGCAGCTGATGAATTTGCAATTGAAGCATACCTTGACAATTTTGAATATCTAGAGCCGGTAATTGCTGACCATGATAAAGATCTGATGCTTACAATTGAAGACATGATGCGAGTGGAATTAAGAGAGATGATCAAAGATCGTGAATCGGTGGAGAAGATCGAGGCTCATGTGCAAGCAATATTTGAAAAGTTGAACGAAGCGGAAAACATACCGAGTGCAAGAACTCTCTCATATGGAAGTGTTTCTACAGATGGTCATGTTGATGGTATGCCTATGACTTTAACCACTGAAGAAACAAAACCGATTGGCTCTGCCGAAGGAGGGGCTAAAACTGAAGTGATGAACCAAGTTGATGCAATAAGACTGAAGCTTATAGCCGTACTCGATGCTTACGAGAGAGGTGATTATGATTTGGCTTTTGAGAACGCCCGATCTGCTTACCTTGACAGTTATGAGTATATAGAAATTCCATTGAGTCCAATAGATCCGAACTTTACGCTTGAAATGGAAATCAAATTTGCGGAGCTAAGGAACCTCATACAGGACAGAGCGTCATATGAACAGGTTCAAGCAAAAGTAGTCGAGCTGAGAAAAGGTCTTGATGAATCTGAGAGGCTCGTTACTGGTCCTGGCCTGGTTGCACCTACAATCGCATTTTCATCATCATTTTCAATCATATTCAGAGAAGGTCTTGAATCGGCGCTGATAATAGGAGCGATAATAACGTACTTGGAAGCGTCCAGAAATGAAAAATTCAAGAAGTATGTTTACCACGGTATAGTGCTGGCGCTAGCGGCAAGCGCGATCACGTGGTTCGTTGCTTCGTTCGTAATTACGATATCAGGTGCTAACAGGGAGTTGATAGAGGCCATTGCAGCTCTGTCAGCGACGGGAGTGCTGTTCTATGTAAGTTTCTGGATACTGAACAGGATTGAAACGAAGAAGTGGATAGAGTTTGTGAAAGCAAAGGTGTGGCAGGCAACCACGACTGGAAGCGTTATGGTCTTCGTGTTATTATCATTCTTCACAGTGTACAGAGAAGGTTTTGAAACTGTGCTCTTCTATCAGGCAATGTTTTCATTTGCCAAATATATGGAGAGTTATGTTGCTCTTGGATTTGTATTGGGTCTGGGTTCTTTGCTGGTCATATTTTACTTCATAAGACGTATGGGGAAGAAACTTCCTTTGAAAGTTCTCTTCGCCCTTACGATGGCAGTAGGTGCATACCTTTCGATTGCATTCATAGGCAACGGTGTAAGAGAGATGCAGGAAGCTGGTTACATGAAGATGACTCCGCTGATCGGTACAGTTCCCAGACTAGACATTAACTTGGCAACTATGACTGGAATACATCCAACGCTTGAAACTATAGTTGCACAGATTGTATTGCTTTCTGTGTACATAGTTGGCATGCTTTACGTTCTAGTATGGCGATCAAGGAAGGAGCAGGCAATACTGCAGGCAAGGAAGTCAAGGGCTGATATCGATGATGCAGTATGAGCACATTAGAATAGGAATTGATGTCGGGGGCACTTTCACCAAGGCAGTTGCCATTGATCTTGAAAGCAGGAAAATTGTAGGAAAGGCTACAGTACCAACAACTCACTTTGCAGAACATGGCGTCTCAGCTGGTGTGCTTCTCGTTCTGCAGAAGATCATTGAAGATACAAAGGTAAGGAAGGAAGAGGTAGAACTCATTGCCCATAGTACGACGCAGGCAGTTAATGCGCTCCTTGAGGGCGACGTTGCAAAAGTTGGAATAATCGGAATGGGTGTTGGTTTGGAAAGATCCGATGTCATGAAGAGAACTAACGTGAAGGAAATAAAACTTGCAGGCAGGAACGTACAGACATTCTACAGGTTTCTGGACACTTCTCATTTCTTGACTGAGGAAGAAGTAGACTGTGTGATACAAGAGCTGAGGAATGAGGGAGCGGAGGTTATTGTTGTAAGCGAAGCCTTTGGTGTTGACGATCCATCAAACGAGGCTTTTGTAATGAAGCGAGCAAGAAAAATGGGTCTTCCATCAACTGCTGGACATGAATTAACTGGGATCTATGGACTCGAAATAAGAACACTTACAGCTGCGATAAATGCCAGCATACTTCCAAAGACGATAAGCACTGCAAACTTTGTTGAAGATGCTTTGAACGAAGAGCGGGTGCTTGTTCCTCTAATGATAATGAAAGGTGATGGTGGTGTTACCGATGTGAAAACGTTTCGCACAAAACCGATTCTCACTGTGCTGTCAGGACCGGCTGCAAGTGTTGCTGGTGCATTGTTATATTTGAAAATTATTGACGGTGTCTTCATCGAGGTTGGCGGTACAAGTACGAACGTGTGTATAATAAAAAATGGCAAACCGGAGATGAAGTATGTTACGATAATGGATCATCCAACCTGCATACGCTCCCTTGATGTTAGGGTCGTTGGTGTTGCTGGAGGTAGCATGGTTAGAATCAAAGGAAACAAGATAGTAGATGTTGGACCTAGAAGTGCGCACATAGCTGGTCTGCCATACTCTTGCTTTGCAGACCCTGAAGAGCTAAGGAGAGGTGAGCTGGTTCTGGTTAGACCTAAGGAAAATGATTCAGAGGATTTCGTGGTAATACGATCGGGAGAGAAAACATTTGCAATAACAAACACATGTGCCGCAAACGCTTTAGGACTTGTCAGAGAGGGAGATTATGCTTACGCAAATAAGGAGTCTGCATGGCTTGCGATCGAAATGCTTGCCAGAAAGATCGGGACGACAGTTGATGATGCCGCGACAAAGATTCTTGAAATTTCCTCGGGTAAAGTACAACGGGTCATAAATGCGATGGTAAAACAATACGAATTGCGGGAGGATAAGATTGTGCTGATCGGTGGAGGAGGAGGTGCATCTGTGTTGGTTCCATTCATAGCAGCAAGGATTGGAGTCGAGTATAATATCGCAGAAAACGCTGAGGTGATCTCTTCAATAGGAGTTGCTGCAGCAATGATACATGAAGAGATAGAGCGAACATTGAGTGAACCTGATACCAATATTATTGCTGAGCTTGTCGAAGAAGCAAAACAGAAAGCGATAGAAAGAGGAGCGTTGCCAGAATCTGTTATAGTTCATAGCGAGTACATCGCTGAGCGGGGTCTGCTGAGAGTTACGGCCATGGGAAATGTTAACCTAGACATTAGCGGGTTAGGCTCAAGGGAAGTCAAAGCCGATGAGGCCAAGGATATAGCAGCGTACGTTGCCAGAGTTCTCCCAGAAAATATCGAGATGCTCTTTGAAACATCGAGCTATTATGTATTCAAGGGCAAGGTCGGGCAGAAGAAACTGTTTTTCAAATCAATCCTGAATAGGATCGTGGTTATGGACAAATTCGGCAGGGTAAGACTGTCTGTCGATAATGGAATTATATTTGATGGGGGTGCGAATGAAGTAATGCAGAAGATGGAAACGTATCTGCGTAGTAACATTCATGATGGTTTGGCTCCGCAAATCCATGTACTTAACGGTGCAAAGCTAATTGATTTTTCTGGCATAACTGCCCCTGAACATATTGCAAGGGCTGTGCAGACTGAGCTTGCAAATGTTTCAAACGCTGAAAAGGTTGCTGCAATAGTAAAATTATAACTGTGTTTCAAAGGTAAGCTTAAGAATAACTTCTTGCTGGTGCTACACGTGAATGCAAAAGTTTGCGTTTTAGCGGGGCCAGCTTCGAAAGATCTTGCGAAAAGTGTCTCGAAGATTCTTGGTGTTGCTCTAATCGATGTTGAGCTAAAAATATTTCCTGATGGGGAGAGCAAGATCAAGATAGATGGCGATGTTGATGGTAAGCTTGCCGTTATTGTTCAATCAACATATCCGCCAGTTGATGCACATCTAATGCAATCATTGTTGATGGTAAGCAAGGCGAAGAAGATGGGTGCCAGCGTTTGTGCTACGATACCATATCTGGCATATGCAAGGCAGGACAAGGAATTTCTGAAGGGTGAGGCAGTGAGCATGGAACTTGTTGGTAGCCTCTTCAGTGCATCCGGTGCAAAAAATGTAATAACGGTTGATGTGCACAGCCAGATGGCATTGTCATACTTCAAGCTGCAAGCATACAACGTTTCAGCTGTGCCGTTACTTGCAAACTACTTCAAATCACAAAAGCTTTTCCAACCACTAGCTGTTTCTCCTGACACTGGCGGCTCTGCGAGAGCTAAAGAATTTGCCAAGGTGATCGGAACCTCATCGATAGCACTGCCAAAGGTTAGAAACAAAAAAACTGGTGAAGTTAAGATTGATCCCGATGCGCGTGAACTGAAAGCTGCTATTGGAAGAGATGTTATACTGATAGACGATATGATAAGCACTGGAGGTAGCATCGTCAAGGCAACCGAAGTTCTGGTGAAAGTAGGATGCAAGAAGGTATTTGTTGCATGCACGCACCCGCTTCTGCTCAACGGTGCTCTCGATAAAATAATTGATGCTGGAGCGAGCGAAGTCGTTGGTACAAATACCGTTCCAAGCCAAGTCAGTAAAGTTGATGTGGCGCCTGCAATATGTGATCAAGTTAGCAAATTATGAATGGTTACTTCTTCCTGCAACGAGGAGAGCTTGTTGATCTTGGCAATGGAGAATTAAGATCTCTAGTACGAACCTATCAGCCAAAAGCAACTATAAACAATCTGAACGACAGAGTGGTACTTGTTAATGGAGAACTGGACATTGAAAAGATAATTTCTAGAGCCGCTTGCACAAAACTTGCGGGAAGGTTGTTGCAAGTGTCAAACAAAGTAACAGGATTCGAACTTGATGGAATTATGAAGAATTACAAGACCTTTGCATGTGACCTAGTAAATCTCTCTAGAAAATCTGTTGATATGCAGGTTTTGAGCGATCTGGGAAATTATGTAAAGCATCAGGCTCCATGGCTTAACGTTTCGCTTGAAAATCCTGATGTTACTGTATTACTGATCAAAACGGAAACTGAATCTGTTATTGGTATTGTAGACCGTAGGAACTCAGTAAGATGGAAAGGTGAGAGCAGGAGAAAGAGACCATACTTTCATCCAGTTGCTCTGGAACCAAGACTTTGCAGAACAATGATCAACCTAGCAATGATCAGGGAAGATAATACCATGCTCGATCCCTTCTGCGGGACGGGAAGTGTGATGCTGGAAGCCAATATAATGAAGATAAATTCAATTGGATGCGATCTCTCGAGCAAGATGTGCAAAGGTGCGCTAACAAATTTGAGAAATTCTAACAGTTTTCTAATAAATTGTGATGCGCTTTTGCTACCTCTAAAGATGGACAATATAGATGCAATAGTTACAGACCTTCCATACGGTATGGCAGCCTCAACGCGGAAGAGAAAACCGAGGGAACTGTTGAACGAATTTCTTGATATAACTAAAGAAATGAAGGACAAGCGGTGCTGTATCATGTGCAGAAAGGGAGACGAAGAGGAACTTCCAAACATAGTTGAGCAGTATGACATATACGAGCACAGGAGCCTGACAAGGAAGCTGATGGTGCTATGCAACTGAAGATAATTTTCCTTGGAACATCGTCAGCAATGCCTAATTCCAAAAGAAGTTTGAGCTCGCTTGCTATCGTAAGGGGAAGCGAGGTTCTTGTCTTTGATGCTGGAGAAGGAATGCAGCGCAACTTTATGCAATCTGGTATAGGAACCAACAGGAAGACAAAGATCTTCATAACACACATGCACAGCGATCATGTCCTTGGATTACTTGGTTTGCTACAAACTATGTCATTGCAGAATAGGGAAATGCCAGTCCAGATCTATGGTCCAGATGTTCTTAGAGATTTCATTGAGAGCAACATGAAGCTCTTGAGCTTTGGATTGACATTTCCTGTAACATTTACCGCTGTCAATGAAGGTGTTGTTGTAGAAGAGAGTGATTACGTAGTGAAAGCAAAACTTGCCGAACACTCGATCAAATCATATTCTTACTGTCTTGCGGAGCATGAAAGGCCTGGTATATTTTATCCTGAAAAGGCAGAGAAACTTGGAATACCAAAGGGAGGGTTATGGCACAAGCTGCAGTATGGAGAGCAGATAGACTTCAACGGCAAGGTCATACAACCAGAGGACGTGACTGGACCGAAGCGAAAGGGAAGAAAGATTGGAATTTCTGGGGATACTAGGGTAAACGATGGACTTGTAGATTTCTTCCGTGATTGTGATCTGTTGATTTTTGATTCAACATATGGTGAAGACCATAAGGACAAGGCAGCCGAGAACATGCACTCGACTGCAAAGGAGGCTGCTACTGTTGCAGCAAAGGCAGGTGTGAAGAAACTTGTTTTGACGCACTTTAGTGCAAGGTATGAAGATGTCAGCGTTCTTGTCAAAGAAGCCTCTGAAATACATCCAGACGTCGTTGCTGCCGAAGACCTTATGACCATAGAGATTCCGTACGAATAATAAGCACTTCTATGTTTGTTAGACATGCAGAATAGAACCATTATCCTAATTGACTCTATAGTGATCATAGGTGCATCAATTTTTCTTGTGCTTCTTAACGTTACTGCCGGGTTTACTTTTTCAGAGATATTCTCATCTACTTTGGATATGATTGGTCTGATCGCACCGCTTGTACTAATTCCATTTGCGATTTCGGTGCTTTTCGCAAATTTTGGGTCTACATCATCTGCAAAAATGATTATGTTGGTTGGCTTTGCGATATTGGCTTTCGTATTGATTGCTTTTGCGGCTTTTTACGCTAATGTCACTACCATCGTAAACTAAACCATTTAACACACCAAGATTCAACATAATCCTTGGCTAATCAATTCTTCTAACAATGTATATGGCGTCGTCATGAGATTCATCACCAAATTCCTTCCAAACCACATACATTGTTTTATCAGCTGCAACAATATGCGGATCAACTGAAATGCCAGTGCCGTTGCTCAAGTTAATCACTCTGCCAAAACTTGCGCCATTATCGCTACTTCCTCGGAAAAGTATTTCATCGTAACCCAAAGTATGATCCACCCATGCTACATAGACTTCATTATTCAATACGGCTATCTGCTGATTGCTCGATGCTCCTTCATTATTGCTAAGATTTATTGGATTCTCGAATGTTACTCCCTTGTCTGTACTTCGTATGAAAAAAGCTTCTGCATTTTCTATATTATTATTAATTGGAAGGACGTTTGTCCATACTACATAAACATTATTGCCAGATACAGCAATCTGGTAATCTCTAGGGATGTCAGTCAGACTAGTTGTACGACCAAAAGTAACACCTTTGTTGTGGCTTGCTCTGAAATGCAAATCGTAACCTCCCCCAACAAATTCTAATTTGCTATCTCTCCAAACTACATACACATCATTCCCGTAAGCCGCGATTTGTGGGCAACATACTTCTCCGATGTTACGAATGTTAAGATCTGTTGCCTTGCTGAAAGTGATTCCATTATCCGTACTTGCTTTAAGTACGATCCTACTTTTGAATTCAAACTCATGCCACGTCACATACACATTATTATTCGATGCAGCTATCTGAGGTTCCTGTGAACTCCGGCCATCGCTGAGATCAATTGCACTGCCAAAAGTATTGCCTCTATCGTTACTTACTCGCAATAATAGCTGTCCTTCTCCAGTAGTACGATCTTCCCAAACTACATACACGTTATTTCCAGCAACTGCGATATCGGGGTTCTCAGAGCTTTGTAGATTGACATCATCACTTAGGTTAATTGTAGGACCAAAGGTGACTCCGTTATCGTGGCTTGCTCTAAAGAATATTTCACGGTCCATACCATTATTGCCAGTTGCAGACCACACTACGTACAAGTCGTTTTCATGAGCGGCTATCAAGGGTTTATTGATGATAGTTCTGTTGGTCAAGCTAATTTTAGAACTAAATGTGGTTCCATCGGAACTGGTTGCAAAGAATACGCCAGAGGTAGTATGCCATGTCAAGTATAGATTGCTTCTAGATGAACCACTGTTAATGCCGCCTGCTCCAGCAGTGTCAGGAAGGTGTACCGCACTGCCAAACGTATAGCGTTGTGTGAGATTCTCTCCGACTACCCAATTACCAACGGTCGTCAATGTTGGAGGAGGATTGGAAAAGACAGCAAATATTACAATGAATGCAATTCCAACAAAAAAACCTGCTACTATCGGTGCAGTAAGTTCACTCATATCAGTACGTTGAAGGTATGTTTTGAGCCTTGTTAATTTCGTTTCTCTTCAATGATCAGCTTTTATTCATGCGATGTAAATTTACTATATGCGTGTTGCAATTGCGTTCATGATTGCAGCACTGGTTTTTGGTACCACCGGATCAGTTCTGCTGCTGGCGCCGAACGTTTCCGCTTCAAGCAGTGTTAAAGATGCAGTTGGTGATGCAGCGGCATCGCAAGTATATGAGACAAACATCGAGCCTACAGTGCAGGATTATCATGATATCGTTAGTGCAAGCGTGAAGAGGTTGAACGCAAAGGAAATGTTGCTTACAGTCGAGGTCGCAGGTGATCCAAATCAGAACTCTCCATATGAGACCGTATACATATGGGTGATAGATTATCCAACTATAACGGGAAACCAGAGATACACGATAATAGTTCCGCACTTTCCTCCCGAACTTGGACTGCAGGTTACAGGATGGCATGCCACAATATTTGATAACAAAGCAAACAGGTACGTTACACCAACTTATCCTGTAGGTGAAATGCTAGAAAACAAGGTTGAGGTCAACATCGATCCCACACTGATAGGCAGTCCACCATTCTTCTGGTGGCAGGTCTATGTTATGGTTGGAGTTGATACGGCAACGCATGGTGCTCCTGACTTTTTGATGGACAGTGCTCCAGAAGATCCTGCGATGCTTTTGCCGTTCACTTGAGCAATGACTTGAGTGCGTTAACTGATTTCATGGGATCTTTTACAGCTTCAACAATATACATTCCTTCGAATCTTTGCTTGCGCAAACCACTAGAAAGTTTCTTCCAATCAATCGTTCCCTCACCAATATTTAGATGGCTGTCGTTAACACCATCATTGTCTGTAATGTGTACCATGAAGAAATGCGATGCTAATTTTTCAATAAATTCATCACTGTTGCGTGCCATATGTGCGTGACCTGTGTCAAATACTATGTTCAAGTTCACGTTGTTTGTTTTCATGAACTCGATGAACTCTGAAGGAGACGACATGAATGACTTTTGCGGGGCCATATTTTCAATCAGTACCTTTACGCCTCTTGAGTTGCCGTAGTCTATAATCGAAAGGAGTGAGTCACAGTTGAGCTCCCATCCGTTTTCAATATCGAATGTTTTGAACCCGGGATGCTGCACAAATGCAACCGCGTTTATGTCTGCAGAGTCATCAATTGATTGTTTCAGCTTTCTCAAGGCAATTTTTCTTGCATTCTCGTCTGGATTGCAAATATCAGATATTACATCCAGTGCACTGTGAACCGTTAGTTTGATGCCATTTGTTTTCTTGAGAGTCCCGATGTTTGGACTACTTAAAATGGTAGATTTGAAGTTCACGACTTCACCCACGGGCAAATTATGGTCATTAAGATCGGCCAAGAAAGTCTCTAACGGGTGATCGAAAAGAGTTACGTAAAGACTTGAAAGACCAAGCAAAGGCATAACTAGCTTAACTATGCTTTGACTCCTTATTAATTTATAGGCACTAATCTTTCAAGATTAGAGCCAACGCAACAAGAAAGCTTCAACCAATAGATCGTTGTAGTTTACTCAACACAATGTATCATAAGGTATAAATCTTCCAACGTGCGCCCAGCTATAAATGAAAACTGCGAACATGTTGTTGATAGCTTCACTGATTGCGGTATTGGTATCTCTTATCAGTATTCATCCAGACGGAGCTGACGCATTAATGAAGATGTCAACACGTAATAATGCTGTTGACATTGAGGTAAATATGGAATACAATATTATTGTCTGTGTTACTACACCATGCCCAACTGATCAGCTCACGTTGAAATTTTTCAAACCAGCCACAGATGAGCTGTTGCAGCACGTAAACTACTGTTTCTCTATCATGCCTGAAGACATGTCAGAACCCTCTGCAAAGACCTGTGATCATAGTCACGATGGTACAGCTGCACATCCAGTAGAGCTTCCTGACACTGGTTCATTCACGTTTGAAGTCAATATAGAAGGTTTAGGCATTGACAAGCCGTATGACACAAAGTACAGCGGAACCGCTGTAGTCGAGGTAACATCGGAAAGTGGGCCAACGACGCAAAAGGTGACCGTGACGTTTGAAGACCAGAAATTCGACGTAATCACTTCCGTCTCAAACGGAAGTGTCTTGGGGATTGAGGTGGATTCAGATTTTACAAGTTTGCTCGTTGCTGTAGAGACAAGTGAAACTGAAGATGGAGAATTAACGATCACACTGCCTAGGGTACTTATAGATGCCAGAACTAATGGAGACGACGATGAATTTATAGTACTTGTTGATGGCGACGAAGTGGCCTATGATGAAGATAGAACAACTGAGATGGAGAGAGTACTAACAATACCAGTCTTTGCTGCCTCAGAAGAAGTTGAAATTGTCGGCACTCAGGTAATACCTGAATTTCCAGTTAATTTAGCTGTAATTACGGCGGTCGCATTAATTGGAGTATTAACTTCTATGCGATTGAAAGCTAATAAGATAACGCTCAAGTGAGAACTGATAATGTAATAAAAAATGCATATTGCATTAATTTAATTGTAAAGAACATGTATTATAATGGTTATTTTGTTCGTCCTTATTGTTTATCTTTACTGATTACCTGTGCATCTGCACTTATTTCTTTGTAGCATTTATGACAATACCATTTCAGGTTGTATGGTTTCAATTCTAGAAAATCAAAAAGTCTACCACATTTAGAACAATAATCCAAATCATTCAATCTGGCCACCTAAATTTGGTCGTTCAGTTATTTATCCTTCGCGGATAGATTTTGGTCAGCTAAGGATTTCGCAGCTATTATCAAAGTTTTTAGTCTATTGATGCAGTCTTCTTGTATGAAGTGTATGTTACATGTGGATATCTTATATGTTTAGATCAATTATTTTCAACTTGCATTCCATAAACAACTCGTGTTTCAAACTTTAATACCAGCAAGACTAGTCTGTTCCAATGCTGGATCTAACAAGATTAATCAAGCCAAGCTTTTTGCTCGTACCAGTTATAGCTGTCATGTTACCAGACTATGCTTATGGAGAAATGCCAAAAATGCGCATGGAAACAGACAACGGTTCAACATTTGTTGATGTATCTATTGACAAGGGAACTGCATCTGATAATAGCTTTACAATTGATTCGCCTCAGGAAGTCAAGTTTGACATAGTATTTCTTAGTCCTGGAGCACTTGACCCAGTTGCACATGTGAACTATGAGTTCCACATAGCAGACGAAAATGGGAACATGCTGGTGCGCAAAACTGGGTTGCATGTGCATGACGGCATGGACACTCAATCAGCAACATTCTCAGAAATGGGTTCATTCACTCTTACAATAAATATTATAGGCACTGGTATAACCCAACCATATGATACTGCTAATAGCGGTACTGCGAGTGCAATGATAGCAGTAACTCCAGAGTTTCCCCTAGGTGTCATGTTGATAACCGCAGCTTTGGTAGGCACTAGTCTAGTGTTTACTAGGTTCAAGAACATACTAAAACGATAAGAAACACCTCTTATTTTTTACTGCAAACATATTATATGCATTACAATAGGATGTGATTGAATGAATTTCTCGAGGATAATGATTATTGTTGGTTCCATAATAGTGGCTTTTGGCATCATATTCATTGCACAAAGCCAATCAGTAGTGGGACCTGAAAGTTCGTTTATGTACAGGAATCCAGAGTGGGCAGTGAATGGTATCATGATAGCTGCTGTCGGTGTAGTTGTAATAGCTATTGGAATATCAGTTGCGGTCAAACGTAAAGCGAAGTTATAAAATTGGATCCTTGTAAGTACACTAACACATCCGCACATACATAGCTTGATTGTCTGTAGATAAGCTTATGTCAATCAAGGTAGGATTAATCGTATGGAAAATACTAAGAGTAGATGGGGAAATAAGTTCATAATCGCAGCCATAATTCAAGGCGGAATAATCACTGCACTGGCATTAGTCATTGTGGGCATTCAAGTCACATTTACACAGATAAATATAATGCAATTTCTGTCTTTGTCTTTCGAAGGACCTGCAAAGTGGTTTTTTCTCGGAACTATATTCTACCTGATACTTGTTATTGCTATAGCTGTAAGCGCGGTTTTTTACATTCATTTGGAGATCAATTTGAACAAAACATTTTCTGGTACAATGAGAATTCTCCCATGGATTCACATCATAGGCATGAACGTTGGCGGTACAGGTGCAACTATGCTTATGATATTTGCTGGTTTAGCTGGTTCTGGAGTGCTCTCGGTTTTTAGCGAGGGAAAGTTAGGTAAAGAAAACTTTGCCGTAATGGATTTTTTTGTACCTCCGATAGGGTTGTTTATAGGCGTCCTTGCGATCGGAGTAATATGTGGTGGCATAGGCTATATATTGGCATACAGGAAAAGATCCTAATCTAATAACGAGATCAAAACTCAACGAGCCAGTTCATTAATGACTCTAGTTCATTGCTCATGATCGTGATCTTTATTGGTCCTAACGGTGATTCAGATTCTTCTTCGCATATTGACACAGTTCCAACAAATGCGGCCTGCTTGTTGAGGTAGAACCAAGTTGAGTTTGCAATCATGTTTCTAAGAAGAACTTTTCTGAACACTCCCATGACCCGTCTGGACCTTATCTGCTCGTAGATTGTGATAAGCACTTCAGGGTTCTTCGTTGCTATTCGTATCCTTCCATCTACAATTTCTGGAGAAAAGTTGCTTACAACATTCTTTACAGCTCTTAACACCTTTGCAGGATCTTCAGAAGGATACACCTGGCATTCAACCCTGATATCCAAAGCAACGTCAGGAACTTCTTTCAACTTCCTTCTTCCACCTGTTAACAATTTCCAGAGCTCTTTTTTGCAGATCCTTTATTGTTCCGTCGTTTGTGATAATGCTGTCAGAAAAAGATATTGCTTCTCCTATACCAACGTCGATCTCTCTCTTGTCTCTAACGTCAAATTCATCCTGTGAAGTTGGAGCATCTGTACGCTTCCTTTCCTTCAGAAACCTGAACCGTGCTTCCTTTGGAGCATGGATACCAAGAACCTTGACCGTCCCGTGCTTCTTTAGGACGTCTACTTCCGCAGTGCTCCGCAAACCGTCGATGGCAACAAGATCAGATTCATCTTGTTTCATCTTTCTTGCAATAAGATGCGCGATCGCGCCAAGACCGAGCTCCTTTCTAAGTTTAATCATGAGCTTGCCCAAACTTACATCGTTGAGCGGTAATCCTAGCCTCTTGGCTTCTTCCCTGATGACATCACCCATGCTGATTATTTGAAAACCATCTGATGCAAGGGCCTCAGCTACCGTTGTCTTGCCAGACCCAGGCATGCCAGTTAAACAAACTATAAGAGAAGTTTTGGGCATCGCATTCTCTTGCAATAATTATGGAATAAAATTCTTTTTGTTTCTACTCTATACATCTCATCTAAAAATTCCATTCTATTGAAGGCGCTTCCATGCACTTGCTATCAATGCAATCACAACAAACGATAATGCTATGCCAAATATCGATGAAATAGGTTCTGTGGGGAGAAAGATCGCGTTCACTATAAGAGCAATTGTAGCAGTTATAAATCCGAGTATACCGCCTTTTCGCTTTGCATGCCAGAGCCACCTTCCAGCTAGAAAATCTGCTACTCCAATTATTACTATAACAATTCCCAGAGTCATAGTTACCCAAGCCAGAACACCCGTGTAAAAGAAGATGTTTGATACGATATGAGCAAGAGAAACAAGTGACAAACCAGCAACAATCTCTACCACTCCAAATATGTAGAAAAGAATAGACAAAACAGTAATTGCGGTTCCGCGATGCATTCCAGTCATCTGTGTAGGTATCGGATTTTGAAATATAAGCAATCTTGCCAATCTGACAGTATAAATTACCAAAAACTTTGATAGTCTTGTATGCGTAATTCCACCAGAAGTAGCGCTGCTGTTCACCTGCTTAGTTCTATGGAAGCAGGAAAGAATGCTGTACTTTTCTACGATGACGACAAAACTTTAGACAAATTTCTTTTCGAGTATGTGAAAGCTGGATTGCATAAAGGCGAAACAGTGTACTACTGGACTGGAATAAGAACAAGAGAGCAAGCAGAGAAAAAACTTTCATCGTATGGAATTGATTGTGATCATTACAGCAGGAATGGAATGTTGCGTTTCACGTCATACGACGATATGGTTCTTGTAGATGGTAGGCTTGATTTGCAGAGTTGCCATAAAAAACTATTCAGTATGACAAAGACTGGCAACAAAAGCAAGGTAAGGCTGGCAACGGAATCAAACTGGTGGTTACTATCTGATGTTTTCGAAAATGGTCTTGATATGGAAGGCACGCACGACATGATACCGCAAATCACTTCGGTAGTTTGTACTTACAATATAACGGATCTGATGAAATATGTCAACCTTTACCATCTGGCCAGACTGATGGAATGCCACAATGATACAATTCTGGAAACTAGGGCTTCGACGATGCTACCTGCTGAATTTTATTCCTATCTAGGCAAATGTGTTCTGAACTCTCTCGAGGATAACTTTGATTATGTCACGATAGTAAGAAAGAAGCATTCGCGATTTATTTCTGAAGTGTTGGCAGAATTGCAGATGAGAATAGGTTCTGAAATGGTTGATCTGGAAAGAAAGGTTGAAGCAATACTCGTCCAGAAGTTAAAGTTGAATTAAGTTTGGATCAATTTATTTGATGAAAATTTTTCTTACCACAAGTATTATATGCACTGAAAATCTCACTGTAAACGATGCGCACATTCGTGGCAGTCGAAGTTGCCAACAAGGACGCGATCAAGAATATGCTCGATTTTCAAACAACATTATTGAATGCTGGTCTCAAGGCTAAACCCATTTCATCGAACCAGCTTCACTTTACAGTGATGTTTTTGGGAGAGATAAACGAGGTGATGTTGGATTCGATAAAAAACAAATTGGTTGACATGAAGTTTGATCCTCTGCAGGTAACTTATACAGGCGTAGGCGCATTTCCAAGTTTAAAATCTCCGCGCGTCATATGGATAGGCGTGGATGATGCTTCTGCTCCAAGACTTATACAGCTCGCGAAGGATGTAGAAGCAAGATTAAACTCATTAGGTTTTAAGAGCGACAAACCGTTTACGCCCCATATAACATTGTTCAGGGTCAAGGATCGAATAAATGATGCAAGAAATATCATGGAACATAAGGAAAGAATCTTCGGGAACGATCTACTGAACGAGGTAAAAGTAAAGAAGAGTGATCTGACACCAAGCGGGCCCGTCTATAGCGATCTGTTTGTGGTAAAGGGTGCTTAAATGGTCGATGTCTTAAAGCAGGCGTTAAAGTTTGTAGAACCTTCAGAGAAGGAGATCATAGCTGTAAAAAACGTAGCAGAAAGATCTTTAGACCTTGTCAAGAAAGCTGCAAGTAAGTTTGATGGCATAGTAGATGTGGAATTTGGAGGTTCGTATGCAAAGAAAACCTGGTTGAAGAGTGATGTTGATGTCGATATCTTCGTAAAAGTGAAACCAGATGTTAGCGAAGAAGAGTTTGAAAAAATCGGTAAGGAGTTAGGTTCTCAGGCATTGAGATCATACAATCCATATCTTCGATATTCGCAGCATCCATACGTTGAAGCGGTCGTTGACGGTATAAGGGTCAATGTTGTCCCATGCTACAATGTTGAACGAGATAAATGGATAAGCGCAGCTGATAGATCACCTTATCACACAAAGTTCATTATCAATGCATTTGACGAGGAAAAGAGAAGGGAGACAAGGCTTCTCAAGAAGTTCATGAAGACTGTGGGAGTTTATGGTGCGGAAATAGCCAAGAACGGTTTCAGCGGATACGTATGCGAGGTCTTGATTCTAAAATACGGTTCGTTCATGAGCGTGTTGAACGCAGCTGCAGAATTTCGAGAAAATCAGGTGATAAGTATTGAGAAGGAGAACAAGGACATTGTAAGTACATTCAGTAGCGCTTTGATAATATTAGATCCAATAGATCAGAAGAGAAATTTGGGTACTGCAATTTCTCATGAAAGCGTTGGCCGATTCATCCTTGTCGCAAGGAGGTTCATCAAGAAACCCGAATTAAGATACTTTGCGAGCAAAGCAATGGTGAGAAAAACCCAACGGAAATTTGATAATAATATTATTGTAATAAAGTTCACACATAAGAAGCGTAGTCAGGACATAATCTGGGGTCAGCTAAAGAGTAGCATGAACGCGATAGTAAAGCAATTGGATATCAATGGATTTACCGTCATACGATCGACATGCTCAACGGACGAGGGTGAAAAGAGTGTATTTGCATTCATGCTAGAATCAATAATGTTACCAAAGCTGATCGTTAAACAAGGACCAAAAGTATTCAGTCACGGCGATAGTATAAAGTTCTTGGAAAAGAATCTTGAGAAGGGCAGCTTGCTATGGGTAGGTAATGATGTGAGGATACTTGCTCTCGTAAATAACAAGTTTACAGACGCAACTGTTTTTCTCAAATCTCTGCTGACAAGGAACATAACCACGAGCGGAGTTGCGCAGGGTTTGATGGGTGATCTGAAGAAACATGTTGACATTTATACTGGAAGCAAATTGCGAAAGATTAAGGAGAGATTTGTCAGGGAGGCATTGGATGATCTTGTTGCAACAGATCAATTCGCGTTTGGAAGTAAATGAGCTGGTTAACGAACCTTACTCTTACGTTCTTGGCTATCCCAGATGTCCAAGGGATGAGTTGGAAAGCAGAGTTAGGGAACTGAAATCTATGGATATTAAAGAAATCATGTTCGAAGGTACTAGCATGATAGGAAAGCTCAACATTCTGGGCAAGGGGTGTGTGAGCGTTGTTGTAAAAGCTGTTCTTGGTAACAGAACAGTTGCTCTCAAGATCAGGCGGCTTGATGCTGACAGGGAAAGTATGGAAAGAGAGGCTAACTTTCTTAATATTGCTAACAGCGTTGACGTTGGTCCCAAACTTGTTGCAATGAGTAAGAACTTTCTAATGATGGAACTTGCTCATGGAGAAAAGATGGTAGACTGGATAAAGCATGATTTGGAAGATCAGCAAATAAGATCTGTCGCACGTCAGGTTCTTGAACAATGTTTCAGACTAGATGGTATTGGTTTAGATCATGGCGAACTTAGCAACCTGAACAAGCACGTTATAGTTGGCGAAAATGTTACGATAATAGATTTTGAGAGTGCAAGTACAGGAAGACGGGTTGCAAATGTAACCGCAGCTACACAATGCCTGTTCGTAGGAAGTGCAATCGCAAGAACGGTTAGGCGCGTACTCAAGATCGATTCAACGGATGAAATAATTCATTCACTGAAGAAGTATAAGAATGATGTTGGTAAAGAAAATTTCGAGTCCTTGGTAAGCGTTCTAAAATTGTGATAGATGCCTATCTTTTTATATGATAATCATTTAATGTAAAATGTGTCGATCGAAGTTCGAGAGTTAAAACCTGTAGATCTAAAGGGTTGCACCGTTATAGATGGTTTTCCAAGTCTTGGTCTGGCAAACGCAATAGCTGCGGAATGCATAATCGAGTCCTTGAAACTAGATCTTGTTGCAATTCTAGAGTCTGACAACTTTCCATCATTATCAACGATCTATCGATCAACTCCATACTTTCCCGCAAGGATATATGCAAATGAAGAACTGAAACTCGCCATCTTCATTTCGGAACTGACCGTGAATGAGCCTGTTTTGAAACCGGTAGGAAGAACTATCCTGAAATGGGCGCAGGCGCACAAATGTTCGCTGTTGTTGAGTGCTGCTGGCATTCCGGTCGAAGATTCTGAGAAGTCAGAAATCGATCTGATTGCCGTTGGCAGTACAGCTAACGCGTTGAAGAAGATTCAGAGCGCCGGTATCAAAACACTTGACCACGGCGCAGTGTCTGGAATACCGAGCTTGTTACTGAATGAAGGAAGGCTCGCTAATCTTGATGTCATAGTTTTTCTTGTTCAAGTGCTGAAAGACGCGCCGGATTTTCGTGCTGCTGCAATTGTATCGGAAGCTATGGGTAAGTTTGCTCCATCATGTCAGTGTGATGTTGCAAGTTTGATAATCGAAGCTGAGAAAGTTGAGAAGAGGATGAAGAAGATACAGACAGATGGCCAGCCCTTGTACAAAAGGCAAGCAAGCATGTATGGTTGACAAGCAAAATGAAAAGATATTCTTGGATAAAGTGCTCACAACATAGAAATACTGAATAAAAGTGCTGGTCTGCTAGGGGCCGTCGTCTACAGCATGCGCGACAACACATGCTGGCGAAGAGCATGGTCCAGGATACCAGCCTGGGGCGCTGGTGATCTCACACGAGACCAGAGGTCGTGGGTTCAAATCCCGCCGGCCCCATTAAATTTTAACTGATATTTATCAACAAGAGTGACTGGATAAATCTCATTAAATGACATCATAAACGTAAGTTACGCTGTATACTGACAATACGTTATATCGTTTGAATATAGATTTGTAACGAATGTTTCATAGAAATAAAACTAAACTGGGTATTGTGTTAATCATAGTTCTGTCTGCTGCATTAATTCCAACTCAGGTTTGGTCTTCCTCTCCCGATCCCAACACCGGCTACAATTCACTTGCTGCAGAGGCCAGAATACACGACGCAATGGACGATATCAAATCAGAATTTGGTATAACGGAAGTAACTGATGCTTATAACAATAACGACAGAGGTGCTGCGCTTAATAGCGATGAAGAGAACGAAGATTGGGAATCATTTGGATTTTGGGTGGTTGCGACGTTTGGACGTAACCTTGCAGAACACCAAAACAGCTTCAATTACAATGCGTATCTATTTGGTATTAAGGACACACAGTATGCAAAATCTGTGAAAATCGGACAACATCAAGGAACAGTAAATTCAAAGTATGAAGATGGAAAACTTCTAGTTCAAGTGTTATGGGGTAATCCTAGTCTATTTGCTTATTTTGGAGCTGATCTTACCGTAAATGATTTCAATTCGCTTACGAAGGAACAAAAGGACACTCTAATTAGCAAAGTGCAAGATAAAGCGGTTGAATATGCAACGAAACTTGAGGGTTCTCTAGTACGACACAAGGCATATGATGTTCCTTACGAAATTCCTGAAGAGGAAAAGGAGCATTTACCAGTAATATTTTTGCCGGGAGTGGCCGGTTCATATCTCTATGAAAAAGATACTGTCTCTGACGACATGCTGTGGCCATTAGCACCGATTGACGATAGAGCGGATCTATTTCTAAAAGATGATGGAATAACACCAAAGACAGAAGGCGTTAAGATTGTGCCTGGAGACATACTCCGATCCCGTGTAGAAAAATTAAACTTCTATGGTTCAATGATCGAGTTCCTTGAGGGCAAGGGGTATAAACAAGGTAAAGATCTGTTTGTGTTTCCATATGACTGGAGACTTCACAATACACTACATTTGAAAGCGCTTGATAAAATCGTTGACGATGCTTTGTTCAAGGCTGATGCAGAGAAGGTTATTCTTATTGCTCACAGCATGGGAGGCTTGATTGCAAGGGCTTATGTTAACTCGTTTGGCGCAGAAAAAGTTGATACACTGATTACCATGGGTACTCCATTTTATGGGGCGGTCAAACCGTATTATGCTTTAGTAAGCGGATATGATTTTGGCAATGATTCTGTAAATCCTGGCTTGATGAAAATTTTAGCACAAAATTCTCCAGCAGTTTATGAGATTCTTCCTAGGATACCTTTCATAAAAGATGAAAAAACACAACAATCATTATCGCTTGATGACACATATCTAATTGCATACAAGGGGATTAAAGATGTTGACAGGAATGTGCTTGCAAAAGATGTTTACACCGAAACAGAAGAAAATGATTGGGTTGTGAACTCTGATTTAGTAGAACAGGCTAACAACTTTCATAATATATTGGGAACTAAAGACAATCCAAAACCATTACCTAAAGGAGTAAAGCATTATGTAATAATTGGCTACGGATTTGCAACTTTATCGGGATACTCCTTACGCGATGCCAATGAAGGTGAAAAGTTTCTTGGATGGATGGGTCATGCAAGAAAAGTTGTACTAATCCCACGATTTGAAGATGGAGATGGTACTGTCCCGCTATGGTCAGCCGAAATAAGGGGTGTAACAGCAACCTACTATGTCCCTCACTTAAGTGACACTAATTCTGCTGCCCACGGAAATCTGGCCAAGAACCCATCGATTCAGAAAATTGTTGGAGACATTATCAGTAAAAAACCGCCGCCCTCCATGTCGTATCCCGGTAAAGGTACGTTAAACAGTTTGGAAGACATGGTGACTTTCATTCTGCATTCAGATGCCCATCTTAGCGTTATAGACGAAACAACTGATGGAAGGCTAGGTTTTAACGAGCATGATGGAATAGATGAAAAATTGGGTTCAGGGACGTTTTTATCTATTGAGGGAGTAGAGTATGTCGCTATCGCTGACACGACGAAAACGTATAAGGTGTTGGTAGATGGCATAACCGATGGCAAGTTTACTCTATCAGCTGAAATAAGACGAGCTGGTGTAACAACTGCAAAATTCTCCTACCTAGAGGTTGACGTCACAAAGAATACCATAGCTCAGTTCAATATCAATCCCAGCAAGATAACACCGGACAACCCTCCCCCTATTCTTGAAGTGAACACCAATGGAAAATCAACAAGCGTTCCAGCACAAGTTCAAGTATTAACAGTTGCACCTTCACAGACCCAGCCTTCTCAGACTGGTAACGAAATATTTGAAAAGGGTGGAGAGGTGGTAGAAAAGGGAAGCGAAGTACTTCAGCAGGCTGGAGATGTGTTGCAGAAAGGCAGTGGGGGTGGCTGTCTGATTGCTACTGCAGCATTTGGTAGCGAACTAACACCACAAGTTCAGTTCCTCAGAAACTTC
>Ga0187894_10002339_pt1 | contig 22814 bp, 16 predicted proteins | sample GBC1701081metaG_FD_136650 | JGI IMG/M metagenome (GOLD analysis project Ga0187894, IMG submission 136650) | White microbial mat communities from a lava cave in the Kipuka Kanohina Cave System on the Island of Hawaii, USA - GBC170108-1 metaG ... | reverse complement strand
CGCGGATGTCGCTCCTGACGGAGCTAGGGAGCATCATCCACCGCATACCTATAAACATTGCGCTCCTCCGGAGCGGGGGAACTTGTGTAGAAACCTTAGCTGGACAGTTTGCGCTACTCTCGCCGATGCGCTCACGAAAGTTAGGGAATTGTTGCGCTTAGGGGTTGTCCCAATCAGGCATACGAGTTGCTGCTTAAGAACTTTGCAGAAAACTATTCGGGGTAAAGCAAAACAAACCTATGGCAAATTCGACTAATCCAACTGGCGCGCGCATGAGCGAGTCGTCAAACGGGCCGGACGCTGAAACGAAAGACGTCGTGGCTGAGATCAACGGCATCAGAGTCGAAAAGAGTGTCATCGTCGCCAGGGATCGTTCCGACCTTTATCATTTCTGGCGGAATTTCAGGAACCTGCCTCAGATTATGAATCATCTGGAGGAGGTGGGTGTGCTCAGCCCGACACGTTCGCATTGGGTGGCCAAGGCGCCGGTGGGAACCAGGGTCGAATGGGACGCCGAGATCACACACGATCAAGAGAACGAGTTGATCGCCTGGCGCTCGCTGGAAGGGGCGACCGTCGCAAACGCGGGTTCAGTGCGTTTCCTACATTTCGCCGAACACGAAACCGAAGTTAGAGTCTCACTGGAATATGCCCCGCCGGGCGGACGGCTCGGCGCGTTCATCGCCTCCATCTTCGGCGAAAACCCGGAGCAACAAATCACCGAAGACCTGTCCCGGTTCAAACACATGATGGAGAGCGATTTCAAACCCGCCGCCAAAGTTGACGCCGACGAAGAAGTGATCTGAGGATCGAGGATTGAAGATCGAGGATTGAAGATCGAGGATTGAAGATCGAGGATTGAAGATCGAAGATCGCGTCATCGCGTGTAAGGCGATCTTCGATCTTCAATCCTCGATCTTCAATCCTCGATCTTCAATGTCGCCCGGCTTGCACTCCGGATGTCCGCAGCCGCACACGGAATCCGCATCGGGATCGTTACTCGCGGCCATGCAGTAACTACCGCAATACCCCGAGCCTGCTTGCGCAGGACAATGACAGATCGTATGCGCGCATTTGTCCGTCATGCTTTCCACCACCATGCCCCCCCATAAAACAGTTTAGGCAGGCATCAACCCATCCCGACAAAGGTCAATGCCTGCCTCGTTCTTCCCTGTTTCCAGGAAAGAATGCTCAACGTGTCGCCGCAAGCGCCGGCCGGATTGTTATATTCACTCTCAATCCAGCCGGCGTCATCCGCTGTCCACGGCGGGACGCCGATCAGAATTCCACTCTCCCTGCCTTGTACTCTGCACCCACTCCCGTGGAATTCCCGATCCGACCAGAGCGCCCTTCAATCCACCAGCGACATCACATGCGCCGGCGTTTGGAAAGCGCCGTGATCCGCGGCTCGGCGACAATCATCTCTAAATTCGCCATCCTCTATTTTCCCGAGCGCAACGCCGACTCATTTCGCTTGGGCGTAGTCTTTGCCGAAGCTGATCCGGTCGCCATTGCTTAGCAATGCCTTAGCAACATCGGCGCCAGACAAAATGCGCTAAAACACACGCATAATCGCATCGCATCGCTGCGCACAAAGACACATTCTCGGATGTATCCGTACAGCGGTTGTCTTCGTTACGAACATCGAGTGTTGATCGAGCGTCTTGACACTGACAACGCAATAACAAAATAATCCCTCGCTTTATGGAGCCTGCAAACAGGCTCTGAGCACGCCAGTTGCTGGAGACACTTCGTCTGCAGTTAGCTCATTAACTGCTTGCCGATGATTGTTGCTAGTGGTCAATGCTTGCCAATGTTTGGTTAACACTTTGGGGCCGCATCGTCGAAGCGGCCTCATTTTTTAGAATGACCGAGTACCTCGCCTTCTCTATTGCGATCCAATTTGTATCGGGCACAGTCACAAAAAGCCCGGGCGTCAATCGCAAAGTTACATCGGCGCCGGTGCGCGAGCACGCGCCTTGCGTACTCTATTTACGATAACCGATGCGTCGGCGCCGGCGAAGCCAGTGGGATGGAACGTACGCTTCGGTTATCCGCCGCCGCGCGCGGCATTGCCTGACGCCGGCGTCCGAAGCTTTTCGCACGGGCGACGGCCGGAGCCGCAGGCGCATCCGCGAGTGGCGTTTAGGTGGGTGATTCCCGTCTGAACGCGTCAGGGCGCCCGCGGACGCGCCTGCGGCTCTTTGCGGCGAGGGCGGCTCTATTTTCCAAACTTGAAATCATCATTGTTCGGAACACTATTCGTTGGAGCTACCATCCTGCTGCAAGGCTGCGGCTGGATGCGGTCGAACGAACCCAAGCCACAGAACGACGGCGACGGAATCGCCCCCGTAAAGGTTTCGACCGCCAAAGCGGTCTTGCGGCAGGTCCCGCTCTCCGTCAACGCCACTGGCGGGTTCATAGCCTACGAAGTCTCCGACATCGCTCCGGAAACCGACGGCCAGATCGTCGCCACGCCGGTAAACATTGGCGATTTCGTTCAAGAGGGCGTGGTGATCGCGCGGCTCGACGACCGTGACGCGCAGTTGCGGTTGCAACAGGCGCTGGCTTCCGAACGCCAGGCCGAAGCCTCGCTCCGCCAGGCGAGAGCGAGACTGGGGCTGGGGAAAACCGGGAGCTTCAATGCGAACGAGGTTCCGGAAGTCCTCGCCGCGCGGCGACAGTACGAAGCCGCTGAAGCGCAGGCCAAGCTCGCCGAGGGCAACGCGCGCCGTCACGCCAAGTTGGTCGAGACGGGCGACGTGGCGCGCAGCGTCTACGACGAGGCCAGCGCGCAGGCCGCAATGGCGCGCGCGCAAGCCAAAGCCGCGCTGCAACAGTATGAGTCGGCGATCAACACCGCGCGCCAGAGCAATCAGGGCGTAGCCGTCGCGCAGGCCGCCCTGGAAGGCGCGCGCGCGCAGACCGCTATCGCCCGCAAGGCGCTCAACGACACGATCATCAAGGCGCCGTTCGCCGGTCACATCAGCGACCGCCCCGCGGCCCCTGGTGAACACGTCACGCCTTCAACAAAGATCGCCACCATTCAGCGCATCGACCCGATCAAGCTCAGATTGCAATTGCCCGAAGCCGACGCGAGATACGCGCAGGTCGGAGCGGCGGTCACGGCCGTCGTCGCGGCGTATCCACAGCGCCAATTCAGCGGACACGTGACCGCAATCAATCCGGCGGTTGATCCGGCCTCGCGGGTAGTCTCGGTCGAAGCTCAGATTAATAACCCTCGCAGCTTACTGCGTCCGGGCATGTTCGCCACCGCGCAATTGCTTCAGCCCGGCGGCGAGGAGGCCGTCTTCGTCCCGAGCCAGGCTGTGATTAACGACCCGGCGACAAATTCGTCGCGAGTTTATGTGCTCGAAGGCGACACCGCGCGTGTGCGCGTAGTACAGGTTGGGGGGCGGACCGAAGCGACGGAAGACGGAATGGTTCGGATCACATTTGGCTTGTCCGGCGGCGAAACAGTAATCACAAATAACCTCGACCAACTCTTCGACGGCGCCAAAGTCATCACAGCCAATACCTAAGAAGATCAAAGTCCTCTGCGCGCAACCGCTTGCTTACGCGCGCGGCGCTGTTAAAAGGCGCCCTGATCATTAAAGCCCCGGCCTTCTGGGAATGGCAGTTGCAATGTTCAGTTGTGTCGCCTGGAAACAGGCGCCCCATGGCCTGATCTTTAAAATTTGTCCTGACTTTAACAAAAAAAATTCCGATATGAGCAGGAAAGCAAAGGAACAGGCTCATTGGGTAGACCACCCGACGCGCTGCGCGCCGGAAAATGCGGAAGTAGAGCAGCGCGACGATGTTGAAAGAACTGCATAAGTTCGATAACCCGGAGGAAAGAACACCCGATGTATGAAAAAACAACGGAATGTCTTTGCGCTGGTCATTGACGATGATCACGACCAGGCGGAGTTGATTAAAGAGGTTCTGACGCCCGAAGGGTACTATGTGATGACGGCCGACAACGCGGAAGAGGGTTTGAGGCTTTCAGATCTTTACCACCCTTTTATCATCATTACCGATTTCGGCATGCCTGATATGGATGGCGCCGAATTGGTCGAGCGTCTCAGGGCGCATGGGCCGTCGGATATACCAGTTGTTCTGGTCACGGCTTACCCGCCTGAATATGTTGAACGGAGGCTTGATTTCAACTACCTTCCCGATCTGATCATGTCCAAACCCGTGGACTTTGACCTGCTGGTAGAAACCGTGCGCGACTATTATCAAAACGGTTATCAGCCTCAGCTATGCCTGCAGGACCAACCGCACGGTTGTCTCGCAAGCGCTTCCCTCCCTCATCAACTGAGCGGCGTCAGGTAAAGAATCCTGCCTGCTGTTCGGGCCTTGCTGTCAGATTTTCGGCGCCCACAATCGCGGCATTAAAGTTGACTGCCGAGGGGCGAAGCTATGCAGAAGCTTGCAGAGATATGTGTGCGCCGGCCTGTCTTCGCCACGATGCTCATTCTGGCGCTGGTAGCGGTAGGCGTCTTTTCCTATTTCTCGCTCGGCGTCGACCTCTTTCCCCGCGTTGATTTCCCGACCATCACAGTCACGGTGATCAACATGGGCGCGTCGCCGGAGGACATCGAGACCGAGGTCACTGAAAAGGTCGAGAGCGTAGTCAGCACAATCAGCGGCATTGACGAGCTGCGTTCGACTTCAGTCGAGGGTGTCTCACAGGTCTTCATCACGTTCGTACTTGAAAAGGATCCGGACGTGGCGGCGGCCGAGACTCGCGACAAGATCGAGCTGATCCGCGCCGACCTGCCCGAAACCGCCGAGGCGCCCATCGTTACAAAACTCGACACCGACGCGACGCCCGTGCTGCGCCTGGTCGTTTCGGGGCCGTCGCATCTGCGCGAAGTGACCGACGTCGCCGACCGCGAAATACGCGAGCGGCTGGAGAGCGTGAGCGGCGTGGGCCAGGTTCAATTGATCGGCGGCAGCCGGCGCGAAATTCAAATCCAGATGGACCCGAACCGCTTGCGCGCATATAACCTCACCGCCAGCGAGACTGCCGCCGCGGTTCGCTCGCAAAACCTCACATTACCCGGCGGACGAGTCAGCGAAGGCCAGCGCGAGCTGAGTGTACGCACACTCGGCAGAATAATTGATCCCGAACAGTTCAACGAGATCGTCATCGCCACGCGCGACGGTTACCCCGTCAAAGTGCGCGACATCGGCCGGGCGGTGGACGCTTCGGAAGAGATGCGTACGGCCTCGCTTCTCAACGGCCAGCCCGCCGTCTCGCTGCTCGTCTCGAAACAATCGGGCCAGAACACTGTCGCGGTCGCAGACGCGGTCAAGGAACGGCTGGCGGAAATCAGACGGACTCTGCCGCCCAAATTCCGCGCCGAGGTCGTGGGCGATCAATCCATCTATATCCGCGCGGCGGTCGAATCAATCCAGACACACCTGATCGAAGGCGGGTTGCTGGCGGCGCTGGTCGTCTATCTTTTCCTCTGGAACTTCCGCTCGACGCTGATCGCGGCCATCGCGATCCCGACTTCAATCATTTCGACATTCGGATTGATGGCGGCCATGGGTTACACGCTCAACCAGATCACCATGCTGGCCCTGACGCTGATGGTCGGCATCGTGATTGACGACGCGATCGTGGTGCTGGAAAACATCTACCGCTACATCGAAGAGAAGGGCATGCCGCCTTTCAGGGCGGCGATAGAGGGCACGCGCGAGATTGGGCTGGCGGTGCTGGCGACGACGCTCTCGCTGCTGGCGGTCTTCCTGCCGGTGGGTTTTATGGGCGGCATCGTCGGGCGATTTATGTCTTCGTTCGGGTTGACCTCCTCGTTCGCCATCGCAGTCTCAATGCTGGTCTCGTTCACGCTGACGCCCATGCTCTCGGCGCGATTGATCAAGCCGACGGGGCGACGGGGCGACGGGGTGACGGGGGGAGGGGGCGACAGGGCGGAGGGGCGACGGGGCGAGACGGATCGTGATGGCGAAGAGGCGAGGCAGATCGGCTCAATGGACGAACAAACAGATTCGGAATCGGAACACGACTTCCCGTCACCTGGTCGCCCCGTCGCCCCGTCGCCCCTCCGCCCTGTCGCCCCCTCCCCCCGTCACCCCGTCCCCTCGTCGCACGCCTCGAAAGAGGGTTGGGTCTATCGTCACATTGATCGCGTTTATACGTGGATGCTCGAGTGGTCAATGGCGCATCGCAAAATCATCGTCGCCCTGAGCGCGCTAACAATCATCAGCATCATTCCACTTTTTATGTTCATCGGAAAAAACTTTCTGCCCGAAGACGATCAGGCGCAGTTCGAGATCACGGTTCGCACGCCTCCGGGCACATCGTTGCCCGCCACGATGACCGTAATGGGCCGCATTGCCAGCGAAGTGCGGCGGTTGCCCGGCGTGACCGACACGTTGACGACGGTGGGCGGCGGGCAGCAGGAGTCGGGCGCCAATGGATCGATCTACGTCCGGCTCAAACCGATTGAAGACCGCGATCTGTCGCAGACCGAATTGATGGCGCGCGCGCGCGACCTGCTCGCCCGCTTTCCGAAGGAGTTGCGCACGAGCGTCCAGCAGGTGGCTTCGATCTCAGGCGGCGGAATACGCAACGCCGATGTGCAGTACGTGATCAGCGGTCCCGATCTGAACAAACTCACAGCCTATTCGGAAGAACTGCTCAAACGCATGAAAAACATTCCATATATCGTGGACGCCGACACTTCGGTCGTCGCTGGGCGTCCCGAACTGCGCGTGACGATTGACCGGCAGCGCGCCGCCGATCTGGGCGTGCGCGTCAGCGACGTCGCGCAGGCGTTAAATATTATGGTCGCCGGACAGCGCGTCTCGACTTTCAGTGTCGCCGCGGGAGGAGAGACCGCCCGCAGCGGCGGCGGCTCCGAGGAATACGACGTGGTCGTGCGCGCGATGGGACAGTTCCGCCGCAGCAAGGAAGACCTTCAGAAAATGACTGTCCCTTCCGGCAATGGCGGCACAGTCACTCTCGATCAAGTCGTGAGAATCGAGGAAGGCACAGGCCCATCGTCAATTGACCGCCTGAATCGCCAGCGCCAGGTTTCGCTCACGGCCAACGTCAAACCCGGCGGCTCGCAATCGGAAGTGATCGCCAGGCTCGACGAGATCGTCAAAGAGATGAAGCTCGCTCCGGGTTACACGACGGGGCTTGCCGGAAGGTCGAAAGAGCTTGGCCGCGCCGGATACTATTTCGCGCTGGCCTTCGCGCTGTCGTTTATCTTTATGTATATGGTGCTGGCGGCGCAGTTTGAATCGTTCATCCATCCAATCACAATCCTGCTCACGCTGCCGCTGGCCGTCCCCTTCGGCATTGTTTCATTGTTGGTTATGGGACAGACGGTCAATATCTTTTCGGGACTGGGACTGCTGCTGCTCTTCGGCATCGTCAAGAAGAACGCGATCCTGCAGATTGATCACACCAACGGGTTGCGCGCGAAAGGCATGGAACGTTACGCGGCGATCATTCAAGCCAACCGCGACCGCCTGCGTCCGATCCTGATGACGACCATCGCGCTCGTAGCCGGAATGCTGCCGCTGGTGGTTTCGAGCGGGCCGGGAACCGGGACCAATCGTTCCATCGGAGTGCTGGTGGTGGGCGGACAATCGTTGTGCCTGTTGCTGACGTTGTTGGCCGTGCCAGTCTTCTATTCATTGTTTGAAGATCTGGCGGAGGCGCCGGTCTGGCGGCGCTATCGAACTTTCAAAGACAGAGCGCGAGATCGTTTGGTGGGATACGCGAGCGCGTTCAGGCGAAGACCGGGGCGGATGGGAATCGCTGCGACAGTGGTTCCCGCTTTGCTCTTTGCGCCTCCAGCATTAGCTCAAACCATCCCACTCGGAATCAACGAAGACCCGGCAAGAAGCCGTTTGATTGAAACTGCGGGATCGGGAAACTGTAGCGCAAACTGTCTAGCTAAGGTTTCTACACAAGTTTTTCGTAGCCATTCTTCGCGGCCACGCCGCCTGATGTGCGGAAAGTCTCTGACTTTCCGGATGCGTCGCGGATTACTCTTCGGGCTATGCCCGCAATGTTGGGGGCATAGCCCCCTGGAGAAGGAGAGAGCGCTTGCGGTAAGTCAAAGACTTACCGCACATCGGGCGGCAGAGCCGCAAAGAAAGCGAACAAATCTCGACTTGTGTAGAAACCTTAGCTCGACAGTTTGCGTGACTCCTTCACTCGCTCATTGTTGGAACTCGCATAGACCCATTGGTTCGCGAGCCCCCTTTGAGAACCCGGAAATGGAAGCGGCGCAAACTGGACAGTTTGCGCTACGATTGCCGATGAGTTTGCGGAAAGTGAAGGCCGCGGACGAACAAACCTCAAAGATTTGGGCGCCGCCGCGCGCGTTGAAGCGGACCAGGCCGGAGACACAAGACCCTCGCCCAATCGCGCCACGACCGCCGGCTCCATCGCCAACCGCTCCGGCTAATCCGAATAGCGCTGGCGCGACAACAACTCAACCAGGCTCGACGCCGCAAACAGGCGCGCAACTGCCGTCAAAGCCTCCGACGGTCGCGCCGGGCTACCAGGCCCCACCGCGACCGCCGCCTCCGGTCGAGCGCGTCGGTGTAGACATCAGAGACCACATGAAGCTGACGCTGGAAGAGGCGATCATGCTCGCGCTCAACAACAACAACGACATTGACATTTCGCGCATTGACACGATTTTCGCCGAGTACGATCTGAAGGCGGCGCGCGGCGTTTATGACCCGGTATTCAACTCGTTGATTTATTACGAGAGCAGCCTCAGACCCGTTGGCAACATTCTCGAAGGAGGCGTGGACGGGGCGGTCGAGGAGCGTGATTTCACCGGGAACGCGCGGCTGAACGGGTTCACACGAGCTGGGGGCGGCTCTTATCAGATAGATTTCGCCGCGTCGCGCCTGACAACGGACAACCAATTCGTCGCGCTCAACCCTAGGTACCCGACCTCGCTGATATTGACTTACACACAACCGCTCTGGCGCGGGCTGCGATTCGACGACAACCGTCGCCGAATCGAGATCGCCAAGAAGAACCTGACGCTGACCGACGCGCAGTTCCGCCAGCGCGTCATCGAAATCATCACACAAGCCGAGCAGGCCTATTGGGATTTGATCTTTGCGATCAGAGAGCTGGATGTTCAGATCGAAGCCGTGCGGCAGGCCCGTCAGCAGAGAGAGAGCAACCGGCGGCAGGCGCAGGAGGGATTGCTGGCGCCGATTGACGTCGTCGCGACTGAGACGCAGGTGGCGACTTTCGAGCAGAACGTTTACATCGCGCAGGAAGCGTTGACGACCGCCGAAAACAGGCTGAAGACTCTAATGCTGCCCGACCGCGCGTCGCCGCTCTGGTCGCGCGCGTTGCTGCCCACAACACCCGTCAATGTCACCGCGCCGCGCGTCAGCCTCGGCGAAGCGGTCCGTTCGGCTCTGGCCAACCGCCCGGAATTGCAGCAACTGCAAACTTCGGCGGAGATCAACCAGATCAACACGCGTTATTATCGCGAGGAGACCAAGCCGCGAATTGACCTGATTACCGTCTATACCAGCGAAGGCCTTGCGGGAACGCTTGTTCCGACCGCCCTCAGCCCGGTCAACCTGGGCGACACACAGTTGCAGCAACGCGTCAACGAGCTTTCGATTCTGGCGGGGCTGCCGCCGCTGCCGCCGCCTGACGTTATCGTATTTCCTCCGATACTGATCGGCGGTCTGGGGCAATCGCTCGGCAACCTGTTCAGATTTAGATACACGACCACTCGCGTCGGGCTGCAAATTTCACTGCCCTTATTCAATCGCACGGCGGAAGCGCGACTCGGACGTTCGCTGGCCGAAGCGACGCGCATCACCAATCAGCGTGAACAGCTCGAGCAGGTGATCGAGGCCGAAGTGCGCAACGCAATCCAGGCCGTGCGATCTAACGAAGCCCGGCTGTCCGCCGCCGCCGTCGAACGGTCGTCAGCCACGCAACAATACGAAAGCGAAAAGCGCAGATTCCAGGCCGGGTTGTCCACGGTCTTCCTGGTCCTGCAGCGACAGACCGACATGCTCTCCGCATCCAGCCGCGAGCTTCGGGCGCAGACCGCGCTCAACAAATCCATAGCCGAGTTGCAACGCGTCACGGGCGCGACCTTGCGAGCGCATAACATCATGCTGGCGCCCGGGAAGGGACGACCATCGCAATGCGGCGTCAACGTCTTCCGTCCGGCGCCCTGTAAGTAAATGGATCGGACGATGCGTGACTTCACGGTTTCGCGCGCTTCCCTTGAACGCTGCGACCGGCGTCATCGGGCAGTCGCTCATCCTCGGGGACAATCTCTTCCTCTTGAGCGCCGGGGATGAAGCTCCGCGGGCGCCCGCCGGAGTGCGATTTCGACTGCGCATAACGGCGTTTGTAAACATCGTGAATGATGTCTTCGCCCGGGCGCTCTCGCCCGGCTGTTTTGTAATGATCGGGGTTAACGTTGTTCTTCTTGCTCATAACAATTCCTCAAAGACGATACCGAAGCTTCGCGCCCACTCCTCCGTGCGCGGCCAATCTCGCGGCCTCTTCGATGAATGTGACCTCCGCGCTCGTCTGGCGCGCGCGCGCCACCAACTCATCCGCAATCACCGCGCGACGCATCGCGCCATCCGTATCGCTGTTTCCCGCCACATACAGACTTTCAGCGACGCCGGGAACCAGTTCGGCGTCCTTCCCTTCCAGATCGTCGCGGACGTCCTGTTCCGACGCGCTGACGAGCATCTCTTCCACTTGGCCCATCGTCAGCGCCATCAACGTGTCGCGCGCGCCGGTCACGGCGAAGCCGGCGCCCAGATATTCGTCCAACAACTTCTCGACCTTCCCGGCGTCTTTTCTGGCGTCGTGGGCGCGCACCGCTTCGAAGCTCGCCTTCATCACTTCGTGTTCGGGCGTGGTGATGTCCAGGCGGAGCGTGTCAATCACTATCTCTTCCAGTCGCTGTGGAAAATGTTCACGCAACAGTGGGATGATCACCTCGTCGCCCGCGAGCACGATCCTCTTGATATTCTCCTCGCGCGTTAAGCGGTCGAGTTCTTCGACCACGTCTTTCGCGTGATGCATGCGGTAGTTGTCAATATGCCTCTGGTAGCGCGCCTGCGACCAGCCACCGATCATCGTCCGGTTGACTTTCGGGCTGATGACGCTGCGCTGCTCAAGCTCCTCGTGCGCGCCGAACACATACAGATGCGCGGTGTTGGTGTCGGCGAGGAGCGCAATGTAAGGCGGATAATGATCAATAAAACGCGCCAGCGAATAGATGTGCGGTTGATAAGAGGTGTAGAGCTGATTCTCTTCGATCGGCGCTTCAAACTGAATGGCTTCAAAGAAATCGTCTTCCGCCGAGCAGGCGAAAATCGCCACGCCGTTGGCGGAGGGGCGCAATTCGTCGCGCAGATACGCGTTGATGCGCTCGGTGTCGCGACTGAAACTCTCGCGTTCGGGCGTGTTCATCGTCCAGTTCTTTGCGCGCGCTTTGAACTCGCGGCGCACAAACGCGTCGAAATTGTCGCGCCCGTTTTGGTCGGCTTGTGTGTTGAGGTAAAGACTGACTACAGGAAACGGGGTAGGCTCAAACGCGCTCAACCGGTCAAGTAGCTTGTTCGGCGCCATATATTACTGATTATTCCTTTCACAGAAACATAAGTTGGGATAATCAGTAATCTAATTTGCAATTGTCGAGCCAGTGACGGCGCGCCGGACAGCGCAGACCTCCGGTTAGCATCTCGCACGATTCCCATTCACTGTATACCGCTTCAGAACGTTCACATCACGTACAAGATTCTTCCCATTAAACTTACAGCCTTCGATGCTTCTCGAATGTTTTCCATCATACACAACGGCGCCGCAGCGTCGGTACCGCCTCTGCGGCGCATGAAAAAAATATTGGCACATTCATTGCTCAAACCTTAACGAAGAGCATTCTCGGGAAAAATAGATCACAGCTCGTAAAGGAGAAGTATGAACAATAATGTGGTCACAGGCGATGGAGCGGAAAGAGGATACCTGCCTCTGTTGGGAGATGAAGCCGGCAAAATATTCAATGATCTGCCCGACATAGTTTGCCTGTCGCACATGCGATGGGATTTCGTTTACCAGAGACCGCAACACCTGATGAGCCGGTCGGCCTGTGAACGGCGCGTCTTTTTCGTGGAGGAACCGGTCTTCGGCGCAGCGGTCCCAAGACTGGACATCAGCCAGCGCGATTGCGGCGTGATCGTCGCGACGCCTCATCTACCCGGAGACCTGGACGACGCGGAGATTGCCGCGATGGAACAAACGCTGCTGTTGGGCGAGCTTTTCCTGGAGCGCAACATCTCCGATTACATTCTCTGGTATTACACGCCGATGGCCGTGGCGTTCACCTGGCGCCTCGAGCCGCTGGCCATAGTCTATGATTGCATGGATGAACCGCCGGCCTTCAAATCCGCGCCGCAGAGTCTGAAACAACGTGAAGCCGAGTTACTATCGTGCGCCGACGTGGTCTTCACCGGCGGATATAGTCTCTACGAAGCGAAACGCCATCTCCATCCCAATATTCATCCTTTCCCGAGTGGCGTTGACCTGGAGCATTTCCGCAAGGCCAGGAATAAGACCGTGGACCCTGACGATCAAGCCGGCATTGGGCGCCCGCGCCTTGGGTTCTATGGCGTGATTGACGAGCGAGTGGATCAGGAGCTACTCGCCGGAATCGCCGATGCCAGACCCGATTGGCGCCTGGTGATGATCGGCCCCGTCGTGAACGTTGACCCGGCCGAATTGGCGCGCCGTCCGAACATTCATTACCTCGGCTGCAAAGATTACAAGGACCTGCCCGCGTATCTGTCAGGATGGGATATTGCGATGGCGCCCTTCGCGCGCAATGAATCAACCACGCGCATTAGCCCCGCCGAGATCCCGGAATATCTGGTGGCCGGAGTCCCCACAATCTCCACTTCGATACGCGATGTGGAGCATCCTTACGGACAACAGGGCCTGGTCAAGATCGCTGACACGCCAGCCGAATTCGTCGCCGCAGCCGAATATTTGATGGGGCCGGGAATCAATTACGACTACACCGCGTGGCTCAATCATGTGGACGAGACGCTCTCATCGAATTCCTGGGACGGCGCTTGGGCGCGAATGATGCGTTTGATAGATCTGACTATCGAAAACCGCTACCCTGACATGTTTTTCACGAAGTCCGCAGCCGCTTCCGCCGGACAGTCAACCAACTTTACTGACGCTTAAGCAGCCAGGCAAAGATATGGAAAATGGAAAACGAAAGACGATTACACTCGAAAGAGATTGTATAATCCGCGCGCTATGAATTTCTCCTTCACCCTCCCCAACGATAGAGAGTTTGATGTGACCGGCTTCGGTCTCAACGCGGTTGACCATCTGGTCACCATACCGCGCTTCCCTTCTTTCAACACCAAAGTGCGGTTGACCGATCACCAACAGATGCCTGGCGGGCAGGTCTCATCGGCGATGGTCGGAGCGCGGCGCCTGGGTTTGCGCGCCGGCTACATCGGCAAAGTCGGTTACGACAACGAAGGCCGGATGATGATTGAATCGCTGCAGAAAGAGGGCGTTGATTGCTCCGGCGTGATGATCGCAATGGGCGCGAAGACTCAGGGCGCAGTGATCATCATCGAGCAATTTTCAGGCGAACGAACTATCCTCTGGTATCACGACGACGGCACGCGCATCGCCCCCGAAGAATTGAAACGCGAGATGATCACGCGCGCGCGCGTTCTGCACCTCGACGGTTTCGACACCGAGGCCGCCATGCAGTCGGCGCGGTGGGCGCACGAAGCCGGAATGGTTGTGACAATTGACCTCGACACCGCCTACCCTGGGATTGACGAATTACTGCCGCATGTTGATTGCCTGATCACTTCGCAGGGACTGGCCAATGAACTCACCCGGACCATGGACGAACAGCAGGCGCTGAAAAAGCTGAACGAGCGTTATGGCTGTTACCTGGTGGCGATGACGCAGGGTTCGCGCGGCGCGCTGGCGTTTGTCGAAAACCAATTCATCGCATCGCCGGCCTTTCGCCCTCCGGTCATTCGCGACACGACGGGCGCTGGTGACGCGTTCCGCGCCGGGTTCGTTTACGGGTTATGCAAAGGGCTGAGCATCGAAGAGACGATGCGCGCGGCGAACGCCGTGGCCGCGCTGCAATGCCGTGAGCTTGGCGCGCGCGACGGGTTGCCGACCGAAGATGAGCTGAAAAGATTTCTTGCTTCTTGAAGGCGCCCGTTGTAGAGCGTATTTTTAGACGAATATCAGTCGCCGCGGTAGACAATCGCCCCGCGCATCAATTAGATTGCCGCTTACCTCAGTAATCAATCAATCGAGGAATCATCAGCTATGTTACGCGCAGGCATAGTCGGTCTGCCGAACGTCGGCAAATCGACTCTATTCAACGCGCTCACCGCGACGCGCGGCGCCGAGAGCGCCAATTATCCTTTCAGCACCACAGGCGCGAACGTCGGTGTGGTCAACGTGCCCGACGCGCGACTCGAACCTCTGGCCAAAATCGCAAAGACCGGCAAGATCGTTTACGCCACGGTCGAATTCGTGGACATCGCCGGATTGGCCAAGGGCGCGAGCCGCGGCGAAGGTCTGGGCAATCAGTTCCTGCATCACATCCGCGAGACCGAATTGATCGTCCACGTCGTGCGGTGTTTTGAAGACGAAAACGTCGTCCACGTCGAAGAGACGATCAACCCGCAACGCGACATCGAAACGCTCAATCTGGAATTGATCCTGGCCGATCTGGCCACGGTCGAAAAACGCCGCGAGCGCGTGACCAAACAGGCCAAGGTCGGCGACAAAACCGCTAAAGAAGAGCTGGAGCTATTGGATAAACTGCAAGCGGCTTTCGATGACGGCAAACCGGCGCGGCTCGCCGGGCTGACCGGCGATGAAAAAGCGAAAGCCTATCACCTCTTTCTGCTGACGATGAAGCCGATGATCTACGTCGCCAACGTCTCAGAGTCCGATCTGAGCAAGCCCGAGACCGATTTCATCCGCCAAGCGCGTGAGCGCGCCGAAAGCGAGGGCGCCGATTACGTCGTCATCAGCGCGCAACTCGAAGCCGACCTGCTTGATCTGGAGACTGAAGAGCGCCCGGAATACATGGCGGGGATCGGAGTGACTGAAACGGGCCTGGGCAAATTGATCCGCGGCGCCTATCACACGCTCGGGCTGATCTCATATTTCACCGCCGGCGTCAAAGAGGCGCGCGCCTGGACGATCCACAAGGGCGCGAAGGCGCCGGAAGCGGCGGGAGTGATCCATTCCGACATCGAACGAGGTTTCATCCGCGCCCAGGTCATCGCCTACAACCACCTGATTGAAGCTGGCTCGGAAGTCGCCGCGAAAGAGAAAGGATGGATGCGACTGGAAGGCAAAGAATACGTCGTGCAGGACGGCGATGTGATCGAATTCAGGTTCAACGTTTGAAAATCTGACATCTGCTATCCAAGCTTCAGCCGGCTGTTTTTCGACTTGTACTTACTGTCACTCAGGACCGTATTGTCCGTCAGCCTGGCCTCGCCGAAATAGGCCGCGACCGATACGAGCGCGTTCTGATCGGTCAAATCGTCGAGCAGATCGAGGTGTTCAGCGTCCGTGATCGCTAGGTAATCAAGACGCGCCAGCGGCTCCTTTTCAATCTCCTTGCGCATGGCTTTCATGATGCGCGCCGCGCTGCGCTCGCCGTCATTGAATATCTCTTCGGCCAGCGTCAAGGCTCGATAGAGCACGGGCGCGGCGCGGCGCTCTTCCGGCGAAAGACGGCGGTTTCGTGATGAACACGCCAGACCGTCTTCTTCGCGCGCGGTCGGCGTGACCACGACTTCGACCGGGAAATGCAGATCGCGAACGAGCTTTTTAACGATCACCACCTGTTGGGCGTCGCGCTGTCCGAGAAAGACGAACTTCGGTCGCACGATATTAAACAGGATGCTCAAGGCCGTGGCCACGCTGCGGAAATAGCCCGGACGGGCCAGCCCTTCGAGTTTATCGCTCAACCCTTCGACCTCGACGTGGGCGCCGAATCCCGGCGGATACATTTCCCCGTAACTCGGCGCGAAGATGTAATCAACGCCGATCGGCGTCAATTGGTCGGCGTCGCGGGCCAGGTCGCGCGGGAACCGCTCGAACTCCTTCTCCGAGCGGAACTGCGCGGGGTCAACAAAGATCGAAACGACAACAGTGTCGGCCATCCGGCTGGCGTCGCGCACCATGCTGAGGTGGCCCTCGTGCAGCGCGCCCATCGTGGGAACAAAACCGATCGAAAGGCTTTCCTCCCACAACTTATTTGAAACTACTCGCATGCGCGCGGCTTTAGTGATGATTTCCATAAGCCCTCTTTCGAGAAACGCTAAAAAAAATTGAAGCGCCAACCTCTCTAGCTGGCGCTTCACATAGTAAATCGAGCTTCATCCAATCTGTTTGGCCTGCTCACGCGACATCCTCTCCAATAGAGAGGGCGACAGGGTGGACGACAGAGATGACACTCCAATTCAATTTTGGGATTGTCCATATTGAACCGTAGGCCGAATTGCGGCCTCGCAAGACTACTCATCGAAAAGCTCTCTTTCATTCATTCGGACGACATTGCTGCAATTATATGCCCGCGCGCGGGCTTTGCAACGCTGACAGTGCCGCGCGCGTAAGCAAGCGGCCGCCTCCGCGAGCAACCGCTTGCTTACGCGCGCGGTACTGTCGCCGCGCTTCTTCGATTCAAGCCCACGGCGAATTCCCTCAATCGCCTCAAAAGCCGAGGATCGCTCTCCGTCACCCTGCATAAATCAGCGCGGAGGACGAATCGTCCAGATCGTCCAGAAGCCACTCAATCGTCTTGCCGAAGATCGGATGGAGCAGTTCCGGCGCGATCTCGGCCAGCGGCATAAGCGCGAATCTCCTCAAATGCAAGCGCGTGTGAGGCAGCGTCAACGCAACGCCATCACGGACGCCGTCAATCACCAGGCCGTCAAGGAGCAGTAGATCAATGTCTATCGTGCGCGCGCCTTTCGGGATCATGCGCTTGCGGCCCAGGCGCGTCTCCACATCGAGACAAAGTTTGAGCAGCGAAAACGGCTCGATCCGTTCTCCTCGCGCCGCTTCAACGGCAATGACCATGTTCAAAAAGCCGGGCTGGTCGAGATAATCAACCGGCTCGGTTTCGTAAACCGATGACATGGCGCGAATGCGCAGACCGGCGTCGCAGAGCGCGGTTACCGCGCGCAACAGGTTGGCGGCGCGGTCACCCAGATTCGACCCCAGACCCAAATACGCTGTGTTGTGTTCCATATTCCATATTCCATCGTAAATCGTTTTGCATCGCCCAATCCGATCTATTACACTCTCGCCGCTATTGAATGGCTATGCGGCGCTAATCGCCCTGACTCGCCGATCCTGCCGATTCATCCAATCCAGCAATCATTGATCAAGACATACAATTGACATTGCATTTATGTTTAGCGGGGCACAGATCGAAATCGAAAAGAGCGAAGCCAAATTGTTAGACGCCATTGCCGGTTCGACCGACATCACTTTCATCAGGATCTACGGCAATATCGGTGACCAGCTTATCTACGCGGGAACGCGACGCCTGCTCAGCGGCCTCCAGTACAAGGAGACTAGCATTCTGAACCTCTCCGGCGCCGGCGGAGACCTGGCGCTGATCGCCGGGGGTGGAGCCTGGTGCGGGCCTTATCACGACATGCCCAGACACCTGCCGCTGGTGGAAGAGAGGTTCCGGCGGGTGATTGTGCTGCCATCATCTTTCGATGTCACAGTGGGTAAAGTCAAAGAGGAGCTCTTGAAGACCAAGGCGCTGGTCTTCGCGCGGGAGCGCGTCTCTTACGAGCAGATCCGAGGGTTGTGCAAAGCCGACCTCGCCCACGACTGCGCCTTCTTCTTCGATTACAGTCCCTATGCGCAGACGGGCCAGGGGGCGCTGCATGCTTATCGCACAGATGAGGAGTCCCGGTCGGGTAAATTGCCAGCCAATAACAATGACATCTCCGTGACCTGCGAATCCCTTGATGAATGGCTCTGGACCATCTCCCGTCACGAAGTCGTGAGGACCGACAGGGCGCACATCATGATTGCGGCGGCGATGATGGGTAAACAGGTCTTCTACCGGGCGTCAGGCTATCACAAGGTGCCGGCCATGGCTGAATTCGCCTTACAATCTTTTCCTGTCTCGCGAGAGGAAGAACCTGACGCCCAGCGGATCAGAGAGAGTTTGAGCCGGGAGGCGAAAAAAAGCCTGGAGATGCTTCCCCGTGATTTCTTCTCGCGCCGGCGCGAGGTTGAAATCACCATCGTCATGCTCTCCTACCGCCGGCTCGATCAAACTATCAACGCGATAAATGCCCTCAAAAAGAATGTCGCCATCCCATTCAAGCTTCTAGTGGTAGACAACAACTCAGGGACGGAAGCGCAGGAGAAACTCAAGGAGGTCTGCGCGGCCGACGATTTCATCGAGCTGATTTTACTGGACGAGAACCTGGGCTGCGCCGGTGGGCGCGCGTATGCGATGCGGCGCGTACAGACCAGATACGCCATGTTGATCGACAACGACATCGAGGTCTTCCCCGGCTCGGTGGAGCATCTGCTGCGCCGCCTCGAAACCAACCCGCAAGCTCTGGCCGCCACCGGAAGAGTCGTCTTCCCTGACGGCTCAATGCATTTGTGCGGCGGCGGTTATCGAATCGAAGACGGCGTTTTGAATTTCGAGTTATTCGGCTTCGGGCGCCGGTTTGAAGATTGGACCGGCGAATCGGGGCCGTGCCAGTGGGTTCCGGGTTGTCTGACACTGCTTCGCCGCGAAGCCTTGATTGACCATCCTTACGATCCGGGCATGCGCAACTATTACGAAGACCTAGAGTGGTGCTACCGGCTCAATCAATCAAACGCCCGCTCGGGCGATGGGGCCTTCCACCGTGTCGTCGAATCGGTCGCATTGCACTTTCACGAGACGAAAGACCCGAACCCCTCTCTGCCTGTCGAGGAGAGGCGGAGGACGGCGATGAAATACATTGAGACCATCGCCTACTTTTATAAAATTCACGGGCTTGTAATCCCGAATATTTTCAATTACGTCCCCGAGCTTGGGCTGCAGTCACTCCCGATCAGTCGGTCGTCCGCCCGGCTCTTCCTCACGATGACCAACACCTATGGGATCGAATGGATGTTGGAGAAATGGAATAGTGGCGAGATCTCTCCTCTTTTTTCAGCCAACATGGCTGAAAAAGTTCATGAGGGCTACCGGGAGAGGATCATCGGGTTGGAGCAAAAACTACAGGATATTTACATTTCGAGATTCTGGAAAATCCTCACTCGCTACCGGCGGTTCAGGAAGTCTGTCTTGAATCTTTTTCTGGGCGACCATGGCTAAAGAGATAGTTTTCATCGCCGGCAAAGACCCGCTGGTGGAAATAGGCGGGCATTCCAGTTATGTCCGCGCTCATGCTCGCGCGGCGATCCGGCTCGGATTCGAGCCACATCTCTTCTGCGTCTCCCGCAAAACAGAGGTTGTTCAGAGCGACTTCGGCTTCATTCACAGAGTCGCGACGCCTTTTCGCCCGTTCCGCCCTTTAATGACCCCGTTCCATTCGCCCTTGATAAGCGTCGAGGCTGAGCGGTTTCTGGCCACAATAAGCGACCCGGTCCTGATTCACGGCTTCGGAGTAGGAGGATACGCCGGCTTCATCGTCGCGCGTAAGCTCCGGCGGCGGGGGCGTAAACTCAGCTTGATCGTCAACTCTTACACCACGGTGGAACACGAAGCGCGAGGCAAATTGGACGGCGTGAATTCGAATCACGGCTTCTCGCGCCGGCTCCAGCACTTGATCGAGTACGTGTGGACGATTGCTTGTCTTAACCATTACGAGCGGCGGCTGTATGGCGGCTCTCAGCTCGTCATCACCAACTACGCGTCCGTAGAGCGGCTCCTTGGCGCGCGGTATGGCGCTTCGGTCAGAATGCGCCAAATGCCTTACGCTTCGGAGATGGCTTTTCTGCGCGACCAATCGGAACGACCGGCGGCGGCAGACCCGCCGGCCGGGGCGCCGGCGGGTCTGCCGGTTGGTCTTGAGTACCTCAAACCGGCCGACGCGCCGCTGCTGGTCGCGGTCTCGCGTCAGGATCCGCGGAAAGGGGTTGATGTGCTGCTACGAGCGTTGGCCGAATTACAATCGCGCGACGTGGCTTTTCGCGCCCACATTGTTGGCGGCGGGCTGCTGTTTGAGGCGCACCAGCGGCTGGCCGGGCGGCTGGGACTGGGGGCATCGGTCATACTCACGGGCCGCGTGCCGGATTCGTACAACTACCTCCGGCAGGCCGACGCCTTCGTCCTACCGTCTTTGCAGGAAGGCAGCGGTTCGGTCTCGCTGCTCGAAGCGCTGCAGGCCGGCGTCGCAGTCGTCGCATCGAACATTGACGGCATTTCAGAAGACGTGACCGACGGCGAGAGCGCGTTGCTGGTCGAGCCGGGCGACGCGGCGGCTTTGAGTCGCGCCCTCGAACGAGTCTTAACCGACGCCGAATTGCGCGGACGCCTTCAGCGGCGCGCGCGCGAAACCTTTGTCGAAAAATTTTCCGCCGAGACTTTCACAAACGCGCTGCGCGATCTTTACGCTGAACTGGGGTTTAATATGATTCATCTCGCCGAAAAATGGCAGGTGGTATACTGATGCGATCAATCACTCTTTTCCACCCAGAGATAAAACAACGTGAAGTCACATTCCGGTGGCAGGTTGATCCGCAGACTACTCTTTACCGCCAGCCCCATTTCACCCTGCGTTTTCCCGATGCGCCGGAGGCGATAGACCTCACCCGTGTTCCCGAAGCCCTCTGGTGGACGATCATGTTTATCTGCCTCCACTCGCAGTGGCCGCTGCTGCGCCCCTGCAGCGTGCGATTGCCGGTCAGGCTGCGCCGTGGCGAGGCCGAATGCTGGAACAGGCTAATGGACGCCGAGATCGCCACGCTCGAAGTTTACCGCGGAACTAATGATTTCGAGCGGAAGATCGAGATCGTCGAGGACGGGGCGCCGCTGGATTATTTTCCGGCGCCGGCTAATACGACCAATGGGACCTATGGGACTACTGGGGCCGATACGAGAAGATGCGCGACGGCTTTCAGCGGGGGCAAAGACAGTCTGGTTCAGACGGGATTGCTGACGGAATTGACCGAGAGACCGGCGCTGGTCGCCACGACCTCGCCGATGCCGCCGCTCGAAGACCACGTCACGCCGCGCCGCCGTCACATCCTCAATGAGATTCAGCGCCGCCGCAATGTGACGCTGATCGAGGTCGAGTCGGATTATCGAGCCAACTTCGACCTCGGCTTCGCGCAGGGACTGGGCTATTGGATCTCGGTCAATGAATTGACCGATACATTCCTTTACGCGGCGTCGCTTGTGGCGGCGGGCGTGGCTGTCGGGGCGACACATTTGTTTCTCGCCTCGGAAACGCAGGTGCAGGAGAATGTGGAGCGTGACGGACGCGTGGTTCAGCATAACCATTTTATGTACTCCGCGATCACGCAGGGCGCGCTCGACGCGCTGCTGCGCCCGTTCGGCGTCAGGCACGGATCGTTGATCTCCTCCCTGCACAGCTTTCAAGCCCAGGAGTTGCTCTGGACGCGTTACGCCGACATCAGCGATCTGCAATATTCCTGCTGGCGCACCAAAGTGGGCGAGATGATGTGCAACCGGTGCGGCCAGTGTTTACGCATCGCCCTTTGCGCGCTCGCGCTCGGCAAACAGCCATCGCGGATGGGCGCGGACTGGGCGACGCTGCTCAACGAGATGCGCGATTGGCGCCCGAAGTCGCTCGACAAACCGGTCGAGGCGGCGATGCCTAAGGAGATCGTCTCTCATCAGCTTCACTCACAGGTCGTCCGCGACCTGCGAACGGTCTCGTGGCAAGACATCGCGCGGGCCATTGCGAACGACAAACCCGGCGCCTTGCTTCGGCCGCGCGGATGGAGAGCCCTCGCGGCTTTCCGTAAACTTCAACGCGTGACGGCGGAGCGCGATGTGGGGCCGCGGCCCGGATATCGGGCGGGTTACCTCAAACTGGTTGATCCGTTGCTCAGAGACTCCGTCGCCAAAATCTACGACGAGCATTTCGACCCGGCTGATGAATCGAGTTACGCAGGCGCGTTGGCTCGATCTGAAGCGATGATCAAATGGATCACCGAGCCATTAAGTAGCTGATTTGTTATTTGTCATTTGTCATTTGTCATTTGTCATCGCGGTGCGCGCCGCTTAATCAATGACAAATGACAAATGACAAATGACAAATGAGACATCATGATCGAGAAAAGTGTTATCAGCGAAGAAGACCTGGCGCCGATCCGTCATTTGATTCCGGGGCCTGATCCGGACCTGGAGTCGCCGGTTCGACGCATCGCTCCCGAAGAGGAATCGGCGCGAGTCATTCCGGTGGCCGACACGCTGCTGGATGGGGCCGAGCTGCGTTACCTGACCGAGTGCGTGCAATCGAACTGGATCTCGTCAATCGGCCCGTTCGTCCGCCAGTTCGAGCGGCAGTTCGCGCAGGCTTGCGACTGTGAATTTGGGGTGGCCTGCGCCAACGGCACGGTCGCGCTCCATCTGGCGCTTGCGACTCTGGGACTGGGCTTGGGCGACGAAGTGATCATTCCGGCGTTCACGATGATCGCGACCGCCAATGCGGTCAGTTACACGGGCGCGACGCCGGCGCTGGTGGACGCGGAGCCTGAGACGTGGAATATGGATGTCTCGCGG
>Ga0187894_10002338_pt1 | contig 22823 bp, 22 predicted proteins | sample GBC1701081metaG_FD_136650 | JGI IMG/M metagenome (GOLD analysis project Ga0187894, IMG submission 136650) | White microbial mat communities from a lava cave in the Kipuka Kanohina Cave System on the Island of Hawaii, USA - GBC170108-1 metaG ... | reverse complement strand
GGCTCGATCAGCGCCTGGACCTACAACCACGAGATCGACACACCCAGCAACAAGGCCTTCGCCGACAAGATCATGGCGAAGTACAAGTCGACGCCGTACCTGCAGACATGGGGCTCCTACGACAGCTTCCGCGTCATCATCCAGGCGATCAAGGAAGCCGGCACCACCGACACCACGGCCGTGCGCGATGCGATGAAGAAGCTGAAGTTCACCACTGTCTACGGCAAGGAGGTGACGTTCGACGATCACAACCAGGCCGGCCGCTTCGTCATCCTGCAGACGGTGAAGAACAAGAAGGTGACCGTCGCCGACATCGTCGAGGTGAAGTAGCCACCGGGGGCCCCGTCGCCAGTGTCGGACCGCGCTCGGAGCCCGCCATGAGCCTGCCGAAGGGTACACGCGCGCATTAGCCTATCGCGTCGGCGATGGGCCAAAATTTACGCCAGGAATACATGGGCGGCACGGCGGAGGACCGCGTGCCTGGGCCCACGCTCTTAACTCACAGCGTCTTTCGCGCCGCCGGAACGAAGCTTTCGGCGGCGCATATTATATTGAAGGAATTTCATTGAATTGACATTGAAGGAAATGTCAATAAAATGACGACCAGGAAACCCATGCCCCCGCAAGCCACGATCTCCGAATTCAGCCGCCGGCTTGGCCCGTTGCGTTTGGCTGTCGGCCTCAGCATCGAGGAATTGGCCGCGAAGGCGGACATCAGCACCGGACTGCTGTCGCAACTGGAGCGCGGCATCGGCAATCCCAGCTTCAACACCATGGCCAAGCTCGCCTATGCATTGGGCGTGCCGATCGGCACGTTCTTCAATGGCGTGCAGCCGGCCGACCCGGTGGTCCGCAAGCACGCGCGCAAGAAGCTGGCCCACGCGTCCTTCGCCAACGGCACTCCGGCGCCGGTCTACGAGCTGCTGACGCCCGACCTTCAGCGCAAGCTGGAGGTGATCTGGGTCGAGCTCCCGCCGGGCCAATCCAACGAGGAAGCCCCCTTCGTGCACGACACGGAGGAGTGCGGCGTGTTGCTGAGCGGCACGCTGGAAGTCCATCTCGGCGATCAGGTCCATACGCTCAACGCCGGTGACTCGATCGCCTTCAACGGGCTGGTGCCGCACTGGTATCGCAACCCCGGCAAGGTGCCCGCGGTGTCGATCTGGATCGTCACGCCACCCTCCTTCTGAGATCGAGATGCCGACCCCACCCGCTCTTCGAGATGATGCCCCTTCATCGGGAGTTGTCCTGTCGGGCGCGGCAGTGCTCACCATGGATCCGGCGGATCGAAAACTCGATGGCGTCGACATCCGCATCGTCGGGCACCGCATCGCGGCGATCGGCGACGCCGGCACGGTGAGCCATCCCGGCGACACGGTGATCGACTGCCGCGACACGCTGATCACGCCGGGCCTTGTCAACACGCATACGCATGCCTGCGCCGGCATGTTCCGCGGCCTCACCGAGGATCTCCCGCGATCGGCGTGGCGTGAGGCCTACGCCGTCCCGCGCCAGGAACGCTTCCAGCCGGAGGACTATCGACTGTCGACCAGGGCCTCGGCCTGCGAGTTCCTCCTCAACGGAGTCACCTGTATCGCCGATCGCTGGGGCGGAGTGCCGGAGCTTCCGGATGAACTCGAGGCGAGCGGCATCCGTGCCGTGTTCGGCTACACCTTGACCGACCAGAAGGCGCCGGCCGACTGGCGCACGGTCGATCGGCTGATCGAGCGGTGGGGGACATCGGCGGAGCACCGCATCAGCGTCGGCATCGCGCCGCACGCGCCCGACACGTGCTCGGACGAATTGCTGCGCGCCTGCGCCGACCGTGCGGCGCAGCTCGGCTGCCGTGTCTTCCTCCATCTCGCCCAGAGTCGCTACGAGGTCGAGAGCCTGCGCACGCGGGGTTACGCCGGCGCCGTCGCCTGCATGGAGGCGAACGGGCTGGCGACGCCGTCCACCGTCGCCGCCCATTGCATCTACCTGACCGATGCGGAGATCGAGGACTGGGGCCGGCACGGCATCTCGGTCGCCCACTGTCCGGCGAGCAACCTGAAGATCGAGGCCCGCACGGTGCCGATCCATCGGCTGTTGGGCAAGGCCGCCGTCGGCATCGGCACCGACTGGGCGGCGAGCGACAACGCCATGGACATGCTGGCCGAGACGCGGCTTGCGGCCATGATCGGCAAGCGCGAGGCCGACGATCCCGAGGCGCTGCCGATCGCCACCATGCTGCGCTGCGCCACCATCGACGGGGCGCGCGCACTGGGCCTGGACTCCGTCATCGGCAGCATCGAAGTCGGCAAACGCGCCGACCTGGTCGTGTTCGACCTCACGCACCTGGAGGCCAACCCGCGCCACGACCTCGCAGCCAATCTTCTATACGCCATGAGCGCCCGTTGCGTGCGCGATGTGATGGTCGACGGTCGGTTCCTGGTGCGGGGTTGCCGTCTCGACCACGACCTCGATGCCCTGAGGCGGGACCTCGCGCGCCGCGCCGCGGTATGGAGGGCGGCGTGAACGCGCAGCCTCCCGCCTATCTTCGCGGCACAGTCAACCTGCCCAACGAGTCCTGCGCGGCCTTCGTCGACCACGCTGCGGCTCAACACGGCGATCGCATTGCCCTGGTCAGGGGCGACCGCAGTCTCTCCTATCGTGATCTCGGCGCGCTGGTGGCCCGGTTCCGTCGGCGCCTGACGCAGGCCGGACTCGCGGAGGGCCACCACCTCGCGATCGCAATGGCGATCTCACCTCAACAGATCGCGCTCACGCTGGCGGCGCTGCAGCTCGGCGTGATCGTGGTCCCGATCTATGACAACGCACCTGCGGCGGAGCTCCGGTCGAAATGCGTTGTTGGTGGCGTGCATGCCCTGGCCGTGGATGAGGGCGCCGCGGATCGGCGCCGGGCCGATCTTGCCGGTGTCTCCCCGCAGCCATTTCTCCTGCCGATCGACGCGGATCTGCACGGAGACGCTGGCATCGCCAGTCCGATCGGCGCGGCGGATCCCGACGGACTTGCCGCCACGCCGTTCTCCAGCGGATCGACCGGCGAACCGAAGCTGATCCTGCTGTCGCACCGCAACGTGCTCGCATCGCGACTGCTGTTCGCGGATGCCACGCGACTCGTGGCGTCGTCCGTCCTCGTCCACTTCCTGCCGCTGTCCCATGTCTACGGCTGGATGGCCCTTACCGCGGCACTCGGCGCTGGCGCCAAGGTCATCCTCCACGATCGCTATGATTTCGACCGCCTTATCGCCGACATCGAGCAGCATCAGGCGAATGCCGGCTTCGCCGTCTCCCAGACGATCATCGATCTCGATCGCGCGGGCCCGGATACGGCCCGGCGGCTGGCATCGCTGCGCTGGCTCAACACCGGCGCGGCGCCCATGGCGCCGGCCACGATCGCGGCGGTCGCCCGTCGCTTCGGATTGACGATCACGACCGGTTACGGTCTCACGGAGGCGGCGCCCGTCGCGCACACACCGGTCGAGAGGGTGGAGCTTGTCGATGTGGCGACGGTCGGCTTCCCGGTAGCGAACACGGTCGTCCAGGTGGTCGACCCGGACGATCCGCAACGCCCGATGCGGCCAGGGATGCCGGGCGAGTTGGCGGTAGTGGGGCCGCAGGTCGCACGCGGATACCGTCTTGCCGACGGCCGCATCGATCGCACGTCCTGGCTGGCGGACGGCGCTCTGCGGACAGGAGATCTCGTCGAGTTCGATGCGGCAGGCCGGCTCAGGATCGTCGGCCGCATCAAGAACATCATCAAGTACAAGGGCTACAGCGTCGCCCCGGCCGAGCTGGAGGCCATCCTGGCCGGCCATCCCGGCATCCGCGACTGCGTCGTCCTGGGCAAGCCCGATCACGAAGCGGGCGAGATTCCCGTGGCCTTTGCCGTGACACGGGGCGAGCCGGCGCCGAGCCCGGACGAACTGATCGCTTTCATGCGCAGCCAGGTCGCGCCGCAACGCTGCGTCAGACAAGTCGTGCTGGTCGACGCGATCCCGCGCTCGGGTGCGGGGAAAGTGATGTCGACGGAACTGCTCGCGCGGCTCTAGCCCGCGATTGCCAGGGAGGTGGGTTTGACGAACGGACTCGATCTGGAAACGACCTACAGCCGCAAGGACGGCGCGATCGGCTGGATCGTGCTCAACCGGCCCAGGAAGCTCAACGCGATGAACAAGCGCATGCAGGCCGACCTGATCGCCTGCCTCGACGGCTTCCGAGGCGATCCCGACGTCCGCGTCGTGATCATGAAAGGCGAGGGGCCTCGCGCCTTCTGCGCCGGCGCCGACATCAACGACTGGAAGGGCACGAGCGCTGTCGATCGCTGGCGCTACGACAAGCTGCACGCACGCCGGGTGTTCGAGGAGATGGAGTCCTTCCCCAAGCCGATCATCGCGCAGATCCACGGCCACGCCGTGGGTGGCGGCGCCGAGCTGCTGCTGGCCGCGGACCTCCGGGTCGCCGCCGAGGACGCCGTCATCGGGCTGACCGAGATCCGCTTCGGCATGATCCCCGGCGCCGGCGGCACCCAGCGCCTCGCCCGGCTGGTGGGCGAGGGCCAGGCCATGCGACTGGTGCTGATCGGCGAGCCGGTCAGCGGCGTCGAAGCCGCCCGCATCCGCCTCGTCGAGTTCGCCGTCCCGCCGGCCGAGTTGGCGTTGCGCACCGAGGAGATCGCGCGCGCGATCGCCCGGCGCTCGCCGATCGCCATCGAAGCGGCGAAGGAAGCGATCAAGGCGGCGGCGCGCAACACGCTCAACGGCGGGCTGATGCACGAGATTGCGCTCAGCACACTCTGCTTCGCGACGGAGGACAAGGAGGAGGCGGTGTCGGCCTTCATGGAAAAGCGTGACCCGACGTTCCATGCGCGCTGATCCCGTGACCCGCGCCGCCGGCCTCGCTTCGAGCGGAACCTGATCCACATGGCCAGTGTCGTCTTCGAGTCGGTCCACAAGAGCTTCGGCGCCACGCAGGTGGTGAAAGGCGTGACGCTCGAGATCCGTGACCGCGAGTTCGTGGCGATGCTTGGGCCGTCGGGCTGCGGCAAGACGACGTGTCTGCGCATGCTGGCCGGCCTGGAGGAACCGACGGGCGGGCGGATCCTGGTCGATGGTGACGACGTGACCTACGTGTCGCCGCGCCTGCGCGACATCGCCATGGTTTTCCAGAACTACGCCCTCTATCCGCACATGTCGGTGCGCAAGAACCTGGAGATGGGGCTGAAGTATCGCAGTGTGCCCAAGGCCGAGATCGTCACCCGGATCGAGGAGGCGGCCAGGCTGATGGAGATCAGCGGCCTGATGGAACGGCGTCCGGCCGAGCTCAGTGGCGGCCAGCGCCAGCGCGTCGCGCTGGGCCGCGCCATCGTGCGCCGTCCCAAGGCGCTGCTGATGGATGAGCCTCTCAGCAACCTCGACGCCGCCCTGCGCAACCGCATGCGGATCGACCTGAAGCTGCTGCAGGAGCGGATCGCCGTCACCACCCTCTACGTCACCCACGACCAGCGCGAGGCGATGACGATGGCGGACCGCATCGCGGTGATGAACGAGGGCGAGCTGATGCAGTTCGACACGCCGGAGCAGGTCTTCGCGAAGCCGGCCAACCGCTTCGTGGCGCAGTTCGTCGGTACACCGGCCATCAACCTCCTGCCGGCGACGTATCACGGCGGCGACAGCGCTTCGCTCGCTGCCGCGACCCTGGTGTTCCCGCTGACCGATCGGGCGCCGGAGCGCATCCGCATGGCGCGGACGGAGGTGGGCATCCGGCCACACTTCCTGAAGCTGGGCCGCTTGCCGGGCTGCGTGGTCGGCGCCGGCCGGGTGATGGCGACGGAACCGCTCGGCACCGAGACGAACGTCCATGTGTCGCTGGGCGACTCGGTCGTCGTGCTGGTGAGCGAGCCGCGCCTGGCCCTTGCGGCGGGATCGACCGTCGAGGTCTCCTGCCCGCCCGCCGACGTCTACGTGTTCGACGCGTCCGACGGACATCTCATTTCCCACGGGTTGTGAACGGAAGAACAGGTGATCATGAGTGCTGCCAGGTCGAGTCACCTCAAGCTGCCGGAAGCGCTGGACGGCTTCCGCGTCACAGTCGACGAGAGCCGGGAACGGGCCGACATCGTGCTCGACCGGCCGCCGCTGAACGTCATCTCCATGCCGCAGCGCGATCAGCTGTGCGCGGCTTTCGAGGCGCTCGACGCCCATCCCGGCGTGCGCGTGGTCGTGCTGCGGGGTGAGGGCGAGCATTTCTCGAGCGGTGGCAACATCCAGGGTTTTCTTGATGCAACGCCGGAGCACGTCTCCGACCTTGCCTTCAACATCGCAGCGCCCGCGCGGTGCTCCAAGCCGGTGATCGCCGCCAACCAGGGCTACTGCTTCGGGGTCGGCTTCGAGATCTCCCTGGCCTGCGATTTCCGCCTGGTCGCGGAGTCCTGCCTCTATGCCCTTCCCGAGCAGCGCCTCGGGCAGATCCCAGGCTCGGGCGGATCCGCGCGTCTGCAGAAGATCGTCGGTATCGCCAGGACCAAGGACATGGTCATGCGGTCGCGACGCATCAGCGGCCGCACCGCCGTCGATTGGGGTATCGCCACCGACTGCGTCGCCGACGCCGATCTGGTGTCGGCGACCGATGCGCTGGTCGAGGAATTGCGTGTCTTCTCGCCGCTGGCACAGAGGACCGCCAAGCGCCTGCTCAACGAAACCGAGGACGCCACCCTGTCCGTCGCCATCGGCATGGAGGGTCACTGCTACAGCCGGCTGCGGACGTCGGACGATTTTGCCGAAGGTGTGGGCGCCTTCTTCGCCAAGCGCCCCGCCATCTTCCGTGGCACTTGATAGGAGCCGTCCGTTGAGTTTCGTCTTCACCATCGAGAAGAAGCGCTACGGCCAGCCGCTAAACCGGGAAGAGATCCGCGCCTTCGTGCGCGGCGCGGTCGACGGCTTGATCCCGGATTACCAGATCTCGGCCATGCTGATGGCCATCTGCCTGCGCGGCATGGATGCAGCCGAGGCCAAGGAACTGGTCGTCGCAATGCTGGAGGGCGGCGGCACCTACGATATCGCCACCGACGTCCCCGACGCGGTCGAGCAGCACACCACCGGCGGTGTCGGCGAAGGCGTCGACCTCACCCTCCTGCCGCTGCTGGCCACCGTCGGGCTGCGTCCCACGAAGCTCACGGCGCCGGCCATCGGAATCTCCTCCGGCATCATCGACAAGGTCGACTCCATCCCGGGGATGAATACCCAGCTCGACCGCGCGGGTTTCCTGGCCGTGGTGCGCAAGGTCGGGCTGGCGCTGGCCAACCACGGCCCCGACCTCGTGCCGGCCGACGCGCGCCTCTACGCATTGCGCGACGTCACCGGCACCATCGACTCCGTGGCCCTGATCGCGGGCAGCATCCTGTCCAAGAAGCTCGCGACGGGCGCGCCGAGCATGCATATCAGCGTCAAGTACGGCCGCACCGGCCTGGTCAAGGACAGGGACCGCGCTGCCGAACTCGCGGAGTTGATGGCGACGGTGGCGACCGCGATGGGCCGCCGCATCACCGTGCCGCTGGTGCGGTTCGACGGTCCGCTCGGCCGGGCGCTCGGCAACGCGCTCGAGATCCGGCAGGCGATCGAGCTGCTGCGGGGCGGCGGTCCCGGCGACCTGCGCGATCACATCGTGGCGATGGGCGCGCAGATCCTTCACCTGACGGGTCGAGAGGAAGACCCTGTAGCGGGACGCCGGCTTCTCGCCGCGACCCTCGATTCGGGCAAGGCCTATGAAACGTTCTGCGCCTGGATCGCCGCCCAGGGTGGCGATCGCCGCTATGTCGAGAACCCCGCGCTGCTGCCGTCGGCACCGGTGAAGCTTGACGCACCGTCACCGGCTGACGGTGTCGTTCTCGACCTGGACGGCCGGCTTGCGGGCGCCTTGACGATCGAGCTGGGGGCCGGGCGCCTCAGGAAGGACGATCCGCTGGATCACCGGGTCGGCCTCGTCCTGCACAAGCGCAATGGCGACACCGTGGTGCGGGGCGAGCCGCTCTTCACCGTCCATGCGCCGACCGAAGACGCAGGTGAGACCGCACGCCGGCGCCTTGCCGCGACCTATGAGATCGGCACGGGAACACCGCGCCCCATGCTGGCGGAGGAAGACGTCTTCGGGGTCGGGCGGATGGCATTCACGGCTCGGAACTGAAAGGAGCGCAAGCATGAACATGAAACGCATAGGCCTGGCGTTGGGGATGATCCTGGCGGCCGGCTTCACGGCGACATCAGCGTCGGCGGATACGGTCCTGAAGCTCTGGATGACGGGCGTCGGCGTCGACAAGTACATGGCCGATATCGTGCCGGCGTTCGAGAAGGCCAATCCCGGCATCAAGGTCCAGGCGACCAACCTGAGCTGGACGTCCTACCAGCAGAAGATCCTGACCGGCATGACGGCTGGCGACGGCCCGGACGTTTTCAGTTTCTACAGTGTCGATACGGCACCGTGGGCGGCGCAGAAGGTGCTGGCGGAACTCGACGGCAAGTTCGACGCCAACGCCTTCATCCCGAATGCACTGGCCAATGGGCAGTGGAACGGCAAGACGTACTCCTTGCCCGTCGGCCTGCGCATGCGTCCACTGTTCTATCGGGCCGACACGCTCAAGGCCGCCGGCTTCGACAGGCCGCCCGCGACTTGGGACGAACTGCGTAGCTATGCTTCCAAGCTCGTCAAGAAGGATGCCGCGGGCAACATCGAGCGGGTCGGCTTCTGGGTGCCGACGAACCATCCCTACAAGACGCCGCAGGTCTGGTTGACGTTCCTGTGGAACGCCGGGGGCGAAGTCTTCTCGCCTGACGGCAAGAAGGCACTGTTCAATAGTCCCGCCGGCGTCGAGGCTACCCAGTTCCTCGCCGACCTCGTCCGCAAGGACAAGGTCGACGTGCCGGGCGCGATCAAGATCGACAATGTCGACTTCGCGCAGGGTCGCGTGGCGATGCTGGTATCCAACATCGTCACCCGCGACCTTCTCAAGAACCACCCGGCCCTCAAGGACCATGTCGGCATCGCGATGGTGCCGGGCAACAAGGCCCAGTACATCGAGCTGTCCGGCGACATGGTCGGCATCGCCGGCAACAGCAAGAATCCGGATGCGGCGGCCAAGCTGCTGAACTTCATCGTCGCCAATCCGGAGATCGCCCTGAAGTACTACGCGATCGACCGGACCCTGCCGACCCTGAAGGCTCTCGCCGATTCCGACTTCGCGAAGGGCGATCCCTGGATCCCGACCTACCTGAAGTTCATGGACAAGGCCCGGCCCTTGCCGGCCCACCCGAAATGGACCGAGATCTCCAGCCTGATCACCAAGGCCATCGATTCGGTCGTCCTCCAGGGGGTGCCCGCCAAGGAAGCTCTCGACAAGGCGGCGGCCGCGGCCGACGAGATCCTGGCCAGATAGGGTCAGCGCGTGCCGGCCCGATCCACATTCCGAATCCCGCCGGGGCTGCTGTTCGTTCTGCCGGTGATGGTGATCTTCCTGGTCGTCCGGGTGATCCCGTCACTGGCGGCGCTCTACATCAGCTTCACTGATTTCGGCGGCGTGCGGGCGCCGAACTGGGTCGGGTTGGCCAACTTCCAGGCGCTTGCCGCCGACCCTGTCTTCCGCCAGGCGCTCTTCAACACCATCGTCTACACCATCGGCGTGGCGGTCCCGTCGACGTTGATCGGGCTGGCGGTCGCGCTGTTGCTCAACACCTCGATCCTGCTGCGCGGGTTCTTCCGCACGATGTTCTTCCTGCCGGCGGTGGTGTCCTTCGTCTCGATCGCGGTGATCTGGTCGTACGTGCTGAACGCGCAGTTCGGTATCCTCAACTACGTGCTCTCGTTGTTCGGGCTCGCGAAAGTGCCGTGGCTCGACAGCACGACCTTTGCGCTGCCATCGCTGATCTTCATCGGGGTCTGGAAGAACATCGGCTACACGACGACCATCTACCTGGCGGCCATCCAGGCCATCCCGCAGGAACTGCACGAGGCAGCGACCGTCGACGGTGGCCACGCGCTGCAGCGTTTCCGTGACATCACCTGGCCGCTGCTGCGTCCCGTGACCGCCTTCGTCATGCTGATGACGTCGATCGTGGCGTTCCAGGCCTTCGACCAGGTCCTGGTGCTGACCGGCGGCGGGCCGGCCGAAGCCAGCACGACGGTAGTGCTGGAGACCTACCGCGCCGCCTTCCAGTTCCTGCGCTTCGGCTATGCGTCGGCAATGGCCTTCGCGCTCGCGCTGGTGATCGGCATCTTCTCGTACCTGCTGATCCGCAGCGCCAACCGCCGGGAGCGCGCGGCATGATCACCCGGCGCCCACCGCTTGCCATCCGCCTGACGCGGCTCGCCGGGCTCCTGGCGCGCCAGACGATGGTCGTGGTCCTGGTCGCGCTGATCATCTTTCCCTTTTTCTGGATGATCGTCACGTCGCTGACTCCGGTCCAGGAGGTCTTCTCCTGGCCGCCGCGCTTTCCGCCCAGCATCCTGAAGTGGGACAACTACGCCGAGGCGATCGAGCAGTATTCCTTCTGGCGGTATTTCTGGAACAGCATGGTCGTGGCGCTGCTGGCCACGGTGTTCATCGTCCTGTTCGACGCCATGGCGGGATATGCCTTCGCCAAGCTGCCGTTCAAGGGCATCAACTGGATCTACATGTCGGTGCTCGCGACCGTGATGATCCCGATGCAGATCACGATGATCCCGCTGTTCATGATCTTCAAGCATGCACCGCTGGTCGGTGGCAACGACCTCCTCGGGGCCGGCGGGCGCGGCCTGGTCGACAGCTACGCCGGCATGATCATACCGTGGATGGCGACGACCTTCGGCACCATGCTGATGCGCGAGTATTTCCGGATGCTGCCGCGCGAGCTCATCGACGCGGCCCGGCTCGACGGGCTCAACGAGTTCCGCATCTTCCTCCACATCTATCTGCCGCTCGCGCTGCCGGCCGTGGCCAGCGTCGCCCTGCTGACCTTCACCGAGGTGTGGAACACGTTCCTGTGGCCGCTGATCATCACCAACTCGACCGACATGCGGACGGTGCAGGTGCAGATGGCATCGCTGAAGGACCAGTACTTCACCGACTGGCACCTGCTGATGGCATTCACGGTGCTGAGCTGCATCCCGGTTCTGCTGGTCTACTTTCTCGGCCAGAAATACTTCACGCGCGGCATCGCCTTCTCCGGCATCAAGGGCTGACCGCGCGGGCGGGTAAGGAAGAGAGCAACGCCGGCGTCAGCGTGACGGTCGCAGGACAATCCCGCCGCTGCGGACAAGTATCTCCATGCAAACCGGCAGGCCCGGACGCCGATCACTGCGGCATCTGATCCTGGCTGTCCGGCCCGATCCTGGGGGCATCTCCGGAAGGATGTCCGAATTCCGCTTGTTTAGTTTATCGGATTGTGATTTAGTGAACTAAACAACTACTAAACTTCGGACGTTGCAGGCATGCGAGCGCGCGGCTTGTGCGGCCGAACGAGCAGAGGAAACGGGCCCTGGTGCCTCACAAGCTTCGACCGGCGCGTCGGCCGGATCGAACCGCCCCGCGAGCGCGGCCGCCCGTGTTCGCGGTCCCACCGAGCGTCGAAAGGGAGGCAGGAAGACGATGACGACCTTACGCAAGGCTCTTGTGGCGGGTCTCGTGGCCGCGGCCACGGGAGTTGCCACGGCAGGTTCCGCCCTGGCCCAGGGCAAGACCATCACGCTGTGCTGGGCCGCATGGGATCCGGCAAACGCGCTGGTCGAGCTGTCCAAGGATTTCACGGCCAAGACCGGCATCGGCATGAAGTTCGAGTTCGTGCCGTGGCCGAACTTTGCCGACCGGTTCCTCAACGAGCTCAACTCCAAGGGCAAGCTCTGCGACCTGATGATCGGCGACAGCCAGTGGATCGGCGGTGCGGCCGAAAGCCAGCATTACGTCAAGCTCAACGACTTCTTCGCCAAGGAAGGCATCAAGATGGATGACTTCCTGCCCGCCACCGTCTTCGCCTATTCGACGTGGCCGAAAGGCACCCCGAACTACTGGGCGCTGCCGGCGATGGGCGATGCCAACGGCTGGACCTACCGCAAGGACTGGTTCGCGCGTCCCGGGCTGCAGGCCGAATTCAGGCAGAAGCACGGGCGCGACCTGGCGCCCCCCAAGACGTGGACCGAGCTCAAGCAGATCGCCGAGTTCTTCCAGGGCCGGGAGATCGACGGCAAGAAGGTCTATGGCGCCGCGATCTTCACCGAGCGCGGCTCGGAAGGCATCACGATGGGCGCAACGTCGGCGCTGTATCCGTTCGGCTTCCTGTACGAGGACCCGAAGAAGCCCTACAGCATGGACGGCTTCGTGAACTCGAAGGAGGCGGTCGAGGGGCTCGAGTTCTACAAGGCGCTCTACAAGTGTTGCACGCCGCCTGGCTACACCAATGCATACATGCAGGAAGGCCTGGACGCCTTCAAGTCAGGCCAGGTCGCCATGCAGATGAACTGGTTCGCGTTCTTCCCGGGCCTCCTCAAGGACGAGAAGGTCGGTGGCGACAGGATCGGTTTCTTCGTCAACCCGGGCCAGAAGATCGAGGCGTCGACCCTGGGTGGCCAGGGCATCTCGGTCGTTTCCTATTCGGCCAACCGCAACGAGGCGCTGCAGTACATCAAGTGGTTCGCGACGGCCGACGTCCAGAAGAAGTGGTGGTCGCTGGGCGGCTATTCCTGCCACAAGGCGGTGCTGGGCGCTCCGGACTTCGCCAAGTCGGCGCCGTTCGCGGCCGACTTCCTCAAGGCCATGGGCGGGGTCATGGACTTCTGGCAGGAGCCGGCCTACGCCACTCTGCTGCAGGCCATGCAGAAGCGGCTGCACGACTACATCGTCGCCGACAAGGGCACCGCGAAGGAGGCGCTCGACGCGCTGATCGTGGACTGGAAGAAGACGTTCAAGGAAGAAGGCAAGCTCTGACGCAACCGGAAGACAGATGACAGCGGACAGAAAACAGAATGAGAAAGACCTGTGAGCTTTCCGCCTTCTGGGTTCTGTCTTCTGTCCTCTGAGTCCCCACAGCGTGCTTTAATGCACGGATGACCCATCGGGATCACATGTCGTCGCTTGCGCAAAAGCTGGCATCGGAACGCGCGGTCAGGCCGGTCCAGGACCTGCCTGAGCGGCTGGCGCAGGCGACGCCCGAGGGGATGGCCCGGCGGCTCAAGGGGCTGTCCGACCGGGCCATCGCCTGGATGTTCATCACACCCACGATTGTGCTGCTGCTGGCGATCAACATCTTTCCCCTGATCTGGACCATCCAGCTGTCGTTCACAAACTACCGGGCGAACCGCCCCAATGCGCCGGTCCGCAACGTCGGGACCGACAACTACCACTCGATCCTGACCGATCCCGACATCTGGGCGGCGATGCAGTCGACGGCACACTTCGTCTTCTGGACGATCCTGCTGCAGACCCTGATCGGCTTCGCGCTCGCCTACCTGATCGACCGCAAGTTCCGCGGCCATGCCTTCTGGACCACGGTCATCCTGATCCCGATGATGCTGTCGCCGGCGGTCGTCGGCAACTTCTGGACTTTCCTCTATCAGCCGCAGATCGGGCTCTTCAACTACGCCGTCTCGTTCCTGACCGGGGTGCCGCCATCGTCCTTCGAGATGATCGGCTCGGTGCGGCTCGCGCCCTGGTCGATCATCATCGTCGATACGTGGATGTGGACACCCTACGTGATGCTGATCTGCCTCGCGGGGTTGAGATCCATACCGGAATACCTCTACGAGGCCGCCGAGGTCGATCGTGCGTCGCGCTGGCGGCAGTTCTGGACCATCACCGTGCCCATGGCGCTGCCGTTCGTGATGCTCGCCGTCCTCTTCCGGGGCATCGAGAACTTCAAGATGTTCGATATGGTCAACCTGCTGACGTCGGGCGGACCGGGCTCGACCACCGAGGTGGCATCCATCACGCTCAAGCGCGAGGCGTTCGAGAAGTGGCGCACCGGCTACGCCTCGGCCTTCGCCATCATCCTGTTCGTGGCGGTATTCGGGCTGGCGAATATCTACGTGAAGGCCCTCAACCGGGTGAAGTCGCGATGAGCACGGCGCTCACATCGGCCCATTCGATCGCCGAACCCAGCCCGGGCGCGAAACGGGTCGCGGCGGCCGTCGTCATCCTCTATGCCGTCATATCGCTGGGGCCGCTGGCCTGGATCTTCCTGACCAGCCTCAAGTCGCCGCCGGACTCGATCAGCTACCCGCCGAAGCTGGTCTTCGAGCCGACACTGGAGGGCTACTGCAACCTGTTCACCACCCGCACGCGCCAGACGCCGGACTACATCCGCAGCCTGCCGCCGGCGGCGGGCCGCTGCGATGAGATCACGCGCTCGCGCAACATGGTCATTGCCGGGCCCTCGAACTACGTACCGCGGTTCATCAATTCCCTGGTCATCGCCTTCGGCTCGACGGCGCTTTCGGTCCTTCTGGGAACGGCCGCAGCCTACGCGTTCTCGCGCTTCAAGGTCCCATTGAAGGACGATCTTCTCTTCTTCATCCTGTCGACACGCATGATGCCGCCGATCGCGGTCGCGATCCCGATCTACCTTATGTACCGCGAGCTCGGTCTGTCCGACACCTGGCTCGGCATGATCCTGCTCTACACCTCCGTCAACGTGTCCCTGGCGGTATGGCTGCTGAAGGGGTTCATCGACGAGATCCCGCGCGAGTACGAGGAAGCCGCCATGATCGACGGCTACACGCGGCTGCAGGCCTTCTTCAAGGTGGTGCTGCCCCAGGCCACGACGGGAATCGTGGCCACCGCGATCTTCTGCCTGATCTTCGCCTGGAACGAGTACGCCTTCGCCGTGCTGCTCACCTCAGGCGAGGCGCAGACCGCGCCCCCGTTCATCCCGATCATCATCGGTGAGGGTGGCCAGGACTGGCCGGCCGTCGCCGCCGCCACGACCCTGTTCCTAATTCCGATCCTGGTCTTCACCGTGCTGCTACGGAACCATCTCCTGCGCGGCATCACCTTCGGTGCGGTGCGCAAGTGATCCCGGCCTCGGAACAACGCCGCCAAGTGCATCCGGGGCCGAGGCGACCGGCCTGGCCGAGATGGCTGCGGCGCGGCGTTCTAGAGAACGTGGCGACCGCCCTGATCGCGGCTGGGGTGCTGATGCTGTTGCAGCCGTTCTCGCTGACGCTCTACGGCTATTCCTTCGTCACGACCCTGGCCGGCGTCGCGATGTTCACCATCGTCACGAAAGTCCCGGAGTGAGGCATGGCTGAGATCCGCGTCCAGGACCTGGCCAAGAGCTTCGCCGACTTCACGGCGGTGAAGGGCTCCACCTTCACGGTGCGCGATGGCGAGTTCTTCTGCCTGCTTGGGCCCTCGGGTTGCGGCAAGACGACGACGCTGCGCATGATCGCCGGGCTCGAGCTGCCCACCTCGGGCGCGATCCTGCTGGACGGCGAGGACGTCACGCTCAAGCGCGCTTCGCAGCGCGATATCGCAATGGTGTTCCAGCTCTTCGCGCTCTATCCGCACATGAACGTGCGCCGCAACATCTCCTATCCGCTGCGCAACGTCGGCATGCCCCGGGCCGAGATCGCGGCCAAGGTGGAGGAGGCGGCGCGGATCCTGCGCATCGAGCACTTGCTGGACATGCCGGTCTCCAGGCTCTCGGGCGGCGATCGGCAGCGCGTCGCCCTTGGCCGCGCCATCGTGCGGGCACCGAAGGCCTTCATGATGGACGAGCCGTTGGGGGCGCTCGACGCCGAGTTCCGCCACGTCATGTGCGGCGAGCTGCGGGCGCTGCACAGCCGACTGAAGGCAACCACCGTCTATGTGACCCACGACCAGCTTGAAGCCATGTCCTTGGCTGACACGATCGCCGTCATGAACCACGGCATCATCGAGCAGCTCGGACCGCCGCAGGAGATCTACGACAAGCCCGCGTCCATGTTCGTCGCCGATTTCATCGGTTCGCCGCCGATGAATTTCCTGCCCCTTCGTGCCGGCCTCGCCACAGGGTCCGGCGCCCGGATTGCGAAGGCTACCGCCCGAGACGGCGGCGCCGGGGCCGACTTGCTCCTCGGCGTCCGGCCGGAGCACGTGATCTTGTCCGACACCTCGCAGCTCAGGGGCGAGGTCTATGGCACGGAGTATCTTGGCACGACCCAGATCGTGACGGTGAAGAGCGAGCACGCCACGCTCAAGGCACGGCTGCCGGCCGACGTGACCGTCAGGACCGGCGAGATCGTCGGCATTGATTTCAAGCCGCAGAAACTGTCGGTCTTCGAGGCCACGACCGGCCGGGCCCTGCGCGCGGCACCGCACGAGGGGATGCGCCATGGCTGAGGCCCGCCTCGAGAATGTCTCGAAACGCTTCGGTGCCACGACCGCGGTGGCCGACCTGTCACTGACTGTCGATGACGGCGAATTCTTCGTCATCCTCGGACCGACGGGAGCCGGCAAGACGACCACCCTGCGTCTGATCGCCGGCCTGGAGACACCCGACACGGGCCGGGTCCTCATCGGCGGCCGCGACGTCAGCCGCGGGCCGCCGGCGGCGCGCGATGTCGCCTTCGTGTTCCAGCAGTACTCGCTCTATCCGCACCTGTCGGTCTACAACAACCTGGCGTTCCCGCTGCGTGCGCCGGCGCGTCGGTTGCCGCAGGCCGATATCGACAGGACGGTGCGGGATGTCGCCCAGCTTCTGCATATCGAGGACAAGCTGCAGGCCCGCGCCACCAGGCTTTCCGGCGGCCAGATGCAGCGTGTCGCCATCGGGCGAGCACTGGTGCGCCGGCCGGCGATCTACCTGATGGACGAGCCGCTGTCGTCGCTCGACGCCAAGCTTCGCGCCGAGCTGCGGGTCGAGCTGAAGCACATCCAGCAGAACCTCGGCGCCACGATCCTCTACGTTACGCACGACCAGATCGAGGCCATGACACTGGCGACCCGGATCGGCGTGCTCAACCATGGCCGCCTGGTGCAGGCCGGCACGCCGCGCGAGATCTACGAGCGGCCGGCGGATACCTACGTCGCGACCCGGCTGGGCAGCCCCGGCATCAACCTCCTGCCGCGCGCAATGTTCCCCGATTTTCCGGCCCCGACCGCTGCCGAGACGATCGGCGCCAGGACCGAGCATCTGCGCATACACAAGGCGGCCAACGGCGCGGCGGCCGGGAAGGTGACCTGGATCGAGCGGCTGGGTGATCAGAACCACCTGCACGTCAGCCTCCGCGACCGTGAGTTGGTGACGCTTACCGACCCGGATGTCGGCGTGGCCGTCGGGGATGAGGTTGCCATCGAGCTTGCCCGGCCGCTCTTCTTCGCGGCCGACGGCCGGCTGCTGTAGGGAGAAGCCATGGACCGGGCGCTGCAGCGCAGGCTGATCGAGGCGGTTGCACGGACCGTGATCGCGCATGCTGACGAACTGACGGCACTCGACCGGCAGATAGGCGATGGTGACCATGGCCTCAACATGAAGCGCGGGTTCGAGGCGGTCCTGGCGCAGATCGACAAGATCGCCGGTCAGCCGCTGCCTGACGCGCTACGGGCGGTCGGCATGGAGCTCATCATGAAAGTCGGCGGCGCGTCAGGACCTTTGTACGGCACGCTCTTCGTCACGCTCGGCAAAGAGCTTCCTGCCGCGCCGACGCTCGCCGATCTCGAGCGTTCATTCGCCAAGGCGATCGACGCCGTCAAGGCGCGCGGCAAGTCTGATGTCGGCCAGAAGACAATGCTCGATGTGCTGGCGCCGGTGCAGGTGGCGCTGTCGAGCAGCGGCGAGGGGCTCGCGGCCCGGATTGTCTCGACCGCGGCCGCGGCGGCGGAGGCGACCATTCCCATGAAGGCGGTGCGCGGCCGCGCCTCGTTCCTGGGAGAGCGCTCCGTCGGGCACATGGATCCCGGGGCGCGGTCCTCCGCCATCATGATCACCGCCATCGTCAACGAATCAGGAGCATGATCCGATGGCCAACGTTGGCATCGTCATCGTATCGCACTCGCCCAAGGTCGCCGAAGGCGCTGCCGACATGGTGCGCCAGATGGTCGGCGACAGCGTGCCGATCGCCTACGCCGGTGGCAACCCGGACGGCGGTCTCGGCACCGATGTCGGCGCCATCAAGGCCGCCATCGACCGGGCGTGGTCGGAGGCGGGCGTTGCCGTGCTTGTCGATCTGGGCGGCGCCGAAACCAACAGCGAGATGGCGATCGAGATGCTGTCGGCAGTCCGGCAGAAACGCGTCGTCGTCTGCAATGCGCCGGTCGTGGAAGGCGCCGTGATGGCCGCAACCGAGTCTTCCGGCGGCGCGACGCTGGAAGCCGTCAAGCGAACGGCCGAAGAGCTGATGGCCAGCTGAGATGTCCGTGCAGTCACCCCTCAAGCAGGAAGAAATCCGCATGACCCAGTCAACCGCCAGCGCGCTCCTGGTGAACGAGGTGGGTCTGCATGCGCGACCGTCGGTGAAGCTGACGCAGATGGCCAAGCGGTTCGTCTCGCGGCTCGAGGTCGCGCTTGCCGCGGATGGGCCGTGGGTCGACGCGAAGAGCCCGGTGAAGATCATGCGCGTCAAGGCGCCCCGAGGTGCCACGCTGCACTTTCGCGCTTCGGGGCCCGATGCGACCGAGGCGGTCAGAGCGCTCGTGTCGCTCGTCGAGAGCAGGTTCGACGAGGAGAAGCCGTGATGGATGTGAAGCTGACAGGTCGCGCTGCAAGCCCCGGCATGTTCGCCGGCCCGGCTGCGCGCCTGTCGGGCATCGCGACCATTGCGCGTCAACAGGGAAACGCGGCCGAGGAGGCGGCGGCGCTGCTGGCCGCCGTCGCTGCGTCCCGCGCGGAACTCTCGCATCTGGCATCATCCGCCAACGGTGAGGCGAGCCGGATCATGGGTATACAGGTGGCCCTGCTGGACGACGATGCCTTGAGCGAGAGCGCCAGAGCGGCGATCGCCGATGGCGTTGCGGCGGACCGGGCGTGGCGCGAGGCGATGGCGGTGGAGATCGCCGGCTACGAGCACGCCGACGACGAGTATTTCCGCGCCCGCGCCGCCGACCTCGCCGACATGCGTGACCGCGTCCTGCGGCACCTGCTGGGCGTCGAGGTTGAAACGGCCGTCGCCGCCGGCTCCGTCGTGGTGGCCCGCGATCTTCCGCCGTCACTGTTCATGAGTCTTGACTGGTCCCAGGGTGGTGCGATCGTGCTCGGGGAGGGCAGCGCCACGAGCCACGCCGCGATGCTGGCCCGTTCGCGCGGTGTGCCCATGGTCGTGGGCATCGGGCCAGGGATCGAGACTCTGGATGGCACGCTCGTGGTCGATGGCGAGCAAGGCAGCGTTGTCGTCGCTCCCGGCGCGGCCACCTTGGCAGAAGCGGCGCGCCGGCGGACGCTGGCGGCGCGCGCCGAAGGCGAGGCGAGGGCACGGGCCGGCGAACCCGCAATCACCCGTGACGGCACACGCATCGGCGTGATGATCAATGTGGCCCTGCCATCCGATATCGAGGATGTCGACCCGGCCAGTTGTGACGGAATCGGCCTGGTGCGGACCGAATTCCTAGTCGCGAACGGCGCGCTTCGCGACGAGGAACGCCAGTTCGAATTGTACCGCGATCTCGTCCGGTGGGCGTCCGGACGTCCGGTTACGATCAGGACGTTGGATGCCGGCGGCGACAAGCCGATCCCGGGATACACCATCGCAGGCGAGACGAATCCGTTCCTCGGCATGCGCGGCGTGCGCCTGTCGCTGCGGCACCCGGAAGTATTCCGCGTCCAATTGCGGGCGCTGGCGCGGGCCGCCGCGCTCGGGCCGCTCAAGGTCATGCTGCCGATGGTGACCACGCCGGCCGAACTCGCGGAGGCGCGCGGCATGCTACGCGACGCGGTTGACACCTTACGTGTCGAGGACACGCCGGCGATCCTGCCGTCACTGGGGATCATGGTCGAGGTGCCGGCGGCCGCCATCGCGGTCGACCAGTTCGACGCGGCCTTCTACTCGATCGGATCCAACGACCTCGTACAATACGTGACGGCATCGTCGCGCGACGGCGGGGAAACGGCTGCGCTCGGCGAGCTGACCCATCCCGCGGTCCTTCGCCTGATTGCGGCCGTGGCGGCGCACGGGGCGGCAACGGCCCGCGAGGTGAGCCTGTGCGGCGATGCCGGAGGTGATCCGCGTCACATCCCGGCCTTGCTCGAAGCAGGCGTGCGCATCGTATCGGTGGCGCCGGCGGTGTTGGCCCGGACCAAGGCGGCGGTTCGCGCCCTCGACCTCGGCATGCACCCGGCCAAGAAAGCGCATGTGGGACTCTGAGGAATGGCCGTCAAACCGGAACCGAAGCCGGGCGTCGATCACGTCGCCGCCTACAAGACGATCCTCCAGGCGGTCAGCAACAATCGGCCGTCGGGCACGCGGCAGCGTCTTGCCGCGGCGATCGGCAAGAATCGCAGCTTCATCTCCCAGATCGCCAACCCCGCCTATCCGACGCCGATCCCGGCGCAGCATCTCGAAGCGATCTTCTCGATCTGCCATTTCTCGCCGGCCGAGCGCGAGGCGTTCCTGGCCGCCTACAAGCGGGCACATCCCGGGCGCCTCGAGGTCGTCGCGCAGGAGCGGCCCATGCGCCGCGTGGTGATCGAGATGCCGGATTTCGGCAGCAAGGCGAGGAACCGCGCTGCCGACGAGATGCTGGCCGAGATGGTACGGCGGCTGGCGAGGATTGCTCTTTTCGACAAGTAGCCGACGGCCGTGAACCGCGGCAGGGGCAGGAACGCCATGAAGAAGTTCATCGACAGCGTCGATACCATGCTGGCCGACAGCCTCGACGGCTTTGCAGCCGCCCACGCCGACATCGTGACGCTCGGCGAGGAGCGCAAGTTCGTCCGGCGCCGGGTGCTCATGCCGGGAAAGGTCGGGCTGATCTCCGGTGGCGGATCGGGGCACGAACCGCTGCACGCCGGGTTCGTGGGTATGGGCATGCTGGACGCCGCCTGTCCCGGCCAGGTCTTCACGTCGCCGACTCCGGATCAGATGGTGGCAGCCGCCGCCACCGTCGACACGGGTGCGGGCGTGCTCTTCATCGTGAAGAACTACGAAGGCGACGTGATGAACTTCGAGATGGCGGCGGAGATGGCTGACCGCCGCGTCAAGACAGTGGTCACCGACGATGACGTCGCGGTCGAGACGTCAACCTATTCGACGGGGCGGCGCGGGGTCGCGGGCACTCTGCTCGTGGAGAAGGTCGTCGGCGCGGCGGCAGAGAAGGGTCTTGACCTCGACCAGCTCCAGGACCTCGGCAAACTGGCGAACAGCCGCACCCGCTCCATGGGCGTTGCGCTGACATCGTGCACCGTGCCGGCCGCCGGCAAGCCGACGTTCGAGCTCGGCGCCGACGAGATGGAAATGGGCGTCGGCATCCATGGCGAGCCCGGTCGCCGCCGGGTCAAGCTCGGCCCTGCGGCGGCGATCGCCGAGGAGATGGCCGGCGCCATCCTTGCCGACCTCGCGCCGCCGGTCGGGGCGGCCTGCCTGCTGCTCGTCAACGGCTTCGGCGGCACGCCGGCCATGGAGCTTTACCTGATGTTCGAGGCGGCCCGGCGTGTCCTTGCCGGCCGCGGCCTCACGGTGGTGCGCTCGCTTGTCGGCAGTTACGTCACGTCGCTGGAGATGGCAGGCTGCTCGATCACCGTGAGCGTGCTGGATGAACAGCTGGTCGCCCTGTGGGATGCGCCCGTGCACACCGCTGCCCTGCGGTGGGGGGTGTGACCGGCGTGTAACACCGCTCCGCCGGTTCTGCTGACGGCCGGCTTACGCCACCGAACCGCCATTGGCGCCGTAACTCACGGAAGCCGGGCCGTACCTGCCGGGCCTCACCATGCGGATGGACATGGGCTCCGATGCAAGGCCGGCCATCCCCATCGCCGCCCAGGTTGGGCAAACTCGTTCCTCGAAGGCTGCAAACCAAGAGGAAACGCGATGAGCGACGTGCAGATCATGGCTACGGGCCTCGGCTTTCCCGAAGGGCCCGTGGCGATGCCGGATGGCTCGGTGATCCTGACGGACATCCGTTACAACAGGTGCTCGCGCGTGGCGCCCGACGGCACGGTGTCGCTGTTCTCGGCTGCCGGCGGCGGGCCGAACGGCCTGGCGGCCGGGCCGGACGGCGCGCTCTACCTCTGCAACAACGGCGGCAGCCGCTATGTCGACGGCGTCTCGATGGGTGTGGCGCCGCATCCGGACTACAAGTTCGGCTATGTCCAACGGCTGGACCGCAATACCGGCGCGGCGACCATGCTCTACACGGAGTGCGACGGCCACAAGCTGTCGGCGCCCAACGACCTGGTGTTCGACACATCGGGCGGCTTCTATTTCACGGATCTCGGCAAGCGCCTCGCGCGGCACCGCGATCACGGCGGCGTCTATTATGCGCTGCCCGACGGATCGAAGATCGCGAGCCTCGCCTATCCCATGCTGAGCCCGAACGGCTGCGGCCTGTCGCCGGACGGCAAGGTCCTGTACGTCGCCGACACCGAGGGCGCGCGGCTGTGGGCATTCGACATCGAGGCACCGGGCGTGCTGCGCAAACCCGGGGGCCACGCGCCGCACAGTGGCAGGATCATCGCCGGGCTGCCGGGACCGGCGCGGTTCGACAGCATTGCCGTGATGGCCAGCGGCAACATCGCCGTGGCCACGCTGACAACCGGGATGATCACGGAGCTGTCGCCGGCGGGGGCGATCGTGCGCGAGACGAAGATGCCGGACATCTATCCGACGAACATCTGTTTCGGCGGGCCGGACATGCGTACGGCCTACATCACCCTGTCGGACACGGGCCGCCTGGC
>Ga0187894_10002337_pt1 | contig 22823 bp, 17 predicted proteins | sample GBC1701081metaG_FD_136650 | JGI IMG/M metagenome (GOLD analysis project Ga0187894, IMG submission 136650) | White microbial mat communities from a lava cave in the Kipuka Kanohina Cave System on the Island of Hawaii, USA - GBC170108-1 metaG ... | reverse complement strand
GGCGGGCCGCGCGATGCGTGACTTGCCTGCCGTCGGCGCGCTAGCATGTCCGGAAGAAAGTCAGGGGGACCGCACGTGCGTGCCATCATCATCGGCGCCGGCCGGGGGCAGCGCCTGATGCCAAGCACCGCCGATGCGCCGAAGTGCTTCGCCGAAGTCCAGGGCACGCGCATCATCGACTGGATCGTACGCGCCCTCAGGGACGGCGGCGTCAGCCAGATCTGCTTCATCGGCGGCTACCGCATCGAGAGCGTGCAGGCGGCCTATCCCGACTTCGTGTTCCGCCACAATGCGGACTGGCCCAACAACAACATCCTGGCGTCGCTGATGTGTGCCGAGGATCTGATGGACCGCCCGTTCATCACCTCATACGCCGATATCCTCTACACCCCCGACGTCGTGCGGGGGCTGGTGGAAAGTCCCGCCGACATCGCGTTGGGCATCGACACCGACTGGGTCGAGCACTACCGGCCGCGCACGCGCCATCCACCGCATGATGCAGAAAAGGCAACCGTGGCGGACGGCCGGGTGACGCGTCTCCATCGCGGCATCCCGGCGGCGGAGGCCTACGGCGAGTTCATCGGCGTCGCGAGGTTTTCGACCGCAGGCGGGCAGGCCTTGCGCGGCGCATTCCATCGCCGTCGCGCTGAACGCACCGGCAAGCCATACCGCGAGGCCGCGGTCTTCGAGAAGGCGTACCTGATCCACCTGCTGCAGGACATGATCGAGCAGGGCAGCGCGATGGGTCATGTCGACACGCCGGGCCGCTACCGCGAGATCGACACGCAGGAGGATCTCGACCTCGCGCAACGCCTGTGGCAGGGCTGAAGCGGTGGCCGGGCGCCTGTTTCCCGCCGCCGTCGTCGGCTCCCTGCCGCGGCCGGCGTTCGTGCTCGACCTGATCGGGCGCGAGGCGCCGTCGGCGCTGGCGGCGGGCAACGCCGCCATGGACTCGGCCGTCCGCTATGCCGTCGCGATGCAGGAGCAGGCCGGCCTTGATGTCGTCACCGACGGGGAGTGGCGGCGCAAATCCTACATCGGTGTCATTGCCGACCTGGTCGGCGGCTTCTCGCTCGGCCGCAACCCGGCAGATGGCCGCCCGTGGACGGTCGTCACACAACCGCTGCACACGCCGACGCCGGGCTTCATCGCCGGGGAGGCACGCTTCGTGCGCGCCGTCACGGACCGCGCCGTCAAGATCACCTTGCCGGCGCCGGCGTTGCTGGGCGAACGCCTGTGGGATCCGGTGCGGTCGAGCGCCGCCTATCCCGACCGGGAGGCCTTCGTGCGCGACTGCGTTCCCGTGTTGCGGCACGAGATCGGGCTGCTGCGCGACGTCGGAGTCGATATCGTGCAGATCGACGACCCGCACCTGTGCCTGTTCGTCGACCCCGACATCCGGGCGCTCTATCCCGATCCCGACCGCTCCGCCGGCTTCGCGGTCGACACGGTCAACGCGCTGGTCGATGGCATCGCCGGCCTGAAGTTCGCCGTGCATCTGTGCCGACGCGCCGGGGCGCGCGTGCGCGGCGAGCAGCGGCATGCCGGCGGCTACGATCCGATCATCGGTCATCTCAATCGCCTGAAGGTGCACCATCTGACGATGGAGTGGACCGAGCCGGGCGCCGGCGATGCCGCCGTCCTGCGGCGTCTGCGCGAGGACTTCGAGATCGGGCTGGGCTGCGTCTCGGTGACGCCGGGCGAGGTCGACACGGTCGACACGATCGTCGAGCGCGTCGAGGCGGCGCAGCGTCATGTGGCGCCGGAACGGATCACGCTCAATCCCGATTGCGGTTTCGCGCCCGGGTCGGCGGCCCGGGTCGACATCGACGAGGTCTATCGCAAACTGTGCAACGAGGCCGAAGCTGCCCGGCGCCTGCGCGACCGGCACGGCCGCCGCGCAACGAGGTAGGGAGGGGCATCACCAAAGCGTCATGCGGTGTCATTAGGAAGGGTTAGGACAGGGGGGAGCGTGGGTGCAATCGCCATCCGTGGACTGGGCAAAAGCTTCGGCGCCGTCGAGGTGCTGAAGGGCGTTTCGCTCGACATCGCCGAGGGTGAGTTCCTGACGCTCCTGGGCCCGTCGGGTTGCGGCAAGTCCACGCTGCTGCGGATCGTCGCCGGCCTGGAACGGCAGGACACGGGCTCCATCGCCATCGATGGCCGGGTGATCGACCATCTGCCGGCCAAGGTGCGCAACATCGCCATGGTGTTCCAGTCCTACGCGCTCTATCCCCACCTGACCGCGGCGCGCAACATCGCCCTGCCGTTGACGATGCGGCGGATGTCGGGGTGGCAGCGGCTGCCTCTGGTCGGTCCGCTGCTGCCGGGTGCGCGTGCCCTGCAGGCAGGCATCGCCAGGGATGTCACCGCCGTCGCCGGCGCGCTGGACATCGCGCACCTGCTGCACCGCAAGCCCGGCCAGCTCTCCGGCGGCCAGAAGCAGCGGGTGGCCCTGGCGCGCGCCATGGTCCGCCAGCCCGCCGCGTTCCTGCTCGACGAGCCGCTCAGCAATCTCGACGCCAAGCTGCGGGTGCAGATGCGCGCCGAGCTTGCCGACCTGCACCAGCGTCTGGGTGCCACCATGATCTACGTCACGCACGACCAGGCCGAGGCGATGACCATGTCCGACCGCGTCGCGGTCATGATGGGCGGCCATCTGCTGCAGGTGGGACGGCCGCAAAGCATCTACGACGACCCGGAAAGCCTGGAGGTCGCCGAGTTCGTCGGCAGTCCCAAGATCAACGTCCTGCCCGCCACGCTGGCGCGGGCCGGGCTCATTGAATGCCTCGGCACGCGGCTGCCGATCTCCGTCGCCGGTGCGTCCGACGGTCCGGTACGGGTGGCGGTCCGGCCGGAGGCGCTGACGCTGGCACGGCCCGACGCCACCGACTGCGTGCGGGGCCAGGTACGGCATGTCGAGCACCTTGGCTCGGACTGCATGGTGCATGTCGACGTCGCGGGCGCCGCCGGAGTCGTGGTCGTGCGGCTGGATCCGGAGGCCGGCAACAGGATGAACCGGGGCGCCGCGATTGCACTCGAGATTCCCGCGCATCGTGCCCTGTTGTTCGACACCGAGGGCCGGCGGTTGCGTACCAGCACACCGGATGCGCGGCTGCGCGTGGCGGGAGCCTGACATGGCAGTCACATCCGCCGCCACCCCCGCCCCGCGATCGCGCGACGATCTGGCCGAGTCGCGGGCCGGCTATGCGCTCGCCATGCCGGCGATGGCGATCCTGTTCATCGTGCTGCTGGGGCCTTCGCTCGCCGTGATCGTCTTGGCGCTGACCGATTGGCAGCTGGGCGCGCCGTCGATGAATTTCATCGGCGTGGGCAACTTCGAGCAGCTCTTGGCCGACCGGGTATTCTGGCGCTCTTTCGGGAACACCATCATCTACTGCCTGGTCACGGTGCCGGGCTCGGTCTTCCTCGGCCTGGGCATCGCGCTGCTGGTGGAGCTGGCGCCGGCTGGCCGCGCCTTCTACCGCGCCGCCTACTTCCTGCCAGTGACGTCCACGTTGATCGCCATGGCCGTCGTCTGGGAGTTCCTGCTGCATCCCAGCGTCGGCCTCGTGAACCTCACCCTGGAACTGGTCGGCCTCAAGGGGGTCGACTGGCTGAAGAACCCGGATGTGGCGCTGTTCACGCTGGCGGGCATCGGCATCTGGCAGTCCGTCGGCCTGAACATGGTGCTGTTCATGGCCGGCATCCAGGCGATCCCGGGCGACCTCTACGAAGCCGCCGAAGTCGACGGCGCCGGCGGCGCCTGGAACCGTTTCCGCACCGTGACGTGGCCCATGCTCGGGCCGACGACCTTGTTCGTCACCGTGGTGTCCAGCATCCGCTCGTTCCAGGTGTTCGACACGGTCGAGGTGCTGACCAAGGGTGGTCCCAACAAGGCGACGGAAGTGTTGCTTTACACGATGTACACGGAGGGATTCAGCTTCTTCCGCACCGGCTATGCATCGGCGGTGACGGTGGTGTTCGTGCTCATCGTTCTCGTCCTGACGCTGGCGCAGGTGCGGCTGGGCGAACGGCGGACCCACTACTCATGACACGGCCGCGCTCCACTCCTGTCGCGCTGTTGCGCCATGCCGTGCTGCTGGCCGGTGTCGTCGTCATGCTGGCGCCGTTCGTGTGGATGGTCTCGACCTCGCTGAAGCCGCCGAACGAGATCTTCTCGACCGACCTGTCGCTGCTGCCGCGCAAGTGGTTCGCCGCCGAGAACTATACGGCGGCGTTCACCAAGGTGCCGCTGCTGCGCTACCTGATGAACGGCGTCATCGTCACGGCCGGCATCTTCGCGGCGCAGCTCGTGGTGTCGCTGCCCTGCGCCTACGCCATGGCGAAGCTGCGCTTCCGCGGCCGCGAGGTGATGTTCACGCTGGTGCTGGTCGGGCTGATGATCCCGGCCCAGGTCCCGGCGATCCCGCGCTACGTCATGCTCTACCAGGTCGGCCTGCTCGATTCGTACGCCGCCCTGATCCTGCCGTTCGTAGTGTCGGCCTTCGGCATCTTCCTGATGCGCCAGTTTTTCCGCACGGTGCCGGACGATCTGGTGCACGCGGCGCGGCTCGACGGCTGCGGCGAATTCGAAATCCTGTGGCGCATCATGCTGCCGCTGGCATTCCCCGCCATGGTGGCGTTCGCCATCATCTCGGTCGTGGCGCACTGGAACGATTTCTTCTGGCCGCTGGTGGTGATCCAGACCGGCGATCTCGCCACGCCGCCGCTCGGCACGCTGTTCTTTCGCAACGAGGAGGCCGGCAGCGACTTTGGTCCGCTGATGGCTGGCACGGTGGTGATCACCGCGCCGCTCGTCCTGTTGTTCCTCGGCGCCCAGCGGCGCTTCATCGAGGGCATGACCCTCACCGGCATGAAGGGGTGAGGCTTGGAGGAGGAGGGAGACAATGAGACGTCGTACATTCCTGGCCGGCACCGCAGCGTTCGCGGCGGCTCCGGCGGTGGCCCAGCAGGCAACCGAGATCACGGTCCAGTACGCGATCCCGGACATCTTCAAGGAGGTGCACGAGGAGGTCGCCAAGCAGTTCATGGCCGCCCAGTCGGCGGTCAAGGTGAAGTTCCTGCAGCCGGCGAAGGAGTATGAGGACGCCACCCAGCAGGTCCTGCGCGGCGCCGTCACCGGGCAGATCCCCGACGTTTCCTCCCAGGGGCTGAACCGCCAGCGCATCTTCGCCGACCGCAAGCTGGCGTTGCCGCTCGACGATTTCATCAAGGCGGAGAAGGACTGGAACGGGAAGGGATATGACGGCTCGCTGCTGACCCTGGGCCAGGTGACGGGCCGGCAATACGGCATGGGCTTCTCGCTCTCGACGCCGATCATCTACTTCAACGCCGACCTGGTGAAAAAGGCCGGCGGCAATCCCGACGCCTTCCCCAAGACCTGGGACGGCATCTTCGAGCTGGCCAAGAAGATCCACAAGCCGGACGACAAGGTCTACGGCTTCCACTTCGACTGGGACATCACCGGCAACTGGATGTGGCAGGCGCTCAACTTCTCGCACGGCGGCACCATGCTGTCGGCGGACGAGAAGCAGGTCGCGTTCGGCGGCGAGCCCGGCCAGAGGTCGATCGCGCTGCTGCGCCGGATGGTGGCCGAGGGCACCATGCGCGATGTCAGCCAGGCGACGTCGCTGCAGGACTTCGTTGCCGGGCGCCTGGGGATCTGGGCCCACTCGACGTCGCGCCTGGGTGGCGTCACCAAGCAGTCGCAGGGCGTCTTCGAGCTGCGCACGGCAACCTTCCCGCTTGGCGCCGGCGACAAGAGCCGCCTGCCGTCGGGGGGCAACGCCATGATGATCCATGCCAAGGACGCGGCGAAGCAGAAGGCGGCCTGGGAGTACGTCAAGTTCGCCACCGGCCCGGTCGGTGCGACGATCATGGTCAAGGGCACCGGCTATTTCCCGGCCAACGCGCTGCCGGCCAAGGATCCGAAGATGCTGGGCGAGTTCTACGAGAAGAACCCGAACCACCGCACCGCCATTGGCCAGCTGCCGTTCATGACGGCCTGGTATGCCTTCCCGGGCGAGAACGGGCTGAAGATCACCGACGTGATCAAGGACCACCTGCAGTCCGTCGTGAACCAGAGCGCCAAGCCGGACGAGGTGCTGAGGAAGATGACTGCGGACGTGCAGGCCCTGCTGCCGAAGGCATGACAGGTCCCGCGGCGCGCACACCCGCGAGGTGGCCGGCATAGCGGCCACCCGCCTTGTCAGGGGGCCTCGCATGAAGTTCATCCACATCACCGACCCGCACCTCGTGCCGCGGGGCCAGACGCTCTACGGGCTCAATCCCATCGATCGCCTGGCGCTGTGCATCGCCGACGTCAACCTGCGCCATCCCGACGCGGCGTTTGCCATCGTCACCGGCGATCTGGCGCACAAGGGCGAGGCCGACGCCTACGCGGCACTGAAGGCGGAGCTGGGCAAGCTGCGCCTGCCGGTCCACCTGCTGCTGGGCAACCACGACAGCCGCGAGCTGTTCGCGGTGGCCTTCCCGCAGGCGCCGCGCGACGACGACGGCTTCGTCCAGTTCCTGGTCGAGATCGGCGACACCGTGGGCATCTGCCTCGATACCAACGAGCCAGGCGTCCCCTACGGCACGTTCTGCCGTACGCGCGCCGCCTGGTTGAAGCAGCAGCTCGATGCGGCCGGCGACCGCCCGGTGTTCATCTTCATGCATCATCCGCCGTTCAGGGTTCAGCTCAAGCGCATGGACGACATCTCTCTGCTGGAGCCAGGTCACTTCATCGGCGCGGTCGAAGGCCGGCGCAACATCCGCCACCTCTTCTTCGGCCACCTGCACCGGCCGATCGCCGGCAGCTGGCGCGGCATCCCGATCTCGACCCTGCGCGCCACCAGCCATCAGGTGGCCCTGGATTTCGTCATCGAAGGCCGCATTCGGGGAAGCCACGAACCACCGGAATACGCGGTGGTGCTGGCCGATGCCGACCAGACCATCATCCACAACCACGGCTATCTCGACCGCACCGATACGTTCCTGCTGTAGGGAGATTGCGCGCGAGTCCGGTCGGACTGGCCCAGGCATTTGATATGATTGACGAATTCGACGCTGTCGAAGCCGGTGGTTTTCGTTTGACTTGAGCCGGTACCCGCGTATTTTCCGCGCCTCCTCCGGAGAACGCGGAGCGGCGCCACGGTGCGTCGTTCCCGCCCGGGCGTTCGCGCCCGAACAAGGCCTATCCGGACACAACTGGCAAGGAACAGAGCGTGAGCAAACGCGAGAATGCGAAGTACAAGATCGACCGCCGCCTGGGCGTGAACCTGTGGGGTCGGCCCAAGAGCCCGATCAACAAGCGCGAGAGCCGCCCCGGACAGCACGGCGCCAAGCGCACCAAGCCGACCGACTTCGGCAAGCAGCTCATGGCCAAGCAGCGGGTCAAGGGCTACTACGGCAACGTCAGCGAGCGCCAGATGCGCCGCTACTACCAGGAAGCCATCCGCCGCAAGGGCGACACCGGCGAGAACCTCGTGGCGCTGCTCGAGCGGCGCCTCGACGCCGTGATCTACCGCATGAAGTTCGCCACCACCGTCTTCGCCGCGCGCCAACTGGTCAGCCACCGGCACGTCAAGGTCAACGGCCGGCGGGTCAACATTCCCTCCTACCAGGTGCGCGACAACGACGCGATCGAGCTCGGCGCCACGGCCAAGCAGCTCGCCGTCGTGCTGGAGGCCACGCAGCTCGCCGAGCGCGAGGTGCCGGGCTATGTCGAGGTCGACCACAAGGACATGAAGGGCAAGTTCCTGCGCGCGCCGAAGCTGGCCGACGTGCCCTATCCGGTGCAGATGGAACCCTCGATGGTGGTCGAGTTCTACAGCCGGTGATCTCTTTTCGCTTCATGGTGAGCACAGGCACAAACGCTTCGCGTTTTGCCGGGTCGAACCATGAAGCGACCGCACCGCCGGCCGTGCGAGGCCTTCATGGTTCGACAAGCTCACCATGAAGGCCATGTCCGCCGTGCCTACCCCGTAGGCTTCTTGTCGGTGAGCATCTTGCCGGTCATGGGCACGAAGTAGACGCCGACGTCCTTGCGCGAGTGGACCTTGCCGTCCTCGTCCTTGCTGAAGACGTAGAGGAACTGCTCGCGCTTGAAGGGCTGGCCCATCGGGATCACCATGCGGCCGCCGGGCTTGAGCTGCGCCAGCAGCGGCGGCGGCACGAACTGGGCGGCGCAGGTGACCATGATCAGGTCGAAGCCGCCGCTTTCCTCCGGCCAGCCGAAGAAGCCGTCGCCGATCTTCGTTTGCACGTTCTCGTAGCCCAGCGGCTTGAAGATGCGCCCGACCTCCTTGCCCAGCGGCTCGACGATCTCGATCGAGTAGGCCTTCTTGACGATGCGCGACAGCACCGAGATCTGGAAGCCCGAGCCGGTGCCGACCTCCAGCGCCACGCTCTCCGGCGTCGGCTTGCACAGCTGCGTCATGTAGGCCTGGCCGCGGTAGTCGCTGAGCGCCGAGCCGAAGCCGATTCGCCAGGGCTTCGATTTCTCCTCGTAGGCGACATTGGAGAACGCCGAGCGCGCCGCGAAGTCGTAGTGGTAGAACTCGCGCGGCACCTCGCTGAAGGCCCGCACCACGTTGGGGTCGGCGGCGCCGAAATGGTGGAACAGCACGCTCTGGATCGTGGCCAGCGCCCCCTTGCGGCGGCCCTGCGTGGCGTTCCACTCCTCGCGCGTCAGCCTGGTCGGACGATCGCAGGCCCTCATGGTGGCGAGGTAGGAATCGTAATTCCAACCCGCGGAGGCCAGCGGCGGGGCGGCCATCGCCATGCCGGGCAGCACGCCGCCGGCGGTCGCGAGGGACGAAAGCATGAAGGACCGTCGATGCATGTCTCACCCTTCGGGTCGCGCGTCGGCCGGGGGGAGGCTGCACGCGCTCATTGTTATGGCAGGTCGCGTTCTGCAACTGTCCACGGCGTCGGGCAAGGCCCGATTCGCCGATGCGTCGAATGGCCCGCTCATGCCTTCCTCACACGGTGGGGAAGGAGGGCGAAGGCCGGATGGGAATTCGACGTGGTGCCTCCGATTGAGAAACCACGTCGGGGGCCCCTCCGCCCCTTCGGGGCACCTCCCCACTGCGTGGGGAGGAATGAATCGTTGAGGCATGCGCGGCCTCATCAGCCGGCGCGGCCGCGCGAGATGCGGCCGGTCATGGGAATGAAATAGACGCCGACGTCGCGGCGCGACTGGATGCGGCCGTCGGTGTCCTTGGTGAACACGTACAGCACCTGCTCCCGCTTGAACGGCTGGCCCACCGGGATGATCAGCCGGCCGGTGCCGGGCTTCAGCTGGCGCAGCAGTTCCGGCGGCACGTGCTGGGCGACGCAGGTCACCATGATGATGTCGAAGCCGGCCTTCTCCTCCGGCCAGCCGTAGTAGCCGTCGCCGACCCGGCTCTCGACGTTGTCGAAGGCCAGCGGCTTGAAGATGCGGCCGACCGCCGTGCCCAGGGGCTCGATGATCTCGATCGAGCAGGCCTTGCGTACGACCCGCGAGAGGATCGAGATCTGGTAGCCCGACCCGGTGCCGATCTCCAGCGCCGTCTCGCCCGGCCTGGGCCGCGACAGCTGGGTCATGTAGGCCTGGCCCAGGAAGTCCGACAGGGCCGAGCCGTAGCCGATCGCCCACGGGCGGGGGTACCAGTCGTAGGCATCGCGTGCGAACGACCAGTTGCCGCCGTAATTGAAGTGGTAGTACTCGCGCGGTACCTCGCTGAAGGCGCGCATCACCTCGAGGTCGGCGGCGCCGAACTTGCCGCGCAGGTAGACCTCGAGCTGCCGGATGGCGTGCTCCCGTTTCTGGCGCACGAAGGCGAAGGTCTTGTCGGTGAGGTCGGTGCGCCGGCCGCTGGCCTGCATGGCGCCGGCATAGGCGTCGAAGCCCCAGTCGACGGTCCTGTGCGCGGCCGCGCCACGCGGGATCAGGGGCAGACAGGCCGCGCCGGCCAGCACCGAACGGCGCGACAGGCGGATCGGGACTTTGCGGAGGAAGGTCATCGTACTCGGCGCCGGGTTCCCGGCATTGTCGGCATCACCATGACTCCGGGCACTATAGCACGCCAGAGGACGGAAGACAGACGACAGAGGACGGAAAGAGTAAGACTGCTCATTCTGACTTCCGTCATCTGTTCTCTGCTTTCTGGATGCGGCCGGTCATGGGGATGAAGACGACGCCGATGTCGCGGCGGGAGCGGACGCGGCCGTCGGCGTCCCGGGTGAAGAGGTAGAGGAACTGCTCGCCCTTGAAGGGATGACCCACGGGCACGATCAGCCGGCCGGTGCCCGGCTTGAGCTGGCGCAGCAGCTCGGGCGGCACGTGCTGGGCGGCGCAGGTCACCATGATGATGTCGAAGCCGTCCTTTTCCTCCGGCCAGCCGTAGTAGCCGTCGCCGACCCGGGCCTCGATATTGTCAAAGCCAAGCGGTTTGAAGATCCGCCCGACGGCGGTGCCCAGCGGCTCGATGATCTCGATCGAGCAGGCCTTGCGCGCGATGCGCGACAGGATCGAGACCTGGTAGCCCGAGCCGGTGCCGATCTCCAGGGCGGTGTCGCCGGCCTGCGGCCGCGCCAGCTGGGTCATGTAGGCCTGGATCAGCAGCTGCGAGAGGGTGGAGCCATGGCCGATCGGCCACGGCCGGGGATACCAGTCCCAGGCATCGCGCGCGAACGACCAGCCGTCGGAGTAGTTGTAGTGATAATACTCGCGCGGCACTTCGCGCAGCGCACGCATGACCTCGGGATCGACGGCGCCGAGCTCGCCGCGGAGCCAGGTCTCAAGCTGCTGCAGCACGTGCCCCCGCCGCTGGCGCATTTGCGCGAATGTCTTGTCCGTGAGGTCGGTGCGCCGGCCGCTGGCCTGCATGGCCCTGGCATAGGCGTCGAACGTCCATTCAGCGGTCCAGTGGGCGGCGGCGCTGCGCGGTGCCAGGGACAGGCATGCCGCCCCTGCCAGTGCACAGCGGCGCGGCAGGTTCCTGGGCGAGGCGTCAGCAACATCGGTCATCGCGCGGTGCGCCGGGCGACCGGCATCGTCAGAAGCACCATGACGTACAGCACTATACCAGCCAGCGGCAGGATCTTGAAACCCACCGCCGCCGCCAGCAGGTTGGCCAGCGGCGTCGAGATCACCGAGCAGGCGCCGTTGACCGCCCAGGCCCAGGGCAGGAAGGCCAGCCGCGGGCCGTGGAACTGGCCCAGACCCAGCGCCATGGGCATGCCCAGCGCCACGGACAGCGGCGCCGCCAGCACCACCACGATCAGGATCTGCACCATCGCCGGCGCCGCCGCGGTCGCGGCCAGCAGCGGGTCGAGGCCGGCGAACATCAGCTCGCTCCAGGCGACGATGACCGCCACGCTGTAGCCCAGCCCGAGCATGGGGCGGGCGCGGAAGCGTTCCGCGAGGTAGCTGCCGACGCCGGAGAAGATCAGCATGACGGCCAGCACCAGGCCGAAGGCCAGCACGCGGTCGTGCAGGTACTGCGCCGCCTTCTCGATCAGGTATATCTCGAGGAACAGGAACCCCAGCCCCAACCCGGCGAAGTAGGCGGCGGCGCGCAGGAACTGGCCGGCCGGCAGCGCCGCGTCCGAGCGGCGCACCAAGGGCAGCAGCAGCACCAGCAGCGCGATGACGAGCGCCTGGGCCAGCACGGCGAGGTTGATCAGATAGACGAGCTCTTCGCGCGGCACCAGCTCGATGCGCCCGAGGATCGTCTCCAGCTCCCCCAGCGGCAGCACGGCATTCAGGAACGGCCGGTCGAGCGTCGGCGGCGCCAGCCGGAAGAACGCGTGGTAGGGCGATGGCGCGCCGGCCAGCGTCGCCGCCGCTTCCTCCATCATGGAATCGCGGCCGCCGCCGGACGACGCGCCCGGCGCCTCGACGGTGTCGAACGACACGACGGGCAGCTCGTTGAAGATGCGCACCGTCGCCGGATCGATGCCGGGGTAGTAGACGGGATCGAACGAACGCTCGTCGCAGAAACGCCGTACCGTGTCGAGATCCGGCTCCGTCCACGGCGTGCGCCTGATCAGGATCCGCACGTTCCACGCCGAGCGGTAGATGACGAGGTGGCGCTCCGGCTCGGCCACGCCGGCGGCTGCCAGCGCATGCCGGGCCGTGGCGAACATTTTCACGGCGTAGACCGTGAACTCGCGGATCGAGACCGGGATCGACAGCACGCCCTCTGGTGTCAGGTGGTCGACGTAACCCGCCAGCACGTCGACCGACAGCACCGCCTTGTTGGTGTCCGACTGGGTGATGAAATCGCGGCCGATGTCGATGATATCGAAGCTTCCTTCGCCGCTCTGCGGGGAAGGTGGCCGAAGGCCGTATGGGGCGCCCTCGGGGTGCTCGCTGCCGGGACCACGTTGGCTCCCTTCGAGCCACTTCCCTGCCGCGCGGGGAGGAACCGTGAGCGCGATGGCGGTCGGTCCGAGGTCGCTGATCGTGACGTTGGGCAGGGACGGGAAGGCGGGCGCCGGGCCCAGTCCCTCGCGCAGGGCACGGCGCAAGGTGAGGTCGGGTTCCAGGACCGTGACGTGGCCGGCGCCGGCGCCCAGCGCCTCGTGGATGCGGAAGCCGCCGGACGCGCCCACCAGCAACACCCGTCCCGGTGGCCGCAGCCGGTAGGGCAGCGAGTCCAGCGCGGCGCCGAAGTAGCCGGTGTCGATCGTCGGCGACTGGGGCAACGAGGCCAGGCGGTTGCCGTCGGCGTAGAGCCCGAAGGCCCGCGGCACGGCGGCGTCGGGCACCACGCCTGAATTGTTCGACATGTCGAGGTCGAGCCGCTCGGTGAAATTGTCGAGCAGCATGTAGTAGCCCTTGGGCGACACGCGCGTCGCCACCACCTGGCTGCCCGAGGCGTTCATCGGGCCGAAGATCTCCTTGTACTCGTTGATGCGCGCCTGGTTATAGAGGCACACCAGCGCTTCAGCGGCGGCCAGCGCTGCGAGAGTCGCGGCGGCGGACCACAGCCCGCTGGGGGCGCGCGACTCCAGTCGCGCGTCTTGGGTGACGCTGAATGAAGACGCGCCACTGGAGTGGCGCGCCCCCAGCGATGCCAACAGCCCCGCGAGGGCGAGCGGCACCAGCATGCCGGCGATCAGGTAGAAGGGGTGGACGACGAACATCAGGCCCAGCACCAGCGCCGCGCCGAGGCCGGCGCCGGCGAGGTCGAAGGCGTAGACGCGTCCGATCGCGTCGCTGTGCACCATGAAATAGAGCGACACGTAGAGGCCGACCAGGAAGAAGAACGGGAACAGGGCGGCGTAGTACTGCGCGATGTTCAGCAGCTGGTCGGCCCACAGCTGCCGGTTCTGCAGCTCCAGCGGATTGAATGGCACCAGCGTCGTCCAGTGCCAGCCCAGCGCGGCCGCCAGGATCAGCAGCGGCGGGATTGCCGGCAGCAGCACGCCGGCATGCCGCACGATCGGGCGCTGGAACAGCGAGGCCATGATGCCGCTGGCGGCCAGCCCGACCATGGTCATGGAGATGACCCAGTAGCCGTACTCCGACCAGCTCGCGATGGCGAAGAAACGCGTCAGCGCGATCTCGTAGCCGATCGAGGCCATGCAGACGAGGAACAGCGGCAGCAGGCGAAAAGCGGTCGCGCGCGCGGCGATGTCGGTCGGCACCAGCGAAACCCGCTCCTGTCCTCGCGCGGGCATCATCGCCCCCGCCGCCACTCTAGCGGACGCGACGGGCCGTTGTCTTCGGTGGTCGGGGCGCACCTCGGGCAACCGCATTTGGCGTCTTGGGCCGGGGCGCGCCACTCCAGTGGCGCATCGCCCGTAGCGAAAGCGAAGGGCGACTTTTGGTCGGCGTGCAAGATCGACGCCGAGCGGCCATCGAGGCCGCCCGGCGTCGTGCGCCACTGGAGTGGCGCGCCCCGACCAAGACGCGAAGACGTATCGCTGACGCAGAATGCCATCGCCCCGGAAGCGCGCCACTGCGGGCAGGCAAGCTCGCCTTGAAGTAGCGCAGCTGGGAGCGCGGGCATCTTGCGGGCACCGGCGTGCAGCGCTGGACCATGAGCCGGCTGGAAGCCGGCGCTCCCAACATGATGGGTGCGCCACTGAAGTGGCGCGCTCCCGGCAAAGGCAGACGCCACGCAACCGACGAAACCGAGGCAACCGATGAAACAAAGTGAGCGTTGCTTCATTAATCGTCTTTCTTCAAAGGCTGCATGCAGAGTTTGGCGCCGGGTTTCCACCAAGCGTCGCTCGTCACACAGGGAAAGGCGACATCCATGCCCGGCCAGATTCGCGTGAACTTCAAGAACTTCTGGGGTCTCGACACGACCAAGATGGTGAAGACAAAGCTTCCGGGCGCGTCCGGCGGTGGTTTCACGGACGCGCTGCTGCGCACGGGAATCTCCACTGTCGCTGGCGCCGCGAAGCGCGGGCAGATGCTCAAGGATTCGCTTGGCATGATCAGCCCGCCGTCCGGCAGCCTCTCGCTCCTCGGTTCTATCCCCGGCGTGAAGTTTCGCTCCCCCAGTCCCGATTTCACGATTGCCGTGGGCTACACCGCTTCGGCCGGCGCCGTCGTCAATGTCGGCGGCGGTGCGGGCGTCTACTTCTGGAACAAGAAGCCCAGCGGCGAGGTCGGCCTCTACGGCAGTCTCTCGGTCGGCATGGTCACGAATGTCGGCGCCTCCATCGGGGATCAGATCTGCCTGTTGTTCGGGCCGGCAGGCTCGGTTCTGGCCGGCGACAGCATCACGCTCGCGGTCGAGATCGAGATCGGCGTTGTCAGTGTCGGCGGCCAGCTCATCCTCAGCGCGCCGCCGGTGTCGGCCGGCTGGCCGCCGACGATTGGCAGTGGCTGGACGCCGGAGGTCATCGGCATCGGCGTGACGATGAGCATGGGGATCAGCGCCCTGCCGGTCAGCTACTCGGTCATGCCCGGGCGCACCTGGACCAAGCCGCTGACTCCCTGAGCCGGACAGGGCGCGGGCGGGCCCTTCATCCGCGCCGGCCTCCGGGAACCACGACAAGCGGTTCCTCTCTGGGCCGGGCCGAACGCGGCGGTCGCGCAGTGCCGGCGAGCCGGGGATCATCTCGGGGCTCATGAATCCGCCATGCGCGAATTGCGGGAATTGCGCCAATCAGGATTCGTCAACGAGTCCAAGGGGTTGCTGCGCAGCAACCGAGGGCTGAGGGAATTCCGGCAATCCTGCGCCGCAACGACTGCAGTCGGACCGGCGGGCGGCGTCGACGCGGGGAGCGCGTGGCAACAGGTAGCGCGAATTGCGGGAAGTCCATGCAGTCGGACCGGCGGGCGGCGTCGACGCGGGGAGCGCGTGGCAACAGGTAGCGCGAATTGCGGGAAGTCCATGCGGCCGGACCGGCGGCCGACGCCGACGCCGGGAGCGCGCGGCAACGGGTAGCGCGAATTGCGGGAAGTCCATGCGGTCGGACCGGCGGGCGACGCCGACGCGGGGAGTGCGCGGCAACAGGTAGCGCGAATTGCGGGAAGTCATGCGGCCGGACCGGCGGGCGACGCCGACACCGGGAGCGCGGCAACGGGTAGCGCGAATTGCGGGAAGTCATGCGGCCGGACCGGCGGGCGACGCCGACACCGGGAGCGCGGCAACGGGTAGCGCGAATTGCGGGAAGTCCATGCGGCCGGACCGGCGGACGACGCCGACGCCGGGAGCGCCCGGCGACGGGTAGCGCGAATTGCGGAAAGTCCAGCTTTCGCTCACGAAGCCCTCGCGCCGCAGCCGCCGGTCGCCGCCGCTGTGTGCGGCGCGCCGATTTGTGACGGCGTGATGGGCCCCGCTCGACCAGGCCATGCTCTGGCGTGCGTTTCCCGACCGCGGTGGCGCTGTCAGACATGTCTCGACTCCGATGACCATCCGCACGAGGTCGCCCGAGGACGACTGGCGGATCGCCCGAACTTCAGCCCGGCGTCGCCGTCGCTGGAGCTTCGGCGGACAAGGGGCCAATGGGCGATGTACGGAGGTCTTCATGGGAGAACAACCGGTACGAAACCGGAAATTTGTGTCGCAGGTCAGGGCCGGTTTGCCGTTCCCGCGGGGCAGGGTATTCGCATCAGGGCACCCTGTCGTCCTGAGCGCAGCGAAGGACCTTGCGGTGTACCGGCCAATTGTCATCCCGAGCGAAGCGAGGGATCTTCCGCGAATGGAGACTCCATTCCGGGGAGATCCCTCGCTTCGCTCGGGATGACGGTCTGATCTAACGTCCGCAAGGTCCTTCGCTGCGCTCAGGACGACTGGGTGCACGGCGGAATGGTCGCGCCGCGCGCCTCCGGGCGCGCCGATGGTTTGTCGCGGCAAGGCGAAGAGCGCGGCAGATCGGTGGCTGCTTGCAGCCACCTGTCGCGCGCGGTCCGGCGCGCGCCCCAACGGTGGCGCCGATGCGAGCGGGATCGCCGCGCTTCGGGCGGTTCACGCGGTGTGCCACTGGGCGGCACGCTCCTGCCGAGACCACGGGGTGCCCCCTCCGCGCCCGCGGGGCACTTCCCCAACGGCGTGGGCGAGGGATAGGGTGGTGTGCGTCTTGCATCACTGATCGTGTATTGCCGAGGAGGGGGATATGACGGTGTTCGGACGGATGGCGGCGCTGGCCGCGGGCGTGGCGGCGGGTCTCGCGCTTTCAACATCGGCGCTGGCGCAGCAGACCCTGCGCGTGGTGATGCACTCGGATCTCAAGACCTTCGATCCGGTGTGGAGCGGCGCCTACATCGTGCGCAATCACGGCTACATGGTCTGGGACACGCTGTTCGCGATGGACGAGAAGTTCCAGATCAAGCCGCAGATGGTCGACAAGTGGGCGGTCAGCGACGACGGCCTCGTCTGGACCTTTACCCTGCGCGACGGGCTGGAGTGGCATGACGGCGCGCCGGTGACGGCCGAGGATTGCGTCGCCTCGCTGAAGCGCTGGGCGGCGCGCGATTCGATGGGCCAGAAGCTGGCACTGTCGCTGAAGGAATGGCTGGTGGTCGATGCCAGGACCTTCAAGATCGTGCTCAAGGACCAGTTCGGCCAGGTGATCGAGTCGCTGGGCAAGCCCAGCGTGGTCGTGCCCTTCATGATGCCCAAGCGGGTGGCCGAGACCGACCCGTTCAAGGCATTGGAGGAGGTCATCGGTTCCGGTCCGTTCATCTTCAAGAAGGATGAATGGAAGCCCGGCGCGAAGGTCGTCTACGTCAAAAACCCGAAATACAAGCCGCGCGCCGAGCCGCAATCCGGCCTTGCCGGCGGCAAGGTGGTGAACGTCGACCGCGTCGAGTGGATCTGGATCCCCGACCCGCAGACCCAGGTCAACGCCCTGATCGCGGGCGAGATCGACATGATCGAGAGCCTGCCCAGCGACCTCATGCCGCTGCTGGAGAAGGAGAAGGACATCACCCTGATCAAGGGCAGCGTCGGCAACCAGTACATATTCCGGCCCAACTGGCTGATCGCGCCGTTCAACAACCCCAAGATACGCCAAGCCGCCGCCATGGCGCTGAACCAGGAGGATTTCCTCAAGGGCATCATCGGCGACCCGCGCTTCTGGCGCACCTGCAAGTCGCTTTACCCCTGCGGTTCGCCGCTGGCCAGCGATGCCGGCATGGCCGGCTGGATGGAGGGCAACGCGGCCAAGGCACGCCAGATGCTCAAGGACGCCGGCTACGACGGGACCACCGTGGTAATCCCCTATCCCAGCGACCTGACGGTGATCGGCAACATGGGGCCGATCGCCAAGTCGCTGCTGGAGAAAGCCGGCTTCAAGGTCGAGGTCCAGCCCAGCGACTGGCAGAGCATGGTCACCCGCCTGATCAGCAAGAAGGGCCCGCCGTCGGAGGGCGGCTGGAGCGCCTTCCTGACCAGCTGGAGCCATGTTGACATCCTCGACCCGCTGATGACGCCGTCGCTGGTCTCGACCTGCGACAAGGCGCGCGCCGGCTGGCCGTGCGACGAGAAGATGGAGAAGCTGCGCGATGCCTATGCGCGCGAGACCGATCCGGCCAAGCAGAAGGCGATCGCCGAGGAGGTGCAGAAGTACAACCTCGAGATCGTGACGCACGTCTGGCTGGGCGAGTGGTTCGGGGTCTTCGCGATCCGCAAGAACGTCAGCCTCGCCAGCGCCGTGCCGCCGCCGGTCACGGTGTTCTGGGGCATCACGAAGAAGTAGGAATCTTCACCTCTTCCGCTGCGCGGGAGAGGTCGCCGGGCGCGTCAGCGGCCGGCGGGTGAGGGCTCCACGCACGGCGGTTGGTGTGTGAAGCCCTCACCCTCCCATCGCGCTGCGCGCGATGGGCCCCTCCCTCTCCCGCGTAGCGGGAGAGGGGTTGAAACCAGGAGGTCGAACATGCGGCGGTGGTTGGCGGTTGCGGTTGCGGCGGGGGCGCTGTCGCTGGCGGCGGGGGCGGCGGCGCAGACGCTGCGGGTGGTGATGCACTCCGACATCAAGGTGCTCGACCCGGTGTGGAGCGGCGCCTACGTCGTGCGCAACCACGGCTACTTCATCTACGACACGCTGTTCGCGCTCGACGACAAGCTGCAGCCCAGGCCGCAGATGGTGGAGACGTGGACGGCGAGCGAGGACCGCCGCATCTGGCGCTTCACCCTGCGCGAGGGGCTGGAATGGCACGACGGCCGACCGGTCACTGCCGAGGACTGCATCGCCTCCATCCGGCGCTGGGGCGCGCGCGACCCGATGGGCCAGAAGCTGCTGCTGTTCATGCAGGACATGAAGGCGCTGGATGCGCGTACCTTCGAGATGGCGATGAAGGAGCCGTACGGCCTGGTCGTGGAGTCGCTGGCCAAGCCCAGCGTCAACACGCCCTTCATGATGCCCAAACGCGTGGCCGAGACCGATCCGTTCAAGCAGATCGACGACTATACCGGCTCGGGCCCGTTCATCCTCAAGCGTGACGAATGGAAGCCGGGCGAGAAGATCGTCTACCTCAAGAACCCGAGGTACAAGCCGCGCGCCGAGCCGGCCTCGGGCCTGGCCGGCGGCAAGGTTGTGAAGGTCGGGCGGGTCGAGTGGCTGGCGATGCCGGATTCGCAGACCCAGATCAACGCCCTGCTGGCCGGCGAGATCGATATCATCGAGCAGGTGCCCTACGACCTGCTGCCGCTGGCGGAGAAGGACAAGGCCATCGTGCTGGTCAAGAGCGTGAGCCCGAACCAGTACGTGTTCCGGCCCAACTGGCTGCACCCGCCGTTCAACAACGAGAAGGTGCGCCAGGCGGCGATGATGGCGTTGAACCAGGAGGATTTCCTGAAAGCGGTGAACGGCGATCCGCGCTTCTATCGCACCTGCAAGGCGATGTTCACCTGCGGCACGCCGCTCGAATCGACGGCCGGCATGCAGGGCAAGACCGAGTCCAACTTCGCGGCGGCGCGGGCGCTGTTGAAGGAGGGCGGCTACGACGGCACGCCTGTCGTGCTGCTGCACGCCGCCGACTCGGCGCCGCTCGCCGCCCTCTCGCCGGTGGCCAAGAGCCTGTTCGAGCGCGCCGGCTTCAAGGTCGACATGCAGTCGAGCGACTGGCAGTCGCTGGTCAACCGCCTGCTGACCAAGAAGGGACCGGTCTCGGAAGGCGGCTGGAGCGCGTTCCTGACCTACTGGTCGCAGGCCGACCTGCTGAACCCGCTGATGACGCCGTTCCTCCAGGCCAATTGCGAGAAGGCGCGCGCCGGCTGGCCGTGCGACGAGCCGATGGAACGCCTGCGCGAGACGTACGCGCGGGAGACCGACCCGGCCAAGCAGCGCGCCATCGCCGACGAGGTGGAGACGCGGGCGATGACCATCGTCACCCACGTGCCGCTGGGCGAGTCGTTCCCGGTCGCCGGCCTGCGCGCCAACCTCGAGGGGTGGATCAACGCGCCGATCCCGGTGTTCTGGAACGTGGCGAAGAAGTAGGGGCAGATTTCCTACTGCCGACGAGCGTATCGGCAGGTGCATTTCGAAGGAGTGGAAAGCTGCGCGCAGATGACGCGGCGATAGAAACACAGCGACGCTAAACCAGAGCATTTCCCGGAAGCTGCCGGATTGGTGCTCCCTGTTTTGATTTGCGTCGTCGCGCGGCGCATCTGATGATTGGAGGAGAACTCGTGAACGCATGATAGCATCGGAAGACGTTGGCTCCTATGCCCAACTCAACTGGAGACGAAACTCGTAGCCGCATTATGAGGGCCGTACGCTCAAAGGACACGGCTCCAGAGCGTCGAGTTCGTTCGATGCTAACGCGTATGGGCTACCGCTATCGGCTACACCGTCAGGGACTTCCGGGGAAGCCGGATGTCGTCTTTCCCGGACGGAGAAAAGTGATACTCATCCATGGATGTTTTTGGCATGGTCATCCAGGATGCCCCAAAGGTGCGATTCCAAAATCGCGCCTGAAATATTGGGTCCCGAAGCTAGAACTAAATCGGCAACGGGACCTCCGGGTCATCAAGAGCCTGACCGCGCTCGGATGGCGGACGCTGGTTGTGTGGCAATGTGAACTCGCATCAGAACCTGCTGTGGAGCGCGCTCTACGGCGATTTCTTGGTCGGCCCGGTTGCGGCACGGCCAAGTGACGCGCCTCGAATTCTGCTAACCCTGCGTGCGCGTCTTTCAGCGTCGCTCAGCGTAATCGCGGGTGGGCGGTCCTTTGGCTGCCCTTGTGTCTGCCCTGCGTCAAGATGCCATCCGAGCTGCTCCGCTAGACAAAGCGCTACGGCTGATGCCAGAGGAGGCGGAACGGCGTTGCCCACTTGCCGATACTGTTGAAGGCGGGGAATCCAATCGGGCCAGATGAAGTTGTCATCAAACCCTTGCAGTCGAGCCGATTCGCGAACTGTAATAACGCGATCATACCGGTAGTGAACGGGACGAAGCGGAGAAAAATTGCCGGTCCCCGCCCGCAATGTGAACGATGGTTTTTCCGGATGCAGTCGGTCGTGAAACGACCGAGGCTCTCGCTCGCCAACCCGAAGCGTTGCGAACCGTGCCAGCATATCGGCCGTGTGTTCGGTAAGTTCATGATTGTGAATACCGCATTCGCCGAAATCGCCTCCGTTGGGCAGATCGTCGAGCGCATCCCGCGCAGTGACATATGGCTCGAGCCACGGAGCCGCTAGATCGGCAGGAGCATGCGTCGGCTGCGGCAAACGCAGTTTGCTTACGGGGCGCGCACCAACAAGCAGCAGACGCCGCCGCACTTGCGGTGTGCCAAATGCAGCGGCAGGAACCACATCCGTACGAACGGAGTAGTTCAAGTCTTCGAGGCCACCAATCAATTGAGTCAGCACTTTCCCATCATCGATTCCTGCGAAGTTTGGAACGTTCTCGAAGAAGACGGCCTGCGGTGCCAACTCCTTCGTAAATCTAAGGAAGTCGAATACCAAGTCGGCTCGCTCGTCCTCCCGGCCACGGCGCTTGCCGACGATGCTGAAAGGTTGACAGGGTGGCCCACCGATGAGTACGTCAATTCCCGAAACCCCGGCCAAACCGAGAAGTTCCTCGCCGGTGGCACGTGAAAGATCGACAACAAATCCTCGGCTTCCGCGATAGACATGATTGTAGTCGTAGGCCTCCACAGCTCGCCGATCGATGTCGAAACCGGCGACCACTCGCACTCCGGCATCCAGAAAGCCTGTCGACAGGCCGCCGCAACCGCAGAAAAGTTCAAGTCCTACCGGAAGGCGTCTCATGATCGTGGTATCCCAGTGGCTCGGATCAACTCGGTTTGGCGCTCCGAGAGCTTCAATACGTAGCTAGCACTTTTAACGATCTTGAGATCGGCAGCTTTGGACACAGAGTTAAATTCCATAAAGTGCAGAATAGAATCATAGTCGACCTTGATTGCAAGTGGGCGAATCATCATTCCTGGGAAATAATGGCGTGAATATTGCACCATATTGTAGACTTGCACCCGGTTTAGCGCATCGGCAGCAGCCTTGGCTTCTATCGGAAAGACAATGGGTACTTCATCGTCTCTCAATGCAACGCCGACATCGATAGCATCGAGTTCGGCTTGGCCGATCCCCGGAACACTTTTTCTGACGTGACTGCGGAGGCGATAAATCGTCAAGCCCGTAAAGTGATCGAACAGCTTGCAATAGCTCGCTACGGTAAGTACCGCCTGTTCATCCATGTCCGCCAATCGTTCCGGTAGCAGGCGGCGTACGGGTGGAGGCGTTATGTCGAGCGCCTCCACTGCTTGGTTGTCGAGCGGCTGAAAAATAGTGCTAGAGCCTTTTTCGAACTGATACTGGCCCCTGCCGATCGCGCGCAAAATGTAGAAACCCTTGTCAAGGATCTCCTGCGGCAGAACCGTTCGCGACCTCATGCGATAGATTAGGTCCGCTGGGTTTCGAACCTCTAATCTCAACACGTCGGCAGCGTTGCGAACGTCATCGAGCGTGAAGAGAACGGTTGCAGCGCCTTGTCGCCAGCGCGCCTGGAAGATGTGGCGCAGGATTGGCCCGTAGACCTTGCTGGTCAGGCCGTGCGCCTGAAGGCTTCGCTTTTTTCCCGTAGATGTCATCTTGTATAGTTCGGCTCGTCCAGCCCCAACTGATTGTATGGAGGGTTCGATTAAGCGTCGAGAAGGAGTTTCCCACAGCGGCACAGTCCTGCCCATCGGAGGTCTATGGAACAAAGATAGAACATGCCCATCGTTTATGCTAGGAGCTTTTTGGGAGCGCCATCTGATTTCCAAACATGGATCGACGGTAGCAATTCCGGGAGCCCGCATCTCACTATAGTCGTCGATCCGTGAATGAGGGGCATGGGCCGGCGCGCCTCCGGTCAGTGCGTGAGCCCGAACCAGTACGTGT
>Ga0187894_10002336_pt1 | contig 22825 bp, 16 predicted proteins | sample GBC1701081metaG_FD_136650 | JGI IMG/M metagenome (GOLD analysis project Ga0187894, IMG submission 136650) | White microbial mat communities from a lava cave in the Kipuka Kanohina Cave System on the Island of Hawaii, USA - GBC170108-1 metaG ... | reverse complement strand
GGCGAGCAAGAGCAATGTCGCCGCGTCGTCGACGGGCACGCTGTCCGAGACGGGACCGATCGACCTATGGATGCGCGGCCCGTACCACGCCATCGGCATCCTCGACCCGCGCCTCGCCACGGTCGGCTTCGGCATCGCGCACGACTCGTCGGGTAGCATTCAGAGCGCGGCCGCGCTCGACGTGCTGTCGGGACGCACCGGCCCCGACTCGACGCCCTACCCGATCCTGTTCCCTGGCGACGGCTCGCAGGTGACCCTCGATCGCTACGACGGCACGGAGCTGCCGGACCCGCTGGCCGGGTGTGCGGGCTACAACGCGCCGACCGGTCTTCCGCTCATCGTCCAGCTCGCCCACGGAGTGATGCCAACCGTGACGGCGTCGTCGTTCATGCGCGACGGGGCCGCAGTAGACCACTGCATCTTGCTCCCCAGCCCGGGCGACTCGCTCGACAATCGAAACGCGGTCGTCCTGATCCCGAAGGACGTCCTGCGGAAGGGCTCCACCTACCAGGCGTCGCTCACGGTCGGTGGTCAGACGATCGCCTGGACGTTCACGCTCGCCTGCAAGTAGGCGTGCTCAGCGCAGGAGCTGGCCCGGTGCAGGCGCGCCGACGACCCAGTCACGCGGCCAACCGGCGGGGAGACCGCCGTACCAGTATCCGTCGATCTCCTTCCACTTCTCGTCGGACTTGGCGAGCTCCGGATTCGCCAGGATCGCGTGCTGATAGCCCTGCTCGATGTAGCTGAGCAGCGACGCCGGCATCCCGTTCGCGCGGAGATCCTTCGCCTGCTGGGTCGTCAGGCGATAGATCGTCCCCGACCCGTCGATCTTGCCGAAGATCACGCCGACCGGCGTTCCCATCTGTACCAGGTTGTCGAGCTGCGGGACGGTGAGGAACCTCGGCGACGAGCCGGCTGCCGCCGTCTCCGCCAGCGGTCCCGACTTCGCACATCCCGCGACGAGCGCGGCGGCGAATAGCGCGACCAGGAGACGCCCAGTTCTCTGCGACGACGCGTGCGCCATGATCCCCCCTTTTGCGTGACCGATGCGGCTCCATCTAGTCGACCGATTTCTTGCTGTCGAGGGGTCGGGCCGGCCGTTCGGCACGCCTCCCAGCCTTGACGGACCGAACGCGACCGTCCTAGACGTGCCGCCTCGTGCCCGGCGCGCAGATCACGCCCAGCCATCGCGCCGTCGCCGCGTGCGCGACATGATCGAGCCGGTCGCCGACGCCGGTGCCGAGCAGCTGGGTCGCACGGGATGGCTGCGCGCCGCCGTGCTGGGAGCCGACGACGGCATCGTCTCGACCGCCTCGCTGCTGGTGGGCATGGCCGCTGCGGGCGCGTCGTCGCAAGCGCTGCTGACGGCGGGATTCGCCGGGCTCGTTGCCGGCGCTGCATCGATGGCCGCGGGGGAGTACGTCTCGGTCAGCTCGCAGCGCGACCTCGAGGACGCGTTGATCGCCCGACAGCGCGAGGAGGTGCGTGACCATCCGTACGTCGAGCTCGTCGAGCTCGCGGCGACCATCCAGGATCGCGGCGTCGACGCGACGCTCGCCCGCCGAGTCGCGGGCCAGCTCATCACCGCCGATCCCGTCGGCGCCGTCGCACGCGTCCGGTACGGGCTCAGCGAGCTCACCAGGGCGAACCCGCTCGAGGCGACGCTGGCGTCGGCGGCGTCGTTCGCTGCCGGAGCGATCGTTCCGCTGGCTGCCGCCTTCGCGGACGACGCGTGGCGCATGTCGCTCGGGGTCGGTCTCGCGATGCTCGCGCTCGTGGTCTGCGGCGCCCTCGGAGCGCAGGCGGGAGGAGCGTCGCGCGTGCGTGCCGCGCTGCGCGTGGCCGCAGGCGGAGGCGTCGCGATGGCGATCTCGGCGGGCGCGGGACGGCTCGTCGGCGTCGCGCTCTGAGGTTGGGGCGAAGCCTAGGGATCTTGCCGGAGCATGAATGTCTTGCGTCGCCGCGCGCGGTGGGGCGATAGTCCCGGCAGGGGGTCTCCATCTTGAAGAGTCTAATCCTGGTCGCAACCTCCGCCATCATCCTCGCCTCAGTACCGGCGCGCGCCGTGGACCCCACGGTCGAGGTCAACTTCGACGACTCGTACTGCGCCGTCCGGACCTATCCCTTCCAGCTGGAGGAGACGGTCCCGGCGACGCTTCGCTACCTCGTCGACATCGGCAACGGCTACAAGGGGTACCACTATGGCTGCTCGCAGCGGGACGGGTTCCTCTTCGGTCCCGGAGGCTTCGAGCAGGTCTTCATAGGGTACGCCGGCGTCATCGGCTTCGGTGAGGCCGGGCCTGGCTACCTCCGGGCGTATGGCGGGGCATTGGCCGGCATCTCGCCCCATGCCTACCGCCCGCCCGGGTTCATCATGGCGAACAACCCCTACTACGCGACGGCGGCGCACATCGGCGGCGTCTCATTCGTCGACATGGTGACCCCGCCGCCGACCACCACCGCGCCCAACGCCGGCGACCCGTCGACGCTGAACTTCAGGCTCCGTCTGCACTGCAACGAAGCGCCCAACTATTTGAACCTCACGACGGACACGGGCATCGGGGCCTATTTCTTCACTCCCGCGGGTTTCGCCCAGAATCCGAAGTTCGGGTACTACGACTCGCAGGTGAACCACACGGACGTCGTGCACGGGACGCTCCACTACCCGTGCCCCTTCGACATCCCGAAGGCGGTCGCCGTCAAGGTCGGCGAGCCCATCGTGGTCCGGATGTCGATCAGCATTCTCGCCTCGGGCGGGGTGGTGTCCTACCTCTACGGAGGCGATTGGGATCAGTGGTCCGATGCCCTCAACACGGCGACCATGGAGATCACCGACACCGACGGGCACGCGGTCGCCGGCGCGAGCGGGCACGTCTACGAGGCCCTCACGCTGCCGACCTACACGACGACCAGCACGTCGACGTCGACCTCGACGACGCTACCGCCCGGACCCGACACCTGCGGCGACGGCGACGTCGACCCGGGCGAGGACTGCGACTGCCCCGCGACGGACGACGTAATGCTGAAGGGAATGGGCTGCACCGGGTCGTCCGTCATCCCGCCCCAGGCGCAGGCCTGCGTCCTCTGCCGCCGGTGTCATCTCCTGAACGTCCTCTGCGTGGACGCTTCGGTGACGACGACGAGCTCGACCACGATCGCCAGCACCACGCTCGCCCCCGGCGCGACGACCACCACCACGCTCGACCCGGGTGCGGCGTGCACGGGACTCACCGGGATTCCCCGCGCCGCGTGTCTGCTCGACGCTGCGCTCGCGGCCCCACTCTGCGGCGCCGAGACGATCCCGCCGAAGGTGGACAAGCAGCTTCGCGGCAAGCTCAACGCGGCGAAGACGCTCCTCGGGAACGCGTCCGGGAAGTCGGGGAGGTCGCTCGCGAAGCTGATGAAGCGCGCGCGGCGTGCGCTCGATGCGAGCTCGACGAAGGCGACCAAGGCGGTGGGGGCGAAGAGCCCGAAGAAGCAGATATCGGCCACGTGCGCGGCGACGATCGGGTCGCTCGTCGGAGGCGTCGCAGCGGAATTGCCTCCCTCGTAGCGACGCGCCGGTTGCCTACCACCGCGGCGCTTCGTTAGGAGTGGACCACCGTGGCACGCCTCGCTCGCGCGCTCGCCATCGCCATCGCCGTCTGGGCGCTCCTGTCGTACATCGTCCTGCCGGCGCTCTGGGAGCACCACGAGCACAATCCCACGCTGGCCAAGGCTCCGTTCGTGACGCGGACGGGCGACGACATCCCGGGCGATCCCATCAACGTGGCGCTCATCGGCACGCAGACGGAGCTGATCTCCGCGATGGGTGCCGCGGGGTGGCACCCCGCCGATCCGATCACGCTGCGCTCGAGCGTCGGGATCATCGACAGCGTGCTTCTCGATCGCCGCGACCCCGACGCGCCCGTCAGCAACCTCTATCTCTTCGGCCGGCGCCAGGACCTCGCCTTCGAGCTGCCCGTGGGCACCAGTGCGCGGGAGCGCCATCACGTCCGCTTCTGGCGCGACGACGACATCGAGAGCGAGCGGCCGGTCTGGCTCGGTGCCGCGACCTTCGATCGCAGCGTCGGCCTCTCCCACCTGACGGGGCAGGTGACGCACCACATCGGCCCCGACATCGACGCGGAGCGCGACGGTCTCCTCGCGGAGCTCGCCGCCGCGGGAAGGATCGTCACGACCTACGAGGTCAGCGGCATCGGTCCCACGCTGAACGGACGCAACGGCGAGGGCGACCGCTACGTCACCGATGGCGAGATCGGGGTGGGGGTCCTGCGAGCCGTCGGCGACACGACGGCGGCGCCCCCCGAGCACCTGCCGACCCCGGACGCGGTGCGCATGAAGAACCGTCTCTGGGTCTGGCTGCGGACGCTCTTCGCCCGCTGACGCCTCAGTCGCAGCCTTCGAACTCCTGGAGCGGGCGGCCGCTCGGGACCGACGCGGGGATCTGGCGGCAGAAGTCCTCGACGCGCTCGTCGAAGAGGGCGTCGCGCACGAAGTCGACGAGCGCGTGGACCTCCTCCTTGGTGAGGACGAGCGTGCGCCGCAGGCGCGGATCGATGCCGGCCGCGAGCATCGGCTCGGCCGGCCCCAGGTGGAGATCGGAGGGCACGCCGTTGCGCGCCGGGTCGTAGCGGCGGAGCGAGGTCTTCACGTCCAGGTGATGGCGGATCGCCGCTTCCAGCGTGTGGAACGCGCCGTCGTGGAAGAACGCCGGCGCCTTCTTCAGATTGCGGAGCGGCGCGGTGCGGAACATGTAGCGCACGGCCGGATCGCCCTCGGTCTGCTCGAAGCCGAAGTCCTCGTTCTCGCCCGGGCCGTCGAAGATCGTGTCCCCGCTGCCGACGCCGAACACGGGCGCGAGCTGCGGTCCTCCGATCCGGTGCGCCTGGAAGTCGCTGAACATCTCGTTCGACGCGCCCGCGACGGCGTGGCACGCGACGCACGTGGCCTTGCCGAAGAAAAGCAGCGCGCCGCGCTTCTGCTTCGCCGTCATCGCAGCCGTCTCCCCCCTGGCGAAGCGATCGAGCGGCGCATCGGCGGCGGTGAGGCTCGTCTGGAACTCGGCGATCGCGCGGCGCCGCATGTCGATCGTGATCGCGCCGGGCGCGAGCGGTGCGCCGCCGCCGAACACCTCGCCGAACTTCTCGAGGTAGGCGGGAATCGCGTTGAGGCGCGCGTCGACGGCGGCCTGGATGGGGAAGTTGTGGAAGCCGGTCTCGTCCGGGGCGGGCAACGTCTCGCCGAGGCCGTCGTCGAACTGGAAGTGGCGCGGACCGAACGGACCGGGGTTCGCGGCGATGCCGTGGAACCCGGCCATCTCGACCAGCTCGGTCGACGGAAGCGAGCCTTGCGCCGCGAGAAGGGTCGGAACGCCCGTGACGATCCCCTCGGGCGCCGGAAAGCGGAACCCGAGCGAGGGATCGAAGGGATCACCCGAGAGGGCGACGAATCGCGGCGTCCACATGAGCGCCGGATAGAAGGCCGTGTTCGCGACCATCGGCGAGCGCCGCTGATTGCGCGGACCCGTCCGATGCGGCCCAACGACACCGTTGTTCTGGACGCCGATGGCCATCGGCTGCGAGTCGCCGAATCCGAAGGCGGGAGCGTGGCAGCCGGCGCACGAGTTGTCGTCGTGCAGGCCGAGGATCTTGTCGAAGAAGAGGAGGCGCCCCAGATCCGCCAGCGCCGGGTCGATCGGCCGGCCGAGACGCCCTTCGAGACTTTCCTGGATGCGCCCCGAGAAGCCGGCGCGCTCGAGGGTCGTGGCGAGCAAGCGGTCGAGGTCCAGCTCACCGTCCCCCCGTGCGATGGTCGCGTCTCCAACCAACGCCACGACGAGGGGCAGGAGCGCGTATCGAATCCAGCGGGAACGAGAACGACGTGACATGATTCGCCGAACGGGCAGTCCGGTCCGTGCGACCGTCGCACGGCGACCCACGCCCGTCAACGACAATGTCGCCGGGGTGGTGGGTGATTTTCCCCGCTAGTGCGGACCTTTGCAGGTGCCGCGCTGCACGAGCTCGACGGTGTAGCGCTGCACGACGTCGCTCTGCCGCTCGTAGTCCTTGGCGCCGTACTTCTTGGCCGTCTCGCGCACGGTGCAGTCGCACAGACGCCGGAACGCGTCGATCTGCGGCTCGAGCTGCTTGCGTATCTCGGGCGTCATCGCGCGCTTCGCATCGATGCCCTGATCGCGCTTGGTGTTCTCCCACGCCCCGTCGACGAGCGCGTCGGTGCAGGCGCCGATGGCGTCGCGGATCGCGTTCGGCGTCCAGCCGTCGCGGTAGGTGTCCGATGCGAGTGCCGCCGGGGCGGCGAGCAGAAAGACGAGCAGGGCACGACGCATGCGCGGCATCTACCACGCCGCTCGACGACGTCGCGAGGGGTGTTGTACGAGTGGGCCCGCATGCCAACGCGCCCCCGAGCTGCGAAGCGGAAGCGGGCGGTACCGACGGTCTCGCGGCACCCGAGAAAGCTGCCGAAGAGCAAGGCGGAATCGGCCGCGATCGAGCGCCTGCGCGCCATCTGTCTCGCCCTGCCGGAGGCGACCGAGAAGATCGCGTGGGGCGAGCTGACGTGGCGCGCGGGGAAGATCTTCGCCCAGATGGATACGCACCATCACGGCGCCGATCACGTCGCGGTGTGGCTGCCGGCACGACCGGGCGTGCAAGAGGGCCTCGTCGAGGAGAACCCCGATCAGTTCTTCCGACCGCCGTACGTGGGGCATCTCGGCTGGGTCGGCGTGCGCATCGACCGCAAGCCGAACTGGCGCATCGTCGCGGGCCTGGTCGCGGACGCGTATCGCATGGTGGCGCCGCCACGCCTGCTGACGCTGCTTGACGCGGATCGAACCAAGCAGCCGCGCGGCTGGCGCGCCGGGTGGCTCGACGACGCGTCGTGAAGCGCCCCCGCCTGAAGACCCCGACCCTCGAGTGGTCGCGGCGGCGCGGCTCGCTGCTGTTGCTGCTGCTCGGGCTCGCGGCCATCGGCGCCGCCGTCGCGATCGTGCTCGGGCGGGCCCCCGGACCGCTCCCGTCGATCACGATCACGGCCGGATCGCTGGCGACGACGCGTTCCGCGATGGCGCGCACGCTCGTCGGCGCGCTCGCGGCGCGCGGGCTGCATGCGCGTCTCGTCGAGACGTCGACGGCCGTCGAGGCGCTCGAGAAGGTCGACGCCGGCATGATCGACTTCGCGCTGGTCGCCGACGTCAGCAGTACGACGGGTCTCGAACACGTCCGCGAGGTGGCGCCGCTGTACGTCGAGGCGCTTCATCTGCTCGTGAAGACCGAGCTGGCCGACGCCACGAGTCGGAGCCTCGCGGCTCTGCGCGGTCACACGGTGGACATCGGGCCAGTCGAGGCTGCGAACGCGAAGCTTTCCCTGGCTGTTCTTGCCTTCGCTGGCATCACCCCCGCGGATGGCCCGGACGGGAAGGGGTACGTCGCCCGCCATCTCGACCGCGACGAATTGGTCACGCTCGGCGAGCGCGGCGACCCCGCCGTGTTGCCCGACGCCGTCACGCATCTCGGAACCGTACCGTCGAAGATCGCGATCGACCTCGTGCGCGACGGCGGATATCGTCTGGTGGCGCTGCCGTTCGCGGAAGCGTTCCGCCTGAACTCGCTCATCGCCGAAGATGGCGGCAAGGACGACCTCGGCGGCGTCCAGCGCCAGCACGTCGTCGACACGGTGATCCCTGCCTTCACCTACGAGATCGATCCGCCCATTCCCGCCGAGCCCCTGCACACGCTCGGTGCGCGGCTCCTCCTGACCGCGAACGACGCCGTAGCGCCCGCAGTCGTCGAGCTCGTCCTCGACACGCTCTTCGGATCGCGGATCGCCCGGGTGGCGTACCCGCCTCTCGACCACTCGGTGTTCGCGATGGCGCCGCATCTCGAGCGCCACGCGGGGACGCTCGCGTATGTCCGGCGCGACCAGCCGTTCATGACCCAGGACACCGTGAACAGCCTCAGCAACTACGTGAGCGTCATGGGAGCGCTGGCGGGCGGGACGCTCTTTCTGTGGCAGTGGGTTCGACAGCGCGCGCAGGCGTCGCGTGACCGCATGTTCGGGTCCTACCTTCTGCGGACGGCCGACATCGAGCGCCGGGTTTCCTCGCTCGAGCTGGCGGCGACGCTCGAGCTCGAGCCGCTCGCCGTCCTGCAGCGCGAGGTGCTGGAGCTGAAGAGCGACGCGCTCCAGCGCTTCGCCGCGGGCGACCTCGGGAGCCAGACCGTCCTCACGGATCTGCTCATGCCGCTGAACGCCATCCGCGACCACATCGGCGAGCTCATTCTGCACGTCCGCGAGAGCCTGGAGCAGCAGGCCGAAGCCGAGGGACGGTCCGCGACGGCACTCTGGAAGGACGCGATCAAGCCGGACGAGCCGACCTGAGGGGGTCTAGCTCGCGCGTCGCTGGGCCGTGGGCTCGATCCGGGCCACGCGCATCGCGACGCCGCCACGCGGGCGCAGGGTCAGGTGCGGCTCGGGCTCGACGATGGTGGCAGGGTCGGCGAGAGTCAGGCGATAGCGCTGGAGCGTCATCGCGGCGATGAGCTGCGCTTCCATGAGCGCGAACGCCTCGCCGATGCACAGCCGTGGCCCGCCGCTGAACGGGAAGTACGCAGAGCGGGGCCGATTGCGCTCGCCGCCCGGACGGAAGCGCTCGGGATCGTAGCGTTCGGGATCGGGCCAGAAGTCCGGATGGCGATGCGTGACCCACGGCGAGAGGTTCACGAGCGCCCCGGCCGGGATGTCGTAGCCGCCGATCTCGTCGGCGCCGATCGTCTGACGGCCGATGCCCCACACGGGCGGGTACAGACGCATCGCCTCCTCGACCACCATACGTGCCATCGGGAGCCGCGGCAGATCCTCCAGCGTCGGCGCGCGATCGCCCAGCACGGAGAGCACCTCGGCTCGCGCCTGCTCGGCGATCTCCGGATGCTGCGCGAGGAGGTACCAGGTCCACGACAGCGCGACGGCGGTCGTCTCGTGGCCGGCGAGCAGGAACGTCATCACCTCGTCGCGGAGTTGGCGGCGGCTCATGGTCTCGCCGGTGTCTTCGTCGCGCGCCGCCATCAGCATGCCGAGGAGATCGTCGCCCGGCTGCCGCGCGCGGCGTCGCGCGTCGATGATGTCGTAGACGACCGCGTCGAGCGTGGCGACCGCGCGACGGAACGCGCGATTGCGCGCCGACGGCCACCAGATGGGCGACACCACGTACGACATCGCCCGGTGCGCGGCGACCTCGAGGGCGACGGCCAGCGCGCATCCCGCCTCGCGGGCCTCGCCCGAGAGGTCGCGTCCGAAGAGCGTCTCGCCCACGACGGTCAGCGTGAGCGCGTTCATCTCGGCGAGGACGTCGAGCGTCTCGCCGCGCCGGGCCGGCGTCTCCCACCGATCCAGGCGCTCGGCGGTGCATCGCACCATGGTGGCGGCGAAGCCCGCGATGCGCTCGCGATGGAACGACGGCTGCGCGAGTCGCCGCTGGCGGCGCCAGAAATCGCCCTCGCTCGTGAAGAGCCCCTCGCCGATCAGCACCTTCACGCGGCCGATGACTGGGCCCTTCACGTAGTTCTGGTTGTTGTCCTGCAGGACGTGCTTCACGGCGTCAGGGTGGTGCAGCAGGTAGATGCGGATCGGTCCCAGGCCGAGGCAGACGACATCGCCGTACTCGCGCGCGAGCGCCGACACGAAGGCGAGCGGGTCGCGTCGCATGACGCGCTCCGCGCCGAACGGCGTCCAGTACGACGGACCCGGCGGCCGGCGCATGCTCCCCATCGCATCGAGTGTGTCAGCGGTCCGCTCGGCTCTCAAGCCGGGCGTCGTGCCCGAGGGGCGGACGCCTTCGCGCGACTCGACGCCAACCGTAACGGCAGCGTCAGCTGGACGGAGTGGCAGCAGTTCGACGCGTCACCCGAGGCGCGGGCGGACTTCGAAACGCTCGACACCGATCGTGACGAGCAGATCAGTCACGACGAATGGGCGTCGCACGTCGGTCGCACGGGCGTCGTCGTCCACGTGTTCACTTTCCTCGAGGCGCAGCGCGACGAGCTTGCGGGGGCGAACGACGACGACCAGTCGCCGACGTCGGCGATCCTGTCCTTCACGTTCTAGCGTCGGCGCGCGCGGACGAAGAGCAGCTCCCACGACATGCGGCAACCGTCGGCGCCGGTCGCGTAGCCGAGGTGGCGCCGGATGCCTTCGAGGGTCTCGTCCGGCGTCGCCCGATCGAGCCCGAAGATCCGGCGCACGAACGTGGTCATGTCGCGCGTCGAGGCGAACCACCAGGGACATGAGACCATCGCCGACTGCTCCACCCGGAAGCCGACCGTTTCGACGTCGGCGATCGACGGCGGTGCGAGAAAGGTTCCGCGATGGCCCATCGAGTTGTGGGCGTCGACGAAGCCGTTCAAGAACTCGGCCACCGCGGAGCCGCGGCACGCGTCGGCGATGCAGAGCGCGCCCCCCGGTCGCAGGACGCGATACGCCTCGACCAGAAACGCCGCGACGTCGGCGACGTGGTGCAGTGCGGCGAGGCTGATCACGCGATCGACGGACTCGCGCCGAAGCGGCAGCGCCTCGAAGGTCCCGAGGACGACTGCCGCGTCACCGCGCTTCGCGCGGCAGCGCGCGGCGAAGAACCGCGACGTCTCGACGTGCACGACGCGCGCGTTCGCGGGGAGGTACGGCCCCAGGTAGCCGGGGCCCGAGGGCAGGTCCGCGACGATGTGTCCGGCCCGCACGTCGGCCCACGCGACCGCCTGCTCCAGCTCCTCGCGCCGCGCATCGGGGAAGGCGCTCATGGCGTCGTCGTAGAGGCGGCCGCGTCGCTCGAAGATCTCCCCGTACTCGAGGCCGGCGGCTTGCACGAGGCGTGACCGTAGTAGCGGTCGCGGGCGTGGTGCAACCCGCCCCTCCTGTGTTACCGAACGCGGCGGTCCGCCATGTCGGAGCTCCGCATCGGGTGCCCCACCGTCTCGGCCGGCGGTGCCGGGCCGAGGACGACGGCGGACGTCACGCTCGGGCCGTCGTCCCATCGCCTCTGGTACGAAGCCTCGACCGGCCCGATCGCGAGCGGATGCGAGCCGTTCGTCGCCGCGACGTTCGTGCCCGCGCTCCGGGCCGCCACGAGCGTGCGTCCCGCGCTACCCATCTCGGGCCGCCTGCTGGCGAGCCTGCCGAACGTCGCCGACGTCCTGTGCGCCTGGGATCCCCTGTTCCGGCGCGTCGCGGTCGAGGCCGAGGCCGCGCCCGTGGCGGCGACGGGCGACGACCGCGGCATCGGCTCCTTCTTCTCGTGCGGGGTCGATTCGTTCGACAGCGTGCTCACGCATCGTGACGAGATCACGGCGCTCGTCTTCGTGTACGCCTACGAGCCACGGCTCCTCGATCCCGAGACGCGCGCGGCGCACATCCGGGTCGTCCGCAGCGCCGCCGCCGAGCTCGGCAAGCCTCTCATCGAGGTCGACACCAACGTGTGGAGCTTCGCCGATCCGCACGTGTCGTTCCACCTCCACTACATCAGCTCGCTTCTCGCCAGCGTGGCGCTCTTGCTCGCGCCACGGCTCCGCAAGATCTACATCCCGTCGACCTGGAGCTACACGTCGCTCTTTCCGTGGGGATCGCACCCGCTGCTCGACCCGCTCTGGAGCAGCGACGACGTCGAGATCGTCCACGACGGCCTGGCGCGAATGCGACCGCAGAAAGTGACACGCATCGCCGCGTCCGACACGGCGCTCCGCCACCTGCGCGTGTGCTACGCGAGCACCAAGCCCACGCTCAACTGCGGGCGCTGCGAGAAGTGCCTTCGCACCATGGCGGCGCTGCGCATGGCGGGTGCGCTCGAGCGATGCACGACGTTCGACGTCCCCTTCGACGTCGACGCGCTCGCCGCCGTCTCTCCGGGACCCGAGCTGCTGTATGCATACCGCAACCTCCTGCGTCATCTGCACGCGACGACCGAGGACCCGGCGCTCGAGGCCGCGATCCGTCGGGTGATCGCCACGGGCGGCGAGGCGCCCGTCCTGGTCGAGGACCGCGCGCGGTACCTCGAGTATCAATGGAACCGCAACCGCGCCGCGCTCGCCGACGCGACCGCGCGAGCCGACGCCGCCGAAGCGCGCGTGGCCGAGCTCGAGCATCGCTTCGGCACGCTGCACCACCGCTTCGTCGAGCGCGCCGACGCGGGGCTCCGGCGCTGGCCGCGTCTGCGCGCCGCCGTGCGCCGCGTGGCGCTCCTCTTCGCGTCGTCGCGTACACGGCCCACCCAGTAGGTCTCCGCCGGCGCACACGTGTGCCGCTTCGTACGGCGGCGCTGTGTCAGTGTGTCAGCGTGCGTCGTGGCGCCTGCTGGGGCACGTGCTCGCCCGCGGCGGCATTCCACCCGAACCCGCATGGTTCCGGCGAGGGGCGTGCCGGTACGCAGCTTGCTCCCCGTCCTCTGCGCTCCGCACACCGGAGCGATCGGGAGCCAGATGATGCCAAAGCCACTCACCCCCGCAGCCGCCATGTTGGTCCTCGCCCTCGTCGTCGCCGGCTCGTCGCCGGCGGGCGCGGCCTACTGCGGATGCGACAAGCCGCCACCGGCCGCCAACGTCGCGGTGCGCCCGGACTTCAGCTACCCGGGTGCGGAGATCATCCTCTTCTCCCAGAGCTTCGAGCTCGGGCGCCGGTACACCGTGAACTTCTATCGGTTCCGCCGCCTCGGCGCGCTCTTGCGGCCCCGGCTCGACGCCAGCACCACCGCTACCGCCATCGGCGCCCGCGACCAGGGCGACTTCGACCCGCTGCACCCGGCGAATGCGCTGCCGCTCCGCACGCAGCTCCGCGTGAAGCTCCCGAAGCGACTCCACTACGGTCCGTCGCGGATCGAAGTCGTGGATCCGCGCCGTCCCAGCGCGCCCGTGCTGGCGATCAGCCAGGACGAGTTCACGGTCATCGGCAAGCCGATCGTGCTCTCCGAGACGCTCTCGGACGTGGACGTCCCGTACACGACGGCCATGAGCCACGACGGCCACATCTTCTTCGCGTTCGACATGCACCAGGTGCGCAACGAGACCCTCGTCGACGTGCGCATGACCGAGGTCCTGCTGCCCCTCTTCGCGAGCGGCGTGACCGGCTGGAACATCCAGGGGTTCAACGTCGGCTCGCTCCGCGATGTTCCGGACGAGGCGAAGTTCGGCTGGCGCCTGTTCGACGCCAACGACGCGGACGCGTCCAACACCGGGAACGCGAGTCGCATCCGCTACTGGCGTCACGAGTTCAACACCTGGGAGAACGCCCACCACACCGGCGGTACGAAGGTCCTGGTCCCCAACAACGTCGACCACGACTACTGGCACGAGGATGGGACGCCGCACTTCGACCACGATCACATCGTCATCGCCGTCGACGTGAGCGAGCTCGATCCGGCGCGCATCCTGCGCGGAACCCGTCTCAACGCGATCCGTCTGCGGATCTCGACGACGCGCACGCCGAACCCGTACGCCGCCGACCCGAACCCGACCAGCGGTGGCAGCCCGAACGCGGGACCCGGCAGCCCCAATTCGGGGCCAGGGTCGCCGAACAGCGGATCGCCCACCACGACCACGCCGACCGCCGGGACCGCCGACCGGTCGGACGGCGGGCTGATCCCGTCGATTCTCGATCCGATTCTCTGAGACCGGGGAGGGCAGGGGAGATGGCCCGCAAGCGCAGCACCGCCGCCGCCGACGCACGCACCGTCCTGGTCGTCGACGACCAGCCCGATACACTCGATTCGGTTCGCCTGCTCCTCGAGCGTGAAGGGCACCGCGTCCTCACCGCCGCAAGTGGGCCCGAGTCGCTGGAGCTCCTCGGCGTCGAGCGCGTCCACGTGGCGCTCGTCGACTACCTGATGCCCCGCATGACCGGCGAGGAGCTGGTCGGGCACATTCGCGGCCTCGACCCGAGCATCCAGGTGATCCTGCAGACCGGCTACGCGGGCGAGAAGCCGCCACGCGAGATGATGCGCCGGCTCGACATCCAGGGCTATCACGACAAGGCCGAGGGCCCCGAGAAGCTTCTCTTGTGGGTCGACGTGGCCATGAAGGCGCACGCACAGCTGGAGAGCGTGACCCGCGTCGAGCGCCTCAAGTCCGATCTCCTCACCAACGTCTCGCACGAGCTCCGCACGCCGCTCAACATCATGCTCGGCTACAGCGAGATGCTCATCGACGGCGCGTGCGGCCCGCAGACGCCCCAGTCGATCGAGGTGCTCGGGCGCATGCGCCGGAGCGCCGAGGCGCTGCGCGACATCGTGAACGACTGCCTCGACATGTCGCAGCTCGCGGCCGGCGAGATCGCCGTCCAGCTCGGGCGCGTGAGCCTCGACAGCCTGCGCGAGGACGTCGAGCGCGCGGCGACGGGCCTCCTCCAGGACCGCCCGGTGTCGCTGCGCTGGGAGCTTGGCGGCGTGCCGGCGGTCGTGGCCGAGCGGTCGAAGCTCCGCATCGTCCTCTTCAACCTGCTCGTCACGGCGGCCAAGGCCACGTGCAACGAGGTCGCGATCTTGGCCGAGGAGTGCGGGGATCGCGTGCTCGTCGCGGTACAGGACGACGGCCCCGGCGCGGGCGTACGGCCCCAGGACACGGCGTTCGAGCCGTTCGTCGACGAGCCGACGGCGGGAAAGGGCGGCGCCGGGCTCGGGCTCTCGATCGCGCGCGAGCTGGCGTTGCTCATGGGCGGCGACATCGAGGTCGCGAGCGCTCCGGGCGCCGGGCGCGTGTTCACGTTGAGCCTGCAACGCGCGGCGCTCGCGGATGCGGGCGACCCGCCGACGTCGGTGTCATGATCGCACTCGCCGCGGCCCTGCTGTCCGCGGTCCTGTACGCGGCAGCCGTCCCTCCTTGGTCGCTGGATGCTCTCGCGCCGGTGGCGATCGTGCCTCTGCTGCTCGCGCTCCGCGGCCGGCGCGCGCTCGCCGGATTCGGCATCGGTCTCATGTTCGGGCTCGCCTTCGCGGCGGCGACGACCTGGTGGGTGCCCGGCATGCTCGAGCGCTTCTTCTTCCTCTCGGGGACGTCGGCAGCGCTGGGTGCGTTCGGCATCTACCTCGCGGTGGCGGGGCTGCCGCTCGCGCTCTTCGGCTGCGGCGCGACGAGGCTCCTGGGTGGGCGGCGCTGGCTCGCTTACGCAGGCATCCCGGCGCTGTGGGTCGCGGTCGAGCTCGTCCGCGCCGACGCGTTCACGGGCCTGCCGTGGGAGCTGCTCGGCCACGCGCTCTATCGCCGGCTCGCGCTCATCCAAGTAGCGGAGCTGACGGGCGTCTACGGGCTCTCGTTCCTGTGCGCGTGGACCGCGCTCGCCACCGCCGACCTGCTGCAACCGCTCGGTGCCGGTCGGCGCTCGGCGATCGCCGCGCTCGTCGTCGCGGGGTTCCTGTGGCTCGGGCTCGCGGCCTATGGGTCATGGCGGCTCGCGTCCTTCTCCTCGCCGCCCGTGACGTCGATGCCGGTGGCGCTCGTGCAAGCGAACCGCGGGCCGGCGCGCCAGCCGTCGCGGCTGCGGCGCACCGAGACGCTCGACGCCTATCTTCGCCTGACCCGCAGCCGTCTCGACGGACGCCGCACCGAGCTGATCGTCTGGCCCGAGAACACGGCGAGCTTCTACCTCGACCGCGACGCGGAGCCGCTCAGCGCCCTGCGCTCGCTCTCGGATGAGACGGGCGGCGTGCTGCTCGTCGGCGGACCGCGTCAGGACGACGCGGCGGGCACGACGCACAACGCCGCCTACGCGATCGGTCGCGACGGCGTCCTCGGCAGCTACGACAAGGTGCGGCTCGTGCCGTTCGCGGAGTACGCGCCACGCGGTCTCGACGCGTTCGCGGGCCCCACCGCGACCCTCGCCCCGGGGCTCGAGCCCGTCACGGTGCCGCACCCGCGCGGGCCGCTCGGCGTCCTCATCTGCTACGAGGTGCTCCACGCCGACGTCGCGCGCGAGCTCGTCCGCCGCGGGGCCCAGCTCCTCGTCAACATCTCGAACGACGCCTGGGCCGACCCGGACGGCGCCGGCGAGGCGATGCAGACGTTCTCGATGGCCGTCTTCCGCGCGGTCGAGACGCGGCGCTGGGTGCTGCGCGCCGCCACCACCGGCATCTCGGGTTTCATCGCGCCGACCGGTCTGGTCGGACCCGTGCTCGGTGCCGGTGTGGCGGACGTGCTGCCCGCCGACGTGACGCCGCTCTCCGGCGTCACGCCGTACGTCGCGGTCGGCGACCTCTTCGCGAACGCGTGCGTGCTCGCCGCGCTGGCGGCGCTCGTGACGACACGGGTCGGGCGGAGGCTCGCGTGACGCGACCCGACCGGCAGAGCGAGCGCCGGCCGTGGCACTGGGCGCTCGCCACGACCCTCGGGCTCGTGGTCCTCGCCATCGCCGCCGCGGTGTCGATCGACGCCGCCGGCTGGTGGGGCCGGACGTTCCCCGGCTTCCTCGTCCTGCCGAACAGGCTGGTGCCGGTGGCGTCGCTTCCCGGATGGCCCACGCAGACGTCCGAGGCGCTCTTTCTGGCCGAAGTCGTCTCCGTCGACGGGCGTGCCGTGTCGACCAACGGCGACGTCTACCGGGACGTAGCCGCGCGACCGGCGGGCTCGCTCGTCGCGTACACGTTCCGGCGCGACGGGCGGACGTGGACCAGTACGATCGAGTCGCTCCCGTTCAGCGGCGGTGACGTGATGCTGCTCTTCGGCGTCTTCGTCCTGAACGGGCTCGTCTTCGGGTTGATCGGCATCGCCGTCTGGCTCCTGCGCCCCGATCTGCCGGCGTCGCGCGGTCTGCTCGCGTTCGGGCTCACCACCGCGGCCTTCATGCTGTCGGCGGCCGGCGTCTACGGCTCGACGCCGGGTATCCTTCGCATCCACATGGCCGCGGAGGCGTTCTTCCCGGCTGCGCTCGCGCACCTGGCGTTCGTCTTCCCGGCTCGCCGGGGTCAGGTCTGGCGGCGCTGGGCGATTCGGCTCGGCTGGGTGGTGTCGGCGGCCCTCGCCGTCGTGTTGCAACTCGTGCTGTTCGACCTCCCGCAGTCGCTGCGGCTGGGGAACCTCTGCTACCTCTATATCGGGCTCGTCGGCGTCGTGTTCGTCGCCCGCATGGTCGTCGCCTACCGACGCGGCTCTGCGCTCGAGCGCAACAAGATCCGGGTCGTGATCCTGGCCGCCCTGCCCGGGGTCGTGTTCCCGGCCGTGCTGGTCGCGCTCTCGGGCGTCACGCGCGGTGCGTTGCCGGTGAACGCGGCCGCTTTCACGACCTTTCTCTTCCCGCTCGGCCTCGGCTACGCGACGCTCCGCCACGACCTGTTCGAGATCGACGCCGTGGTGCGGCGGCTGGTCCACTATACGATCCTCACGGCGCTCACGACGCTCGTCTGCTTGTGCATCATGGCCCTCACGACGGGTCTCGTTCGCGAGGCCGCGACGTCGCCGCTGCTCCCGCTCCACTTCGCGCTCGCCGTCGTGCTCCTGCTGATTCCGCTGCGCGACCGCGTGCAGCGTGTGGTGGATCGCGTCTGCTTCCGACCCACGTACAACGCGCGTCGCGTGCTGGAGGACACGAGCGCGGCGCTCGGCTCGGCGCTCGACGTCGAGGTGATCGCCGCGGTGGTGCTGGCCCGCACCGACGACGCCCTGAACGTCGAAGCCGCGGTCCTCTACCTCGCCGCCGCCACCGACAGCTATCGCGTCGTCGGCGGGCAGGGCGCACCGTGGGGCGAGGCGGCGCCGGTCGCCGCCGACGCGCCGATCGTGCGACAGCTCGCATCCGGCACCGTCGTCACGTGGTACGCCGAGCCGGACGCCATCGGCGGCGCGATCCCGCTGGGGACGCACGGCGCCGAGATCGTCGTGCCGATGCTGTTCGGCGACCGACTGGTCGGCTTCCTCGCCCTCGGCCCGCGCCGCTCCGGGAAGTACTACACCGCCGACGACGCGCAGTTCCTGCGCATGCTCGCGAATCAGACCGCGCTCTCGATCCGGCACGCCGAGGCGTATCAGGCGCTGCACGCACTCACGCTCACGCTCGAGCAGAAGGTGGCCGAGCGCACCGCGGAGCTGGGCCAGGCGAACACCGAGCTGCACGACTCGCTCGCGCGCCTGGGCGACGCCTACCGCGAGCTCGAGCAGAGCCAGGAGAACCTCGTACGGGCGGAGAAGATGGCCACCCTCGGCCGCCTTGCCGCCGGCGTCGCGCACGAGGTCAGCACGCCGCTCGGCGCGACGCTGTCGAGCCTCAAGGTGGCGCGCGAGCTCATCGGCGAGTATCGCGACGCGATCGGCGACGCGTCGGTGACGCCGGCGGATCACCACGAGATCGCTGGCGAGCTCGACGCCGTCGCGCGACGTGCGGAGCAATGGACGCAGAAGGCCGCCCAGTTCATCCTGGCAGTGAAAGCTCACACCCGTGGCTATGCCGCGGCCCCGACGTCGACGTTCGACGTCGGCCAGGTGGTGCGTGACACCGAGGTCCTGCTGCGCCACGAAGTCCAGACCGCGGGCTGCGGCCTTCGCGTGTCGGGCGCGGCGACTCTGCCGCGCCTGCAGGGCGATCCGACCAAGCTGGGACAGGTGCTGACGAACCTCGTCAGCAACGGCGTCGACGCCTTCGAGGACGCCGGCCGGACCGGTGACATCGAGATCACGCTGGGCGTGGAGGACGGGACGATCGTCGTCGCCGTGCGGGACTGCGGCTGTGGCATCGCGCCCGAGCACCGCGCGCGCGTCTTCGAGGAGATGTTCACCACCAAGCCGCCGGGTCGCGGCACGGGTCTCGGGCTCGCCATCGTGCGCGATCTCGTGATGAACCACTTCGGCGGCACGATCGCCTTCGAGTCGGTACCCGGCGAGGGGACGACGTTCACGCTGCGCTTGCCGGCCGCGAGCGCCGAGGCGGGCGCGGGTGCGGCGCGCCGTCCCGCCGCCTAGCCGGCGTCAGGGCCCGACGTCGATGACGTCGACGATGCCGTTCGCCTCGCCGGCGTAGACGACGCCCGCACCGGTCGTGACCGCGCGCGCGGCGCCCGGAACGACGAGACGGCCCAGAAGCTGCGGGGCGAGCAGATTCGAGACGTCGATCGCTCGCACGCCCTCGCTGCCGTCGGCGTGTCCCACGCCCGGCGTCGCGAGGTAGACGGTCGTGCCGGCGACTCCGATGCCGAGAGCGCCGTAGCCGGAGGTCGCGCTCAGCAGCGTGGGCGCGGTCGGCGCCGTCACGTCGACGACCTTCAGCTGCGTCGCGTCCACCGCGTAGAGTCGATTGCCGGCGAACGCCAGCGCCGACGCGGACGTCGCGAGCGAGCCGACGACGACGGGACGGCTCGGTGTCGCGACGTCGATCACCTGGATGGTCGCGCCTGCCGCGACGTAGGCGTAGCGGCCCGCGACCGCGACGCTCGAGGCGGTACCGGGGAGATCGACCATGCCGACGAGCGTGGGAGCGGTCGGGCTCGCGACGCTCACGACGTGCAGCCGCGGCATGCTGGCCGCGACGTACAGGAGCGAGCCGACCAGCCGCGCGTCCGAGCCGGTGACCGAGCCGCCCGAGCCGAGCGTCAATCGGCCGATGATCGCGGGAGCCGCCTGCGCGCCGACGCTGACCGCGGCGACGTCGACGTGCGACGGGTTGCCAGGGACGAGCAGGAGCGTGTACGCCGTCTGTCCCGCGAGGGCTACCGCGACCGACGTTCCGGCGACCGTCCCGACCACCCGCGGCTTCTGCGGATCGGCGAGGTCGACGACCTTCATTCCGCGGCTGGATCCCGCGGCGACGGCGAGCGAGCCCGCGACGGCCACCCCGCGGCTGTCGAACGTGTCGTTGACGTTCGCGAGCAGCGCCGGCGCGACGGGTGCGACGTTCCACACGTAGAGACCGCCCTGCGTCGGCGTGACGTTCGAGGAGGCAAGGAACGCCACGGGGCCGTCGACGTCGAGGCGCGAGGCTCCGTAGGCGCTCGCGCTGCCGAGCAACACGGGTGCGGCCGGCGCGCTCACGTCCACCGTCTTCACCTGCAAGCCGTCGACGGCGTAGAGACGGCTGCCCGCGAGGGCCACCGCGGTCGCCGAGGTCACGAGCGTCGCAGCCACGACCGGCCGGGTGGGGTTCGTCACGTCGACGACGCGCACGGCGGATCCGTCGGCGAGGTAGGCGTATCCGCCCGCCACCGCCACGCCCGACGCGGTTCCCGGCGTGTCCACCGCGCCGACCACGACCGGCGCCGCGGGGTTGGAGACGTCGACGATGCTCATACCGCCATCGCCGGCCGCGACGTACGCGAGCGAGCCCGCGAGCCGCAGGTCGGAGGCGAGGCTCCCGACCGTCACCCGACCGACGATCGCCGGGCTCGACGGCGCGGCGAGGCTCACCACGGCGAGATCCGTGTGCGCGGGATTGCCGGCGACCGTGAGGAGCACGTAGGCGGTCTGGCCTGCGAGAGCGACGGCGGGCACGTCGCCGCCGAGCTCGCCGACGGTCCGCGGCGCCGACGGCGTCGTCACGTCGACCACCCGCATGCCGAGGCTCCGTCCACCCACGACGGCGAGCGAACCCGCGACGGCGATGCGCTGGCCGTAGAACGGCGGGTTCGCGGCGCCGACGGTGACGGGCGCGCTCGGGCTCGTCGCGTCGACGACGGAGAGGCCGAACTCCCGCGACGCGACGTAGGCGAGACCGGTCGCGGCGTCGACGGCGACGTCGTACGGCGTTCCGACGCCGGGCACGAATCCAGTCAGGTCGAGGCTCGCACATGCCGGCGTGGTCGCACTCGCGGCCGCGCTCGGCGCAGACGCGTTGCCCGCGTTGTCGACCGCCGTCGCCGTGTACGCGTACGCGGTCGACGCCGCGAGGCCCGCGTCGGACATCGACGTCGCCGGCGTGGGCACCAGCCGAAGCAGGGCACCGTTCCTGTAGATGTTGTATCCTCGCAGGCCCGACCCGCCGGCGTCGCTCGCCGCGTTCCAGGCGAGATCGATCTGACCGCAGCCGTGCCCCGTCGCGCTGAGGCCGGAGGGCGTGGACGGCGGGGTGGTGTCCGGGCAGGCGGGCGTGTTCGCCGTCGCCGTGGCGCTCGGCGCGGAGACGTTGCCGGCGCCGTCGACCGCGCTCACCGTGTAGGCGTAGACCGTCCCCGCGGCGAGCCCGCCGTCGAGGGTCGTCGTGGCGCCGACCACCTGCCGCAAGAAGACGCCACCGCGATGGACGTTGTACCCCCGCAGGCCCGATCCGCCCGTGTCGGTCGCGGGACTCCATGCGAGCGTGATCTGGCTGCAGCTCGTCGGGGACGCGCTCACGCCCCCCGGCGTCGACGGCGCCGTGTGGTCGGACGGGAGTGTCGTCGTCGTGACCGTCGAGCTCGTCGTCGACGTCGTGCTCGTCGTCGTGGTGGTCGTCGTGGTGGTCGGGCACGCTGAGAGCGCGATCGCGACCGTCGTCCAGAGGATCGCCTCGGCCGTGCGTGCGCGCTTCATCATACCTCGCCTCCACCCCACCACCGGTCGATCGCGCCGCCGTCGCGCTGTGATCCTTGCCAAGGGGTCTGCGATCGGGCCGGTGAATGCCCCAATCGTGTGGGGCACGGATGCAAGGAGCACGCCGCATCACCGGTCGTACGCGGCACCGCCGAACCGCTCCCCGCCAGCGTCAGCGCCGCGACGGCGCCGTTCATTTCCGCAAGACGTCGCGCGCCTCACGGACGATTCTTCGAGGACGATCAGTACCAGCGCCACGCCGGCGCCGAGCCACGCCCGAGCGCGCATCGCGCGGGCTCTACCGCACGGTCGTCGGGCAGTTCGAGCGCGAGCGGGTGTCCGGAAATCGAACAGGCCGGCGGGAGTCCCCGCCGGCCTGTGTGTGCTCCGTTACGGTCGGTCCGACTCAGTGGGCCTGACCGGGGTGGATCTGGAAGTCCGGGTAGCCGATCGTTCCCATCTCCGGACCATCGAGCCCTTCGAGCTCGGTTTCCGCGCTCACCCGGATGGGCGTGATGAGGTTGCTCACCTTGAACCAGACGTACGCCATGACGAAGCCGAACACCGCCACGACGACGCAATCGATGAACTGCATGATGAATTGGGAGAAGTCGCCGTAGAGGAGGCCGCGGACGCCGTCCGAGCCGTACGCCGTCACCATCGCTTCCCGGACCACGCCGTTCCATCCCGCGCCGTACTCGCCGGTCGCGAAGATGCCGACCGACAGCACGCCCCAGAGGCCGTTCGTACCGTGAACCGAGATGGCACCGCAGGGATCATCGATCCCACGCGCCTCGAAGAAGAACACGCTGTAGATGACCAGCACGCCGGCGACGGCACCGATGATCGCGGCGCCGACAGGATTGACGAACGCGCATGGGGCCGTGATCGCGACGAGCCCGGCGAGCATGCCGTTGCACATCATGGTCGGGTCCGGCTTGAGGCCCTTCATGCTCAGCGCAAGGTAGGAGCCGAGCGCGCCGGTGACGCTGGCCAGCATCGTGTTGACGACGACGAAGCTGATGCGAAGGTCGGTACCCGACAACGTCGAGCCAGGGTTGAAGCCGAACCAACCGAACGCCAGGATGAACGTGCCGAGAACCACCATCGGCACGCTGTGGCCGGGCAGGGCGTGCGGCTTGCCTTTCGAATCGTACTTCCCGATGCGGGGGCCGATGACGATGGCGCCTGCCAGTCCGATGATCCCGCCCATCGCATGCACGACGCCCGACCCGGCGAAGTCGACCGCTCCGTGTCCCAGCCCCCAGTTGAGCCCACCCTGCGCGAGCCAGCCGCCACCCCAGAGCCAGTTCGCGTAGATACAGTACGGGAGCGCCACCCAGAGTCCG
>Ga0187894_10002335_pt1 | contig 22829 bp, 22 predicted proteins | sample GBC1701081metaG_FD_136650 | JGI IMG/M metagenome (GOLD analysis project Ga0187894, IMG submission 136650) | White microbial mat communities from a lava cave in the Kipuka Kanohina Cave System on the Island of Hawaii, USA - GBC170108-1 metaG ... | reverse complement strand
GCGGCGGGCGTGGACTTCGAGGTGGTTCCAGGTATCAGCTCGGCGGTAGCCGTGCCCGCCTACGCCGGAATTCCCGTCACGCATCGGGGCCTGGCCACGTCTTACACGGTGGTCACCGGCCACAGCCGCCATCACGTGGACACCGATACCAACTGGGACGCCCTGGCCAAGGCCGGCGGCACCATCGTGGTGCTGATGGGGGTGGCCCACCGGGGCCAGATTGCCGAGCGACTCATGGCCGGTGGCCTGAGCCCTTCCACCCCGGTGGCAGCCACCCGGTGGGGTACCCGGCCCGATCAAACCACGATTCGAACCACCCTGGCCGACCTCGCCTCAGTGGCCCTGGAACCTCCGGTGACTCTCGTCGTCGGAGCCGTGGCGGCTCTGGACCTGTCGTGGTTCGACCGCCGACCCTTGTTCGGGAGGCGCATCGTGGTCACCCGCAGCCGATCGCAGTCGTCGACGTTGGTTAGGCGCCTCGCCGAACTTGGCGCCCAAGTGGTGGAAATGCCAACCATCGAGGTGGAGGCGGCTGCCGACGCAGGTCAGGCACTGGCCGCTGCCGCATCGGACACAAGGGCCGGCGCCTACGACTGGGTCGCGTTCACATCGGCCAATGCCGTGGAGCGTTTTTTTGCCTGTTTGCGCGACAGCCGGGACCTCGGTGGTGTCGGCGTGGCGGCGGTCGGATGCGCCACCGAAGCGGCGCTGGCCCGGCGTGGAGTGGTGGCCGATCTGGTTCCCGAGACGGCGCTGGCCGACGCGCTGGCCGAGGCGCTGGTGGCCCGGGGCGCGGCTGGCCCGCGCCGGGTGCTGTTACCCCAGGCGGCCGGGGCGCGGCCAACTCTGGCCGAGGCCTTGTCGAACGCCGGGTGGGACGTGACAGCGGTGGAGGCCTACCGCACGGTTGCGGCGCCCGTCGACGAGGCAGTGCAGCGGGCGGCTGCGGCCGCGGATGCGGTGGCGTTCACGTCGTCGTCGACAGTCACGAACTATGTGGCGGCCTTCGGCGGGCCGACGTACACACCGCCATCGGGACCGGCCCGCCCGGTGGTCGCCTGCATCGGGCCGGTCACCGCCGCCACCGCGGAGGCAGCCGGATTTGTGGTTGACGTGGTTGCCACGCAGGCCTCCGTCGAGGGTCTGGCCGGCGCGCTGGTGAAGACCTTTGCGGGCCGCCCCTTACCATCGCCGGAATGACCTTCCCGGCTCAGCGCCTGCGCCGCCTGCGCCGGACCTCGGCGCTGCGCCGCCTCGCGGCCGAGACGACCTTGAGTGTCGACGACCTGGTGGCACCTCTTTTTGTGCGCGAGGACATCTCCCAGCCGGTCCCGGTGACCTCGATGCCCGGCGTGGTCCAGCACACCACCCGAACCCTGCGGGCCGAGGCTTGTCGCCTGGTGGCCCTGGGGGTGCCCGGCGTGATGGTTTTCGGAGTCCCCGCTCACAAGGACGCCGAGGGTTCGGGAGCCTGGGACCCCGCCGGAGTCGTCGGTCGTGGGTTGGCCGAGCTGCGAGACGAGGTGGGCGACGAACTGGTGGTGATGGCCGACCTCTGTCTCGACGAGTTCACCGACCACGGACACTGCGGTGTGCTGGCTAGCGACGGAACCGTGGACAACGACGCCACCCTGGAACGTTACGGCCGGGTGGCGGTGATGCAGGCGGCCGCAGGTGCAGACGTGGTGGCGCCGTCGGGGATGATGGACGGTCAGGTGGCCGCCATCCGTGCCGCCCTGGATGCGGAGGGGTTCTCCCAGGTCGCCATCCTGGCCTATGCGGCCAAGTACGCCTCGGCTGCTTACGGCCCGTTTCGCCACGCCGTGGCCGTGAACCTGACCGGCGACCGCCACGCCTACCAACAGGACCCCCGAAACCGCCGGGAGGCCGTGGACGAGGTGCGCCTGGACATCGCCGAGGGCGCCGACATGGTGATGGTGAAGCCGGCAATGACCAGTCTGGATGTGATAGCGACGCTGCGACCCGAAGTGAACGTGCCCCTGGCCGCCTATCACGTGTCGGGCGAGTATTCGATGATCAAGGCCGCCGCCGAACGGGGCTGGGTGGACGGCCCGGCCATGGCTCTGGAGCATCTGACGGTGCTGAAGCGAGCCGGTGTGAATTTCGTCGTCACGTACTTCGCGCTCGAGGTCGCCGAGGCCCTGACATGAGCAACGGTTCCACGACGGACTCGGTAGCCGCGTCGCCCTTGGGCAGTCGCACCAACGCCGGGCTGTTTGCGCGGGCCCAGAGGATCATTCCCGGGGGAGTGGACTCTCCCGTGCGGGCCTTTCGTTCCGTCGGGGGAACGCCCTACTTCGTGGACCGGGCCGAGGGGGCCTACGTCTGGGACGTCGAGGGGCGGCGCTACACCGACTACGTGCAGTCGTGGGGCGCCTCCATCCTGGGCCACGCCCATCCCCGTGTGGTCGAGGCCATCCGGGCCGCGGCGGGCGACGGGACGTCTTTCGGGGCGCCCACCGAGCGCGAGGTGCTCTTGACGGAGGCTATCTCGGCTCGGATGCCGTCATGTCAGCGCGTTCGGCTGGTCTCGTCGGGGACCGAGGCGGCCATGACTGCGGTGCGGGTGGCCCGGGGTTTCACCGCTCGCGATCGTGTCGTGGTCTTTTCCGGGTGCTACCACGGCCACGCCGACACCCTGCTGGCTGCGGGGGGCAGTGGCATGGCCACATTGGGCCTTCCGGCTTCGGCCGGAGTTCCCCGCTCGGCGGTGTCCGACACGGTGGTGGTCCCCTACAACGTGGTTCCGGCGATCGATGCCGACGTGGCCGCCGTGATGGTGGAGCCGGTGGCCGCCAACATGGGGCTGGTGGCGCCCGCGCCCGGGTTCTTGAGTGGCCTGCGGGAGGCGTGCGATGCAGCGGGTGCCCTGTTGATCTTCGACGAGGTCATCACCGGCTTTCGCCTCGGTCCCTCGGGGGCCCAGGGGATCTACGGAGTGACCCCGGACCTGACGTGTCTCGGCAAGGTCATCGGCGGGGGGCTACCGCTGGCGGCGGTGGGGGGCCGGGCCGACGTGATGAGCGTGCTGGCTCCGGAGGGTCCTGTGTACCAGGCCGGCACTTTGTCGGGAAACCCGCTCGCCACCGCCGCCGGTCTGGCCGTGCTCGAACTCCTGGACGAAGGCGCCTATGCCCAGCTGGAGGGTCGCGCTTGCCTTCTGGGTCGCACACTTGGCAAGGTGATCGCCGACGCCGGCCTTGAGGTGCAGGTTCCGGTGGTCGGACCCCTGCTCGGAATTTTCTTCAACTCCCGGCTTCCGTGCGACTACGCCTCGGTGAAGACGTCCAACGCCGAGACCTACGGCCGCTTTTTCCACGAGATGCTCAACCGCGGAGTGGCGCTGGCCCCGAGCGCTTTCGAGGTGGCGTTTCCCAGCCTGGCTCACACCCACGGCGAACTGGAGCGCACCGCGGACCTGGCGGCGGCGGCTGCCAAGGCGGTGGCTCGGGCCGTTTCGTAAGGACCGCTCGGCCCAACACGATTGGCGACCGGCAGTGGTGGGGCAGGGGCCCCGCCGCAGTGGCGGGCGTGGTCCGAAGGACCCGGGTGCCCGCCACCATCAACGAGGTGCCATCTTGGCCAGAGCCGCTACGGCTTTGTAGGCCGCCTCGGCCGGTCCCAATTCCTCAGGTCGCAAAAGGTTGGCCATGATTCGCAGAACCCACTCCATGAGGGTGGCCGAGTGCATACCCGTGCCCACCAAGGCCCGCATGAGGGCGGGCCGGCCGATGATGTGCACGAAAGCCCGGGCGACCTTGAAATACAGCTCGTACTCGGCCGCCAGGCGCCTCTCGTAGGAAGCGGCTGTTCCCAAGTTTGTGCCGTCGAGTGCGGCGTGGAGGGCTTCGGCGGCGAAGCGACCGGACTCGTAGGCATAGGCGATGCCTTCGCCGTTGAAGGGGTTGATCACCCCGGCGGCATCGCCGGTCACCAACCATCCGGCCCCCGAACGGGGCCCGACCGAAAAACCCATGGGAAGGCGACCGCCTGTGGGAGGGCCACACGACGTCTCGGGCCGCAGATCCCAAGACGCGGGTGCTCCCGCCACGAAGGCGTCCATCAGGTGGCTGGTGTTGACGGATTTCCACTGCTTGAACGTCGACAGCAGGCCCACGCCCACGTTCACCCGGCCGTCGCCCAGAGGGAAGATCCAGCCATAGCCGGGAAGCGTGGCGCCGCTGGCGTCGCGCAAGTCGAGATGGGACTCGATCCACGGTTCGTCGTGGCGAGGGGATCGGTAGTAGCCCCGGATCGCCATGCCCAGGGGATAGGAACGGTCCCGGGTGGTTCCCAGCGCCCGTCCGAAGCGCGAGTTGGCCCCGTCTGCCACCACCACGTGGCGCGCCCGGATCTCCTCGGAGCTGGCTGTCGTGACGCCGTGGCCCTTGATGGTTACCGAGGCTCCGACCACTCGGCCTTCTTCGAAGATCGGAGCTGTGGCCTCGGTACCCTCGCGAACGACGGCGCCGGCGTTCTCAGCCCGTTGGGCCACGGCGGCATCGAGATCGTGGCGTGTGATGACATAGCCGTACCGGGGAAAGCCCGGGGTGTCGGGCCAGGCCAACTCCAAGGTGCGCCCGAAGGCCACCGACCGGAGGCCGTCGAAGCGATGATGACCGGCCAGCACGTCGCCCAGCCCCATTTCCTCCAGCTGGCGAACGGCGCGCGGGGTTAGTCCGTCACCACACGTCTTTTCTCGGGGGAACCGCTTGCGTTCCACCACCACGACGTCGTGGCCGGCCTCGGCCAACCAATAGGCGCAGGCTGCCCCCGAAGGGCCACCCCCGACGACCAGAACGTCGTGAATGTCCGAAGGCGTCAGAAGCCTTCCCGCTCGTAGGCCACCACGTCGGCGATCTCCTCGTCGGTCAGTTGGCTGGCGAAGCTGGGCATGCCGCCGGACTTGGCGATGCGCTGGCCGCCCGGACGACCGGGGTCGCCGTAAGGCTGGCCTTTGACGGGGCTGGACCCCGCCTTGACGAAGGCGATCTGCTCCTCGGCGGTCAGAAAGGTCAGGCTCACTTCGCCGGCCGAGAGCTTCGGACCCACGCCACCGCCACCGCCCGCCCCGTGGCAGGAGCCACAGCCCGCCTTTTGTTCGTAGACGATCTTCCCCCGCGCGATGGGATCCAGGGCCGCCTCATCCACGGGCTTTTCGCCGAAGGCGCCCAAGTACATGATCGCCCACAGGGGCAACAGCACCAAGATCGGCATCATCCAAGGGGGAACCCCACTGCGGGGGCCGGTCGGTCCCGCTGGGACCGGGGGCGCAGCCGGAGTGGTCGGGACCGCAGAGGGAGCCAGTGCTGCCGCCGGCGCAGCGGCAGTTGCGGCAGCCGGGCTGGCCGCGGCTGGGGCCGTGGGGCCGTCGGACGCCGAAGCCCCCTCAGCCGGGCCCCCCGCCAAGGCGGCCCGGCGGGCTCGGGAGCGCTCCAGTAGGAAATCGGGGACTTCGGTCACGATCCGCGAATCTAGGCCCCTGGTTCGGCTCGCGGCCAAGCGGTCCTGACCGTCAGCGCCCCGACGCGCAACGAGACGGTGCCCGAGGGGCTATGCATCCTTCGCCCGAGGGGCTATGCATCCTTCGCCCGAGGGCAATGTGTCAGTCGAGAATGGTCCGTGCTAGAACCAGCGGCCAGCATCGTCAGGTCCAGTGCCGGTCGGTCGTCGGGTTCTGCAGGTAGCATGTGATCGCTTTCACGAGGGAGGTGCCGATGGTTGCGTTCGTTGTTTCGTTTCTCGTTCTCATTGTCGGAATTGCCCTTTGCCTTGCGGTCGGGGCCAAGCGGCCACCCGGAACCCCGGTTACCTGGGGCGAGGCGTTCGTGGGCGGCACAGTGGTCTTCGGGCTCATGATCGTCGCCTACGGCATCGTTCCCCACCAGTGGCTGACCTTTGCCGATACCGACCTGCTGTGGCGAGCCGACCGGATCGTTCTGGGTATCTCCAGCGCCGGCGTGGTCATGGGCCAAGACGCGAACCTGATGCGCGGTTCCGGCCGCATCTTGATCAACTACCAGGCGATTCGCGACATCATTGCTGCCGTGCTCTACATCGTCTTTCTGGCGGGCCAGGTGTGGTTGTGGTCGGTGTGGCAGAAGCGGGGCCGCAAACCAGCCGTCGAAAAGTCGTCGGCCTTCGGTCGACCCGTGGCCAAGGCCTGACATGGGCAAGAACGACGCGAATCCCCCCATGCCGCTCTTCAGCGGCGACTACGTGCTCCAAGAGGTCGGTAGCGACGACTTGGCCAAGTCGGTTAAGCCCAAGCAGTTCCTCCATATCGACCAAGCCGAATGCATCATGTGCGAGGGCTGCGTCGATATCTGTCCCTGGAAATGCATTCATATGCTGTCCACCGACACCGTTGCGGAGGCCCTCAACACTTCGGCCCCAGGCGACGACCCCGACGACCACGTGGTCTTCATCGTCGACGAGGACGTGTGCACCCGGTGTGGGTTGTGCGTCGACCGCTGTCCGACAGGAGTGATCATCATGGGCAAGGCCGGCCTGGCCGGGCGAGACGGCGACATTCACCAGCGCGACGCCCGCCATGGCTATGCCTACGGAATGCGGTTCTAATGGCCGGGTCCAACGGCAGCAACGGTGATGGCAATGGGCACCGGGCGTCACCGGCGGAGCGCCTGCTTGAAGTAGGCGAGAAGGTCAAGGGCTCACAAGCCTGGGCCTCGATATTTCGCCCCGGGTCGATTTTCCGCAAGGGCTACGCCGATAGTCCTCGGAACCGTTCGTACGTGGTGATGAACAGCCTCATCTACCACCTTCACCCGGTGAAGGTGAAGCGCCACGCGGTCAAGGTCAGTTACACCCTGTGTTTGGGCGGGTTGTCGTTCTTCCTCTTCCTAATCCTCACTGTCACGGGCATCTTCTTGATGTTCTTCTACCGGCCCACCGAGCTTCAGGCCTGGGCTGACATCGAAACCCTAGAAGTCGCGGTGACCTTTGGTCTGCTCGTGCGCAACATGCACAGATGGGGGGCTCACCTAATGGTGATTTCCGTCTTTTTGCATATGGTGCGGGTCTTTTATCACGGCGCCTATAAGGCCCCCCGGGAGTTCAACTGGGTGATCGGGGTGATCCTGCTCACCCTCACCCTGTTGCTCTCGTTCACAGGGTATTTGTTGCCGTGGGACCAGTTGGCCCTATGGGCCGTGACGGTGGGAACCAACATGATCGGCTACACCCCGGTTTTCGGGTCCCAGGTGCGCTTCGTGTTGCTCGGAGGCGTCGAGATCGGCCAGGAGACCCTGCTGCGTTGGTATGTACTCCACGTCTTGATGTTCCCGTTCGTGATCGTCATCTTTATGGCCATCCACTTCTGGCGGGTGCGCAAAGACGGCGGCATCTCGGGTCCGCTGTAGTGAGTCTTGTGCTCGTAGCGAGGAGGTACCGCTAGGCCATGGGCGAGATCCCCGAACACCTATTGAAGCGTTCCGCCGAACGCCGGGCCGCCCTCGCCGGTGGCTCCGAGGCCCAACCAGCCGAAGCCGATACCCCTGCTACCCCCGATACCGCTGCGGCCGCTAGTGGAAGCGGGGGCGGCGATGGTGCAAGCAAGGTTCCAGCCTCTTTGCTGGCCCGAAGTGCCGCCGCCAAAGCCGCCCGCGAAGCCAAGGCTGGTGGGGGCGGCACTGCCACCATCGCACCGGCAGCGGCGGCCGCCTCGGCGGTGGGCGCGTTGGCTCCTGCCCCGGTCGCCAAGGGACCCGAAGGCCACACCCAGCGTCTTCTCACGGTGGTCAAGGCGGGGTCCATCCAAGACGTCAAGTCCACCCCGACCGACAAGGTTCACACCTGGCCCCACCTCCTGATCGGCGAGTTCGTGGCGGCGCTGGCAATGACCGCTTTCCTTCTCGTGTTCTCGGCCGTGGTCAACGCGCCGTTCCTTGCCGCGGCCAACTTCAACTTCACGCCCAACCCGTCGAAAGCGCCCTGGTACTTCCTGGGGCTACAGGAACTGCTCACCATGTTCCACCCCATGGTGGCTGGGGTGACCATCCCCGGTATCGGCATTTTCGGGCTGATGCTGGCGCCCTATACGGACCGCAATCCGAGCAACAAGCCGGAGGATCGCAAGTTCGCCATCGCCCTCATGACTCTGTTCGTCATGTTCTGGGCGGTCCTGGTCATCATCGGGTCGTTCTTCCGGGGGCCCGGGTTCAACTTCACCTTCCCCTGGCGCGACGGCGTCTTCTTCGACCTTTAAGACTCCGGAGCCCGCCATGGAAATCACTCGGTAATGGAAAACAGCACGGTTCTTTTGGGCGCCGTGGGGGCGGTAGTGGCGTTGGCCGTGGCCTTTATGTTCGCTTCCAGCCGCCGGCGCGACGAGACCCAGGCCCTCGACAGTTCCGTATCAGAACGTGCCACCGACGGACCCGGTCTGGCAGTCGACCGGCTGCCGGCCACGGTCGGAGCGGGAGCCACTGCGTCGGGCCAGGAACTGGAGCGAGTCTCTGCCCTGCAGCGCCAGTCGGCTCCGGTGGGACTGGCTCCGCCTCCCCCCATCGCCATTCCCGACGAGGAGACACTGGGGGTTACCCGCCGCCAAGTTCTGAACCGGGGCATCGTTGCCACCATGCTGCTGGCCATTTCCGGATTCAGCGGCAGCATGATCGCCATGCTGTGGCCCACTCTGTCCGGCGGTTTCGGGGCCAAGATCAGCGTTGGCAAGCTCGAAGACGTGCTCGGCGAGATCGAAACCAGCAAGGAACCCTTCTATGTGGGGGCGGGCCGCTTCTACGTGGTGCCCTATCCGACTGAGGCCGTTCCCAAGGCCAAAAGTGTCGCGGCGTATTCGGCGTTGGTCGGTGGATTCGAGTCCGGCGTGGCCGCTTTGTACCAGAAGTGTCCCCACCTGGGCTGCCGGGTGCCCTGGTGCAAGACATCCCAATGGTTCGAGTGTCCCTGCCATGGTTCGCAGTACAACCGCGTCGGGGAGAAGAAGGCAGGGCCGGCCCCTCGCGGTATGGACATGTTCGTTGCCAGCGTCGAAGCCGGCACGGTGGTGGTCGACACCAAGAACGTCATCCCCGGGCCGCCCATCGGTGTGAACACCACCGGACAGGAATCTGAAGGCCCTCACTGCATTGGTGCGACTGCAGGCGACCACTGATGGGAGTCCTCCCCTACGGCAGTACTCGCCGATGATCCTGGCAGCGTCTCAGGAGGGCATAGCCCTTGGAGTGGTCCTGGCCATGGTGGCCGGCTGGGTCGTGTACCTAGCCAGTACGTCCCGGCGAACCAGCGCCCCCGGCGCGGAGCTCACCGAGGCACCCAACCGCAAGCCCTACTTTGCTGACGAGCAACTGGAGGGCCCCCGCCTCACCAAGTACCTGTGGTTCGCGTTCGCCATGCTCACCATCTCTGCCGTCGGCCTGCCCGTCTACTGGCTGCGCGAGCCGTTTCGTCAGCTGGGCCCCGGCCTCGATCGGGGCGTCGCCTACTTCGACGAAACCGAGATCAAGCGTGGCGAGGAGCTGTTCCAGGTTTTCCCGGGAAATCCACCCACACCGCGCGAGCCCCACTTCGGCTGTGAGAGCTGCCACGGGGTGGAGGGCATCGGGGGGGTGGCCACCTACACGATCGTCGATCCGGTCAACCCTGATGCAACACCTCGCCAGGTGCAGTGGACCGCGCCGGCCCTCAACACCGTCATGCTGCGCTACCGGCCCGAAGAGGTGCGCAACATCTTGATCTACGGTCGGGCCGGGACTCCAATGCCGGCGTGGGGCATCGAGGGGGGTGGTCCCATGAACCGTCAACAGATCAACGACCTCGTCGCTTATCTGGAACACATCAAGTTGGATCCCAAGGAGGTTCAGAAACAGTCGTTGGAGAAGTACGGCACCGACGGTGAGAAGATCTTCGAGGGTTTCTGTGCCCGCTGCCACACTTCGGGTTACTCCTACAACGAACCCGGGTTGGCGGGCGGCGGCGCCTTCGGGCCGAGTCTGACGGGCGGGTCGACCCTTCGCCAATTTCCGACCACCGAGAGCCACGCCGATTGGGTAGCCAAGACGGCCGAGTACGGAGGCCTTTATGGTCAGCGCGGTGTGAGCGAAGGTGCCATGCCCTTCTTCGAAGGAGAGCTGACTTCCGAACAGATCGAGGCTGTCGTCGCCTATGAGCGCGGTCTTTGAAATGGACCGAGCTATGAGCGCGGTGTCCTTCGATCCTGTCATGGCGGCACTGGCCTGGGAACCGAACATCAAGGGCGGGCTCTACGTCTTGATCTCGGTGTTGGTCCTCTGCGGTTCGGCTCAGCTGATCCTGTCCACAAACGTGGGCAGTCGGTTGGGTTTTCAACTGGCCGGGGCCGGTCTGTTCGGCTTTCTCACCCTCATCGGGTTTGTCTGGTGGGTCTACGGGATCGGCCCCAAGGGCCCCGACCCCTCATGGATGCCCCAGCAGGTGATCGCCGAGCAGGCCCGGCTGGAAGAAACCGAGGTCTTGGCCGACTTTCCGGATCGGTGGCGCGAGCTCGAATTGACCGACGTGGAAGTTGCCGACGCCTTGCCGGTGGTCGACGGAGCCTTGGTGCCCGAGTCCGGGAGTGGCGAAGAGGGGGCGTTCGAATCCACCTCGGAGTACATGGCGACGGCCGCACATGAGGTGGGCGGCGAGGCGTACGGACCCCTGGGTCTGGACTTTCGGCCCTTCGACGTGTTTCACGAGCCCTACTACCTGGTGGTCCAGGTGCAGAAACTGGTCGAGCAGCCCCCGTCGGCCAGTGGCGCGCCGCCCAAGCCAAAGATCGACACAAGCGCCGAGCCCGTCTCTGTTCTTCTCCTTCGTGACCTGGGGGCCAAGCGACTCAACCCGGGAGTGTTCACGGTCGCTTCCCTCGCCATATTCGGTTTGTTGATCTTCCAACTTCACGTGCGGGACAAAGAACTCATGGCCGCTCGGGCCTGAGCCCGGCGAGGCGAGTCCCTCAAGCCGGATCGGAACCTGCCTGCCAACCCGGATCGAGAACGTCGCGCGGGCTGTCGCCGAGCGAGGATCGCGTAGGTGGGGTCCCGTTGTGGAACTTGACGTTCGGGCGCAGCCGGAAGCGCAGGTCGGGCTGGCCGGGACCGCTAACACTACTACCGCGGCCAGGATCCCCAAAATGATGATGACGACGAGGAGCTCGATGAGAGTGAAGCCGCTCTCGGGATCGCGGCGCCTCTTGATTGATCTGTTGAGAATATCGATCACGTTCGGTCTCCTCCCTGGTGCGTCGAGAACTGAACCGGCCCTTACCTGAATAGCCGGGTCATTTACCCGTATTAAGGACCGCGCCTGATGTTTGAGTGACAAATACCTGAAGACTTCTTGAAGAGAATGCCTTAAAGACTCCTTGAAGAGAATCGAGGTATCTCTGTCCTAGTCCACTGCGGTGATCCCGGGCTCGAACCGCCCGCTGAACAATTCACGGGCATGCAGGACGCCGCGATCGGACGCCCCTTCAACCCTGGGATGCTCCCCATATGGTGCTATCCGAAGCCCATCTCGTGGCGGCCCCGCCTGCCGGGCCGTCGAGGCTCGCAGTGTCCTTGTCGCGTCGCGAACCAGTCGCCGCTACGACTTAGGGCCTCGATCGAACCGCCCCGCCCGGATCCGAGTGTGGCTTCAAGAAATCTTCAGGTATTTGTCACTCAAATATCAGGCGTAGTCCTCGATACTGGTAAATCGCCGCCTCAGGCGAGGGTCGGTTCAGTTTTAGACGCACCAGGGAGGCACACCGAGATGATCGACATTCTCACCCAATCCATCAAGAAGCGCCGAGACCCCGAGAGCGGCTTTACTCTTATCGAGCTCCTCGTCGTCATCATCATCTTGGGGATCCTCGCCGCGGTAGTGGTCTTCGCCGTCGGAGGTGTGGGCGACAAGGGTAAGTCCGCCGCCGCCAACACCGACCTCGACACCGTCCGCACCGCCGAGGAGGCCTACTGCGCCCAGTTCGGCACCTACGCAACCGAGGCCGAGCTAGTCAATGCCGGACTTCTCAGCGAGCAGTCCACCAAGACCAACGTCCTCCTCAACAGCGGAGGCACGTGCGGCGCCTCCACCGGGGCAAAGTCGCAGTACCTCCTGACGGTCCAGGAACCCACCGAGGACACGCTGACCGTCGGGGTGAACCCCCAGAGCGCCACCGCCGACTTCACGGGTGGCTTCACGGGCACGCCCGCAGGTGTGAAGAACAACTTCGGCATGGGACCGACCAACACCAACATGTTCGAGACCCTCGTGCGCATGACCCCCGACTTCAGTTTCGAGCCGTTCCTGGCCGAGAGCTGGCAGGTGCCCGGAAGCTTCGGCGGTCCTGCGAACACGTGGCGCCTGCACCTCCGCAAAGGCGTGCTCTTCCACGACGGGGTGGAAATGACCGCCACCGACGTGATCTACACGTTCAACAACCGCATCGCCGCCAACACCGGGCTCGGCGTCACGGCTACGTCGGCGGCGGCTGTGGCCGGGAACTCCTACGCCGTGGACGTGACCCTGAGCTATAACAACCAGCGGTTCCTCGAGCAGCTGACCCACCACCAGACGGGAGCGATCCTACGCAACGGCACCGTCCCGCGGTCGAGCGCGACGGCCACACCCACCCCTGTGGGCACCGGCCCGTTCAAGTTTTCCAGCTACTCCCAGGGCAACGAGTTGGTGCTCACCCCTCACAGCGCCTACTGGGGCGAGAAGCCCAAGTTGAAGACCCTCACCTTCAAGTTCATCGCGGACGTCAACACCCGCCTGCTCGCCCTCCAAAGCGGCCAGATCGACATGATGTTCGACCTGCCCCCCACGTCGCTCGCCTCGGTCAACGCCACTGCGGGCCTCAAGACGGCGACTTCGCCCCCGGGCTTCAACGAGGTCATGTGGATCAACAGCCACCGCCTCGATGACGGAGGGACAGCCACGATCGACGAGAGCGCCCTGTCGGCCGACACCATCACCACCGCCCCCCTCAAAGACGGCAACCGGGTGCGCAAAGCCATCGCGGCGGCCATCAACCGCACCTCCATCATCAACACCATCTACCCGTCCGGCGCCGTGCCGGCCAACTCCTTCGTGCCGGCCGCGGTGCTCAACCCCTACGCCTCGATGATCGCCGGACCTACGTTCAGCCAGGCTGAGGCCAACAGCCAGCTCAACGCCGCCGGTTGGACGTGTGTCGGCACTTGCGGGCCAACCAACTTCCGCACCAAGGGCGGCAAGACGCTCACCGTGGACCTGCTCAACGGTTACACGCCGACCTCACTGCGGGGCGACTCCGACATCCTGGTCGAGAATGCCTTGGAGGCGGTGGGAATCGACGTGGTAAGGACCCGTCTCACCGACACGCAGCAGGCAACCTACGACACGGAGATGCTCGACGGTACGGCCGACATATATATGGAGCGGATCTCGCAGAACGACGCCAACCCGGCGTCGCCACCGAGCAGCTTTTTCGACTGTGCCGGTGGCTCAGGTGGGACCAGCCCGCCGGTAGGCACCGGCGTGGGCACCGGTGGCACCTGCCCCAACAGTGCTCTGTCTTCGTTCGGTTACGCACGGTGGTTCGCTGACAACGCGACGCCCTTCGCGGCAACCCTGGCCCAGGCTCGAGCTGCCACCACACCGGACGAGGCCCGCAAGAAGACGGCGGAGGCCATGCGCTTCGCGGTGGACGACTACGTGGTGGGCGTTCACCTCGGGTCGCTCAACTCGCTGTTCGGCATGAAGTCCGACGTCCAGGGCTTCTTGCTGCACGGCTCGCTCCGCCAGGTCCGCTGGGGCTCGGTTTACCGCCTCTCCTGACCGCCGCTCGACCAGGAGTCCACTCGGGGGTCGCCTATGGCGACCCCCGAGTCGCATCTACGCTCATCTTCGACGAATGACGCGCCACCTCCTCCGCCGTCTGCTCGCAGCCGTACCGGTCCTGTTCTTCATCACTTTCTTCGCCTTCCTGCTGGCCAACGCCTCACCCGGAGACCCGGCCTTGGTGGTGGCTCGGCAGCGTGCTATGGACCAACCCACAGCCGAGGATCTGGTAGCGATTCGTAAGGAGCTTCGCCTCGGCGACCCCGTGGTGGTCCGCTACCTCCGCTGGGTCGGCGATGCTGCGGGGGGCGACCTCGGCACCTCGTTTCGCGGTGATCCGATACTGCCCACGCTGCTCAGCCGGTTCGGGTTCACGCTGCAGGTTGCCGTTCCGGCCATGGTCCTCTCCATGCTGATCGCCTTTCCCGTAGGGGTCTTCGCCGCAGTGCAGCGGGGATCGGTCGGAGACCACGTCTCCCGCTTGGCCTCCCTACTGGGTGCGTCGGTGCCCTCCTTTGCCCTCGGCTACATCCTCATCATCGTCTTCTCGGTGAAACTGCACCTGCTGCCGGTGGCTGGGCGGGGAAGCTGGCTTCACCTGGTCATGCCCACGGCCACACTCGCCCTCGGTGCCGGGGCCAGCCTTGCCCGCCTCGTGCGATCCAGCCTTCTGGAAACGCTGGGGGACGACTACGTCCGCACCGCTCGCTCGAAAGGGCTCGTTGAACGAACCGTGGTCGTGAGTCATGGACTGCGAAACTCAGTCCTTGCGGTGGTGACCGTGCTCGGTATGCGCTTCGGACGGCTCCTGGCCGGTGCCGCCATCGTGGAGACGGTTTTCACCTGGCCGGGTATCGGCCGTTACGTGGTCGAATCGATCTACAACCAGGACTACCCGGCAGTGCAGGGTTTCGTGGTGTTCATCGGCACCTTCATCGTTGTGGTCAATCTAATAGTCGACCTTCTCTACACGCGCCTCGACCCCCGGATCAGCTCCAAGTAGGTTGCGCAATCACCCAGGCTCCATGACAACCCCAGCAATGCGCCGCCGCGCCGCGCGTGATCTACCGGCTCAGCTGGCCGGCCTGGTTGTCGTAGGGATGGCAGCTTCGGCGCTTCTTGCCCCGTGGCTGGCACCCAGCGATCCCCAGAAGCTGGACGTCGGGAACTTGCTTGCTGCGTCGAGCTGGTCGCACCCCTTGGGAACCGACCAGATCGGCAGGGACGTGCTCAGCCGCCTCATCCATGGAGCACGCTGGTCCCTGGGGGGAGCCCTGTTGGTGACCCTTATCGTGATGATGGTCGGCATCACCTTCGGCGCGATCAGCGGATTTTCCCGTGGGGCCGTCGACTTGGCCATCATGCGCCTGGTGGATGCCCTCTTGGCGTTTCCCTCGCTCCTGTTGGCGCTCGCTGTCGTAGCGGCTGTTGGGCCTGGGCTGGTCGGCGTCCTCATCGCCCTGGCCTCGGTTGGATGGGCCGGTCACGCCCGCATCGTGCGCGGCCTGGTGCTCAGCCTGCGCGAACGAGACTACGTCTTGGCCAGCCGAGCGTCGGGGGGGACGGCTGGCGACATCATCTGTCGCCATGTGGTGCCACACCTGATTGCCCCGATGGTGGTACTGGCCACCCTTGAGGTGGGCCAGCTGATCCTCGCCCTCGCAGGCCTTAGCTTCCTCGGTCTCGGGGCCCAGTCCCCAACGCCGGAATGGGGCCTGATGATTAACGAGGGGAGAACCTTCTTGTTCCGGGCTCCCAGGTTGATGGTCTACCCGGGTATTGCCATCACCGTGGCGGTGCTCGCTTTCAACCTGCTGGGAGACCGGCTGCGCGACCTTCTCGATCCCCGCCTCGGGCCAGGTGATCGCTAGCCCCGTGCGATGCGAGATCAGCCTCACGTCATGTTTGCGGTGACAGACTTGCTGCGGAACCTGTGGTTATCGTCCGCCGAGGAGGAGCGTGTTCCATGGCCGATCGTGTTCGCTTGAGCCTCTTTTGTCCTTCCTGTCTTCCGGGCTACCACCTTCCGTTCTTCACGGGCGTGGCCAGCGGGATCTTCGCCGACCACGGCCTCGTGGTCGACATCGTCGACCCGCCCCCTCCTCCCGGCAGCACCAACACCCACCGGGTGGCCGAGGGCGGAGCGGAGTTCGGCCTCACGGGGGTGACCTACTTCCTCTTCGCCCAGAAGGAGGCGGGTGAGAACCTACCGGCCCGATTCGTGTCGGTGATCCACCAGCGCAGTCCCCTCGGGGCCATCGTGGCCGACGATTCCGACATCGAGTCAGCGGCCGATCTGCCCGGTCGGCTGATGGGCCGAGGCGAGCTCACCGGCTGGCTGGCCAACGAATGCGGGCAGGTTCTGGCTGATCGTGGGTTGGAGCCACCGGCATACGTCGACCTTCCTCACGGCGACGCTCCCTACGCACTCGGCCGAGGAGAGATCGACGTAGTGGCGACCATGGTCGACACCATCGGCGGGATCGCCGTGAAGGGCGGCCTGCCCGTGCGGGGCATCCATCTCGGCCTGGACATCTACTCCAGCGGGCTCATCGCCGCCGACGCCGTGCCCTCGGAGCTGGTCGAGCGCATGCGTGTAGCGATGGCTGCCGCCTTCGAACTTCAACAGGCAGACCCCGAGTCGGCCATAGCTGAGTTCTGCCAGCGCTTCGGGGACGTGCAGCCGGACGTCGCTCGGGCGGGGTGGGACCTATTGCAGCCCTACGCCGCCGCTGATGCCGGGATCGGGGCGATGGACGAGAGTCGCTGGTCGACCACCATCGACTGGCTGTCCGGGGTCCACGGGTTCCCGCAGATCGACGCCGCCCGGGTCTACCGCCCGGAGTTCGCCACCTGATCTAGGTGGACTGTGCGTCGAGAGAGAAGCGGTATCCACTTCCTCGCACAGTCTCGATCGAAGACCGGCCGAACGGAACGTCCACCTTGCTCCGAAGTCGCCGCACGAGGGCCTCGATCACGTTCGACCGCGCGTCGAACGCGAAGTCCCACAGCTCCTCGCGCAGGTACGACCGCGACACCACTTGGCCCTTGTTGCGGACCAGCGACTCGAGGAGCGCGAACTCCTTGGCCGTCAGGGCTATCTCGACTCCCTGGCGGCGAACCGTCCGGTTTCCGGGCTCGACCTCCAAGTCGCCGGCGACGACCACGACCGGTCGCTGCGTCGGGCCCCGCCGAGTGATGGAACGGAGGCGTGCCTCCAGCTCAGCCACCGATACTGGCTTGGTCATGTAGTCATCCCCGCCGGCATCGAGGCCGGCTACTCGGTCAGCGACTTCTCCGCGGCCGGTGAGAAAGATCACGGGCGTCCAAACTTCGTGTGCCCGGAGGCCTCTGCACACCTCGAAACCGTCAGGGGAAGGCATGCTGACGTCGAGAAGGACGGCGTCGTATCGCACCTCAGCAGCCATCCACAGGGCGTCGCTGCCGTTGCTGACAACGTCGACGGCATGGCCGGCGCGCGTCAGGGCAAGTCTCAGAAAGTCGGCAACGAAAGGGTCGTCGTCAGCGATCAGCAGGCGCATGAATCAACCGATGTCTCACATCGGGAGTTAGAAGGGGCTCCAACACACCGGGATCGGGACTGTGAAACAGACGCGAGTCCCGCCCTGGGGGCTTCCCTCCACCCAGATCCGACCCCCATGTCCCTCGACGATACGCCGGCAGACCGCTAAACCGACGCCTGTGCCACCCGCCGGCGACTGGCCGGGAAGCCGTTGGAAGACGCTAAAGACACGATCGCGGTGCCGCACGTCGATACCGACACCGTTGTCGTCCACCTGGAAGCGCCACTTACCCACGACCTCGATTGCCGAGAGATGGACGCGGGCAGAGACGTCGGGGCGCCGGTACTTGACGGCGTTGGAGACCAAGTTGTGGAACACCAGAGCCAGCTCCGCCGGATCTCCGATCACCGTGGGCAACGAACCCCACTCCACGGACGCTCCCGCCGCCGAGATGCTTGCCGCGAGACTCTCACACGTCTCCGCCGCCAGCTGCTCGCAGTCGACGTCCTCGCGACTCCGCACACTGGCGCCCACGCGGGCATAGACGAGCAGGGCTTCGACGAGGTTCTCGAGGCGCGCAGCGCTACGTCGCATGCCGTCGAGGTACTGGCGACCGTTATCACTCAGCGCATCGGGCGCCTCGTCGGTGAGGAGCTCGGCGAAGCCCATGATCGTCTGTAGCGGCGATCGCAGCTCGTGGGCGGCGACCGACGCGAACTCCACGAGATCAGCGTTGGACCGGAGCAGCTCAGCGTTGTTGCTCTCCAGAGCCGCTACCCGCCGGGCGAGGCCGGCAGCGTCGAGCTTGGTGCCGCGGTCTACTACTGCCTTGGTCGAAGCCTCTCGTAAGTCGATCGCGTTGTTGGTCATCCGGTGCCTGGCTCCATAATCAGCCTCTCGCAGTGAGCGTGCAATAGGTGACTTGTTCACCTAGCCCCGGGTTGAGCTGCGGCGATATGGTACAGGCCTCTCATGGACCAGTACCTGCCAGTAGCGGTCATGCTGTTCCTGGCCATCGCATTCGCCGGTGGGTCTTTCTTCGCATCTCGCATGCTTGGCCCCCGCCGCCCGACTTCTGTCAAGGCCGGTCCTTACGAGTGCGGGATCGTGCCCGACACCGATCCCATGGAGCGCTTTCCTGTCCGCTTTTATCTCGTGGCGATGATCTTCATCATCTTCGACATCGAGATCATCTTTCTGTTCCCGTGGGCCGTGATCTACCGGGAGCTCGGAGCCTTTGGGCTGTGGGAGATGCTCATATTCGCAGCGGCGGTCTTCGTGTCCTTCGTGTATCTGGTGGGCAACGGCGCTTTGAACTGGGGTCCCGTGTCCCGGATCCGCTCTGCCGGGACTGCCCGGACCACCGACTCCACCGTGCGTCGGGTGGGCAACGAGCACCGCGTGGGGATCGACGACGGGTTGGAATCCGATCCCAATCCGACGCCGCAGGTACGGGCTCGGCCGGCCGACACAACGCCGGTGGAGGTGGCCTGAACCATGGGTCTCGACACGTTCAACCACAACTTCCTGACCGGGCGCATCGAGGATGTCGTGCAGTGGGCCCGCCGCAACAGCGTCTGGCCGGCGACCTTCGGTTTGGCGTGTTGCGCCATTGAAATGATGTCGACCGGCGCCGCCCACTTCGACCTCGCCCGCTTCGGTATGGAGGTGTTCCGGGCCTCACCCCGACAAGCCGACCTGATGATCGTGGCCGGCCGCGTGAGCCAGAAGATGGCCCCGGTTCTTCGTCAGGTCTACGACCAGATGATGGAGCCCAAGTGGGTCATCTCCATGGGCGTGTGCGCCTCCTCGGGAGGGATGTTCAACAACTACGCCATCGTCCAGGGGGTCGACCAGATCGTGCCGGTCGACGTGTACGCCCCCGGTTGCCCGCCCGGACCCGAGACCCTTATGCACGCCATCCTCACCCTCCATGAACTCATCCGGACCGGTGACATCACGCGCCACCGTGAATCCAGCGGCGGCGGCGCCGGCCTGAACCTCGAGCGGGCCGTGGCTGTCGCCACGCCCCGGTAGTTCGACCGCCTTGGCCCCCGAGTCCCCTTTGCCGTCGGCTGCCCCCGGGGTCAGCCTCGACGACCCGGGTGGCACTGATTCCGATGGCGCTGAATCGGTCGCCCTGCCGCCCGAGATGTTCGGGGCGCCGCTGACCTTCTCTAGGGGCCAGCTTGTCGTGCACCCCGACCCCGCCGGCTACCTGGCCGTGATGGGGGCCATCTACTCCGACGGCTATCGCATGGCGGTGGACCTTTGTGGGGTCGACCGGCTTCTGGCGCCGGCCGCCGACCTGCCCGACGGCGTTGCGCCCGGTCGCTTCGAGGTGGTCGTGAACGTCGTGTCCATCGACGATCGTCGGCGGCTGCGGGTTCGGGTTCAGCTGCCGGCCGAGGCGCCGAGGTTGCCCTCGCTCTTCGCTCTCTATCCCGGCACCGAAGCTATGGAGCGTGAGGTCTATGACTTTTTCGGCATCGTCTTCGGCGATCACCCCGATCTCAGCCGCATCCTGATGCCCGATGACTGGGAGGGTCACCCCCTGCGAAAGGACTATTCGCTGGGGCGTATTCCGGTTCAGTTCAAAGGGACACCCCCACCCCGATGACCGACTTGGCGCTGGAGGCGTCGGCCACGTTGGGGGGCCTCGGAGCCCTGCGCAATCCCGACGCCGTACTTCGCATCCCGCATCTGCCCGAAGAAGTCGAAAGCGTCCCCACCGACGACGAAACCATGATCGTCAATATGGGTCCCCAGCACCCGAGCACCCACGGCGTTTTGCGGGTGATGCTGGAACTCCAAGGCGAAACCGTGCTGCGGGCCAAGCCCGTCATCGGCTACCTGCATACCGGCATGGAAAAGACCGCCGAGGACCTCACCTATATCCAGGGCGCCACCAACGTCACCCGCATGGACTATCTGGCTCCGCTGTTCAACGAGTTGGTGTTCTCCATGGCCACCGAAAAGCTTCTCGGGGTGGAGGTGCCGCCCCGCGCTACATGGATCCGGATGCTCATGTGCGAGCTGAACCGCATCTCCTCGCATTCGTTGTGGATGGCCACCAACGGCATGGACCTCGGAGCCCTCTCGATGATGATCTACGGCATCCGCGAGCGCGAATCGGTGCTGGCCTTTTTTGAAAAGGTCACCGGGTTGCGGATGAACCACAACTACATCCGTCCCGGCGGCGTTGCCGCGGATCTGCCGGCGGGGTGGCGCGACGACGTCCTACGGATCATCGACGCCTATCCCGCGCGCCTCGCCGACTACGACACCCTGCTAACCGGTCAGCCCATCTGGCACCAACGCACCGAGGGTGTGGGTTTCATAACCGCCGAGGAGTGCATTGCCCTGGGCGTGACCGGGCCGATCCTGCGTTCCACCGGGGTTCCCTGGGACCTGCGTCGGGACTCGCCCTATCTGGCCTACGACCAGGTGACTTTCGACGTGATCACGGGGAGCTACGGCGACTCGTTCGACCGCTACGCCATCCGCCTCAACGAGATCCGGGAGTCGCTCGGTATCGTGCGCCAGATCCTGGAGAAGATGCCGACCGGCGACTACCGGGTGCAGGACAAAAAGGTCACGCCGCCACCGCGAGGCCGCATCGACGAGTCCATGGAAGCGCTGATCCACCACTTCAAGATCTTCACCGAGGGCTTCAAGGTGCCTGAGGGCGAGGTGTACGTGGCTGTTGAGTCGCCCCGGGGCGAGCTTGGTTGTTACCTGGTTTCCGACGGCACCTCCAAGCCCTACCGCCTCCACATCCGGGCCCCATCGTTCGTGAACCTCCAGGCCCTTCCTCACATGATGGCCGGAGGACTGATCGCGGATGGAGTGGCCGTGATAAGCACCCTGGACCCGGTGATGGGAGAGGTGGACCGGTGATGGGCCTCACTGCCGACAATGTCCGCCGGGCCCGAGAGCTCATGGCTCTATATCCCCAGCCCCGCTCCGCGCTGATTCCGATTCTGCACGTGGCTCAAGAGCAGGAAGGGTGGCTGACCCCCGACGTCATGGCTCACGTGGCCGAGTTGATGAGCCTGGAGCCGGCCGAGGTTTACGGCACGGCCAGCTTCTACGACATGCTCTTCACCGAACCGGTCGGCCGCCACCTGGTGTCGGTTTGCACGAACCTGGCCTGCCTCATCAACGGTGGCGGTGAGCTCCTCCACCACGCCGAGGCGAGCCTGGGGGTTGCCGCTGGGGGAACCACGCCAGACGGCGAGTTCACGCTCGAAGAGGTCGAGTGCTTAGCCTTTTGCGGGGCGGCGCCCTGCCTGGCGGTGAACTGGCGATTCTTCGGCAACCTGTCCAACGAGGACTTCGACGCTCTGGTGGCGGACCTGGCCGCCGGCCGCCTGGCCGACGACGTGCCGCCTCACGGAACGCTCAGCCGGGTGCGACGCGAGGTTGGCGAGCCGCCGGCCGACGCCGCCGCCGGAGGAATCCGATGACCGTCACCGACGCCGCCCCGATCGTTACCCGGCGAGTGGGCTCACCTTCGTCGTGGACGCTGCCCAGCTACGTGGCCGCCGACGGTTACGAGGGGCTGCGCAAGGCGTTGAAGATGGAGCGGGCCGCGGTGGCGGCGGAGGTGACGACGGCGAACCTTCTGGGGCGAGGCGGCGCCGGCTTTGAGGCTGGACGGAAATGGGCAATGTTGCGCCAGGCCGACCCCGTCTACCTGGTGGTCAATGGGGACGAAAGCGAGCCCTGCACTTTCAAAGACCACATGTTGTTGGAGGCCGATCCCCACCAGATCGTCGAGGGTACGGCCATCGCCGCCTACGCAGTGGGGGCCACCAAGGCCTTCATTTTCGTGCGGGGCGAGTTCGCCCTCGGCATCGAACGCCTCACCGCTGCCGTGAATGAGGCCTATGCCTCGGGGGCGTTGGGGGCCAGTGCCTTCGGTTCCGGTGTCGCCATCGACATCGTGGTCCACCCTGGGGCTGGGGCCTATATCTGCGGCGAGGAAACGGCCCTGCTCGAAAGCCTGGAGGGCAAGCGGGGCTACCCCCGGGACAAGCCACCCTGGTTCCCGGCAGTCATGGGTCTCTACGGGGCCCCCACGGTGGTCAACAACGTGGAAACGGTTTCCAACCTTCCCTGGATCGTCATCCACGGAGGCGCCGCGTTCGCCGCTCTTGGGGAGGGGCGTTCCACCGGAACCCGCATCTTCTCCCTGTCGGGCCACGTGCGCCGCCCCGGCAACTACGAGGTGGAGATGGCCAAGACCACCTTTGCCGACCTCATCTACGACGACCGTTACGGCGGCGGCATCCGCAACGGCAACGAGTTGAAGGCTTTCGTTCCCGGCGGCGTGTCCGCCCCCTGGTTCAGTCCCGACCAGGTGACGATGGCCTTGGACCAAGACGCCGTGGGCCGGGCCGGCTCGATGCTCGGATCTGGTTCGGTGGTGGTCATGGATCACACCACCTGCATGGTGCAGGCCACTTGGCG